>JAABUK010011402.1_pt1 | contig 11594 bp, 11 predicted proteins | sample 5559141 | NCBI WGS metagenome assembly JAABUK01 (sample SAMN10711869, study PRJNA513367) | rock metagenome | isolation source: Antarctica rocks | place: Antarctica: Victoria Land, Pudding Butte nord | collected 2016-01-03 | reverse complement strand
GGCGATGTCGGCGCCGTAGACGTCGTAGGGAGCCAGTGGGGTAGCCTGATTGGCCACCTCGTGCGTGGCGTCCGGGTGGGCGGTGGTGAGGTCCATTGGGCTCCTAGCGGGCCGCTAGCGGCGTATTGTCGCCCCGGCCTTCGTTGGCAGGCAGTGCAGGCAGAACTGGACGAGGGTGGCTACGAGCGCCTCGCTGCGCCGGTCGACGCCATCACCGAGCGGTCGGACGAGGGCCTCGCCGAGGCCGCCCACGAGCGCCGCGGCCACGGTGGTGGTGTCGTGAGCGGACAGCTCGCCCGAAGCCACACCGTCGTCGAGCACCCCCGCGAACACGTCGCGGTAGCCCCGCCGCAACCTGAGCCGCTCGCGCTCTACCGCGGGATCGACGGGCTCGGCTATCTGGGCATAGGCCAGCGTAGGAGCGGCCAGGGCCCGGCGACAGAACGCCTCCGCGCCGGCGGCACAGCGCTGTGCGGCGCTGCGCCCGTCGGGCTCGGTGACCGCGGCCACGACCGCCAGCTCCGGCTCGGCCGCGTTCGTGAACGCCTCGGCCAGCAGGTCCGACTTGGATGGAAAGTGGCGGTAGAACGTGCCCACCGCAACCCCAGCGCGAGCCGCGATCGCACTCACCGAGGCGGATGAGTACCCCGAGTCAGCGACCTGAGCGAGGCACCCGGCCACGATCCGCTCACGGGTGGCCCGACGCCGGGCTTCGGTCTGCGCGGTCTCTCGGTAGGGCATCCACCAAGGAGTGAAGCACGATTCACGCCTTCAGGGAATTTCGGCGCATTCGGTGCGTCGCTCCGCCGAAACTCCTATTCCGCTCGTGCTCGCGCACGTCGGCCACCCACATGTCCGCGTCCTCCGCCACGCCGCTCTTCAGGTCGAGCAGGTACGGGGCCATCGTGCTGTCCGGACCGAGGGTGACCAGGAACGGCAGGTGCACCGTGAAGACACTCAGCGCCGCGATCGCCCGGAGCGAGTCGAACAGGGGGAAGCGCGGGTTGCCCGCGGCGATCACCGTGGCACTCCGGACCGCCTCAGGCTGAGCACCATGATCACCGCGGCGGCCGTGACCTGAAGGGCGAAGAGGGCGATGGCCACGTCGGTGAGGTTCGAGCCGATCGAGGCCAGCAGCACCACGTCGGCCACGGCTGCCACGCCCAGCACCGGGATGAAGGATCTGCGCCCGACGGCAAGGAGGTACTGCACACAGAGGTAGGAGCAGGCCAGAAACGTCATCGCCAGGCCCAGCCAGGGCAACGCACCGGCGCCACCGGTCAGGTCTTCGCCAAACACGACGCGCAGCAAGGTCTTGCTCGCCAAGGCATATACCAGGACCATCGGCACGCCCACGAGAGCAATCAGTCCGAGCGAGCTCAGTAGCACGGGCCTGGCATCGGTCCTGGTCCGCGCTCGGCGCGTGGACTCCGGCAGCAGATAGAGCCCAAGCCCAACGGCCACCCAGATGATCGCCTTCGCTGCGACCGCGGCGACGGCGTACGCACCCGCCGCCTTGCTCGACGCCTCGTGCTTGACCACGATCACGTGGGCCTCCTGGAGAGCGAACAGCAGCGTCAGCCCGACCACCGGCGCGCGCGAGCCCGCCAGAAGATCGCGGATGCCCTTCTCTCCCTCGACCGAGCGGTGGGGCAAGCGGGAGTGGAGTTGGCGAAAGAGGACGAGCCCAACGCAGATCAACGCCGCGGGCGTGCCCAGAAAGGCGCCCGTCACGTCGAGTCCTGCGCCCACGAGCGCGAGCCCGAGCACGAGCCGGGCCACCGCTTCGGACACCAGGCTGAACCCGACGAGCTTGTAGTGCGCCAGCCCCTGGAGGGCACCTCGTTCCACGCAGACGATGGCCCAGAGCATTCCCGTGACGGGCACTGCAGCTGCCGCCCAGGTGTCGCCCACGGCCACCACGGAGGCCAGGACTCCGCGCAGCGGTATCGCGACCAGCGCGACCGCGGCGGTTGCGATCAGCAAGTGCACCAGCCACAGGCGCACTCCGTGCCCGGCGTTTCGGTCTCCGTCGGCGACGGCGTGGCTTACCTCGCGCGCGGCGGCGATCTGGAGTGCCGACCCCGGGACCATGAGGATGATGAAGGCCGAGACCAGTGCGGCGAGCGACCCATAGCCCGACGGCCCGAGTATGCGCGCGAACACGACCGTGAAGACGAGCGCGAGCACGTTCATGGCGATCACGGCGGCCGCCAGACCGGCCGACCGCCCGGTGTCTGACCCTGCTGCCCTGCGGATGCGCGACGTGCCGGCGCCTGCGCCGGGTCCTGCCTTGGCGACCTCGGGGCTCACCAGGCGAAGTATCACCACGCTGCGGGGAATCCGCGACCCGGCCCGGGCAGGGTGTCGTGAACTAGCGTGTCGCCGAATGAGGATCGGCGTAGACGGCCGCGCCCTGGTGGGCGAGGGAGCATCGGGGTTGCGGCAGCCCCGGGGGGTGACGCGGTATGTCTCATCGCTGCTGGCCGCGATGATCGAGGGCCGACCCCAAGACGAGTGGCGGCTGCTGTTGCGCGAGGACGCCGGCGAGATCGAGTTTCTCGGGGCGGACGTGCGCCGCCGCCGCGGGTCGCAGCGGGGCGCCAGCGTGGCGGCTGCGGTGCTTGGTCGCCCCCGCCTGGACCGGGTGCTCGGCATGGACCTCCGCCTGCACGCCGCGGCAGGGGGGTGCCCACCGTGCTGCATCCCGATGTGGCCCTGGTGCACTCCGGCGCACATTCGACCGGGCCCGCCTACCGGGGAGAGCCCTACGAGCTACTGGCCGCGCAGGCGCTCGGTGGTTGGCACGAGGCTGGGTCCCAGAGCGCTCGCGCTGGACGATCTGGCGTTGGCAATCACATATGTCGCGCGTGCAACGGCCCGTGCGGCGCTGGGTCGAGATCGGTTGCGCGAGCGAAGGCAGCTGGCAGCGCTGCGACGTGCCCGGCGCGAGGGGCGCTCGATCTGAATTGTCGCCCGTTGGGGCTTGTTCCTAGACTGCGGGCGTGCCAGTGAGTGCCAGCCCCTTCGATCGAGAGCCGCGCGTCGCGCTGGTGCACGACTTCCTGGTCAGCCTGCGCGGTGCCGAGCGGGTCTTCCTCGAGATGTGCGAGATGTGGCCTGAGGCCGACATCTTCACCCCGGTCTACAACGAGCAGGGCACCGAGGGGCGCTTTGCCGACCGCCGCATCCACACCTCCTTCCTGCAGAAGGCGCGACCGAATGTCGGCACTTCCGGGGCATGCTCCCGTTCTATCCATCGGCGATCGAGTCGTTCGACCTGTCGGGCTACGACCTCGTGGTGTCGAGCTCGAGCGCGTGGGCGCACGCTGTGATCTGCAGCGCGGACACCGTTCACGTCAGCTACTGCGGCGCGCTCGAGACCGTGATCGACGGCGTCACTGGATGCTTCTGGGATGGCGACCCGGCGGAGCTGGAAGCAGCCGTTCTCGAGTTCGACCCGATGGCGGTCGATCCCGACGCGTGTGTGGCCAGCGCCCACCGCTTTTGCGCCGACGTATTCAAGGAGGGCCTGCGGCGCGAGGTGGCACGCGCCATCGAGGCCGCGCGCGAGCAGCACGACCGACAGGATCGCAGCTGGGAGCTAGAGCACGATCAGATCTCGCGGCGGCCACCCCCGTGGGGCCCCGGCGCGGGGATCCGGTTGCGTTCACGTCCCTGAGCGGCTGATGGCGTTGGCCGAACACCCCGTCGAGCTCGAGTTCACGGGCGGGCGCTTGCGCTCGGGAGCCACCGCCGTCGAGCACCCGTTCGCCAAGCTCGCGCTGGACTCGTTCCCGGGGTCCGGCGCGGTCGGTCCCGTGGGGCGCCGACATGCGCCACTTCACCGCCAAGGGCATCCCGACGGTCATGGTCGGCCCCGGCAACGCCCACCTGGCCCATGCGGTCGACGAGCGCGTACCGATCGCCGACCTCGTGGCGCTCGCCGAGGGCATCGAGCGCTTGATCGAGGGCTTCCCGGCTACCATCCGCCGCTGTGGATGAGCGCGCTCTCACCGAGCGCCTGATCACCTACGACACGTCCTCGCTGGAGGGGATGAAGGCCGCAGCCGCCTTCGTCTACGGCTGGCTCGAGGCACGCGACGTCGAGGTGAAGGGCGATACGCACAACGGCCGGCCGGTGCTGGCCGCCACCGTCGGCGCCGCCGAGGGCCCGACCGTGGTCCTGCACGGCCACCTCGACGTGGTGCCCGGAAACGTTGCCCAGTTCACGCCGCGGATCGAGGGCGACCGCCTGATCGGCCGCGGCGCCTACGACATGAAGGGCGGGCTCGCGGCCATGATGTGCGTGGTTCGCGATCTCGCGTCCCAGAACGCGGTCAAGGTGCACTTCGTCTGTGTGTCCGACGAGGAATCCGACGAGCAGAAGTCGCGCGCGTCGGACTTCGTGGTGCAGCGCGGCTACGTCGGCGACTTCGCCATAACCGGTGAGCCGACCAACCTGCGCATCGGCATCCAGGCCAAGGGCGTGCTCGGGCTGCGCCTCGACGTGCACGGACGCTCCGCCCACGGGTCGACGCCGTGGCTTGGCGACAACGCCGTGGTCAAGGCGGTCGATGTGTTCCGCGCGATCGGCTCGATGCCGTTCACACGCGACTCCTCGGAGCTGTTCGACAGGCCCTCCATCAGCCTTGGCAGGATTGCGGGTGGCGACGCGGTCAACCGCGTGCCCGACCTGTGCACGATCGACCTCGATATCCGCTACCTGCCCGGCCAGGACCCCGATGAGATCCTGGCGTCAGTGAACGCCATCGAGGACACCGAGGTGGTTCACGTGTTCCACCGCGAGCCGATCGTGGTTTCGCGCGACGAGCCCTACGTGAAGGTGCTGGCCGACGCCGTGGCGAAGACGACCTCGGTGCAGGAGCGAATCGCAGTGGGCCGCGACGGGACCTCGGACGTGATCTCGTTCCTGAACGCCGGCATCCCCGGGGTGGAGTTCGGCCCAAGCGGCGACGGCCACCACGGCCCGGACGAGTGGGTCTCGATCGAGTCGCTTCACCAGTACCGCCGGGCGCTCGTGCAGTTCGTGGGCATGGTGCCGTCGCTTGCCAAGCCCTCCTCCGAGCCGTCGCTGAAGATCGCCTAGCGTGAACCCGCGCTTCGAAGACCTCCCGCGCCCCGGCCTGTGGAAGAAGCTGATCCTCGGTGCCCTGCTCGTGGTGTTCGCCACGGCGTCGGCCACCTCGGTCGCCGCCTTCCACGAGGTCGACAACGTCGTGAACAAGCTGAAGATCAACCAGAGCATCGTGCTGGGCAAGCGAGACATCGCCCAGACCGACCCTGGGCAGCCCCAGACGATCCTGTTGCTGGGCTCGGACAGGCGGCCAAAGGGCGCCACCGACGGCGGCGCCGGGACGGGCGCGCGCTCGGACACGATCATCCTGGCCCGGCTCGACCCCAAGCGCAAGGCCACCGCGCTGATGTCGCTGCCGCGCGACCTGAAGGTCCAGATCCCCGGTCACGGCACCGACAAGCTGAACGCCGCGTATGAGCTTGGCGGTCCGGTGCTCACGCTGCGTACCGTCAAGGCGCTGACCCAGCTTCCGATCAACCACGTGGTCAACGTGGACTTCGGCGGGTTCGAGCGGGCGATCAACGCCATCGGCTGCATCTATGTCGACGTCGATCGCCGCTACTTCAACGACACCGCTGCCTACGCCTACATCAACATCCAGCCCGGCTATCAGAAGCTGTGTGGGCGCCAGGCGCTCGAGTACGCGCGCTTCCGCCACGAGGACAACGACCTCGTGCGCGGCGTGCGCCAGCAGGAGGTCATCCGCGCCACCAAGCAGCAGGCCGGCATCACCGGCCTGATCGGCAAGCGCGGCCGGCTCGAGGACATCTTCGGCAGGTACACGACGTCCGATGCCTCGCTGAAGGACAAGAGCGCGATCATCGGACTGGCCAAGCTCGCCGTCTTCTCGGCCGGCCAGCCGATCCGCGAGGTGCACTTCGCGGGCCAGGTCGGCATCACCTCGGGCGACGTGAGGACCGGCGCGCCCAGCTATGTCACCGCCACCAACTCCACGGTGCAGAAGCTGGTCCAGCAGTTCCTCGGCACCGAAGCCAGCAAGGGCGTCAAGGGCACTCTCGGCAAGAAGAAGAAGGGCCCGACCGACGGCGGTCTCGAGAAGGCGCCAGTGCCCGGCAAGGACCAGGCCGTGCAGGCCATCCAGCAGGGCGCCGGGGGCCAGCTCCCGGTGTACTACCCGACGACGCGGCTGAAGGGCTCCCTGTTCGCCGGCCCCCCTCGCTACTACAAGATCCTCACGCCGGGCAGGCGGGCGGAGAAGAGCTACCGCATGGTCATCAAACGTGGTCGCGTCGGCGAGTACTACGGGGTGGAGGGCACCACCTGGAAGAAGCCGCCTCTGCTCGAGAGCGGCTTCGACAGCAAGCGGATCGGAGGGCGCACGTTCGAGATCCACTACGACGGCGACCGCGTGAAGCTCGTGGCCTGGCGCACCCGCAAGGCCGTCTACTGGGTCTCGAACACGTTGCTGCAGAGCCTGAGCAAGGATCAGATGCTCACCATCGCGCGCACCACGCGGCTGCCCTAGGCACCGACCGGTACCCTCTCCGGCTCGCATGAGCGCCAAGGAGCCCATAGGAGTCATCGGCGTAGGCTGGGTAGGTCTGTGCACCGCCGCCGCGTTCGCCGAGCTCGGACACGAGGTCTATGCTCGCGACATCCTGCCCGAGAAGGTGGAGTCGCTGCAGCGGGGCGAGGTGCCGATGCACGAGCCGGGCCTGTCGGAGCTGCTGCGCGAAAACGCCGACCGCTTGCACTTCACCACCGACATGGGCGTGGTCCTCGATAACGCCAAGCTGCTGTTCTGCTGCGTCGACACGCCTCCCACCTACTCGGGCGACGCGGACCTCTCGCGCGTCGAGGCGGTCATCGAGGAGCTCGGCGACTCGACCGAGCACGCGATCGTCATGAAGAGCACCGTGCCCGTCGGCACTGGCCGCTCGATCGCCCGCCGCCGCACCGATCTCGGCTACATCTCCAACCCGGAGTTTCTCAAGGAGGGCGCCGCGGTCCACGACTTCATGCACCCTGACCGCGTGGTGGTGGGCGCCGAGCCCGGCTCCGAGGCCTTCGCCGAGCGTGTCGCGGCGTTGTACGAGCCGCTGGGCGGGCCGATCGTGATGACAGACGTCGCCAGCGCCGAGATGATCAAGCTGGCCTCCAACGCCTTCTTGGCCACCAAGATCTCGTTCATCAACGAGATCGCCAACGTGTCCGAGGAGCTCGGCGCCGACGTGAACGAGGTTGCCCGCGGGATGGGCCTCGACGACCGCATCGGCCCCAAGTTCCTGCGTGCGGGGATCGGCTACGGCGGCTCCTGTTTTCCAAAAGACGTCTCCGCGCTCAAGCAGCTCGCCGGCAACACCGGCTACCACTTCCAGCTGCTCACCGCGGTGATCGAGGTCAACGAGCTGCAGAAGCGGCGCACCATCGGCAAGCTGCAGAAGCACCTCGGCCCGCTGGCGGGCAAGGAGATCGCATTGCTCGGTGTCGCGTTCAAGCCCGATACCGACGACGTCCGCGAGGCCACGAGCCTCGTGCTGGCCGCGAGGCTGGCCGGGGAGGGCGCCTCTGTGCGCGTGTACGACCCGGTCGCCAGCGCCAACGCCGAGGGCAAGCTCGGCGGAGCCCGGGTGTGCGCGTCGGCCATCGAGGCGCTCCAGGGCGCCGACGCCGCCGTGATCGTGACCGAATGGCAGGAGTTCGCCGAGCTGGACTGGGCGGGCGCGGTCAAGGACGCGATGCGCACCCCCGTGCTCGTCGACGGCCGCAACTACCTCGACCGCGACGCGCTGCGGGCAGCCGGGTACGACTACGAGGGCATCGGGCGCTAGCCGATGCAGGCGCTGGTGCTCGCCGGGGGAGAGGGATCGCGCCTACGCCCTCTCACCTACACGACGCCCAAGCCGGTCATGCCGCTGGCCGGCCGGCCCTTCCTCTCGTTCATGCTGGAGTGGCTGCGTGGGCACGGGGTCACCGAGGTCATCCTGTCCTGCGGCTTCATGTCCGACGGCGTGCGCGACGTGCTCGGCGACGTCTACGGGGGCATGCGCCTGCGCTACGCGATCGAGGACGAGCCGCTCGGCACGGCCGGGCCCCTGCGCCTCGCGCTCGACGAGGGCCTGCTCCACGAGACCTTGTTCGTGCTCAATGGCGATGTGCTCAACGACATGGATCTCACGGCCCAGCTGGCGTGGCACGCCGAAAAGGCTGCGCGCGCGACGCTGGCGCTGATCGAGGTGGGCGATACCGCCAGCTACGGCGTGGTGCCGACAGACGGTGAGGGGCGGGTGTCGGAGTTCCTCGAGAAGTCCGATGACCCGGCGCCGACCAACCGCGTGAACGCCGGCGCCTACGTGATCGAGCGCGATGTGATCGAGCAGCTGGTGCCAGCCGGGCGCCAGGTCTCCTTCGAGCGCGAGGTGTTCCCCGCACTTGTCGGCGAAGGCCTCTACGGCTTCCCGGCCGCCGGCTACTGGATCGACATCGGCACGCCCTCGCGCTACATGGAGGCCACGTGGGATCTGCTCGCCGGCCGACCGGAGTCGAGCCTGGCGCCACGCGACGAGACCGGGTCGCTGATCGGAGCGGGCTGCCTGACCGCCGGCGCCAACATCGGCCCCCAAACGGTGCTCGGCGACCGCTGCTCGGTGGGAAGCGACAGCGTCGTGGAACGCTCGGTGCTGTTCGACCGCGTGGCCGTCGGACCCGACTGTCTGTTGCGCGACTGCGTCCTGGCCGAGGGCGTCCGCGTGGGCGCCGGAGCCCGGGTGGAGCCGGGCGCGCTGGTCGGCGCCGACAGCGTGATCGGCGACGGCGCGGTGGTCGAAGGCGACGCCCGAATCGAGCCCGGCACGACGGTGGTCGCCTAGGCATGCGCGAGGACGTCGAGGCCCAGCCTCACCAGATCGCCGATGCGCTGTGGCGGGTCGGCGGAGCGGACATACCGCGGCGCGACCTCGCTGGCGGTCTCGTGGTCTGCGGAATGGGTGGCTCCGCGGTCGGCGGCGACCTCGCCGCAGCCGCGCTCGTCGGCGACGCCACACGGCCCATGGTCACCGTCCGGGGCTACGAGCTCGGCTCGTGGATCGGCCCCGATCACCTCGCGCTCTGTGCCAGCTACTCGGGCTCGACCGAGGAGACGCTGTCCTGCTTCGATGCCGCCGGCCGCGCCGGCGCTCACCGCGTGGCGCTCACCACCGGCGGCGAGCTGGCCGAGCGCGCACGCGCCGAGGGTGTCCCGGTGATCGGCGTGCCCTTCGGCATGCAGCCGCGCGCGGCCGTGGTCTACATGACGGTGGCCGCCATGCAGTGCGCGACGGCCTGCGGCGCGGCCCCCGACGTGACGGCCCGGATAGAGGCCGCAGGTGCGGCGATCGAGGCCGTGATCGCCGATCGCGAGACCGTCGATGCGATCGCCGGCCGGCTCGGCGGAACCATTCCGGTGGTCTATGGCGCCGCCAGCGACGTCTCGGTCGCCAAGCGGTGGAAGAACCAGTTCAACGAGAACGCCAAGCTCGCCTCCTTCGCCGGTGAGGTGCCCGAGATCTGCCACAACGAGATCGAGGGCTGGGCCCATGGGCGCGAGCACGCCCCTCTGGCCGCGGTGCTGTTGGCCTCGCCCGGGGTACACGAGCGCAACGCGCGTCGACTCGACGTCCTGGCCGAGACCGTCGCCGCCACCGGTGCCCCCGTCGTGCGGGCCGAGGGTGTCGGCGACGAGCGCATCGCCAACGTGATGTCGCTCGTGACCCTCGGTGACCTCGTGAGCGTCCGGGTGGCCGAGCTGGCGTGGGTCGACCCCGATGCGATCGACGCGATCCAGGGGTTCAAGACCGCTCTGGATTGAGACGTCACCTCCCACAACCTTGACACGATCGTGGTAAGGTTCGCCGTCGATGGACGGTCTCACTATCAACGAGGCGGCCGCCACGACCGGGTGGTCGTCGCGGATGCTTCGCTACATCGAGCGCGAGGGCCTGATCGCTCCGCGTCGTTCCGCCTCGGGCTACCGGCTCTACGGAGCCGAGGAGCTTCAGCGTCTGCGCACCCTGCGGGAGCTGCTCGCCCGGCATGAGGTGAGCCTCGGCGAGGTCGGGTTCGCGCTTCGCGTAAGCCGCGACGAGGCGCTCAAGGGCGCCGTCGACTCATGGTTGGAGGCCCGGCCCAGCAGACCCGAAGACGTCGATCCGTCGGACTGGCTGCGCTTCGAGCAGGACAAGCACGAGCGGCTCCTCGCGGAAGCCCGCCTGATCACGACCACCCACTGACGAGAGGACTCATGAGCGCTACCGACGCCACCACGCAGGACTACAAGGTCGCCGACCTGTCCCTGGCCGCCTCCGGTCGAAAGCAGATCGATCTGGCCGAGCACGAGATGCCCGGGCTGATGCAGACCCGCGAGGAGTACGCCGCCGAGCAGCCGCTCAAGGGCGCGCGCATCACCGGTTCGCTGCACATGACCACCCAGACCGCCGTGCTCATCGAGACGCTGACCGCGCTCGGTGCCGAGGTGCGGTGGTGCTCCTGCAACATCTTCTCCACCGATGACGCGGCTGCCGCGGCCGTGGCCGTCGGACCCGAGGGCACTCCCGAGGATCCGCAGGGCATCCCCGTCTATGCCTGGAAGGGCGAGACGCTGGAAGAGTATTGGTGGTGCACCGAGCAGGTGGTCAACTGGCCCGAGGGCGCGACGGCCAACCTGATCCTCGACGACGGCGGCGACGCCACGATGCTCGTGCACAAGGGCGTCGAGTACGAGAAGGCCGGCGCCGTGCCGAACCCCGCCGACGCGGAGTCCGAGGAGTTCGAGATCTTCCTCGGCCTCCTGCAGAAGTCGGTGTCCGAGCATCCCGATCGCTACACCAAGATCGCCGACAGCATCGTGGGCGTCTCCGAGGAGACCACCACCGGTGTGCATCGCCTCTACCAGCTGGCAGAGACCGGTGACCTGCTGTTCCCGGCCATCAACGTCAACGACTCGGTCACCAAGAGCAAGTTCGACAACCTGTATGGCTGCCGCCACTCTCTGATCGACGGGATCAACCGCGCCACCGACACGATGCTCGCCGGCAAGACCTGCGTGGTCTTCGGCTACGGCGACGTGGGCAAGGGCTCCGCGGAGTCGCTGCGTGGCCAGGGCGCTCGTGTCGTGATCACCGAGATCGACCCGATCTGCGCGCTGCAGGCCTCCATGGAGGGCTACCAGGTCGTGCGGCTCGAGGATGTGGTCGAGACGGCCGACGTGTTCATCACCACCACCGGCAACAAGGACATCATCACGGCTGGCGACATCGCCAAGATGAAGCACCAGGCCATCGTGGGCAACATCGGTCACTTCGACAACGAGATCGACATCGCCGGCCTGAACAAGATCGACGGCATCGAGCGCATCGAAGTCAAGCCGCAGGTCCACGAGTGGCGCTTCAAGGAGGGCAAGTCGGTCATCGTGCTCTCCGAGGGCCGCCTGCTCAACCTCGGCAACGCCACCGGCCACCCGTCGTTCGTGATGAGCAACTCGTTCACGAACCAGACGCTG
>JAABUK010011400.1_pt1 | contig 11594 bp, 12 predicted proteins | sample 5559141 | NCBI WGS metagenome assembly JAABUK01 (sample SAMN10711869, study PRJNA513367) | rock metagenome | isolation source: Antarctica rocks | place: Antarctica: Victoria Land, Pudding Butte nord | collected 2016-01-03 | reverse complement strand
ATTCCAGACAATAGCTTTGAGACAGATGACCTGAACTCCCCACAAGTGTATGTGACCTTGTGTGCACTTGCATGTTCACCAAGACTACAAGCGTGTCAAGCCTCTTTTGGAACGATGCCTTCAAGAGCATACAACAGCGTAGCTTGAACCGGCAGCTATTGACTGGAGCAGGATGTGTCTACACCATGACGGCAGAAGGTGCTGGACGTTGCAGATTTTCCTTGGGGACACATGTTTCTGGCCCTCTAGAGTTGCATTTCGTCAAACAGCACCCGTTCCCTGAGCGGCTTGGTTCACCGCTGCTGGACGAAGTCTAGCGATTGCCGTTGAATTCAGCTCCTTCTTTCACGCGTAATGTGGCACGTTGTGAGCTTGGCTCAAGGTGACTCACCGACCGCAATGGCAGCCTCAGTGCAGACCGGCCTTCTCGACGAGCAGCCGATGCCCTGTTATCTAATCATGATGCAGGAGGCGCGTAGATCAAATCACGCATTCGTCAGGCAGATTTGCTGTGCGCCGACTGTCGCTCCCATACTTCGATGCCTGGAATCGTCCGTTTAACCCTCATATGTACCTAACCTAACTATGGGTTTCGGGAATTTTGCATGCCACTCGGCAATGTCACCTGCATTTGTGTTGATGCTTTGTTCACTCTTCCTCCTATGGCTGAGTGCATAAAGCACCTCCTAGAGAGGTGAAGCTATCTGCACATTAATATTACATTGTGTCAGATGACTGCCTTTTGACGGCATCATAAAGTCAAAAGGTATTCCTAGGAATTCCAATCAGCCAAGGAATTCGAATCAGCGATGACTGCGGTCTGTTGCGTGGCACCCCATAGGTTGTGACCCGCGACCGGGGGGGTCCTACGTGCATTGCGCATGCGTCGTCTCATTGTGGAACAGTCATCCCAGGCCTCTGCAAAGGCCTGCTAAGGACCAACAATCAATCAATCAGATGTAACAACAAATCTATGCAGCAGCAAACACTACACAATCAGAATACTATGACACAAAATTCAACAATACTGTGCATATATGTAGCAGAGCCAAGGTTGGGGCACTGCCCCTTCATCGAATTCAAGGCTGCAACGACTAAGCCAGGCTGCAGCTGAGACACAAATCTTGGGTCAATGTATGACGCTCTGGATCCAAGAAGGGGACTGCTGCTAGAATGCGTGCACACCACGGCACAGGGACAACTTTGTTGTGTGGGTTGTGTTTACAAAGCTTGAAGTGAGGATGTGGCCTCACTTAGGCGAGGCCCTCTTAGGTGAGAATGTCAGGAGTTGGAGCTTGTCTGCTGATTTTGTTTTTTAAATAATCATAAAAGCAATTGAATAAGCGTCAAGTCAGCGTCATGCACTATAGTACTGCACTAAAGCATATCAGAGTACTGCACTAAGTACTGTTTTCCAGCTAAAGTACTGTAAGGTTCAAATATGAGTTCCAAAATGGTTGCAGGAGCACCTGTGCAGAGTGAAGCATAGCAAACACACAAGACTTGCCCAAGATACAGCTAGCTTCAGAATAAAGCCCTAATACAATACCCCATCACACTTTTGCCATTCATCACGCGCATGACAAGCTCACTCTGAGCGTGAGAAGCCTCCAGATGAGACAATCACACAGGTTTGGCTGTGTACAGTCAGAAACTAGCTAGGGGTACAAGTGTGATTATGACCTGATGTTGAGCGCTACTGCAACCTGCTCAGGCAGGTACAGCCATGCACAGCAGCTGGTTAAACTGTTGTGACATCCACTGTGGTAGCTTGCAACCTCTTTGCGTGTGCCAACTTACACATGCTGCTCAGCCAACTTCAAAATTTGCTAAGTGCCATGCCAACTTATCGCTCAATAGCTTTCCTGGTCTTTTTGACACCAACATGTCCTTGCCAAGGTGAGTCATGCATCTCACACATGACAAGTTGCCTCAAAGCTTCAGCATTTGGAATGACCAATCTGTCACCAGATGCCCACCACAAGCCATGCCTGTTAGTATACTGACTAGTGTAAGACTCATCCTTGAACAAAAGATCCTTATCATAGGCAGCAGAACGTCTCTGCTGGAAGTCAGACACATCAGTCACAGGGTCAGATTCCTGTGCAGCTGAGTCATTCACAGGTCTAGCTTATTGTGCAGCTGAGTCAGATTTAGATGCTGGCAATTCAGATTCAGGTTCAGGTGCACTGCTGACAGGATCTGGTTTGCTACACCATAGTTACGCTCAGCTGCACTGAACTTACAACACAGGAAGGCCATTGAGCGTCCCTCCTGCAGCAGGGCAGCACCAATCCCGAAACCACAAGTGTCGGCAATCAGCTCAAGAGGCTTGTTATAGTCAGGCATGACTAGCACAGGGGCAGTGGTAAGAGCCAGCTTTACATCATCAATGGCAGCTTGACAATCTGCAGACCACACAAAGGGGGCATCCTTTTGCAGCAAATTAGTCAATGACCCTACCAAATTAGCATAACCCTGTACAAACCTACGGAAGTAGTTAGTCAGCCCAAGAAATGAGCGCAGTTCAGACAAAGTCTGGGGCACAGCCCAGTCCTCGACCACAGCGGTCTTTTTGGGATCAACCTTAGTTCCTTCAGAGCCAACAATATGGCCCAGGAATTCATGCTCAGGCTGATTGAATGTACACTTGGCACCTTTTGCATAAAGGTCATGTTCACATGCAAACGCTGCAGCACAAGCCGCAAATGCTCAGCAGGCTCTTCAGGAAACTTGCTGAACACCAAGATGTCATCCAAGTACACAAGCACAAATTTGCCAATGTACGGCCTAAAGATGTCATTCATCACAGCTTGAAAGGTTGCAGGTGCGTTAGTCAAGCCAAAGCTCAGCACCTTGAATTCATAATGCCCAAAAGAAGTGGAGAATTTCAGTCTTTGGCACATCCTCCGGCGATATCTGAATGTTGATGATAGCCACTGGTGAAATTCAGTGAGGAAAATACGTTAGAACCCTGCAATTGGTCCAGCAAATCATCAATTCTAGGCAACGCATATTTGTTTTTGACAGTCAGCTTGTTCAAAGCACAGTAGTCAACACACATGCGCAGAGTGCCATCCTTTTTCTGAATCAACAAGATAGAAGAAGAGTACGGCGAAGTACCAGGCACAGCATGACCATGCGCTACGAGATCAGCGATCCGAGACTTAGCCTCAGCAAGCTCTCTAGGGCTTAGCCTGTAAGCATGTCTGAAAGGAGGCTTGGATCCAGGCTCAAGGGGAATTGCATGTCCAATGTTGTGCTCAGGAGGTAGACCAAGAGGTAACGCCTCAGGAAACCTATCATGGTACTCACGCAACAGCGCATTCAGCTCAGACTCAAGCATCAACTGAGACTGATCAGTGCCACTAACAGCAGTGTCACTAGGCATAGCAGCGCAAGCTGCATCTGCGACAGTTTGTGCATCAATGCACACAGCAAGGAAAGCACGGCAACCACTGGCCATTGCTTTTCCAGCCTGCACAGCAGTAATTGGGGCAGCATATGCACCAGGAACAGACTGTACAGGTTTGTCAAGGTCACTTTCAGGACCAGGAACTAACGTGATTCTCTGGCTACCCTTGGTAAGCACACAGCACTTGTGCCCCCAAGACAAAGTAGCAGTATACTTGCACAGCCAATCCTCACCAAGGAAGATTTCATAGGCATCAGCAAGCTCAACAACATGACATGCCAGATCAGCAGAAAACTGCTGCAGTTTGAGGCGTACCTTGCAAGTCCCAGCAGAAGCATGGATGACACCATCAGCCACTGCAACTTGCAAAGGCTTCCCCACACTAAGCTCAACGTTGATGCCCACCCGCCTCGCATAAGAAGCAGACATAAGTGGGATAGTGCAGCAAGAACAAGTGACTGGTGCACCAGCCACAGTAGCTTTGAAATGAATAGTGAGGCCCAAAGAGCCCACAACAGCAGCCAAACTACCAGTAGCAACAGGTGGAACATAGTACACCTGCTGTGCATGCTCACCCAAAGCAACATCATCACTAGGGGCAAACAATGCATCACTGCAAGGGCTATTAAGCAACTGTGCATCACGCAAATACCTACGCCATACACCAGCCTGCTTAGACAACACAACTACAGCAGAAGTGCTGTTTGTCTTGTGTGCATGCAAATGCTGCAAGCAAGCAAACAAATCACCACAGGCAGGATGCAGCAAAAGATCCTGACCGGCAAGGCCAGTCATCTCAAGGAAAACAGACTCTGTCCGACTAGCTGTAAATTCATCATCAGACTTTACAATATTGTTCGAAGCACAATAAAGTGTATCATAGTCAACATCAGACAGCACCACAGCAGTGAATTTGTGTTCAACAACAGTTGACAGTACATCAGCTTCCTTCAACAGGGATGTGTGACTACCAAAATCTGAAACTACAGCTGTAAAAAGTTCAATGTCAGGCCCACTATAGTTAACAGAGGTTGAACTACGCTTTTGCTGACTTGGCATATTCAGCAGGCATGGGAGCAGCAGGCTCTCCAGCTCTCTTCTTGGCACAGTTGAAAGACTGGTGGTTAGGCTTGCAACTGTGCAAGCAAAGACCCTTCTCTATGAGCCAAGGCTTTTCGCCATTAGGGCGAACTGGGGTCCACCAGAGTTGGAGCCAGCATGCTTGCTGACATCCTGCCTCTTCAGCTTCTTGCCCTTGGCATGAGCAGTGCCATTCCCATCATGGGAACGCTTGTGGCCAGATTGGCTCACAAGAAGTGAAGCAGCAGCAGGTCCCACAGCACCCCCATTGGGCAAGCCCTGTGCCTGTGTGACAGTGTAAGACATGAGTTGGTTAGGGTCAAGCCATTTGCCATTACGACCCACACCTAATGGTGTTGTCACCACAAGACGTTTCCAAGTTGAATTCAAACCATCCATGAAACGCTGAATTTTCTCACCAGCGGAGACAGGCAACTCAGTGATGCCATTTAAACAATAGTGCATTTTATGCACAGACTGCGCAGCAGGCAGTGATCCTTGCTTGAGGTCTTTCAATTGATCCCAGAACTCAATGTCAGGGTCAATTTGGCCAAACCTAGTGCCCAGCAAGGCACAGAATGCAGCCCAAGTACGCTCAGTGGCAGGCAAGGCATGCATAGCAGTATGCATGTAATCAGCAGCCGTCCCATCAAGGTACGTTCTGCCATGCAATGCCCAATCATCAGGGTGTATGTTGCGCAATGCAAAGAAAAGAGACAACGCACTGCAAAATCTACGCACAGCACCAGCCTGATCCTAGTCACCCTCTCCAGTGCAGGGTTCAGGACGCGTGGTTCAGCAGATTCACTAGCCACTGGTGCAGAGGATCCTGTTATAGTGCCCTTCTTGGCACGCCTGGCAGCAAGCTGGGCAAGCCTAGCAGCATAAACAGCAGCAGCTTCCTCAACAACACCAGAGGAAGAAGGTACCTTGAGTGACATTGCAGAAATGTCGCCCAGGGCAGTGTCCTTCATCCTAAAAGAGGCCTCCAACCTGGCCTTGTCAGCCTTCAGCTGGACAGTGGCAGCCTCCATCTCAGCAATCTTGGCCCTAGACGGCAGCCATGTCCTCAGTGGATCACTCTTGACCAAAGATGATAGCGTGAGCAACCGGCAAGGTTAAAGCGACCAGATTCTGATCCCAATTGGAGTAAAAGGGTAAGGCCGTTGCTGTCATGGGAAGTACAGAGCCCATATGCGCATCCCAGACGTTACAGGGGATGCCCGATTTGGTTGCCTTTCAAGCTGCAATATGTTACTTGTCTGCTTGCGTCAAACAACTTGGCCTGCAGGCTGTTAACAGGGAGTGCATGCAAGCTGACAAGCTCTTGCTTGCAGAGATGGGGTGCTCAGTAGTTTCCTGAGTAAACACACAGCTGCATTTCTGCAGTGGTCCACCGCTCAAAGCTGTGGGGCCTCAACTTGTATCATGCTTGAGGCAGTGGCAAGCTGTTACCCTCAAATCAACAGTGTGTTGGTCTACTTAGTTTGGCTAAAAGTTACATCTGCAGAGATGCGTGGCTAACAGGCTAACACTGGTGTTGTGTGGTGCAGCATTTGCTGCTGTACCTTGCGCTGCAGACTGTCACTCTGCAAAGTGCTTGTCTTGTTGGTTAGCTGTACTCTACAGGATGATGGAGATGTGGCAACCAAAGGCTGCATGTGCACAGGCGTCACTACATTGTCCGAAACCAGAAGATACCCTGAGGTAATCTAACACAAACATACCAAGTCAAAAGTCAAACGTTCTCAGTCTGCTGTCTACAGACTCAGCGCAGCCTCGACCAGGCAAATAGGCTCCATGGCAGCGGATGATGTGGCTGTAGGAGCAGCATCGCCTCACCGCTCCGCGCTGGGGCGTGCTCAGAGTGTGGATTTGGGCTTTCCCGACAACACAGCCTATCAGGTTTCGCCAAGCCTGGCAGCTTCAGAACCGCTGCTCCTGCTCCACATGAACACCCTAACCAAAGCGCAGCAGCCCTTCACAGACTACAAAACGGCTGTGAACGTGCTGGCATCCTCAAGGGATTGTGTGGAGCTGAAGCGGCTGCTTCCTAGCAATAAGCGAGACGACTGCCTCCGGGTCATTAAGCGGCTGCTGGACAACTTGAAAGACGATGAGGCCATCAAAGATACGCTTTGCGTTCTGGACTCTCTGCAATACGACAAGACCCAGCTGCGGGCCAGTCGATTGGGTCCAGTCCTGCAGACCCTCAGTGGTGCAGAAGCAGTGGCAGCAGAGGCCCAGCAGTTGCTCCTGCAGTTCCAAGATGTGCCCAGGTCAGTCTTTGGCAGGCATTGGTATCTGTCTGAGGATTGCCGAGGACTTCCAGTGCATGGTGCATGACCTGTTGCTTGGCTGCACACAGGTCTCAGGACATCAGAGTGCCACAGGCCACCAACATTGAGGGAGCCAGTAGTGCTGGCGGCAGTGCTGCTGGAATTGCTTCCATGGTACAGAGGCAAAGAAGATCCAAGCATAAAACCCCTGCAGTGGTGACCAGCAAAATCAAAGAAGCAGCTTCTCACAGCAGCTGTCCAACGCTTCTTCCATACATCAGGCGCCCCAAGGAGTGCCCAGACTGTGATGCTATCCTTGCCAACAAAGAAGGGTGAGGCATGTGCCAGTACACTACATTTTTGTTTGAGAGTAGTCCGCACTCTTTATGCTGTGCTCAGATTCTGCAGCTGCACATGATCATACTTTCTTTGTAGCCAATTTGTCTGCAAGTCGTTGCATCGACTGATTGATACAAAATGTTTCTTCTTGTGCTCCTATGCATTGCAACATGTTGTCAGCAGGACAAGCTGCAACCTGCACCTTTCTAGCAAGCTGTGACATGTCTGCAGCTGATTGCAGTTCGTCTTGCACACAGACCTGCATATGACAGATGCATCATGCGTTCTGCAGGTGGCAGGTGTGCACTACGTGCAGCCAGTACTGCAGAAGCCCCATAACCAAGGAGACGTTGTACTGTGATGGTTGCCTTCAGCCAGTGCACCACGGCTGCAAAACCACCTCCCAGCAGTTGAGCCACCCAAATGGGGGTGTCGACGATGCTGACAGTAAGTATCTGCCAATCACGTGCCATAATCTGATGCATATGCGCACTGTGCCTGTCATCATGATCATCAGCAGCACTGTTTTTTGATTGCCCAACGTACAACCATATCAGGTCACAGCATCTGGACTGCAGCACTGTTGTCCCATCGCAGACTTTATGCTTTTTGTGTGAACCAAATACATGTGGTGGTTTCCCCAGGGAATGCTTTGCATGTAGGAAGAAATCTTGTCTGTATGAGTTCACTAAACTGAACTTCTTGCCTGTTGGGTCTTGGTCGCCCCCCAGGACATCAAACATATGATGACTGATTAATTGCCCGTCAGCATGATTCAGAGGATATAAAAATAATTTTTGGGGTGCCGCATGATTATTTACTTGCACCTGATCTCACTGAAGCCTTGCTGATGTCTCCAGCCAGCTAGAGTGTAACTGCTCTTGCACCACATTCTGCATGTGTTGTAATGGTCAGGTGAGCTGCATCCTGATGACTGCAATCTGCAACACGAAAAGCCTAATGCAAATCGTTGACATGCTGTTGGTGGTCACAGGGCGCATCATGTGCAGCGAGGGCTGTAAAGACATGATTGATGGAATGCACAGCCTGGTCCAGGAGTCCAGAGCCAAGGGTGCAATTCGCCTTCCTTCTCCTGACTACCCCCCTGGTTTCGCTGTCACCTTCACAGCTGGCCAAGACACTAGCGATCACTCCCAGACAGAAATTGTCTTACCAGCAGCTGAAAACCTGCTGCCAAGTTTTGCACATGACCATCGAGAACTGGCAAGCTTTGGCACAGTGCCGCTGGTCAAGAGCTTTGTGAACAGAAGCCATCCGCTCTGGTATTGCAACCAGACGCACACAGCTGTTCTTTTCAGCAGTGTGCCCAGCGATGGGTTTGTCAATCTCAAGGTGTGGCCTCAGACTGCGCCAGCCTGCAGAGTGTCGTGCAGAGTTTGACAACTGCACTTGAACACATGTTTGCTGTTGATAGCATGCTCTCTCAGCATTGTAGTCTTGTCCCACCCAAACACAAAGTTTGTACAGCATTGCAAGGCTTGCATTCATCATTAGCTTTGCGTAGATGTACACATGCACTAGCTTCCTGAAGTCTGTGTGTGCGTGTGTCTGCAGGACTGTAGACCGGTCTCAACAGTCATCTTCTGGGTGCAAGGCCCAGACCTGGCAGACCTGCTGTATGCTGGGACAGACACTGACCTTTGGGGCTGCAAGCTCCTTCAGATACTCATGTCTTCTGTGCAGCTGCAACTACAGCAGGTGCCACCTCAATCTGCATATGCTGTACTGTTTTGATGAAGCTTACAAACTATCGTATGGCAATCACATCTAGGCTGACTGCAGCAATGTCTGTGGCCCAATCTGCATCTCTTGTCAAATTGGCATCTATTCACGAAGTGCTGCATGCACTCGGTCTGCACTCGGTCTGATAGGCAAGCCATGGTGTACATGCAGATGGGTGTGCAGAGGATCTTTCTAGATGCAGCTGACACAACTGCATGCAAGGTCTGGACCTCAGCCAGCCTGGGCTTCAGTCAAATAGATGAGGCTACTTTCATTCCGCTTTGCCACCAGTACACCCTGGTGCATAACACCAGACGGAATGGGCTGGAGCGATGCATCAAGCTCATTCCCTCTCAGGAAGAGCTTATGTCACAGGTTCTGCTCCCCGCTTACATGTTGCATACTTCCAGTCAAGATTGCACACCTGTATGCCCAACATCAGTGCGGCTGCAATCACACCAGCATGCCTTCCATCAGTACGCCTCCCACTACAACACTTCCATGAAAACTTGTGCACTGTTCATTCATGCCACAGCAGTGTGACCATATCCTCTGAAAGGTCACAGTCTTGGCAGTCTGGGTTCTGACTTGTCGTACAGCACAGCTAGCATTGCTTGTGCCACACATGCTTTGATGTCTTGAAGCCTTGACCAGTGAGGTTGATTGACTCATGCAATTGCACCTGTGCTTTGCAGCTGAAGAAGATCACACCACAAGTGCCTTCAGACCTTCAAGAGGTAAGGAGGATCAATCAGGAAAAGAAGGCAAATGAACAGCTCAGGCTTGAGCAGCAGCAGCAGCAGCAGCAGGCTGAGAAACTGGCCAAGCTGCAGGCTGCAGAGTTAGCTTGCGGCAAGCGCCGCAGGAGCATGCCTGAGAGGATGCACCTTTACGCCCAGAAGAATCTGAAAAGCCTTATACCAGAATCTGATACTCCAAGCTCTGACAGCAAAATACGTGCCATCAAGTCAGGTCGCCACAGGCAGCTGTCACAGCAGTAGTTCTTTGCATGGTGTGACTGGATGTCACGTTTGATGTGTGTCACTGCATTGTGTCACTGACCACCTGGCTCTACGTGCATGTGTGTCTCTGTTTTCATTGACAGCCATTGAACCAGATATGCTGAACTGGTTGCAGAACACAAGCTGTGACGTTTTTTTCCATAGCAGACTGCAGTTGGACCATGCGCATCTATAGACCTGTACATGTACACCCGCAAACCAACCTGTGCCCAAAGAAGCGAGCATTGCATGCGTGGCCAGGGGACAGAACATTGCAGCCCTTTGGCAGATCAACTATGTACAGGATGTACATTGCAGTGCACGTACAGCTGATGGCTATATGATAGCCAGCACAAATCAAAAGCAACATTCAAGCCAACAAACATGAAATGCACTGGGTGCTGTTGTACGGACTGCACTCCACAGACTTTGCAGCAACAGTTGCCATACGGCCGCTTGCTTTTGCTTCAGGTGAGTGAAAGAACCATTGAACAAGAAACAGTGAACAGTATCCGTTTGCACATCAGAGCAATGCACAAGGTGTATTGACCTGTTGTTCGGCTTCAAGGCAAAAGTCTGGACTGTCATCTGCCTTACCATTGCGTCGTACAGGTTGAGCGTAACAGCAGTCAGTGTTTCCGACAAACGTGCAAGCGACGCCAGCCCTGCGCTGCAATTTGTATTTGGCAGCGGGTCGATCCGGTTGCAGTGAGTGCGTAACAATATTCCAAGGCATTGTTGGAACACTCGACAAGTCACTTGAAGGGTGTACGCCTGCTGATCGCAGTGTTTCGGTAGCTGATGCTTCCGGATGGGGTCTGCGTCGCATGGCAGTTTCGGTATTTGCAGAGATCACTAGCGGCATGCAATAAGATTGTAATGACAGAAGTGCTTTCAACGCATTCTGCTTGACCAGTTTCACCCAAAGATGGATTACAACGAAAGGAGTATCGTAGCCGGTTTACCTGACCGGCAAGCCCTTCTGGCTGGCGCGTCAACATTGCTCGTGGCGTATACAAACAACAGTCTCGTAGGTGAGCAGTAGGACGCCGATGTCTCGGGTTTCTGGCCCGGCAACGTTTATGCTGCAGTCGACCTGTCTTGCCAAAGCCCGTCATACGCCTCGAGGGATACCAGCTTGCACTGCGTCTTCGTTGAGACGGCAATAACGATGCAGGTGTGGCATTTCTGGGCGTCTTCTTCTGTTGGGGCCTGTTATATATCAGAAGTCACACCAGGTCAACAGCATGCAAAGTGGGCCAGTCAATCTGGGGCGCTTTGGCTGCTGGTGCAGCAGCTCTGTTAATTTGTCAGACCATTCTGCAAATTGTTTATGCTGCTGGAAATGCTGGATGGGCTACAGATGCCCACACAAAGAGAGTGCTACAGTTGTTCGGCCTCACAAAAGCCGATGGTGCAAAGCATATTATTCTGGTGAGAAGTGAACGTGGACTGCAAGCTGTGACATGTTGCAAGTGTCTGTACTAATCCTGCACTGGCGTGTCAGTTCACATGCAGTTTTTTGGGACCAGCTGACATCCAACGTCACACTGCTTGACCAGTGATCATCATCATGCAGGCAACTGCAAACAGGTCATGATTGAATGCACCATGAACGCATTCAAATCAACATCAGCTGGAGCATAGACAAACAGGTGGTAGTCACCCTCGTGTTGTTACAATTTTGAACACAAATCACATGACATGTAGGTTATTGCTGCGCCGGCTGTAGCCCTA
>JAABUK010011396.1_pt1 | contig 11595 bp, 12 predicted proteins | sample 5559141 | NCBI WGS metagenome assembly JAABUK01 (sample SAMN10711869, study PRJNA513367) | rock metagenome | isolation source: Antarctica rocks | place: Antarctica: Victoria Land, Pudding Butte nord | collected 2016-01-03 | reverse complement strand
GACGTGATTTTTCTAAGACCGGGGGTACCAAATGCGTATGCAAATTTGGCGTCCTATGAGCGTCCCATGGCCGTCCCACGGGCGTCATACCCCACTCACCCCAGACCCCTGATACTTTTCCGGTGTGTCGCAGAGTGCGACCTCCTCTCAACGGCATTGGCTTTGATATGCACAGTTGCTTCTTATCACGAGAGCCCAGATCACTGTATGCTATCCATTGGGTAGCTCCAATTGTGTCGCCCTACAAGCACGACGGTTATGTGGGGAGCTGTGCTTTCTACAGCTTTTCTGACGTCTTTCCAACGTCCCTAGTTTGTGAATTTCTCCCGTACATAATGATAGTGACTGTTAGCGAGGATCCGTACAGTCCTGATGACACTGATTTTCACCTTCCCAAAGCCTTCAGAGAGTTTTCACAGTGTGCAAGATGTGGCAGAAAGGCTATGGATGATTGCTGGGCAATGGGGGCTATGATGGAGTATGACAACCAGGCTGTCACGGGAAACACTCATCTGGCATGTGTGTACTGTGCAGCTTATCAAGCCATAGCTGATTACCATAGGTCAGTGTTTGACAAGGGAATCTGCATTCTCTGTGTTGCTATGCGCCACAGAAGGGTTTGGCAGTGCAACCTGAACAACTGCCAAGCGCACGATGGCAAGTGTACTTATTTTACATGCATGCATGATGCCATTCCGCCATTGACATTCTGCAAGTACATCTTTGGACTGTTCTGACAATTGCCGCCTTCTATGCTTAGGTTGACATTCGAGTGTGGCTTGGTGCAGGAGATGCCTGAAAGACAGGAAGCAATGGAAAGTGGTGTGAACAAAACTCTCCTATACTTGCAAGGAGCCATCACAGCATCAGGTGCGCTTTGTCAGCCTCTCAGACACCTTGCTTGTTCTCACTGCAGAAAGATCATTGCTTTCCCATTGTGGGCCTTCCTGAATCAGTTTCAAAGGCCTATCAAGGTGCATTGTGTTATCTGGCGTTGGGTTGTAAGTAGGGCATGGATCTCCAGGATGACCTTCAACCATCACAGATGACACAATGCTACAAGTTGTGTGCAGTGATTGCCTACAAGAGGCGGAACTCAGGAGCGCTCCCGGTACATGTGAGGAGCACTTACCTCCAAGCAAATGGCACTGGCATTGAATTATACCACACTGGCCTCATGCCTGACTGTGAGCACTACGTTGAGCAACAACTTATCACCAACTTTGACGTGAAGGCACATGCACCTGCTGGAAACAGACCAAGAGATCCTGTTGACATGGAAGTAGATGATCTGACATGCGCAGAGACCGCCTTGGTGTAGGTGCAGCCCATGTTGCAGCTCTATCTCACCATCTTGTGGCTGCTATAAAGGTTCAGGATGACGAAGATTGCTCAATCACCAGACTCTGAAACGCAAAGGCCAGAAGCCTTTTTTCAGAGTGTCAGAGCTGAAGTCAGGAAAAACACACACATGTGGAAGTAGTGGAGAGGGGTCCCGCTCTGGCACACAGATGTTCTGAGGAGTCTGTGGTGAGTCTGAGAGGGTGTAGTGCCAATCTAATGGAGATCGAGTCGTGATCTGGTGGGAAATATAGGGTGGGGATTCTGTGATGATGATGTGGTGATCTGGTGGGAATGCTGTAGGGATAGATTGGGATAAGGGGGAGAGTGTGGATAGTTGGACTTTTCTGGGGTATTATTGGGATTGTGAGTGGTTTTTTAAGCTGTTATATGTGTGATGTGCGGTGGGGATAATTGTGGCGTTATGGCTGAAAATAAGTGAACAAAAACTCCCATGACTTTGTTTGACTTTCTGGGTTGTTTGTTTGGGGCTTTTGTGGACTGTCTGCCTTTTTACTTGTTTCTGTTGTGTTCTACGTGGTAGAGTGGCACGCTTTCTTATGAGGCACATAAGCTTCTGTGGAGCTGTTTGAGGGGTGCTGTGGAAGGTAGTGGGATGCGAGTGGTGATAGAGGGGCGATGTAATGGGAGATTGTGTGTGCAGATTGTGTGGGAATGTTGTGGTGTGGTTGTGTGAAGTCTGTGAGTGGGATGTGATAATGTTTGTTGTGGTTTTGCGTAAATTCTCTGGTCATGCTCTTGTGTGGGACTAGGATTACAGCAGGATACTCTGCTCCCTTTGAGAGGGTTTCTTTGTCTTTTTTTTGTTGAACATTTGTTCACGTTTTTGGAACTCTTACCCTCTCTGACACTCTTGTCTGGGGGCTATACTGATGCCCTATTGAGTAGAGAGGTGATTGGGGAAGTGCTGTTACAGAGTGTGTGGTGTGTCCTGTTGGGGGTTATTTAGACTACATGTGGCTTTTTACTTGTCATACAGACCTTGTGTGCATGTTATACTGATTGGGGGCATGTCCATGGAGATGCTGTGGGGTGTCCTCCCTGTACCCCCTCCTTGCGGGGGGTGAAAGGAGGAGTGGGGACTTTGTGTAAAGTCTGTGCTGATGTCTGTCATGTTCATCTGGTACGTTACAGCTTATAGGTGGGATATCTGTAGTGAAAGTGAAAGTATGTAGAGCTCGTTTACCCCTTTGGGGGTATAAGGTGGCACCAAGTCAGCATGGGCCAGCAGGTGGAATACTTCTTCCTTCTGGCTGCTTTGCTGCATGTTTGTCTTGATTTGCATTGTGATGCTTTTCATGCATGCGCAGTTGCTCAATCAGGCGTTGATTACATCCACACATGTACACACCATTGGGCAGGTCAAGGGTCCCAGGTAGGTAGGTACAAGAGCGTCAGCTGTCTTCAAGCAGCTGGGTGCATGGAATTTTTCAAGTACTCATAACACACCTGCATCACATGGTTGTACAATGCAAGCTGTTGCGGTTGCCTCACAACAAGCTTAGTCACCTGCATGTGCAGTCGCACAGTCTCTTTGCCACAATAGCAGACTCAGCACACATACTAGAAAGCATGACCATCTGTGTCAAGCTCCAGTTATAAGGCACAGTTTTAATTCACACCTGATCAACTGTGCTTCTCAGCTTGGTCTGCACGTAAAGCAACATTTACTGCGTTATGCTAACCCTGCAAGCCAGCCTCTCACAGAAGATGTAATATACTGTCTGCACAGATTGGCCTTTCAGAGATCTCCCTTAAGGGTTTTGTTACTCACTCCTGGGGCCACGCTCCCTAGAGATCAACATGCCCTTGCTCCAGTTTCTGTCCCTGATATTCGCTTTTCTGTATATACAGATGCATCAGCACCCGCTGGATCACCATGATCATGTGAGCCAGCCTCTGAACCAGGTGGCTCAGCAGCCAATGCCGCATCAGCCCATGGCCATTGACCATCACCACATGCAGCAGCTTCAACCCCTTAGTCTATAGATGCAGCTGCATGCTCAGCCCCAGCAGCTGCAGCAACAGCTGCATGATCAGTCACACCAGCTGCATGAGCAGGCGCACCAGCAGCTGCAGCAGCACCTGCATGGTCAGGCACACCAGCAGTTTGAGCAGCAGTCGCCTCAGCAGCCGCAGCATCAGCCAGATGTGCATCATTACTCACAGGAGCAGCAGCACCACCTGCAGCACCACCTTCAGGAGCCTTTGCCCAGCATGGTGGCTGATGTCAAGGCTGAGCAGCGCATGCGTGCTAATAGTGGATCTAGTGAAAATTTGGCGTCGCTGTGGATGTTTGTAACATGTTTGAAAGCACCTTATATATCAGCTGATGCCACAGCAGAATCTCTGCTTGAGTGTTGACTCTTTGGCTTCATGGTCAAGCAGTACTATGCAGATGTGTCTCATTGTATACACAAGAATTCATGCAGCATGCTGGCCAATCAAGTTTGCCTCCTATGTGCTAACTCCTGATGCAGAGAGAGGACACTACACTTAGGGTGCGTCATATGATATAACATGCATGGTGGGAACTCCCTCAAAATATTAGCAATAATCTTCTGTCAAGATGCAAAGGTAGAAATGTGTTGATTGTGTTTGAGTGCAGCCTGTGCTTGCCGAGCTCAGCGTGCTCAATGGCCTATTGATTATATGTGCTGCTGCATATCACTATTACAATCATACACATTGACCCTGACAATCTGTTCTGGCATTGGTACATGTTGTAGTTGCGTGCAGCCTCTTCAACTAAGCTTCTAGCGAGCGAGTGTGTAATTCTATAGCTGCCAACGGGTACGTGCTGTTGCCTGCATCGGCATTTTATAGCTTATTTGAGGTAGTGACAATAATGAGGATACAATTCAGCAACAGCGTCAATGGAAAGTATGTAAGTATTTCGTGAAATTCAAATAAGAACTATGATACGCATATGCAAAGCTAGCGAGAACATAGCAACAAACAGCGTGTTCAACAAATAATTCACATGTTTGAGGCTTTGGTGCTGGTGGGCTGAATGTCGCAAATGTACATATGTGTAATCAACAATTTCAACAGCCAGGAGGGTCGTTTACAGTGGTGGGCAGGATGAAGAAGGTGATGGGGGCAATTTGCATGTATAGACAGCTGACAAGAAGAAGAGCATTAGGAGGGCAAAGTGAGCAAAGAGAAAAGCAAACTCACAAGGGGCTCTGAGGCTACCACACCTGGAACCCAAGGTACACAGCAGCTGATAGTGGGGTCGAGGCTGATGAGCGCAGCTTTTGTTCGTGGAGAGTATGGAGCAACTCATGTACCTCAGCTGCACCAACAGAAAATCTTCCACATGCTGCAACACAAGGTACACACAACAATAAACGCATGCACTTACCACGGCATGCAAAGCAACAAAAGCAGCAGCATATGCAAACCAGGGAAGAAACCTGCAATAGTAGTAGTGGTAGAGTGTCCCGCTCTGGAGCAGAGATGTTATACACCCTCTTTGTGAAAGGATTTATGGGATCGGAGATGTGAATGCTGTATGGATGAAGTGTGAAAGTGAATTGTGGTGTTGTGTGGTAATATATGTGGGGATACTGTGGTGACGGTGTGTGAGTACTGTGTGGTATAATGTGGTGAGTGTGTGTTGATGTTGTGGTAACGTTGAGGGACTTGTGTCTGGGTAAATTTGTGATTGGGGGTATTGGGTGGTATTGGGAGTGTTTGTATTGTATGTATGTGAAGTGTCAAAACTGCAGCCATTACTCCAGTAAAGAAGTGTACAAACCCCCCCCCGATCTTCCTGCCTTTCAACCCTGATACACCCTATGTGATGATTCGTCCACTATCGTCCACTTGCGCTCAAAGTGCGATTCTGCTTGGGGCGACTGCCCCCGGAGATTATGTCCTGAATCAACGAGAAGAAGACGTGTTCCAAAGGCACTTTGATTTCGGCGCCCCCAGGTCCCAAATGGGAACCTTCGCCAGATGCATCGGCAACTCGAGCACACAAGCCGTCATAGGTGCTAGGCAGAAAGCTTTGTAAGGTGAGCCGGCAATGATCCATTTCTTTCTGTCCATGCGGACCAGAGATGGCACTGACTCGGCTCTTTTGTCAGGCGCGGAGCATGTCGGAGTCTCCCCCAATCTATGGAGGTCCCTCGCAAGGAGTGGCGCGCACGCTTTGATTGGACTTTCAGTTTCAATCGCAAGATAGAGGTTCCTTACGTTACGGATGATCGAGAGGTTCAGATGTTGACCGCGCTGTACGCTGAAGACCTTGAGTTCAGAACTGGATTGCCACCTGTCAACCCGATCGTTCCGAGTCTTCGAGGCACTGTAGTCCTTAGTTCCTACCTGGTCAGCTGCATAGATGGCAGAGACTTACAGTTGGGCGTCAGGCAGCTCTATGGCAAGAACGGCATTAAAGATCTCTTGCGGAAGCCATGGTTGGATGTTAACCGAGACCCTGTGCCATGCAACATGAACTACCTCAGGCGCAAGATTTGCGAGCTACAGAGCATGCCATCAGAGAGGTGACCATAGGGGTGTGACGAGTTGAAGAGGGTCGTAACAGGGGTGTAAAGTGGCTACTGCTAGTGATCAAAGGCTACTGCCAGGGCTCATGCAATTGCTTCTGCAACTGCTCATGCTCCTGCTGTGCTCCTGCAACTGCACCGGGTGCGCTCATGCAATCTGCTTTGACCATGCTCCTGCTCATAATGTTACAAGGCTGCTGCCTGGGCTCATGCACATCATCTGCTACAACTCTGCCCATGCTCCTGCTATGCTCATGCTCAGCTTCTGCTCATGATGTTGGAAGGCTGCCGCAAGGACTCATGCAACTGCTCCTGAAACTGCTCTTGCAATGCTGCTGAACTGCTCCTTCAACCCGTTACACCCCTGTGGGGTTGAAAAGGGGTGTAACCGGGATATAAAGTGGCTACTGTCCTTGCAACTGCTGCTGCTGCAACTTCTTTGCCCATGCTCATGCTGTGCTCATGCAACAGCACCTGGAGGGCTCATGCAAATTGCTCATGCAAGTGCTCTGACAATGCTCCTTCAACCCCCAGAGGGGTGTAACGGGTTGAAGAGGGGTGCAACAGGGGTGTAAAGTGGCTACTGTTACCCCTCCTGGAACTGCCCTGACTATGCTTCTGCAACTGCTGTTGCAATCCTCCTTCAACCCCCTTCCAACCCGTTACAGGCCTATTGGGGTTGAAGAGGGGTGTTAAAGGGGTGTAACGTGGCTACTGCTACTGCTCATGCAACTGCTCCTGCAAAACTCCTGCAAAACTATGGCCATGGAATTGCCAATGCAATTGTCACTGGACATGCTCACAGGGGCTGCTCACGCCACTTCCTGTCTTGGGCCAACTTGCCCCTGGAACTGACACTGGAAGTCACACTGCAATTGCCACTACAATTGACACTGACACTTGCTCTCCCAGGTGGGTACATCTGTTGAGATTGCTCTCCTAGGAGAAAACTGCTGGTACATGTTCTCTGAGACTTTCCTGTTGAGTTGCTAGTGCAAATGCCAGTGGAAGCGGCTCTCCTAGGAGGGCAATACTGAGACCACTTTCCTGGCAATTGCCCATGGAAAATGACACTGGAATTTACATTGCAATTGCCACTGGGATTGCCACTGGGACATGCTCAAGGGGGCTGCTCAAGCCACTCGGCCGGAAGCCCAGCCAGGTTGGTACCAGGTATGTGTCGTGAGAAGTCAATCACAGGGCTCGCCCTTCGTGAATAATCACTTCCCTGGTCGCGGCTGAGCACTAGAACGCATTTGTACTGTCAGCCCGCTCAGAACTAGCATGAAAAGGCAGCAGTAGTATCCTGACCCACATCGTTAAGCTTTTGCTGAGCCAGTGCGCCCAGTGAACAATCTTTCGGATGCGGCCTATGCCTTTCGCACCCCTCAAGATCTCACCAGCCTCTGCACCCATTCAGCAGTCTGACCCAGATTCATTCACATCAACACGCTGCTCGTCCTGTAACATCATCAGCCAATGTCAAGGTCTCAATCTGCTGTTGCCAATGAGTGTGGCATCTGTCGCTGCTGCTGCATTGTTCACAGCATACTCCAGCTGTTCATCCTGTGACAGTCAGCAGTCAGAGTCATTGTCAAAAGTCAGTATTGGCTTGAAGAGCAGCTGACCGGCTCTTCTCCCGCTGCTGCATCTCCTCTACTAGCTTTGCATTTGTTGTCGCTGCCACACTTGTTACAGCCTGCTCCTCTTGTGACAGTGACAGGCAGAGTCATACTCAAAGTCAGAGTGAGATGCAAGACCAGCATACAGGATCCTTCCCGCTGCTGCATCTCTTTGACCAGCTTGCCGTCTGTTGTTGCTGGTGCTGCACTGGCCACAGCCTGCTCCAGCTGTTCATCCTGTCTACATCAAGCAGCTAAAGTCAGCATTCAAATGCAGTGTAAAGTTTCAATTATGCTGAGGCTGGCGCTGGCTTCCAGCAGTGCTGCAGACAGGCTCTCCCCCTGCTGCTGCATCTCCTCGACTATCTTGGGATCGGTTGCTGCTGCAGCACTGGTCACAGCCTGCTTCAGCTGCTCCTCCTGTGACAGTCAAGGAGCCAGATAAACTCAGCTTGATGATATTAGCCGTAGAGGTTTCTGGATTGGAGGTGCTATTATTGATGACAATGAATAGCTTGGCATTGCTGCTGCTGCTGCTGCACAGTTCAAAGCCTGCTCCAGCTGTTGATGCTGTCAAGATCAGGCAACCAGGATCAGCATGAAAGAGGAGAACGCAGTGAAAATTGTTGGACATGTACAAGATGGTAATGCTGCCGAGAGTACCTGCACTTTTTTGACTGACTCAATGGAATCAAAAGCCGAGTCTCATAATGCAAGTGAAATGCAATGCGCTTGACCTGGTGTTGAAGTTGGGCTTTTATCTGCCCCATTTGAGCCTCCAAACGCTTGATGGTCAGCTCCTGGTTTCGGAGGTCTTTTGACTCAGCCTTGAAGTCAGCCAACTCTTGAAGGGTCTTCTTGTTGCTGCTTTCCAGCTCAGCAACACGGGCTGTGTAGCCCTGCACCACACTATGTTCGTGATTGTGTTGTACTCAGCTCGAGTGCAAAATGAGCTTGTGAGAGCTCACAAGTGAACATCCTGGAGTTGCTGTGAACTTGACATGTGCCGCTGGCTTGAACTTGATGTCTAGCCCAGGAATCATTGCTGTGTCATGCAACAGTGTGCAAACATGAGCTCACTGTTGAGCCTGTTAACGTTCACTAGGGTTGCAGGGTGGAGCTGACAGAGTGACTAACATGCTGGAAGCGTGACATGCTCACAGCTTGAACTAGATGTACAGTGCAGAGATTATGTCGAACAACAGTCTGCAGAATGAGAAGTCACAGCTGAACATTGTAAAGATGCTCTGGCTCACATTCAAACTTCAAACCAAAGCTTCGCCATGCTCTTTACAAGGATCAAAGACCGAAGATCAAAGATCGAAGACCTGCAGGCAGCAGCTATAAATGCCTCGTGTCATTCGAGTAAGCTGGCATAGCGCAGTTCGAACTTTCACGATGACGCGGACGCTGCGTGTCGGGCATCACGTTATTGAAGGCCACCGGAACATCTTTGGCTTTAAACTGTTGTACGACACCAGATTATGCGCACTTGCGCCCGACTACAACGACATCGAGGTCAAGATCTGTAAAGACACCATCCAAGAGCACTGGGCAGCGCAGAAGTACCGTGTGGACGAGATGCTGCCTGCTGGGACGCCAGGACCTGTACGAGCCAAGCTGTTTAAAGCGCTGATCACCACTGAGGGCTTGGGCAGCCGCTTCGAGAACTTTTACAATGAAAAGAACGCCACAATCACAGAGCTACGTTCCGAGGGGGCATCGTGGGGCAAGTATGCAGTCATCGTGTACCGGATGAAGATGCTCGTCTCCGAGTTGAAGCTGACCAGCACACGCGACATCGTGACAGTAGTGTTTGAGAGTGACCTGGAGGAGCACAAGGAGGCTCTCGAAGACATCCTCCTCAGCCTAAAGGAACTTGGCTGCCGGAACAAAACAGGCAAAAGGACAAGAAAGGACAGGAAGCCAGTCAAGAAGAGGGTGAAACCAATTACACAGCTCCGGAACCAGCTGAACCACGTAAAGATCTGTCATGAGCAAGAGACCTGCAAGAGACCAGCTTGCGACCTGCAAGCTGGTCTCTTGCAACAAATAATGGGATGATTTCAACGACAGGTGCTGAGGGAGTTCAGCGGGCATGTTCTCGCGAGGACAGCCAGGACTTCGCAACAGTTTCGACTAAAGTTGGAACCACAGTGGAAGCTGCTGCCTGAGCTCATCGGAGACTGTGAGGATGCAAAAGACGCAGGAGACTCATTCTCGCAGTCCTCTGCATCCGAGGACGAGTCTGAAGAACAAACTTGTTGCAAGCGAATCAAGGGATTGTGCCTTGAGTAGCTCAGGTGATGGAGGACTGTCGCACTGGTATATGTAACAGCAGTGTCGTACTTATTGTAACCATGAATTTACAGGCGCACAGAACGTCTGTACTGACTTTGCTTGCACTCCTTGCACTACCATTTGCAGGAGGATATCAGCTCATCCCTCATTGAACTGGATGTCACTGTGACAGCATTTAGAATTCTAGCATTTAGAACTGGATTTACGGCCGAGGAAATCAATGTTCTAGTGCTGACTATGGCAAAATAGAGACAGTGGCTAGTATACAGCACAGCCCAGAGACTCACTTGTGCGGACTGTGACAAGCAACAGTCCGCAGAAATGAGCTGACATTCTTGATGATTTCAGCCCAGGCAATCATTTCTGCGGACTGTGTCAAGCGACAGTCTGCAGAGATGAGCTCACAATTGAACCATACTAAACACTGATGTCTCCAATGAATGATGTAATGCTGACTACGGCTAAACAATGACTAATAAACTGTCAGTTTCACATGATGTACAGGCCAGAGGCTCACTTGTGCGGACTATGACAAGCAACAGTCTGCAGAAATGAGCATACACTCTTGGTCCTATCATGGGCAACAATGGCATAGAAGACTACACAGCATTCATGGCGGTGATCTCAAGGGCTGTCTGTCATTTGAGATGTGCTCCTGGGTGTGACTGCCACGAGTTCGTAGGTTGATGCACACAACAAGTGTTTTGTCTAGTCAAGCTACCTTCGTGACTTTAGTCTAAGCAAAGCATTTGATTTCATTACATGCAGCAAAGTGTCAAAGCATCAATTCCCCAGTTTTGCTTTCATTGATGCTTTGCACATTTGAGCACAGCACTAGAAATGTGGACATGTAGTGTAACTCCAGTGCATATCAATCACAAGACCTGCTTGTGTCATAAAGTGCAGCAGCAGCTGATGGAAGAGCTGGGCTGCACAGCATGTTGCATCATCATTGATAATATTTCGTGACCATGCACTCTCAGTCAGCAGTCACTGAATGCAGTGTGACTTGCTGCCCAGGTGTTTACACATACATCAGTTGAAATGGTCGTCAAGAGGCATAGCTACTTTACAAGATATCTGTGCAGACACAGATCTTGGCTACATACAACATAGCGCATAGGAGATAGCTGTTTTTGCAATCTCGTCATGGTGTCAATTCCCAGCTGACAAACTGGTCAACCTCACAGGCACTACATGGCTAGTGTCGGCATCAGACTGGCAGTCTGATCAGCAGCTGATACCTTCTTGAGCTTTTTGCGAGGTCTGCTCCTCACAATCGTTCTCTGAGTCAGAGTCCTCACAGTCATCCTGTCAGTCCTCTGCAACTGCAGTCTGCTGTTTCGGTTACGGTTACGGTACAGCAGCAGTCAAAAGTCTGCATCCAAACATTTGCATTGCTGTACATTGCAGCATTCCTTTGCATCCCCAACTGCCTTGGTATCATGAGTCAGCTCATCACTGGGGATTACGTGATCAAGTTTGAAAGGAATAGCTTTAGAGTTCAGCTGTTGTATAGCAATCTGCTTTGCCTCGGCGCAGGCGAAGGCGCAGGTAAGGGGAGGTAAGTGGAGTTGTGGATTGTCTTTGTCTTTGTCTTTGTCTGCGTCAAAGTCAAAGTCAAAAAGTCAAATAGCTACTACTCTCGAGCACTTGCAAGTGATTGCAAGGGCTTGCTGGTTGCACAAGCTTTGCTTCAAGTGACAGCAAAGCTTGCTCAACAAGCAAACTCCTTGTCTTTTGTGAAAATGCTCTGGCTAACAGCACACTGCGTTGCTTCACAAACTGGATACTAC
>JAABUK010011395.1_pt1 | contig 11595 bp, 12 predicted proteins | sample 5559141 | NCBI WGS metagenome assembly JAABUK01 (sample SAMN10711869, study PRJNA513367) | rock metagenome | isolation source: Antarctica rocks | place: Antarctica: Victoria Land, Pudding Butte nord | collected 2016-01-03 | reverse complement strand
AGGAAAGCAAATCTGATGTTAATGGCAACTTGCTGCAAAGCTTCAGAAACATGGATGTCACGACAGGACCAGCGGGCACACCTCGCTCCACTGCAAACACAGGTAAGAGTGAGATGCCTGTGACTCACTCAGCCAGCTGCCAAGTGTGCAAGATCACTTGTATTTATATATATATATATATATATATATATGACATCATATTCTGGCATGGCTTCATGGCTTGCCAAGCAAAATTGAACCACTGCTGAGACTTGCAGAGCAAAATCTGCAGTTGGCCTGGCTTCCAATGGGCTGTAACAGAAAGACTTCATCAGTGCATTACACTGACAGGTGCATCTGCTGTCAATATTGGCTCATCCAGGCTGAAAATTTCATGACCATGCAGGCGTGTAACCCTCAGGGGGGATGCAGAAGCTTAAGCGGTATCCTGCTGATGCAAGGCTGGGATGGTAGTTGCTCAACATCATTACACTTTCATTAGCTAAAGTTATAGGTTGTTAGGGAGACCCATGTGGACACACATTCGTTGTGCAGATAGTTTTATACATGTTTGGCTATTCTTTGCTGCGTCCAAACAATAACCCAAGCTTCACGCATCCAAGCTTGCCTGGGGGCCACGTTGTGTCAACATCATAGATGCTTTGAATGCATGCCATTTGACTATGCACAGTCTCAGAGGTCTACATTCAAGCTGAGACAGCCAATGGTGAATGGCACACGCGGCGGTCGTTGTCAGTCATATTGAATGGAGGCCTTCATGAAATATGTATTACACAAGATGACAGGTCACGATATTCTGCTACATTTGGTGTCTCATTACAGGCCTTGGTTAACTCAATATGAAAGCAAGAACCTGTCAGAGAGATGTCAGTACTTAAGCATTCGCAGTAGCAAGACTTGTGCAAACCATTTGATCCAATCACAGGAAGATTTTCTGCTGCATTTGAGCCTCATTGTAGTAGCTGGCATCAATCTTGTTTTCCCCAAACATGCGGCCATGCAGGGCCTTCTGGGCTTTGACTGCAGCAGCAGGATCCTCGAAGGCAACAAACACAAACCCAACTCCGGTTGTCACCTGCATTGAAGGAACGAGATATTTGAACTGCTGCGAACAGTCTGCTACTTGGCATTGTCACAGATGCAAATGCCCACTGGAGCGAGGCACATAACTTCATCATAGCACACTTGGCAGTGTGGAGGTTCCTTTAGTCCTAAACCTCAGACCAAACTGTATGCAGAACAGTACATAATGTATTGTATTGAATGCATTCAAATGTGTTGACTACATCACTGGAATTGGGCCCCCACAGATGCACTGATCTGCAGAGCCTGTCAGAATGCATGGTCCATGAATGTAGGGGTGGTGAGGGGACTGACCCTGTCTGCAGGGGTAGCAGGGCGAGGGATTGCGATCTGGGTGATGTGCCCATACTTGGTCTCTATCTCTTCAGTGATGTCATCCACGATATCGCTGTACTCCTCTTCATCCAACAGCTCATCACGGGCAACCTGCGTGGCAAAAGGTTCTTGCTTGTGAGCCAAAGGGCTGCAGAATCAAGGGCTACAGCATCAAGGGCTACAGAATCAAAGGCTACAGGATCAAGGGCCACACAATCAAGGCAGCTGCTGCAAAGTATACACAAGGCAAGAGCAGGGCAGCGATGGTGCTTGCAGTGACTTGATGTCCATGAGGCACGGCAGGGGTTTCCTTGCAGTAACAAAAAGGCACATGCTGTTTGCAGACACAAGCACAGCCCTACTCTGTGGACGCAGGAATCAGAAGTGGCATCTGCATGATCAAGGAATGAAAATCGCTGCTGATGCTGAAGCAGCACACAAGCAGGAGCACCCCCAGGGAACACATCTCCAGAATGTGTACCTGAGGTTGCTCCTGCTTGCATGCTGCAACAGTTAGATACCTGATTGCTTGCTTGGGATTGCCGACAGAGGCAGAGAGAGAGGCTATTGCGAAGCGTTTGGACTTCACAGAAGCGCCAATAGCGTTCATCAGAGATCCACACAAGTTTGATTCACTTGTGAGGATCTCTCACGAACGCTATTGGCGCTTCTGTGAAGTCCAAACGCTCTGCAAGCGCCTCTCTCTCTCTCTGCCTCGAGCTCCAGTATTTGATGCAAGCAATCAGGTATCCAATGACCATATGGCATCTCTGTATGCATACACCCACAAAGTTCTCAGCATAGACCCAGAAGGTTCTTGATCATTCAAGTCATTCTAGCTGGTCGCATGACTCACCATATGTTCCAGCTTGAGCACTCTGGTGACCACAGGGGCGGCAACCCCAACTTCCCCATCTTCTACTTCACTGCTCGGGGTGGGACCCAGGGGCACGACAGGGGCAGGGGGCAGGACTGGGGCTGGCGGTGGCGGTGGTGGCCGCTTGAGTTGAGATAGAACCAGTGAGTTGAGGGTCTGAGAGGGCTCACTGGGGCCCAGATCTGCCACCTTCTTTGCGTCATAGTCATCTGGCCGCCGCACCTGTCCACCATCAGAACATGTTTACAGCATTGACAACCACAACCACAACCACACCTTGACATCAACCATGGCTGCAATGAAATCCTTCACCACGCTAACCCTACTACCACCAACACAACCGCCACAACCACATTCAGAACCAAAGGAGTGTGACCACAAACCACAATCGCACTTGCAACCACAACAACTACAGTCGCATAATACTGGACACCGCCACAAGCCAGAACCAACCAACAACAAAAGCACTAGCATGAACACAACCAAAATCAGTGTGCAGAGAGATGCGGGGCAAAGGTGAGGGTGGCAAGCTGAGCTAGAACATTTTATTACTTGGGCTTAGCATATTGCAACCTGAATTTCAAGCCATTTGTGGCCCATCAGACATGCTTGCTGACAGGACTTGTTGAGCAACAGGCTGAAGTCAGCAACAAACTACAATGCCCCAGTCATTGGGGGTTGAAACAGTCCCATGGCCACTATTTAGTAGATGGTGAAATCAAACTTGCGCAGCAAGTGTTGTTTGCTTCTCGCCAAAAAAATGGCACACAACTCAAACACAAACAGATAGACACACCGACAGACAACTCTCGCACAAGCACCCCACCTTGAGGCAGTTGGTCTTGAAGTAGACTCCATCAAAGGCCACGCAGTTGCTGGTCTCCTCCACCGAGCGCAGGTTCAGGAAGGCGTACTTGGCCTTGGGCCCAACAGCAGCAGAGGACCTGTCATACAGAGTGCAGGAGGTGACAGCGGAGCCTTGCTCCTCGGTGTCTGCTGCCACGGCGCCCGTGTCTGCCATGATGGTATCGAAGAAGGAGGTCAGCTCGGCTTGGCTGGTCTCGAAGGGGAGGTTGCCCACGTAGAGGCGCTTGGCAGCCTTGGCGGCTTTCTCTGCTGCAGCCTGCAACAAGTCATTTGTTCATTCACTGTGTTGATGCAATTATGCACACGTTCCTTCATGCATGCATTCATCCATTCACTCATACATCCATTTGTTGGTTCATCCCTTCAGTCTGTGTAGTCCCCTCAGGATACACACAATACTGAGTAAGGCCCCACACGAGGTCTTGATTTGGCATTCAGCAAAGCACCAGTTTGTGTAGGCGTTTGTATTTGGGTGATGTCCGAGCAATGTCAAAGAAGAAGTTGCCATTCCTTGGACCAGAAACACCCAAGCCTGAAGTCCTGTGCAACATCATAGGCAACAAAGGTTGCGAGCTGTGTTTGGGTGGTCAACAAGTGAATCTGCCTTTGAAGGGTTACACACAAGCCTTTGCTCCCTTTTCTGCTGATGCTTGTCATGTAGGAGAGCAAGACTGACCAGGAAATCTGTGCTGCACAGCATGTGAGTGTTTGTAAAGCCACTTTGAGCATTGCACAATGTGCAGAAGCAAGGGTGGAGAGTGGCTGCATGCTGCTGACATGCCAATGCATAAAAAGGCTGACTTTGATATCCAAAGTTTGCCATATGCACACGCAGGCACAGGCCTAACACATGTGCGGTGTGTCTATCACAGCTGCACACTCAACAGTCTGGCTTCTGTTGATGCTGAGTTTGTGACACTTGCCCAAACTACCAACACTGGCACATTCAGCTCTTTTCCTAACAGAACTCACACCAGCTTGATGTTGTTGCACACCACATGTGCCTGTGCTTCCAAGCCATGATGCCTGATGTGTCATGACTGGCGCAACACCCCAGGTGAAGTAAAATGGATAGCTTCGCAATGACATGATGCCACCATGCCTCGTGCAATACAGACCAAGCATGATTGGTGGTGAAGCGACTGAACTAAAAGCAATACTGCAGGGGTCCATACCTGCTGGTTGACCAGCATGGGGTTTGTGGGGGGTGCCATAGGCAGAGGCTGAAACATTCCCGCCAAAGGATTTGGCGCCATGTGGCCAAATGCGCCAGAGCTCGGCGGGAAGGAGCTGACAGGTGGCAGCACGCCATAAGGCTGAGGAGGGGCCTGAGGGGGGGGAGGCCCGCTGCCAGGAGGGGGTATCCCATGCACAGGGGCAGGGGCGACTGGGTGCTGCTGATTTGGCCTGGGGCCGAAGGTGCGGCGGGGGGGAGGGGTGACAGAGCGATTGTAGCGGCGAGGTGAAGAAGATCTGAGGCGGCTGCGGGAGGGGCTTCTGCTGTAGCTGCGCGAGCGGCTTCTGGAGTAGCTGCGTGAGCGGCTTCTGCTGGGGCTTCTTGACCTGGAGACGGTGCGGCGGTCCTGCAAAGGGTGTACAGGGTTTCAGGATTCAGTTGTTGTTTCTTGTTTTGTGTTTTAATCTTTGTTTTTTTTAATTGCTGCCACACTGAATATAGTCATGATGCTGCAATAGTGCTTGTAAACATTACATGGGCTTGGGAAATGAGTGTAATGGAACACTTCTGCTTAAAGCCATGTGACGAGCTTTTGCTGGAAAATATTCATAAACATATATATATATATATATATATACCATATGGGAAGAGCCATGAACGCTATACAGATGCAATGCCATGGTATTGATGGCAATGGTGAGCTAACATGGACAAGCCTGCAAATCAAGTGTTGTTGTGATTGTTGCTGAAATTGTTATGGCAGTGCACCTTCATAGAATGGTGAGCTGAAGAACAGTCTATGAAGATGCGCTGCCACAACAGTGGTAACAACCAAAATGATAAGACTTGATTTGCAGGCTTGGTTGACAGGCATCAAGCGTGTGCAGTGCAAGTCTGCTCCCTCTAGACAGGCTTGTTCAGAGCATCCCAACTGAGCATCCTCAACCTGGAACCAGTATACAACACAACATTGTTTGAACCAATCCTGGGTTCACCACCACCACAGTTCTGGCCTACTACCAAGCATGGCAATGATGGCAATCAGCTCTTCTCAATCCCAGAATTACAGAAACAGTCACAGAAACATCTGTCCTACAGTGGAACTTTAAATTTAAACTCAGAGACGTCTGGGGATGCGTTCTTACAATGCAGACATGTTTGAGATGCTTACAGAGAACTGACGGCGCCTCCTAGCAGCAGCAGGGGGGGCATCCCTTGCCCCGTACCCCTGTTGCTGCCTCTGCTTGAAGTCAGGCCGTCCACCATACGCCTGGTCTTGGTTGAAGCTGGGCTTGCGCTGAAAAGCTGGCGGCTGACCAGGGCCCTGCTGCTGGTTGTAGCTGCCCTGCCGGTTGAAAGCGCCCTGCCCTTGCTGCTGCTGCTGCTGCGGAGGAGGATAATCTGGCCGACGGTTGAAATCATCCTGAGGAGGCTTGACAAACCTGCAATATGCATCAGCTAGTTATTTTTTTCCTGATGTTATGCTACGCTGCAGAAGAAGATGTGATGCTGGCTGTTGTCATAATAATAATAATAATAATATCAATGCTTTCCAGCTCATGATGAGCTAGGTACGTGCGGGACAAGCTGTTGTCATGCAGGTTGGCATCTAACGATTTACAAGCTGCAGAACCTGGGGACTCAACAAGATGGACTAACTGGGGATGCCCTACTGGAAGAAATTGCCAAATTACTTGCCTTGCCAAGCAGGGCTTTGCCGAGCAGGGCTTTGCCGAGCAGGGCTTTGCCGAGCAGGGCTTTGCCAAGCAGGGCTTTGCCAAGCTGGGCTTTTTGCAAACAAGAAACACTCTTGTCGCAAAGCACAATGACAGCTCCATAGCGCAGCACCACGAGACATCACAACCCCACAGCATGTTGCAAAGCCCTGATTGCATGCGATTCTCTTTCATGGGGCTTGGCAGCGACATACCTGCGGTCTTGTGGGGGTGCAGCAGGGGCGGGCTCGGGCTCCCTGCGGCTGCTGCGCTCCCTCTTCTCCTTCTTGTGATGTTTCTTGTGCTTCTTGCTGCGGCGCTTGCCGTCATCAGTTGCCTCTGCCTCCTGCACTTCTTCTGCAACTGCAGCAACACACAGCGGCTGAAGACAAGCTGAATTTGAGCGAAGAGTTTGAGCAGCATCAGTTGCCTCTGCCTCCGGCACTTCTTCTCCAACTGCAGCAACACACAGCGGCTGAAGACAAGCTGGATTTGAGCAAAGAGTTTGAGCAGCATCAGTTGCCTCTGCCTCCGGCACTTCTTCTCCAACTGCAGCAACACACAGCAGCTGAAGACAAGCTGAATTTGAGCGAAGAGTTTGAGCAGCATCAGTTGCTTCTGCCTCCTGCAGTTCTTCTCCAACTGCAGCCACGTACAGCAGCTGAAGAAAACACAAGGTCAAGCAAAGAGTTTGAGCGGCATCAGTTGCCTCTGCCTCCTACACTTCTCCTCCAACTGCAGCCATACAAAGCAGCCCAAAACAACAGGAGTTTGAGCAAAGAGTTTGAGCAGCATCAGTTGCCTCTGCCTCCTGCACTTCTGCTACTGCAGCCACGCACAGCAGCTGAAAAACAAGGTTGAGCAACAGGGGCAAGCATGGCTCCTTTGTTTGGTTGATCTTATTAATACACTGCCTGCAAGCTGGTTTGAGCGGTCAATTGAGATGTACAGCCCATCCTATCCCTTGTGCTGGGGCTTACTGTCAAAATCTGCATCAGCTACACGACAGACTGGTAACAAGACTGTTGGATATGCTGCATTCTGGTGAGCTCACTCTTTCCAGAGTATTGCTGTATGCGGCCAATCACAGCCAGTAAAGATAAAGCTACTTGCCAAGCTCGTGTGCTCGCATGATACTAACTGCTCAGCTTGTGAAATTTGAGGCTGATCATTAAGTGGCACAGAAGCAACATAACAGAGTTTCACCATCCCATCAATCCTGCCCAGATCCAGTAGACGCAGCATCAATAAAAGTAGACACACTGCCAGCAATTGTGTTAAGGGGGTATCATGCTGTTGGATGCAGACCTCTGGCTCTCTTGGCCCGAGCCCTAGCTTCATGCTCCTGTTCTTGCATGCGAGTAGCAGCAGCCACGCCAGCGTCCTGATTAGGCAAGGCACCAGGACCCGCAGCCCCCTCTGCCTCTTCTCCAACCCCACGCTGCCTGTACTGGCGCTGGGCACGCTTTGCATGCTGTGCAGGCCTGCCGGCAGGCTCGCCTGGTATGTCGATGCTGCGCTTCAGGGGCTGGTTTGGCAGCTCTGCCCTGTGGCGAGCCATTGCTGCTGCAGCTGCCTCTCTCAACTGCAAGGAAAGCAGAGCATGATGTTAGGTCACAACACGCTTCTGCTGATTGCATGATTGGAGAGCCAAACTCCCATCGATCAGCAGCGCTGCAGTGAGGCAAGCTATTGCTGCTACAAATGACTGGTGCAAACGCAGTCAGTACCAGGAGAGATGCATGCAAGAGTCGAATGATGGAACATGTGATTTCATTCAAGACAAAGCAGCAATAGAAACCCTTGCCCGCCCTGAACACAAGCTTGAACACAAGAGGAGAGCATGTCAGTGCACAGCACAGTGATCTCAAGTCAGGCTCAAGACTCATTTCGATCATGGTTGGGATACTTCTACAATATGTGCTGCTGCTGCTGCTGCTGCTGCTTAGGGTAGTTCTCCGATATGTGCTGCTGCTGCTGTTAGCTTGCTGAGATGCGCAGTCAAGTGCAACAGCTTCAAGAGGTGACCATGTAGGCAACAAGCTGTACCTGTGCAGGAAGCTTGGCGAGAGCCTTGGCATCTAAGGAGTCTCCCTTGTCCAAGATGGGAGACATATCCATGTCATCACTTGCACCAGCAGCAGCACCACCACCACTGGCTCCAAGTTGCCTGCCTAGCCCACCGCCCAGGTTCCCATTCAGCTGACTGTGCTCGCTATCACTGCTGTACCCAGAAGCTGCCATGGCAGGTGCTGGGGCTTGCTGTGGTGGTGCGCTGCCCTGAAGGGGCACTGGCCTAGAGCTGAGCTGTATCTGACCTGGCAAAGGCTCCGTGGGTATGTACGAAGCAGCCTTGGCTACAGGCGCTGATCTCGGTGTACCTGCCATAGGTGCAGCTGCAGCTGCAGGTGGAGTGGCAGCTGCTGTAGTAGCTGCTTCAGCAGCTGCGCCGTCAGTGCCTGATAGATACTTCTGGAGAACACTCATTGCACGCATGCTTGTGCTGCCAGGCAGCGGCAAATCATCTTCGTCTTCGCTGCTGTCTGAAAGCATGGGTAGCCCAGACACACGCTGCTGACCTGGCGCTTGGGCTGGGGACTGCCTCGGGAGGCCCTGCCCCTGGCCCTGCCTCTGACCCTGGCCAGATTGAGCAGGGAAGGCACCATGTAGGTCTGAGGGTTGCTGCTGGGTTGGGACATACCGGTCGTGACGCCTGTCATACGTCTGAGACTGTTGCAGTGATGCCTGCTGCCGGGGTTGAGCATGCCTGGGGTGGGCCCCTTCACCCTGGGGGGGTGGGTTGTAGCTGGAAAAGGCCCCAGGAAAAAGGGTCTGACCTGGGCGGCCGTTTGTGGACTGTGGGTCCACTGCCTGATCGTACGGCGGGGGTACATATCGGGAGGGGGGGGCGCGGTCAGCAGGCCTTGCAAACCTATATCAACAACAGCAGCCATTGGAACAGGGGAGCCATTGCTTACAGAATACGCTATATCATACTGTGTTACAGAAGCAAGCATGTTGGTACACCCAGGTAACACTGCGTCCAGGGAAGCACTGGTCAGAAAATTGACTGCCTAGGGCTGTGTCCAGCTGTGATAGTGCATGGTATGCAGCGCAGCAGCAAATGGACATCCCAGACACACTGTGCAACTGCTGTGACAGGTTGTGCGTCTGTCACAGCTTGCCTGCGCAAAAAGGCCAGCAGGTGCAAGAAACAATTATTCCATCAAGCAATCAATCAATCAATCAACCCATCGACCAATCGACCAATTGACCAATTATTCAACCAATCAGTTTACATTTTCTGTCTTTGGGACTCGTCAGGGGAGTCAACAGACAATGATTGAGAGACATGTCACACCTGTCTGGTGACATGTGGCCGGTTGGCTCAATGACATTCCCGTCGCGATCACGAGGCCTATGCCTGTGGTGGCGATGGTGCTTATGCTTGGACCTGTGCTCGTCGCGCTCCTGTCTGTCCGTGCCATTGATGGTGCCCATGGTAGCTTGAGCCTCAGCAGGTCCGCCATCCTCTGGCCGGTACCGCCGATTACCCCTGCCCTTCATCTTCTTGGATGCCTGCAAAAGCTTATTGCAGTGTCAGGTCTGCTAGATCTCAGCACCAGGCACTGGGCAAAGGGTGTTTTCTGAGTGGGAGCACTGACGCCGCTCAGCCTGAGTAGCACTTCCCCTGGGGGACCCCTATGATCTGGCTGAGTACCCCACCAAGCCCCCCCCCCCTTTCAGGATATCCTGTTCCCTATGACCCTGATAGGTTTGTGTAGATCACAAAGGCAATGGCGTTAGCACAGCTGTGTTTGAAATTTTGATAACCGTGGCGTTCAGTGACTCCGATGCCTGTTTGCCCCTGACCATCTATGGAAAAGAAAGCATAGGTAATATGATGCTGAACACTACACGGTATATACATGAACTTACAGCAGATGTCTGTCCTGAGCCCCCTGTAAAAGCTCAGAATATCTGTTTCTGCCCAGATGATCTGCCAAAAGATCTTTCTGCATCAACAGCAACACCCGCGCCTCTGTAGACGCAATTTGCTCTCACCTTGGATGCTTTAGGCTTGTCACAGCACAGCAGTATAGTGTATCAGAACAAAGAGTACAGCGGGACACACCTCCTGCAGGCTGCGCTGACGGCTCCGTTCAACTTCTGAGTCTGGAGAGGGGAGGCGGCGGGGGGGTGAGCGTGGAGGGGTGGGGCGTCTACGTGGGCTTGGGCCCTTTGGGGGGCTAGCCTGTCTTGCAGGGGCACTCTTGTCTGCAGCTTTCCTGCAGTGGCATATAATGACATGAACGTTACTGATGTTCAGTTGCCCCACAGTCCCCCGCCCCCCCTCAGGACATGTAATATATATATTTACTGATACTGATTGATTGATTGGTTGATTGACGTCAAGGACAAAGTGTATCAGGGTGTCACAGCACACGTTCACAACAAATTTGGCTTTGTTATCAAAAGCTACGCTTGCAGACTCACAACATCCAATGAACACCAGATTAGCAGGAAACTGACGAGCAAAAAATTGAAACTTGAAATAAGCAATGCATACTGCAGCCCTGGACCCAAATAAAACTGTTTGCTGCATGGCATCTGAACTACCCACATGACACAAGTGAAGCTACATGACTGATCATGCTGAATGAGGTTGCCATATATGATTGAGCTGTACTCATGTCATGCAAGCAGGGAACATCTTCAACAAGATCATGATCACTTGCACTGCTTCCCAGGGAAATTGGAGATGAGGTTCAATTGCAGTGCGCTGTGACAATATCAACAGACAGATCTGTGTCTGCCGAGGCCTGTGTTGACCCAAATCACTTTTAGGCAGGTGCTGGACATTACATGTACCAATTCCTGCTGAATAACGCCTTCACTGTTTTCCCAAAGATGGCAGATGATTGCTGTCACTTCCTAAAAGGCTTGTACAAATAATACTATATCACATCTCATCACCCTTTGAGTGCAAGCAAAACCCAGAGGCAGCATTCCTGAGAGCAAATCAGTATCCACGACCACAGGAACTCACTTGTTCTGAGCCATGAGCAGGTACGCATTCTTGACAGTGGATGGCTGAGGCAGGAACAGCTGCCCCGGCTTCTTGACGGGCACCGGTGCGGGAGGCTCAGCCTTGACGGCCCCCTTGTTGGCTGCTGCAGCTGATGGGGGCTGAGGTCTAGGCTCCAGCTTGATTGTCAGGTCTGGCTTGCGGCCACCAGGCAGAGCGCTGTTGCCTGGTTCACCTGCAGTAGTTACTCCTTTCAGATTGTCATCATGTTCTATCAACACCACAACCAGCTGTCAGCATGTAGGCATCAACACACTTAGCCTACTTCTTGACACCATGCCCGACGTCAGACACCACGCTCAAGCTCACGCCATGTTCGCTTTCAAATTGTGTGCACCACGCTCGTTGTGAAACAGTCCGCCGACTTGCAGACACCATGCTCAACTCGATACCCCATGCTCATTGTCAAATAGTGCGCCAACTCCATACACCACGCTCATTGTCAAACAGTGCGACAACTTGCAGACACAAA
>JAABUK010011393.1_pt1 | contig 11599 bp, 13 predicted proteins | sample 5559141 | NCBI WGS metagenome assembly JAABUK01 (sample SAMN10711869, study PRJNA513367) | rock metagenome | isolation source: Antarctica rocks | place: Antarctica: Victoria Land, Pudding Butte nord | collected 2016-01-03 | reverse complement strand
GTTGAAAAAGTCTTATCCACACGGGGCTTCTTCTTCTTCTTCTTCTTCTTCTTCTGAGCATCAAGTAGTACTATGGATAGGAGGGAGGTATAGTTTAGATCAGATCAGATCAGATTGGTGGGAGGTTGGGGGGGGAAGGACTATTGGATTATATTACATCAGAAGGGTACTGTAACTAACTATCTGGTTAGTGGTTAAAGGCTTAACTAGCTATACAGTTAGAATATTCAGTGATGTTGTTGTTGTTGGGGCCACGTCAAGACAACTTCTTCGATCGCGTCTCTCCTCTGTGAAAAAGGGAAGAGGTTTTGAAAGCGTGGAGGCGTTCTCTGGAATAGATTAATAGGCCTCTTCGTCCCATGAGGGAACGGTTGCATTGAGTTCCGCGGTCGGAAGAAGAGTAAAGTAGGTTTCGATTTAACGTCCATCACCAATATTGATGGCGAATCTCCTGGATGAGTATGACCAGTTCTCTTCTTAGGTGGGACGGCTCTGCGCAATGGCTAAACAAATTTGTCTACTCCATCAAGATGTTCAAGAATGGCCACCAAAGCAATGCCCTTTGACCTTGAAGCTTAGCCCCGGTAAATGCTTGGGTGTATTCTAACATGGAATCAACCATCTCAAGCCTCTGCTCCATAATACCTCATCTGAGCGAAATCTCCATCGCTTTCAGGCCTGATATGATCCTTGACTGAGAGAAAAGCTTCTCACCGTCACAACGATCTCAAGATCGACGGTCACAGCTCCTCGTCCTCAGCCTCCTTCTTGACAATGGCGCCCCCAAAGTGGTGCATGCCGTTGTCCCGGAGTGATTCCGGCTGCTCTTTGACATCGCTAGCAGACCCCAACATCTCTCCGATATTCCCAGTCATTGCACTTCCCAGTCGTCGTTGGATGATATCAGCATCCGTGCCAGCCAAACTTGCTCGCTGTCTCTTCATGGGACTGCCCACAAACGACGGATCATCAGCAGGACCATCAAGACTGGTCTTGAGCAGTGGTGGCGCTGGTGCTCCAGGAATCAATGGTGGAGTTGTGGAAAGATCTGTACCAATCTTCGGAGTGGACGCTACGGATGGGGTGGCTGATTTCGACGGCTTACGGCCCTCTGGTCCGTCACCATTATCGAGAGGTTCTGCGGAATGTTGGCGTTTCAGCTTTTGAACGGTTAGCTTGTGGGGATTGCTGGAGTCCATCGCTGTTCCTACCTTGATTTTCCTCACACCTTCAACTAGCTCTCCTGTTCGCTCTGCATCCTCAGGCGAGAGTAGATCGTTCTCCTCCTTGATTTCGATGTCATCAATCTCTTCCATCTTACCCAAAATCTCGTTTTCTTCATCTTCGCTGCCACTCTCCATAGCATCCACGCTTTCCCTTTTGCTGGATTTCCGCCTCGGCTTGGGTCTAGTTTCGTGGTCACGAAAGGTGGAAAATCCGATTGTTCCTTCTTTCTTCAGAGGACCAAGTGACGCAAACTCGGTGTTCAAGCTTTTCCGCTTTGCTGAGATGGTAGTCTTGTCTGATTTGGGTGGCTGGAGGATACCCATCTTCTGCAATTGGCGCTCACCTCGATAGAGGAAGGTGAAGACCGCAAATGGCTTGTCTGTAGGGTCAATCCCAGTCACAGTCTGGGTACTGATTGATTTGGGATCTAATGTCTTCGGTTTGGCGAAGCTGGTCGTATGATCAACATCTGCTCCGTTGCTGGCTTCGCCGTTTCCCACATGTCCATTTCGTTGTGACCCTTCATCATCGTCATGCGCGTCGAATTGTGGTGAATACTCGCCTCTCTTGATCTCTCCAGATGCCAGAACGCGGAAAAGTGCAACCTTGATTTGTCCAGCTGTTTCGGGGATTGGGTCATCATCTGAGTCACCAGACCCACTGCTCGACTCGTCATCATCGGATACGCTGTCCAACGGCGAGTTTTCGCTTGCACCATACTTGGGGATTCCTTTCTTCGAATCTATAGCATCGTCTCCGTCATCTTCATCCTCACTGTTCGTTTTCTTTTCCTTCCGCTTTCGTCGTCTCTTCTCCAACTTCTGTCTTCTCTTTTCAATGGTAGCTGCAGCATCTTTGCCATCCAGGTCAAGTCCGTTCAACCAACGCTCGAGGCCCACTTCCCGGAAGAGAAACTCTCTTTCCGCAAGACCTCCTCCTTCTGATTCTGGTACCCCCACCCAGCGTGAATTGACCCAAGTCTCTTCTCCTCGTCGCAACAGTGTTGCAACCTCCTCCTTCGTTCTCCCATCGAAATAGATATAGGCAGCAACGGTCTCGTTGGGGGAGGTAGTCAGTGGTATGTAAGGACCAATCGCGGAAGTGTATCTTCCTCGCTCGCTTGGGAAGCCGGGTAGTCCTCCTACGGTCTTCGGTTGAGGGTAGGGATCTTCAGGGCTTGCCTTCGGTGCCGAGTAAGGTACGTCTAGCCCGGGTGTTAGGAGAGTTATGGATATGGCGAAGGTTGACTGCTCCGGCCTGTTGGAGGAGTCGTCTGTTGGAATCCGTGCAGGAGGCACAGGAATGTATGAGGAAATTCGTGAAAGTCGAGATGATCGCTGAACAGCGTATTCAGACAGAGGCCCGTTTGGTGTGTGAATGCTTACAGCCAAACCCTTGAAGCAAGGCATGCTGGCTGAGAGAAGGAGGATGTTGTGACTGAGTGAAAGCAGACGTCGGAAAGAAAGCCTTTCAAAGGTAATGACGACGGTTTATTTGGAACCAAAGTTGGGTGGGATGTCAGGAGTGTCGAGGGGCATAAGATGCCTCTTTGACATAGGAAACGATCTGGTGCCGCAATTCAAAGGAATCTGTTCTGATGAGGTCCTTGGCGTAGGTTGCACGACCAGATGACTGCCTCCGCACCTCAAGGTCAGATCGGCTATTCACTTGCTGGAGATGTCCCTCCGGTCAGGCGGTCGACGCATGTACAGAGACCGCAGAATACAGGGGAAGCAGGCGGACCTTAAAGCGACTGACAACGTTCGAAGCCATGCGACAGGTTCTCAAATCTCGGCATTGGTGTTTGGCGGATGTGATGGAGAGCTCGACGGAGGAACTTGAAGAAGGCTTGGCAAATGGGAGGCTGCCAAGCTGCTGTCCAGTCGAGGCTAGCGTTGAACCCTGCAAACCGATCATCTTCTTCACTCTCCCTCATAATATCTACGAGTACCAAATAATGCGGTCGTATTCATGACAGACGGTCCGCGAGGCCATAGGTTTCTGCTAAGAGAGGTGTCTCCGCCTCCAGAAACGGGTCTCATCTGAATGAAAGGGCTTTGTGAAAGCGTGAAGATGCGTCTAACTGACGAGGAGAGGAAGCTTTCAGAGTTCCCTGAGAGACTGGCAGTTCTGTGGGTAGTCATTGGAGGTTCATCGAGCAAATGCACAAAACAACGGTTGAACCCAATGCTCATCGTGGAACGATTGTATTAACTGGGCTACTTCGACCAGGTCTTCACAGTACTACTATGCTCTGGGTATCAATGAATGGTATCAAGCAAATCATCAAACCCTGAGAGGCCAGAGGCGCAGATACAGCGGTCGGTTGATGACAAGGACCTCTGGACTGATGCAACTTCGACTTCTCTTGGGCATCCATCAACGAACGATAGCAAGTACCTAAAACTTCGATTTGATGGCCGCTATGCTGCCCTTCCTTGGAGGCCCACCCTGAGCAGCGTAACTCTGCCTGCGAATCTCATCCGCCCACTCATGATCGTCTTGCATGTGGCCTTCAAAGTGGTAGAGTTTGGGACACTCGGGGCCCTCTCTGCGGAGAATATAACGCTTGATCCACCAGGGCAGGACCTGGAATGCTTGATAAGACATATGGGTCTTGGTTGGCACAGCGAAGATGTAGTCGAGTTCTTCCAGAGTGCGTTGTTTGGTCTCAGGGACCAAGAAGAAGATCATCACCAAGGCGGTGACGTTGAGGAAGGCATAGAATCCGAAGGCTCCTTGAGGTGAAAGAGCTGCGAGCATACGTGGGAAGGTGATACTGAGCACAGCTGCCCAGAACAGGGTAGTGGCTACGGCCCAAGCCATACCAACCTCTGTAGAAAGATGTCAGGATTTGCAGAGATAAGACATCGTGAAGAAACTTACCGCGATGCGACAGTGGGAAAACCTCGGCAGAGTAGGTAAATGGCTACATTTCAAGTCAGTCTAGAATCCGTAAGGTGGGTTCAGATATCTCCATGAAGGTCGAACGGATAGAGTACGTCACGGAAGCAGTTTGAGAGCCTCCGCTTCGAGGCTTGTGCGAAATGAGGATTACGTACCACTGGGCCTTCTCCTGGCGAATAGAACGCAGCAAACAAGAAGATAAACATGGCGATCAATCCCAAGTGTGCCTTGCTTGATGGTGGAATCCAGAAACAGAATCCCGCCGCAAGCAGGGTCCACGCCATATGTGGGAAGGTGAAGAGCAATAACGTGCGTCTTCCAAAGGTATCGATGGTCCAGATCGCAGGCCAGGCAAATACGAAATTGACCAGGCCAAAGCCCCAGGATGCGAGAAGGGACGAGGTGACTGACGCACCAGCTTGCGAGAAGACTGTTGACGAGTAGAAAGCGATGATGTTGATACCGCACTGGGGGAGTGATCATTAGCAAACGTTCGGGAAAAAATCAATGGGAGTATGATGCTTATACCATCTGTTGAGCAAGCATGACCGTAAAAGATGCCAAGGTCGCACGACGAACTCGGGGAATGGTGAACAATTGGATGAAGCGGGTGACGTAATTTGTCTTCTTCACAAATGCCGACTCCATCTCAATCTGTGCGTAAATATAATAGAGATCACGGGCGGCCTGCAATTCTGTGTTTCGAAGTCGCTTGAGCGAGGCATACGCTTTGCCATACCGCTTCTTCTTAATGTACCAACGAGGGCTTTCCGGGCAGAAGTAGACACCGATCCAGAGGGGCACAGCAGGGAGGAAAGCAGAACCGAGTTGCAGTCTCCAGGCAATAGCGCCGGTATCTTTGACAGCAAGATTGGCGCAGAAGCCTAGGAAAATACCGAAAGCCGTCCACTGGGGCAGCGTTAGAAACGATAGCGCCGACAATAGCATTCTGGATGACCACTGACCATTTGCCAGCACATGACAAGACCGCCACGAACAGCCGCTGGAGCATTTTCTGCGCAGAAGATGGGCACCGTCGAAGCTTTGGAGCCCATGCCAATACCTGTCAACTCGCATTAGAGGTGGTGGCGTGCGATTCCAGGCATGTGCAGACATACCAAGGAGAAGTCTGGTAACGAAGAGTTGGTACCAGTTCTGCGTGAGAGCTGAGCCAATGACGGAAAGAGTACAGAAAGCAGCCGAAAAGAAAATCGTGCCCCTTCGTCCAAAATAGTTGTTGAGTGGATCAGACATCCAACAGCCGCTGAAAACATGTCAGGCATCACGACAAACTCAAACATCAGGCTTACGTACAGAAAAGCGGAGGCAATGTACGGCCCGGCATTGATGACACCCACAAGCCATTGGTTCTTCTCGGCATCAGGGTTTGGCAGTCCAGCTCTTCCGCGCGGGTCGCTGGGGGGAAACACCTTTCCGTCCCAGATATCGAAGGCAAGGGGGAAAGAGAGGTTGGCGCCATTCGAACCGGTCTGGTCCCAGCCCCTACAGTTGTTAGTTGGCGCCAGAATGAGTTAGTTGGTAGTCTTACTGGACAGCAGCGCCGATAGAACACAGAATGATGGTGAAGAAGAGTGATTTCGGTTGACGCCACTTGTGAAGAACTTCGTTGCGGATAGCTTCCTTCTCATAATCTTTGAGTCCGGGCACAGATTCGAAAGCCGGAGGATCTTTGGCAATGAGGGCACCCTTGACCAAAAGCTCAGTCATCTCGGCAAGCTCATTTTCCCTGGCAAAAGTCTCGACATCTCGGGTGACCTCCTCTGGCGTGAGATGGGCAAGAGGATTCTTGATCCTGAGCAATTGTCAGACATAGGGCTTTTGATTTAGGCGTGCAATGGGCTCATACTTCGCTGTGAGATTCGAGTTGAGGTTGATCTCTTCAGATGTTGTTCTGCCACGCTCGGCATGAAGGATTTTGTCGTCTCCGCTCGAGACGGGGGAGCTGAGGGAAAGTTGATTAGCACAACAGGGAGCAATCGGCCCATTGTTGGTCAGACATACTGCTCATGCTCGGCCTGCGCGATCTTCTCCTGATTTTCCGCCATGTTGGGCGAGACTACGGGCAGCACTCTCCAGGGCAATTGAGAGCAAACTGATCAGTTCAGGTGCTGGACAGGACTGCGACGGCTGAAGCGGGGATGGGGTGAATATATTGGTCCTACAATTAAAGAGTCCGGGGTCTGGAGATGGGCCGGGCGGAGTAGCAGTAGAGCTGGGCGTGTGTTTGGAACGTTGTGGAACACTAAGACCTGGACCTGACTGGACTTTCTACTTGAGATCACCTGGATTGTCCCGGGGCACATTTGCCGAGTAGTGATGAGCTCTTACGGGCCATGGCCCTCTGCTAGGCCTCGCTGTCGTTTCCCGCCCTTGGATTTAAGAGGGGTGCCATCGCACGATTGCCAGCGATCGGCAGCAAGGCATGGGGGCGATGGAGGAGATCGCGGCATTCCAGCTCACTTTGAGGCTTCACCGACCCACAAATCAGTGGCGTTGAAGGCTGTGGGGTCAAGCTCGAGCCAGGGATGTGCAGAGTCGTGGTGATGCTGTCGCTTGTGTTTCCCTCTCTGAATTGGTTGGTTCACCGTTTCCCCTGCAGACCAGGCTCGCGCTCAGGGTGTGCCGGGGCGGAGGCGCAAAGTCAGCCCAAACCTGCGTAAGACTCCGCAACGATCCATCACTTGCAGAATACGGCTTGCATGATTTACAAGTCGGCCGCCGCCTGTGCTCGTACCCAACGGGTGTACGAGACTGGACCCTATCATCGCATGGCATAATCGAGTTCAGAATGTTGCCAGCATTGTGAACTCCATGCTCCCCCGTGCCCATCCCCGCAGTCGCCAGGACCAGTAACTCGGAGCATGGATGCGAGCTCCTTCGCCCAGAAGAGCTACCAGTACCGTAAGTTGAAGAGCGGAGGTTCAAGAGCTAGCATCTCTTACTCATCGCCAGCCCTTTAGCAGCGGGTTGGCCGCAGCTTCAATCTCTCTCGAGCTCTCTTGCTTGGACGAGCTTAGGCCAAACTCTCACTTGCCTCCTTGATTCGTCCCCCAGTGAAATCATCCTCTTAGTCTTGCTTTTCGATGCAACAGCCGGCTCCTTTGGCTCCTTTGGCTCCTTTGGCTCCTTTGGCTCCTTTGGCACCAACTTACTAGGACACTGATCAATCATTGGACTGGCGGTTTGTGTCGGAGAAGACCACATGATGTTCCGGACTGGTACAGCATCTTGGCTTTATGACGCTGCTTAGGAATCATAGGAGATGGTCATTGCAGGAATTGGAGTTCATGCTGACGGTAGGCGTCTTTTGCCGGGCGAGATGAAGTTGTTGATCAGGTTAGCTCCTCTGTACCCTGTCGTATAGGACACTCTGGCTTCTAAACCACCTGCCCTCCAAGCATTCAGAAAGAATTGGTTGAAGCAGACGGCCTGGCAGACGGCTGATTCATTCATCTATGCCTCAGTTCCTGTTGCACCACATGGTCGCGCTTACTTTCGAGGTGCAGTCAAAAGACACGGCTGTTGGTGGAGTGCTACCATCGCGGCTCACCTCTCCGCGTCGAGCACTTGTCCGACGCTGGTTGGGATAGGAAAAAGAAGGATTTTGCTTTTCGCTGATAAGGTGGTTTCCAACGACATTTCGACAAGATGACCATCGATCTCTCATTCAATGCCGCTTCCTAGCGCCTAATGCCGGCGCCGCAGGAGATATCCCAGCTCACTGCTATGACTCCACAATAAAAATGCAAAGCAGAATATGATGCAGTTTTTCGACAGCCACGTCTCAGGCTATACGGAGAAGATTGTAGCCCTCATTCCACCGCTCCTGAGAAAATGCAATATCGCTATTTCTACGATTGCATATGATACGCACGACTTGTATCTTCCGTTTGCTGGCCCGATGAGCTGGCGCAGGATTTTCTTCGCAAGTGACATCCTGCCGTGACTTCGTCTGCGACGGTCAAGGCACCTCGCCTCAGAGCCAGCTAGCCAGCCTGCCCGCTCCAGATATGCGGGGGCAGCGTGGCTGTGGAAGTGCGTCGCGAGCCATACGGCTGCCAGCAGTCCCTCTTCCAGGTCACAGCGAAAGCTGATGGGCATTAAGAGCGTGTTCAACTATGAATTTCTCCTAGCACAAAATTGACTGGGTTTAAATGATGTAATGGACCCATTTGCTGGACGTTATTGTCATCCTGGACAGGTGCCTAACGAAGCCCATAGCTTACCTCATTCTTTTACCTCCCAAACACGGTACCTCCTAAGCGTGTCAGGTGAATAGGACAGCTGTAGAATTCTGCATCCTCACCGTCTGGGCTGGGGAAAGGTGAAGCGCAGTAGGTGGTAGGAGTGGAATGTTGCAGATGAAAACGTGGCTCTCACTGCTAAACGCCTGAGAGACAAGCTGATGAGTCTGACCTATTTCGGCCTCTTGGATTGAGAGCCCCTTCGTACACATTGCGTGGGACGAACATCTGCTTCTAAGCGGGCAAAATTTCCTCTCGACGGACTGCTCCAAGCGGCTGCTCATTTTTCATCTTGACCGCGATGTGACTTGAGGAGGGTTTCTGCGAAATATTTCTCTCGGCATACTACCGAGTAATACCTGATATGGGACGTGAAATGGGGTGATTCCCAAGACGCATCAGGTTCGGCCCTGCTGTGCACGATTGCCTTGATCCATTCCGGCCAAACCTGAATCGACTCTGCAATTAGCATTCTTCTTGCTATCTGCTGTTTCCAGCGATGCGAGCTGACAACCTGTAAACCGATCAAATTCTGCCATATCCGGAAATCCTCTTGCTCCTTGTTTCACTTGCCTCTCGTTTGACTTGCCTTCCATATTAGCTGACATCCTGGGTTGGCCTCTGGTGATACCCTATATACCTCTGGTCTAACCTCGATCGCGTGCAAGAATCGGCATTGCTTCTCGAAAACCTCGGGATATTATACCTCCTTGCACGACGTTTCGGCTTATGAGGGGTTCTGTCAAGCTGACCCCTACAGCGTAGGCGGCTTCCTCATCTTTCACCGAAACCCGTGCCCAATCTCTACAAAGCGTTTGTTTTGCGCGACTCGCCCCTGGAGCTTCCTGCTCTATTACCTCGTTTCTCTTGGCCCATGTTTCTCATCAATCTTCATCCGCCATTTCTCACCATACATCGTAGTCAGCATGACAAGCCGAGCACTGAAGACCAAGAAGCCACAACTGAAGACCAAGAAGCCACAACTGAAGACCAAGAAGCCACAACTGAAGACCAAGAAGCCACAACTGAAGACCAAGAAGCCACAACTGAAGACCAAGAAGCAGCCGACACCGATGCTCTCTATCGCAGATAAGACAGCAGCTGAGCCTGCAGCTGCAAAGACGTATCGGACCATATAAGTTCCAGCAACAACCTCTGCTGATCGGCTCTTGGATTGCATGACATCCAGACAGTAGGCATTCAGACTGGGGAAGCAGAAGAGCTGTGCAACGCCTTGTGCGAACATGGCCAAAACTGGCACAGGTATGCCACCCACGGCTTTTTCCACAGTCCAGCCATAGATGAGCACACATCCTGGAATCACGACGCCCATGAATATGAGACAGCTTTTCAACCTGTCTTCAGGGACACGACGGTCTCTAATCCGAATCCACTTTTCGACAGTATGATCTGCCCATCGGCCGCCAACGAATGTACCACAGATGTATCCAATCCCAGGAGCGATATAAGAGAGGCCAAATTGGATCGGCGAGGTCAGACGAAATTGGTGTTAAAAGACTGTACATATTGAACACGAGAGACGAAAATGCGATGGCTGTGACCATCAGGTTTGAATATGTGAAGACCAGGACAACAGCTCTGGTGGGATTTATCAATTCCGAGATCGTCCGAAACTTCTCCTTGGAGCTCAGATCTGATAGCTCATCGATCTTTTTGGTCGAAATGGTCTCTGGCAGCAGAAAGAAAAGCAAGGTAGTCGCCAATCCTCTCAGTGCGCTTTGGAACCAGAATACATCTCTCCAGCTTCTGAATGTGACGATAATCCCCCCAACGAAGGGCGCAAACGCTGGACCAACCAATATGCCAGAAAGGAAGAGGCCTAGAGCTGTTGCTCGTTTTATCGGAGTGTAGATATCACCACGGCATGAGGTACCCACAATAAGAAACGAAGTGCCTTGGAAAGCGGTCCCAGATGCGAAAGATAAAATAAGACGCCAGATTTGGAGCTAGTGCTGTGCCTACGGAGAAGGCGAAGAACAGTGCGGCAGTGATTATGCATATCTGAGATGATGTGTAAGCAGTTCCCTTGCTCACAGGGCCTTAAGCTTCGACGACATACCCAACGTCGTCCATAAACTTGACTTAATGGACCCCACAAACAAGGAGAAAGACCGATGGCTATGAGATGAAAAGCATTGCTCAAATCGATGAAGCTTCCAGTGGTCTGGTACTCCACAGCAACCTCCGGAACGGCAGAAAGAATAGATGTAGAAGAGATCGGGGCCAAAAACCCGCAAAGCGAAAGTACAGCGATGATGACCAGCTTTCTGTGTTCAGAGAAGCGTTCATATTGAGCTGCGTTGACCTCGGTATGGTGGCTCACTGCTCCATGGAGCTCATGATGCGAGATATGGCTTTCCATGTGGCGGAGCGAGGTGGTTCGAGTGGCTTTGGAGCCTTCTCGATGTCCCCGAGGGTCTCTACTGGTCCTGCCGAGTGTATTCTCCTATCCTCTCTTCCTGGAGTGTTCGGAACCATGCTGACATTTGATCCAGCTTCTGGAATTGCACGTTGAATACTAGATCTTCGACGTAAAATCATCAACGAATGTTAGCGGTGCTTGAGAATCAATCTCATGGAAATGAGAGATACATGAAGGACGAGAAGCAGCAAGGAAAGACGGAAAAGAGAAGTGGGAATACAGTGAGTCAACCTGCGCGCAATCCACATCTACGCTGGCGTGGGGGAGGAATTGGGAAAAAGCAGTGCATCGGGGCAGAGAAGCTTGCCGGGTTAGCGTGGCTTGGCATCGCTCAGAATGCCGAGATGCCGAGTTGCCTCTTTGAGCAAATCGGGCGCGATCTCGCAAAGTACGTGTGGTGGACAGTCGGCAGCGAGATCCTATCACTGTTACCTAGGTACTCTTGATGGAAACGGCACATCCAATGCTCGAGCTGATATCTAGTTCTGTTTCACTGCAAAGATTGGCGGTTTCTCTCGGTGCATTTCTGAACGATTCTACCTTCTCGGCCGGTCTCTGGTGCTGTGTGAGTACTTTTCCACCAATCTCCTTCACAAGATAGGATCTGGAAGACAGTCCCTGCAAGCTCGTCTCTGCCTTAGTATTTCACTAGCGAGGCCATCGTGACAGTCTTACTTCTCCCGCTCGGTGAAAGACATGGAGCTCAAGGCCGTCCACCTCGCCAACAAGGCCCCCTCCACCACCTACGACGTCCAAG
>JAABUK010011392.1_pt1 | contig 11599 bp, 10 predicted proteins | sample 5559141 | NCBI WGS metagenome assembly JAABUK01 (sample SAMN10711869, study PRJNA513367) | rock metagenome | isolation source: Antarctica rocks | place: Antarctica: Victoria Land, Pudding Butte nord | collected 2016-01-03 | reverse complement strand
CGACCGCAAGAGTCACGATTTTGGTGATCATCTGTATCTTCGGTGCTTCAACCAGACTTCCTTCCAGCTACAGGCGTACTGCATCACCAGCTTCGACCGGTCACTCTTTTGGTTTTCTTTGCCACCTGCGCAACATCTGATCAACATCCGTTCGCCAGACCGATCGTCAGACTGACTACTTGACGCAACCTCCGCGCGACTTCCTCGATTCACCGTGCTTGACGACTGCGCACCACTCTTGTGGACACGTAACCAACTCAGCCTCTGTCGGCTTCTCACTCGCATTCTGCCTGATCACACCGCTGTTGAAAACTGGGAGAGTTTCGGAATCACTCCATTCTGTTTTTGATGGGCCACAAGATTCCTGATGGTGTCAACATTCTCGCCGCATCGAGATGCGGGCGGAACTTTCCACCTTCATTCTCCGACGCACATCCATCACATAGATGCAAGCTCTGCGATTCGGGAACTGCGGCGTTCGCTGTCAAGGTCTCCGTCAAAGCTTACCGACTACCGGCATTTCTCATCACGATCGCATTCGCCTTCCGCAATCAACGTCCCCTTCTCGCCCTCCCCTTTGTCACCATCCCGGCGATCTACATCTGATAATACGCTGCACATACCCAGCTCATCACTGACGCCGTCTCACGCTGTTCCCTATCCTCCAAGTGCGCGAGCAAGTCGGCCGACATTACGACGCGGTGTTCAATCGCAAAACATTCCTCGAAGCACAAGAACCTCACCCAAGAGCCCCTCGAAGAGGCCTCTGGCTGACTTGTCTGATGGCGGCAACGCCTCGCCCATGCCGTTGAGAAAGCGGAGCTCTACAGATGCGCAGTGCGACTACGCGAATGACACCTTCTCATTGGTTGTCGATAAAGAAAACGCGGACGGGATGGATTTTATAAGTGCACCAAAAGTCGTTTCTTCGAGGGCTGAGAAACGCGTGAGCGGCAATTTTGGCTCGAAACCATCGGCGGCTAGTCCAATGAAGCGAAATGAGGAATCAATGAATATCGAAAGAATAGGCTTGGGCAGCCCTTCAGCTAAGAGGCGAAGTCTTCATGGACCCTGTTCTGACTTCAATATCTTCGAATCTGAGCCACAAAGAGGCGAATCCGAGAGACGTTCACTGGACGAGATCGACTGGTCTCCGCGATATGGACTGCCACCGGCGAACTCATACTTCAATACCATTCCGAAGCGATCATCCTCATTGCGAAAGTCAACGCTGCAGCAACGTCAATTTGAGCGACCCACCAACTCCAAAGGCTCGTCTTGCTTGCAGTCCGGAACAGCGACACCAGGCGTTTCAAATCAAAAGAAAGGACAGAGATTCTCTCTCGACAACCATCTGCCACCTGTGCAACGCGAAAGCCCTTTCTCAAGCCAGGGTAGTCTACTCAATGCTTCGATTCATCCGGTCGGACCAGGTCAAAGCCAAAGTCAGAACCAAGCATCTCAGGCTTCACACCCTCCCCACCCCCTCTCTCGCACAATGACTCAATCCTCATCAACATCGAGCATGGCCGACGACTCGCCGACTCACGAGCCAATCCATCGTCCTGACCGACCAAAGTCGATGTTCGATTTTTCAAAATCACTTCCTATCGGTTGTTCAAGACCCACCGATCTCGTGGATGAGGATTCTCAAGGTTCTTCGCAAGGTTCTTTCGCGACCCCTGCCAATTACAAGTTCGCTAAACCATTACCGGCCGCTTTCATGTCCACTGGACTGATTTCGAAGAAGAATCGAAACGTGGATGATCCGCATGGAGGGTTGCCAAAAGCTCACATGCCAGATACACCATGTAAGAAGCAAGTACTACCGTTCCCGGCTGTCTCAAAAGTTGCTCCTCCTGGTGCACCGGCTGCCGGGAGGCCAGCGAGGCACTCTTTTGGCACACCTTCTACTCCACTAAACTCTCATCACAGCGTAATTAAACCGGCACCCTTCACCTTCGGCAAGGGGGTTGGTATATTTGGGGCAAATGGAGGCAAGAACACTCTAAGCAAGAAAGCCAGCTTTGCAAGTATTGATGGTGAAGATCATCCACTGTCACAATCGCCCACTGCCCGCGACAGTCAGACCTCGACCGACTCGGAGTACCCACCGACTCCCACCAAGCGTATCATCGGAGAGCAATCGAGCATGTCACGTCCTTCTACTTCAAGATCAGGGGAGAAATTCCGTCTGTCGAGTAGCTTCAGCTCGAAGCCTGCTACGATGTCGAGACTTGCAAGCAGTAAGTTATCTCCTATTGGGGCTTCTCCGGGAAGCGTCGACGGGGACAGTGATAGCGTGATGGAGGATTCGCCTTCTGCTAGCCTGAGACCTAAGTCGACGTTGACCATCATTTCCGCTCCTTCTTCATCGTTCACCCGAGGCCGACTGCTGAGGAACATGAACTCCCCCACTCCTCTCTCCCGGAAGGCTCTCACACTTCCGCCTTTCGGACCTTCGCCAAGATCAGGACGTACTAAGTTAGACTGCCTTTCTCCAGTGAGCCCCCACCACGAAAGAATCCAGCGAAGTTCACCCCACACACCGCAAGAGCATCTCCTTCCCCCCGATCCAAGTGGTCTGTCAATATCTGGGCACAGCGAACGACCGTTGTTTCATAGAGGAACAAGCAGTGCATCTGGACTGCCAGCTACGCCAACAGGGCCTCGAGATTATTTTCCCAGCCTTTCAAATCGGCAAAGTCTGAACCTCAACGCTGGAGATGCCGCGGATGTGGACCAAAGCTTGGTCTCCAAATTCGAGAGAGTCGAGCTTGTCGGTACTGGCGAATTTTCTCAAGTCTACCGAGTTGCAGCTCCTCCGAATACGTCCCCGTACCACTCCTTGTTCTCTCTTTCGGCCACTCGATCGTCATCTCGAAGCTCTCTCCCAGAACGAGTCTTCGCGGTGAAAAAATCTCGGCATCCTTATTCGGGAGCAAAAGACCGACAACGCAAGATTCATGAGGTTGACGTTCTCAAGGCTCTTGGCCACTCTGACCATGTCTTGTCGTTTGTTGACAGCTGGGAGGATCAAGGTCATCTGTATATTCAGACTGAATTCTGTGAAGAAGGGACTCTAGATGTTTTCCTGGCCCAGGTTGGGGTCAAGGCTAGACTTGACGACTTCAGGATCTGGAAGATACTCCTCGAATTATCACTGGTATGCTTTCTCTGCTTATATCATTGCGTATCGCTGACATGATATAGGGCCTGCAACATATTCACAACTGTGGATTCATTCACCTGGATCTCAAGCCAGCTAACATTCTGATCACTTTTGAAGGAGTTCTCAAGATCGGTGATTTGGGCATGGCCACCAAATGGCCTGCAAGAGCTGGCATTGAAGGTGAAGGAGACCGCGAGTATATCGGTCCGGAAATTCTTATGGGAAGATATGACAAGCCGGCTGACGTCTTTGCCCTGGGCCTGATAATGCTAGAGACGGCGGGAAACGTCGAGTTGCCAGACAACGGCGCCTCATGGCAGAAACTCCGAAACGGGGATATGAGCGACGTCCCAAGCTTGACCTGGAGCTCTGATGGCGCAAGCCGTGTTTTCCGCGATGCGTCTGGGAATCCTCTGCCAGACCGGACATCGTTAGAAGATGATCTTGGGCATGATGATCATCAGCAAATTTTCTCGGCTATCCGAGACTCGTTCCATGATCAGGACGAGCATTTGCAGGCCAGCCGAAAATCTGTGCCTCTCACTCGCAGCGGAGAGTTGATCGAACCACCCAATTTTATGGTCGACCCGAAGAACGAGCAGGCTCTGGACACCATAGTCCGATGGATGATCTCGCCTGAGCCACACGATCGTCCCGTCGCTGGTCAGATCCTTCAGACCGTTGGAGTACAGTGGGCAGAGACACGTCGACGTGCAGGAGCAACAGTTTTCGAGGGCAACTGGGGACCAGCCGATGACGTTCTTGCTGAAGATGCGGAAATGATTGATGTATGATCGACCCCTTACGGACAAGGCGTCAGGATAAGGCTGAGTGAAAAGCTCTTGGACAAGGTCCTCCTCTTCGTGGATTCCGAAGGGGGGGCATTTTGTGAGAGCATCGTTATTGCGATCTGTTTCTCGTTTTGCCATGGCGAAAAAGCGAGGCCATTCATATCACGAGCTGTATGATGTGTGTTTGTGTTTGAGATTATTACTGAGCTTTGCATCAGCGGCGGCCATACTGGGTGTGTCTTTGCAGCAATTTGCATTGCATGGTCTTAGCAAGCTCCGACATGGATGGCATGGTTTGGTTGATATCGTGTTGCGATGACGTCTTTCTGTACCAACGATGATCCTTTTTCTCGCCGCATTGCATGGCGAAAGGGAAAAATCAACAGGATCATACTGTGAACATGGCGATGTGTGGCTCGAGAAAGTCATAGCCGTAGAGATATTGGAACAAGAATGAATAACAGACATTGAATTCCAGTCATTCTTATTGGCAAAAGGAACAGCCAGTATGACGTTGCAATAGGAAAAGTTGGTTTAAAGAAGTGCTCAACGTAGTGTTCTCAAAAGCTTCGCCTATTGGCGAAGGGAGAGCGATGAGCTGAAACGAAAGTGTGAAAACAAGCAAACCCCAGAGCCACACGGTGAAGAATTGGCTTGGTGTTCAAAAAAGAAGAGGAAAAGTTGCCAGGCTGGGATTAGCTGTCTGCGCGATCACTTACAGCAAACGGGTATGAATGACACTGGTGTGCTAAGCACAGCATGAGCAGCGAGTGTCCCTCCACGCACGTAGAGCCTTGGACCCGACGTTACAGTACTCGCCTTGAGCAGTGGTTCATGAGTATGGAGGTGAAGGCTCTCCTCTTCTCTAGTCCCTTCCATTTTCTGCCAAGAGTGTGGTTTTCTGCGTTGGGCTAGGGTGAGGCCGCCCTGAGCGCGAATGATTGGCGCCGGAGATCGGGGTGAGCGAGCTGGAGCGGCGGAGCCCAGGGTGTGACGGGGCGCGAGAAGCCCTGAGACTCGCGGGCGGGTTGGGTGGGGCTCCCGTGGAAAACAGCTCCTACAGGCATTGTTTCTTTTCACAGGGTACACAGACACTTGATTTGTGAAGAGCGATGCAGAATCGACATCTCAAGATGCTGACCTTCCATCTCTTGTGGATGTCCGGAGGTCTCTGTGAACAGCAGCTCCGAGAGTGAGAAAGATCGAGGTCTAGACTTGGTGGCAAGTCATCCATAAGTGAACAGATTCTCACCTGGCGAGACCGATTGTTTACCTCTACATTATCCTGCTTGATCTCTGCGACCACCTCTGCTATTCTGTAATGATTCTACCTCAAAATTACATCCATGTGGAGGTGGATCAGCATTGGTGATGGCCATATTTTATAGGTGAACGTTTGGTCTAAGACCGGCTATGAAACAATCTCTCCATCCGTCTGGCCATCTACTTAGGACTTGCTCTGATCTCCGTCATTCTATATGTGACCTGGGTCGCGAATAGAACAGAAGTAAGCGATGACACACGCTCCGAAATAAATCGTCTACCTGATGCTCTCAACATCCACGCTGAATTCGGCTGAGGTGGAGCAGTGCAGAAGACGATATTATATCTCGACTGTGACTCGGCCAAAGATGTTGAGTCCAGAAAGTCTTTCGGAGTCTGAACTGCTCACAAGAAAAGTGGTGAAATCATGCTTTCTCGGAATGCGAACCGTGTTCTGGTACTACCTTTTCTTCGGTACGGCTCTGCTTTTGCGCACGCTTGTCGGGCTTTCGTTGTCGTGGATTCTTTGGCACTCGGGCAAGCCAATATAAGAATGTTGCCGCGATAATATTGACCTTTGGGTGCTAATTAATATGGTACAAAATTTCGGAAAGAGGGAAAAGAGACAGCAAGCGAGACTCGCAATAATGTACACAAAAAAGATGCCAAAATTCCTCCATGCAATGTTGGGATTACTCGAGACTGCACTCAAGAATGCATTGGTATTTCCAATCTGACAATAGCTGCAGTTGCTCGTGGCGTGTGGATTTTGAAGATAGCCGCCAGTCTGCGCGATATAGCTGACCATATACATTGCGCAGGTCTCTCCTGACGGAGGGTTGAAGTGCAGGTACTCATTGCTGGCGCAGATCGCGGCCGTGTTGCTAACGGCTGTTGAAAGCATTGCGTCGACAAGGTAGGTGAAAGGGGAAACGCGATACATGAATATCCAGAAGCCTGGTAGAGCCTGCGGCGAGGCGAGCACACCGCAGAAGATCAGGCTGAGTGAAAAAAGCAGATTGGCAATATTGGCCGCCGTCTCAGCATCCGCTATTGCCGCCACGACCATGATGGCAAAGGTTGATGCGTAGAGCACAAAGCTCGTGACGAGCAAGAACATGAGTCCACCACGCTCAACCACAGCGTTTGTCGCTCCGGCGTTGCGATACAAACCAATGGGATAGTACCAACAGAAGAAGAGGAGGATGGAAGCGACGATCGCCCATGGTATCTCGACGAAGATGTTGGTCAACATAAACACCTTCCACGAGAACACTTTTGATGGCCGTTCTCGGACTTCGTACAACGCACGTTGGGTGACAAGAGAGGCAGGATTTGCTGTACTAGTTGACCGAAAATCGTGGGCAAGAAAATACCAAACATCTGATTTTGCAGACCTTGCTGCGTATTAGGGGCATTGAAGAAGGAAAATCCGACAAAGAGTCCCTGGAAAGATTAGTCCAAATTGACATACGAGAGCAGGAATGTAGCTCACAGTTGCAGCGCAGAGTCCAAGTTTGGAGTAGACATAACTGGGCGTCCGCCAGTATTGTTTTGCAACACGCTTGTGCACTTCGATCAGCTGGGTAGGAAATGAAGCTGCAAATTCGCGAAAGCTGGCCTTGTCTTCTTTTGTGGCCGAAGGTGGGACTGTTTGTGCACGTTTAATCTTCAGCTCTTCCAATTCTGCATGAACCTCTGCGATCTCGTGTGAATTTCTCCATACTTCAGGCCAGTCAATATCGGAATGACTACCTGGTGCAGCACCAATAACCTCAAGAATCCACTCAGCTGGGTTCGCTTCAGCTGGACAAGGAGAAGCACCATGCTTCTCGAGGTAGCTTGTCAAAATTGAAGACTCTTCGCCGATTGGTCCGAAATAGACGGTTCTTCCGCCACTGGCTAAGAACAACAAGCGATCGAAGCGTTGAAAGAGCACTGCGGATGGTTGATGGATGGTGCAGAGAATGGCCTGACCGTTGTTCTTGGGTTTCTCAAGCAGGTTTAAGATTGACCATGAGGTTTGCGAGTCCAAGCCAGAGGTAGCTCATCCAGAAAGAGAAGCAGTTGGGGCTTAGCAGCCAGCTCAACACCAATTTTAAGTCGTTTACGCTGTTCGACATTGAGAACTTCCCCAGGTACCCCAACGACAGCGTCAGCGTACTCCTGCATGTCTAATAGCTTGATAATCTCAGAAACATACTCGAGTTTCTCTTTCTTCGCAACAGATGCGGGCTGCCGCAGAACGGCACTGAAATTCAGTGCCTCTCTAACTGTGGCTGCCGCTAAATGTAGATCTTGCTGCTGAACATAGCCAGTCTTTCGCTGAAAGGAGCTGTCGCGAGATCGCCCGTCGACAAGCATCTCTCCTGAAACAACGCCCATGGTCACACGGGTAGCAAGTACGTCCAGGAGACTCGTCTTTCCGGCGCCAGAGACGCCCATCAGAGCAGTCAGAGTACCAGGCTTAATCCATCCATCGACACGATCCAAAATGCGTCGTTCTTCGTTCTCGATATTGATATCAAAGCAAACATCGTGCCACTGGAAAATCGCGGTTTGTTTCTGAATGATTGCCGACATCTCTTCAGCCATGTGACGCCTCTCTAGTTGAGAGGCTTCATCTCAAACCTCCGGCCTCGGCGTCGGCAGATGATTGCTTGAGCAATTGTGCAGGAATGTGACCACGTCGGAAGACGAGGACCTCTCCCTTGGATTTTTGCGCTACGATAAGTTCCGCAGCTGCCAAGTAGCAGAACATCAGGAAGACGATGAAAGCGATGATGATACCGAAGTTCCTCCACTTGTGCGCGGCGTAGTACTGGTACGACTGATTTATGAAAGCGTCGCCGCTCACTACGGTGGAGGCAGGAGTAGAGCCAACAGTGGAGCAGATCTGACAACTGAGATTGCCATAGCCTGGGCCGCTTGGCACAAATGCAGAACACTCGTAGGACTGCCCCGAGAACTCATTAATCATTAAAGACTCGATTCCATATGCTATGGGATTGATATAATTGATCCACCGGGACCATCCAGGCATGTACGCCACTGGGATAGCAAACCCGGTGTACATGATGATGGCCAGGATTAGTACTGCGGTGGGAGGCAAGGCTCGAATCAAAGTTCTGGATACCGAGGCAATGGTGCGGAAGAGCATACTCATCATCAACGTCAGGGAAAACGAGATGAGCACGAAATAGAAGAATGCGCCAGGTGTTCTTCATAAAATTCGCCATGAAATATAGCGTGATGTTGAACAAGAAGGCATTAGCGATCTTGTAAGGAATATCCGTCAACATCGAAGCGAAGGCCTCAGCTGATGGGTGATATAATGCGTAGCGCGTGTGCTTTTCCACAATCAAACGTTGAGCGTACAGGGTCGGAATTTCGAGAGCGCTACCAAAGGCATTAAGTAAGACGGCGAAGAAGAGGAGAGCACCGCGACTGAAGAATGAGTGGGTGTCGTGCGGCAGGTTATTGAATATAGAGCCTATGATCAGGGCCATAGCGATGTTACCGAAGAGTTGGGTATATGTAAAACCAGGGTCAGCCGCAAGCCTGCGAAAACCCCGCCAGAGGCAGAGTTTGACTTGTTCAGTGTATGATAGTGTGTATGGTGACTTTAGGCGTTGTCCTCTAGCCTGTTGAAGATGCCTGGATTCTTCGAAGCGTTTCAGATTTTCGCCACCTATGGGATGATCTATCTTGTGCTTCTCGATGTCCTTCAAGAATTGAGCTCGTTCAGGACTGTGCTTCCATACCTCCGCAAACTCATCTGGTGTATAAGGTACTCGGTTCTCAAAACCAGGTCTAATTATATTTTCCTCCGGACTGGTCATGGAAGTGAGAAAGTCGGCAGCAGTCTGGCGATCCGGGCAATCGAACCCCATATTAAAAAAGAATGCTTTCGCAGCACTCGTTCGGCCGAAGAAAATTTGGCGCCCTTCATAAAGCACGACAACTTTATCAAAGAGTCCGTATGCAGCGCCTGGCGCCTGGTAAATTGCCACAGCAGCAGTGGCATTCATGAGTTCTGTTTCCACCCGAAGGGTCTTGCAAAATTCGATGGCATTGGCACTGTCGAGACCTCTTGTGCTGTTATCCCAGCATTGAAGCGGTGCTGCACTGAGAGCAGCCTCGGCGATACTGACACGTTTACGCTCTCCACCGCTCGCTCCACGAACAAAATCGTTACCGACCTTGGTGTGCATGGTATGTTTGATGCCGAAAGTCGCCATGATGACATCTCTCAAATGTTTAGCATAAACTTCACGGGAAACGCCACCTGGAATCTGCCGAGGAGCCCGTGCAAGAGCAGCAAAATACAGGGTGTCCCCGGCTGTGAGCATAGAAAAGTGTACGTCCAGCTCGGCTGTGTATATGGCTTCACCTCTGAAGTTCTTGTGCATCTGCTCGAAGCTGATGCCTTGGTATTTGATGTACGAATGCTTATCTACCACAAACCCGTGCGTTTCTCCCGCAATGCTCTTCAGAAAGGTCGAGCAACCGGAACCAGGAGGACCTAGGACGACCAGCATGTCACCTGCATGGACGAGGCCGTCAAAATTGCGCAGGATGTCGATTCGTCTTTGGCCGTTTCTTAACAGCTTGCGTACTAAGCCGATTAGGTCGTAGAAGATGGTGCCCACGCTTTTGGTAGTCAGTAGCACTACCAAACCCATGGACACTCAGGCTACTGAAGGCGACCCCGGCGCTTCTTGACTTGTGTTGACCATCGTTCTCTTGCTGGAGCCGAAGCATGGAACGTCACCAAGGCTCTCCAATCAAAATTGTTCGAGTTCGGGTCAGTGACTGATCCGTTCTCTGCTTGGAAGGGGTTATTCCCAATCTGAGAGTAGTTGGAGGCTGTTCTGTAAGTACGAGCAAGTTGCTTTATTTCCGATTCCTCTTCGGAACTCTGAGAAGTACTCTTCGGTAGAACGTGTTTTGGCCCAGCACTTCGTCTGTTGTAGGAAGGTGTAGCGCGGTCTCTCGATGCCGGAGAAGACGCAGCGTCTGCAATACTCAGACTTCTCGTGCCGTTCGGCGAGGCTGAACCAGCCGTTTCGCGTGTACGGTCATGTTTATTAAATACTCCCGCTCCTGCACCGACCAACGACATCGTAGACAATACGTAAGCGAAATTGCGGTAGCTGGCGAAGAATAACGAATTTTCAAAGCGAGAAAATGGGCAAGGTGAATATTATAGACGTCGCAGTTGACACACTCACGCAGGACAAGGATTAAGGAATAATAACATTACCGAGAGATCCGCGGATACGTCGGTGCACTGATGGAGGTTCGCTCCGAGGATCACGTGTTGGCCGAGTCCGGATGCCACACCTCCCGAGAAGCTCGATCTTGCACACTCCACCTCTGCCTTAGCTTGGCTCTCGAAGAGCTGGGCTGGCTTCCGGCCCCTGATAAGTCTATCAGATCGGAGGAGCTGTATCTTTAGCCTTTGTAGAGCTGTGGGCTGGTGGCTCGATGGAGTGGCGAGCGATTGGATTGTACCAGGGAAGTGGACATGGGCTCGTGCATGCCAAGACCTTGGGGATTTCCTCTTTGGGAACTGCGTCCAATTCACGCCATACTACGGTGCATCACTATTTCTTTCGCCGCTGAAAGTAAAGTGGAGACAGGAGCATAAGTGATGTGTCCAACGCATAACACGGATGTTCGGCCAACATTTGAATACCCGATTCCGACAGCAACCCGAGTCCTGCAGTATAAAGACTGTAACCCGACGTGACGACTCACTAGTGGCCTACTCTAATCCACATCAACAAATAGAAAGATCAAATGGCTATAAAAGCCGGACGCGTCCGACTGGGACACACTGCTTCATCTTCGTCTTCTTCTATCTCTTTGACGCTGAAACTAGCTATCGGAAACGCAGCAGAACTGTTCGGCCTATTACTGCTATACGCATGACGAACAACTAGCCATCGCGTGGCCTCAGCGTATTCAAGACGCGGCTGGCGCCAGAATCGACGAACTGAAGACTCGTCATGACAGCAGTCCTGTGAAGGTCACGAGGACAAGTACATGGGCATCTGCAAGTAGGCCCACCACGGCACCCTTAGTAAGGGGGTGCAGAGCAGTGCGGCTCTATCATCCGAGAAGTTTAGGAGAGGAAAGAGTGCAACTATTTTTGGGGCACCGCTTTTAGGAGTAGTTATTGGGCAGCAAATCTGGCGATTATTTCTGTAGTGTTCTTTGGAATTCTCCTTATTGAGTATATGTCAAACAGCCTACGCCTCAAGGCGTCCATTGGCCAGGTTTCGACTAGCCTGCGCCCTGTCCAACCGCCCTGTCCAACAGGCTATTTCGAGCGTATTTCTTGAGTATATAACACTCATTCAATGCG
>JAABUK010011391.1_pt1 | contig 11599 bp, 18 predicted proteins | sample 5559141 | NCBI WGS metagenome assembly JAABUK01 (sample SAMN10711869, study PRJNA513367) | rock metagenome | isolation source: Antarctica rocks | place: Antarctica: Victoria Land, Pudding Butte nord | collected 2016-01-03 | reverse complement strand
TGTTGGCTTGCACAAGCAGATACATTGTTATGTGACCAGCATTGCAATGCCACGTGGGAGCTTCGATGCAGAGTCACACATGCGTGCACTTGTCAGTGGCAGCCGCCCTATGCTTAGGGTGCTTGACCTTTCCTACAGCAACCTGAACAATGAAGGAGTGCATCGGCTTGTGCATGGAGACTGGCCAATGCTGACAGACTTAAATGTGTCAAATAACTGCTTTGGTCCAGCAGCTCTTGAGTCGCTAGCCAGGGCCAGCTGGTGTTTGTTGACAACCCTAAACCTGAGTGGCAACATGCTGACCGCATCAGCACTGCAGTCTTTGTCCTGTGAAGACTTGCCTCATCTACAGACATTGGACCTGAGTGATTGTGGCCTAAATGGGACAGCTGTGCAGTGTCTAGCCCATGCTGCTTGGGTGCAACTAAAATGTCTTTGTCTTGAGGATAATCATGAGCTAGATTACCAAGCTCAATCTATTTGACTCAGGCCAATTGGCCTTGTCTGAAGGACTTACATGTTTATTTGACATGTATTCCCATGTCCTCCCTGTTTGTGGGCAGGTGGCCTCAACTTGAATCTCTTAAATTGGGATTGGATGATTGGGTTATAACAGATGTTGCTCCGCCACCGAGTCCCAGGCAAGCAGAGCCTCTACAGACAATGTCGCCTACCATAATGTGGCACCGTATCAAGACTTTGGATTGGCATGACATGAGACTTGAATCCTCGATGCTGACACAGTTGACAGCTCAGGAGTGGCCACTTCTGCAGTGTGTGAGACTGAGGTCGTGTCGTGCAGTGGCAGAAGAGTTTGAATACTTCATGCATAAGGTGAAGTGGCCATTGCTGATGATGCTAGACCTGGACGACATTGAGCTGAGCGAGTCACCGGACGGTGATCCTGATGATAATAGCGATATTCACTTCGCTGAACTTGTCTGCTCTCTGATCAGCAATGCACATCTGTTTCTGCTGACAGATCTCAACTTGTCTCTTGCCAACTTGGGCAGTAGTGCAATGTCTGAGCTCATGCAAGGCGACTGGACAAATTTGAGGCGGCTAGGCCTGAGCAATAATTACCTTAAGGCACCTGCTGTTGCTCATCTGGTAGAAGCACCATTGCCAAACCTAGAGGAATTGAGCCTGATGAACAGTCTTTGTGTCAACATTGAAGAGGCGGTAGTTCAGTTGAGCAAAGGCAAATGGCCTTTGTTGAGGGCTTTGAATGTACAAGCTGAGTTACTTCAATTTTCCCTTGATGTGCACTGTATTACGTGTTTGCTAATGGGAGACTGGCCTTTGCTTGAGAATCTCTTCCTGTCTACTGCAGACGTTGAGGCTGTGGCTGTTTTGCTTAGTGGTAGCAGCGTCTTGTTTGGGGACACCAATGCCATGTGCTGGACTGCTACAGGCCGTGGGCCTCCCAAATGGCCTTGCTTAAATGTGGTTATCTTTCAGCAAGATTGGAAGTGACTGATCACCAGATGTAAATTTGCTGGCATCAAGGTTGTGCTTGTGCTTGTGACTAACGTACCCTGATGCACTCGGTGAGCATGCCTCCTCAGCATTGGCTGTGGAGGCATGGCACTGACCTTCGCCAATGTCAGCATTGACAACCTTCAGGCGCTTCTTCCAACATCCGTGTAACATCCCTTTCTAGGTATGGACACAAGGAAAACTTAACAGTAGCCCAGCATATGCACACGTATGTCACCCCTGGGCACACTACTAGGGGTCTTGATCCCTGAAAGGGTCAAGAGCCCTTTTGCAGCCCCTTGTCATGATCCATTCCATTTGTGGTGCCCTGTACTGTTTGTATGGATTGGCGCCGAATGCATTCAACATGGCATACAGAGCCAGACAGGCTCACTTGGTCTCCACCCCATCTACCAATGCATGAACAGCCTGAAAGGGAACAGCTTCTAAACACTCATATTAATGCATCAGATGTTAGTAATCGAAGTGGACGTAAATGACAAACCTTGCATTTCAAGTTGCCAGCATGAACTGCAGCAAACCTAGTGCATCACCGAGCAAAACCCTAGCAATGAGCAGGTGACCAGCAGCTCCTACAGCTATATGAAAAGTGCATTGCCTTGACAGAAGGTTGTCCAGGCCATGAGCTCACTGCGTCAAAGATATGCTGGGGTCACAACGCTGTCAAGCATCTAATTCCCTGCTTGAATGGGGATGCAGCAGATCAGCAGGGCCTCAGTGAGTCTCTCCTAGCTGTTCTTGCAGTTTCATACATATAAACGTAGTCACTTCAGTTGTAGCAACACACAACAGCATCACGACACTCCAACTGTACATGCGGATCACGTCACTCCTAATGCATGCATGGAGTGTCAACAAGCTATGCTCCTCATTCGTTCCACTCCAGTATTGGCCATGTCATTTCTTGTTCAATGGTGAGACTTCATTAGCTGCCTTGAGTGCATTGATCATGAGATCCCAGAACTTGCTCACATCCATACTCTGCATACCATACGCAAACGTTGCATCAGCTCAATCATTCAGTGACTGATGCACCAGTCACACTACTCTCAAGTGAAGTGTGTTCAATACCAATGTGCAGTGCTGATGTCGTTCCAACACTGCGTGACCATGTGCCAGCAGCTGGCAAAGGCATAGAGCTTAGCAGCAAACAAGTATACTGTGATTCATGATGAAGAGTCCTATGAATTCAGCAAATGCGCAAGTTATGCAACAAGCCTTACACAAGACACGCCTGTTTGCAAGCGTCACAGCAGAGCAACAGCAGTACACTAAGGTGACCTGCTTTAGACAGATTTGTCGCATGATAGCAGCGATCAAGGCATGGTGTGCACACCACACACCTGTGCCACACTGACGTTCTTGGGCTTGCTACTCTGATGCCACACATCACAGACAGTCTGACCAGCACTCAACTCACTCATGGTCTCAATGTCTACCCTCATCAGCTCAACCTGCAACATTATGAACTGGCTGACATGACTTCACATGCACTATTATATATTGCCCAAAGCCACTGCTTTTTGCAGACCTTCAATGCTGCAGAATTGCCCTATGCCCCTTGATCATTACATACAGGCAGCGTCACTCCCAATCACATGCCCAGCTGGAAAAGAGGAATGAGAGCAGGGCAAAGGATGTGAAGCCCCAGAAGCCACAAGTGAGCAGTTGTGAAACACATGGCATGTGTGTGTGCAAGCTTTGCCTCAAAAGATTCAGCTGATGGTGCTGTGTAGCGTCAGGCTCAAGTCACCCATGCTCAAAGCAGCAAGCAGCAACAACAAAGAGCACTGGCAGCAATGTTCAGGCTTACCTGGAACATTTCCGGCGCAATGACATATGCCACAGCACATGGGTCATGAAGCGGTGGGTTGTCGAACTTGAAGACGGTTTTGTAGCTTTCCGCAAAGTACAGCAGCAACTGCTTGACGAGATGCAAGAAGGGAGTGTTGCCAACAAGCTCTGCACTGATCCTGTTTAGGACATCAGGGGTGACTAAGGCTGTGTGTGTGAGCTCAACTGGGAGCATGACAACCGGTGCGCCACACTCAAACACAATCTTTGCTGCCTCTGGGTCCGTCTGCAGACCGAGCAGCGCCCATTTCAATCTTACGCTGATGCTCATTGTCTCAGACTTTGGGTGTATGATGTAAGAAGGGGGCCTTGCACAGAAGCTGCTCTCACGGTGTGTACATCTTATGCAAAGTGAGACAGCATCAGCACCTCTGGCTGCCAGGAAGCGTGATGTGCTTTCTGTCATAGGTATCTATCATAGATGTGGTGTAAAGCAGCCTGTACCTTCTGTGCTGTGCTACGGGGGCTATGCATGGGGGGAGGGGGGGTCTGGAAGCTGCCCATCAGCAAGGAGGTAACACATGAAACATTACCTCACAAGAGTCTACCTCTGCAGCCTTGCAAAGGCAACCAACGGGCATGCTTCAAGCAGCATCATTCAAGGCTTGACTGGAAGCTACCTGGATGTTGAACTCCATGACTGGGCCTGTGTTGCCAACTCCCATGGCACCACCCATCAGCACAACCTCTATTCGGGGTATCACCTCTGGATACAGGCTCACCAGCAGTGCCACATTGCTGAGAGCACCCGTGCAAATGACCCGTACCTTCTGCAACCGGCCCCTGTAGTAGTCAGCACAAAGCATTGCAGCAGCAGGCAATAACAAGCACAGCAATGTTGGGGCAGCTTGCAGTTGCTGAATTTTGAGCATCATTTTGATTTGTGATGCCATACCTAGCATGTGATGAGCGCTTTATGTCAACCAGTCAGTCAAACTGTGCTGAACATTTGCGCCAACATCACATGATGCTAGCAAATCAGGCTGTTTAGAAGCCATTTCTACAGCCGCTGAGCTGCACAGCTTCAAATGAATCTTTGTAAAGCTGTGGTGCATGCATGCATGCGTAACCAAACGTCATGATGGAAAGGCCTCTCACCCCTGTCTGAAAGCTTCCATGATGAAGCTGTACATGTGCAAGACAGCTTTGCCAGGCTGTGCCAGCTTGCTGCCAGCAGGTAGCAAGGCTCGCCCCTCAGGCCCATCCAGGCCACTGTCCCCATGTATCTCGGGACACAGAATGGGCTGCAGCACCAGCACAGCATCTTATGATCGCCTGCATTTGAGAACGCACTGTAGGCATGCGGTTGCTGCAGGGTGGCGCACAAAAATTCTTTCTGGCACACGTCACATCTGTGTAAACGAATCGGTAAGGTGTCGCACTCAGACCGTTCTCGAAGATATTTTTGAACTCGGCTGACTGCTGCTTTTGTCACGATGATCATTGTTGAGGAATGACGACCTACTGGAGGACAAAGACACATACATGTGTGCCTGTATGCAAGCCCAGGACTAAAAATGCAGAGGCTGCCTGTCTAAGAATGTGTTGAGAAGCATGCAAGAGAATGCACCATATAGCTGCGGTGTGAATTGTGGTTGTCTGGAACCTACCAGGGGCCGCATCAAAGGCCTGGATTGTCCTTTGTACACATCTGCAATGAAACAAACAAGGATTCAAACAGGCTGCACAGGATCTTGCCAACAGCAAGGCTGTCAACTTTTCTGCTTACTTATGTGCTGCAGACCAGCAGCATCAACTACGCCAAGAGCATTCAGAGTGACTTTGTCCACTGTTTGGTTGCCTGCAACTGTGCTTATGCCAAGCAATCGCAACTTGCTGTTGTGACCTGGAAGCAGTGAGAAAAGGTGTCAGGTGCAAGGTAGGCTGGCCAGCAAATGAGCCCTTATTCTCTGTTTTGTACTGCAAGTTCACTGCAGAAGGCCTGCATCTGACTTTTTGGCAAAAGTGGGGAAATTGCTGGTGCCTTCGTCTCTCATGATGAGCTGATGCCTTCAGTTACATGCAGGACTGGAAACAACTTCACCTGCAAGAACGATGGCCATAGCGTCGTCGTGACCGGGGTCGCAGTCCAGCCATACTGGAATGGTGCCAGCTGCAGCCGGGTCCAACTCTCTTGGGCTCAAAGACGCCCTGCCACTGACACTAGAATTTGAGTGCGCGAGCATATTGCTGAGAATCCGTGGTGCGCGATCCTTGGCCTGCATGTTGACAATGTCAGCATGCTTTGTGTCGTTCGTCTGAGCAAGAAGTATAGCGCTGCAGAAAGCAAGTCGTAAATCGGAATTGACTCAGCTATGCTCATCGAGTGACCTGAAAACTTGCGTATTTTTCAACAGCATGATGGAGCCGTTACACAGTAATGCGTACGGAGCACAAGCTTGGACATTGTATCATCTCTCGGAAGCCTCACGTCGTGATTTTCTCTGCACGGCATCTAGTTGACTGGCTAGGAAGCACATATGCTGCTAGCGATATGCCAAGCAGGCTGTCTTTGACACTCAGCCTTGCGTGAGTAGTTGCGAATCGTATGGACGGTTCACCCGCCAGCGCCGAGTGTGTCAGGGTGGTTGTTAGATGTCGACCACTGAACAGCACAGAAACCAGTGAGGGTCGCCGGAGAATCGTCAATGTGGATGCAGAGCTGCAGCAGGTGTGCTTATGCGTGTTTGCCTAAAATGTTGTCTTACAAGCTTTACAAAGTGAACCAACGTGCAGGTCAGTGCAGCTAGTCATATAACCCTATGTCTTTGAGCCTTTACGCTGCTCCTCGTCTGTCCACAGAAGCTCACAAAACTTCCGCATTCTGGCACAAACATGCAGTCACGCTTGATATCTCAGTGCTGTCTTGACATCTCGTTGGCTGTGACCAGGTGATTGTGCAGCCAGCTGGTGATACAGGAGAGTTGCCAAAGACCTTCACCTTTGACAATGTCTTTGACTGGAACAGCACACAGAGCGATGTGTACACTGAGACCGCTAAGCCAATTGTGGACAGTGTTCTGGAGGGCTACAATGGCACCGTCTTTGCGTACGGACAGACTGGAACAGGCAAAACGCACACCATGGATGGTGGGGCTGGGGACTCAGAGCGAGGGATCATCCCCAAGACCTTTACGCAGATCTTTGAGGCCATTCAGGCACGTCAGAGAGTTTTGACATGCACCTTACTGCAGCAGACGACGCAGCAGAGCACATTCAGACCACATTGTTGACCATGTTAGTAGGTCTGAGCATGCCTGGTTAGGCTCACACTTCATGTCACAATGTGACAAAGGCTGCAGGCTGCTTAGCAGGGCAAACAACAATCAAGTCCAAACTTCACAGCTCATGTCAACAGTATAGCTGTGTGTACTAATCTGCCAGCCATCATACTCGACAGCAACCTTAGCTGTGTCCTACGGCTGTGCTGCCAGGAGCACTGTTGACTGCATTCAGCAGCAGTGATTGGACCACATACGCTGACATGTGCAGATGCTTTTCAGCTCGCCAGAATAGCAGCAATGCCACATTCAGTCTCTCTGAATCATCTTATCGTGTCTACCTTACAGCCCTCAGGCTCACGGAATGCACTGCTGGTGCAGCTGTACAGTGTGTATCGTCAAAAGTCAAGTCAACAGAGAGGGTCTACTGCTACAAGTAACCTACAAGTATCAGATCAGCAACAGCTTCTGGTGTCAGCCAGCAGTCTGGACACAAAGGGCTGAACCCAACCGTAAAGAGGCATTAGGCTGCATGCAGTACAAGGCAGTAGTGGTCATTGTAGGCTTGGTTGGGATCACAGTAATAATCATAGTATGGGTTGGCTTTGGGAAAGTAGCATGACGTTTGGGCCTTGCTGTAGCTCAGGTGTCAGAGCAGCAGCAGTTCCTGGTGCGAGCCAGTTTCCTGGAGATCTACAATGAAGAAGTGCGGGACCTGCTGAGCAAGAACCCCAAGAACAAGCTGGAGCTGAAGGAGCGCAAGGAGCAGGGGGTGTACGTCAAGGGCCTCAACAGCTTTGTTGTCAAGTCTGTGGCGGAGATCACCAGCGTCCTGGAGGTGTGTGCCTGTCTTTAATAATAATAATTTACAGGCGTTCCAGCTAATCGTGGCTGTGTTTGTCCCTCTGTATGCACTCAGAGAGCCTGCATGTTTGGGGGATGAACAAAGGAGTGTCAGCACTGGAACCAAAAATTGGTTGTTTGGGCGTGGGTGAGAGTCAAAGATCCCTGAATTGTTATGCCAGATTGTGAGCAGGCCTGGTTGGGTGGTCTTGATGATGCCAATCACATCAAGCTGCAAGCTGATCACATGTTACAATCCCATGTGCTGGTCATACTCAAGATGCAACAAGCACAGAGGGTTTGCCATGTGATGGGTGTCTACTTATACAACATATACCAAGTTTGACGCTCTGATTTGGCTACTTTGCCGTTTTGACGCAACTCAGCAACCAGCCATCATTGTAGTCATGCACAACAAGAGTGAACTTTCAATGAGGGTGGTTGATGCAGGTGGGCAAGAAGAACAGAAGTGTGGGAGCAACGCTGATGAACCAGGACTCCAGCCGGTCCCACTCCATCTTCACCATCACAGTAGAGAAGCTGCAACAGGGAGATGGCAAAGTGAGCCCCCACATGTTGATCCTTTCCTACTGTAATATGCAGCATACACACTGGCCTCTGCCCCCTCTGGTACAGAATCATCGCAGTGCATACACATGTGAATGATGGCTTGCAAGTAGCAGAGCGGCTCTTGTACTGCATTGCTGTCGTGACATACCAAATGAATGTGGACGATGTGTGGACTAGTGGCATCCCCAAAGAAGTAAAACAAGTTCTTGCCATGCCATTCTATTTGGTCAAGCTGACAAAACTATCTCAAACCAGTCCACCAAATTGCTGCTTTCGCGTTGTATGCAACACAGAGAAAGGTAGGGTTCACCTGCAGCTTTCACACAGCATTGTGACAAAATTGGGTTTAGGGTTTGGCGGGCTTTAATTGGCTGCAATTCAGTCTCTGTCATGTGCAGGGCAGTGGGCATGTGAGAGTGGGGAAACTGAATCTGGTGGATCTGGCCGGCAGCGAAAGGCAGAGCAAGACTGGAGCCACTGGGGACCGGCTGAAGGAGGCCACCAAGATCAATCTATCCCTAAGTGCTCTGGGGAATGTCATCAGCGCCCTGGTGGACTCCAAAAGCGGTCACACACCGTATCGGGATTCAAAGCTCACACGGCTGTTGCAGGCAAGAGTCTGGTCACTACACAGGCAGCCTGCCTTGCATGGTCACAAGCATTTGTAAGGCGTTGCATCTCCTCACTGTGCATATGCATGGGCTGCTGTGAAAAGAAAAGAGAAGAAAAGAAAAGACTACACCTTTCGGCGTCAGTCTAATGAGAAACCATGTATCATACTGGGCTGCCCAGGACGGCTGTTGTGACAATAACATAAGTTCTACCAGCTGCACCACAGAAACCGCTTCATGTTGTCGTGAAACTGCTGCGCAGTCTTGGGCATGCTTCTCACGTTGCAAATCGAAGGCCTGTTCGCTCTGTGAAGGTCCTGACATCAAGTCAGCAGTCACTTTGGTGTCTTGACTTGTTCAGTCTGCCACCTACTCACAGACTGATATACTGCTTTGTAGGACTCACTTGGAGGCAACACCAAGACAGTGATGATTGCCAACATTGGGCCAGCTGACTACAACCTGGACGAAACCATCAGCACGCTGCGGTACGCAAACAGAGCTAAGAACATTAAGAACAAGCCTCGCATCAATGAAGACCCCAAGGTATGCAATTGGGCTGTATCTGTGTATAGTTGGTCACAAAAGAAAAGAAAAGACTACTTCCCATGGCGCAATTCTAACATGAAGCCAAGTAGTGTATTGGGCTGCACAAGGAGCAGGCGGTCACAGAACACCCCTTGAAAGCTGCCTGCACTGCATGAGATGCAGCACACTTAACCATCTGCAAACTTGAGCTGGTTGGTGGTGTTTGTGACTCTTTGCTGTCTTCCATGTCGATTGTTCTCTATCCTGTGTTCTCAGTGAATCACACATCGTGATCTCAGAATTGGACAAGTTCGTAGACAGAGCAGTGCCGTCAAGCTGGCGTAATGTAGAATTGTTTACCTGTTGAGGAATGCGACTTTAACATGATCAGAAGGATGTGGTTCCACAGGAACATACAAGGCGCCTGGTATGCAGAAACAGCATACGAAGGACGTGGCTTTTACACAGGCAGACTGCCCTAGGGAAGAGTACTCAAAACCAGCATGCCAATTGGCTGAATTGAATTCAACGTATGTACGCAGGACGCCATGTTGAGAGAGTTCCAGGATGAGATTTTGAGGCTCAAGGCTGAGCTGGCAGCCAACGCCTCACAGACTCAGCCCTCAGCTCAGCATCATGAGCAGCGAGTTGAGCGCATCGTGGAGCGTCCTCTGAGTGCTGAGGAGGTTCTGGCCATGCGAGCCCAGATGGAGCAGGAGATGCAACAGGAGGCTGTGCAGCAAGGGGAGCCGCTAGACGCCGAAACCTTGGCCAAGGTCAGACCTGCTTTTCATCAGCTGTAGAGGCATAGTGTCTACAATTGTACAGATGAGGCATGAGTAAAAGCCTTCTTGACCTTGTCAGAGGGTAACTTGCTGAGCCTATTGACATACTTGAGTAGTAGTTTATGCCAATACGTTGCAAAAGGTCTTGTGGTTGCAGAACTGTTTGCTTTTGTCACAGGTTGTTGCCTTGCAGAGTGTGTCGTAAGGTGGTCTGACTGTATGCGCAGATTCATGAGGAGGCACAGAGGAAGGCGGAGGCAGAGGCAGCAGCAGTGCTGGAGGAGAGGCACCGTGCCAGTGAAGAAGCTGCACGCATGGCTGCAGCGGCCAAGCAGCGAGCCCACTCCATGCACCAGATCCAGGCTCAACAGGAGTCTGAAGCCAAGAAGAAGTATGAATTGCTGTCCAAGCATCTCTTCTCACACTGTCTATCCACAGTGACCAGATATCGGACATGGATCTGGAATCTAAACCAAGCTGTTACATGCACCTTCACCTCCCTTTTTTAACTTCAAGCTGCTGTCATGTTCACCTGTTGCGCTGTTCTTCTCTGCGACGCATGATGCGCATCATTTTCATGCTCAGCAGGATCATGTGGCCTGCCAGCAGGACTACATACTGTATTTAGTCCTGCTGCAAATTGTCCATCTGCAAAAGCTGCAGTCATTTGCTACTGATCAGCTGCTGCCATGACTCAACAACAACCCAGGTCTGTGCGATAGCAAATGTATACAGCGGCTGGTTGCCAAGCCAAAGAAGTTCAGACTTGCACCCACCCCATATACCCTTGATACCCCCCTCAGATTTCCACCCCACATACCCTTGACCCCACCTCAACTCACATACCCTTGACCCCACCTCAACTCACATACCCTTGATCCCACCTCACATACCCTTGATCCCACCTCACATACCCTTGATCCCACCTCACATACCCTTGACCCCACCTCACATGCCCTTGACCCCACCTCACATGCCCTTGACCCCACCTGGCATACTTTTGACCCCACCTCACATGCCTTTGACCCCACCTCACATCCCCTTGACCCCACCTCGCATACTTTTGGCCCCACCTCGCATACCCTTGACCCCACCTCACACACCCTCTATCTTTACCTTGTACAGGGCTGACTTGGAGGCACAGCTGGCAGCCATGGAAAGCAAAGTACTACAAGGTGAGGCACAAGGGGGTCTGTCTGAGCTAGCGCGCCGCCAAGAAGAGGTGCTACGAAGCCAGCAGCAGCAGCTGCAGCGGCAGCGCAGCAAGGATGCTGCCAAGCTGAGACAGATTGCTGACATGGAGGAAGCTGCCCTCATGGCCCAGGGCAAATATTCCTCCCTTCAGGCACGCGCTTGCTGCCTTTTGGCCCTGCTGCTGCCCTTTGGCTTGCCCACACACCCCCTGTTGCTGCCCTTTGGCATGCCCACACAGGGTTCGACAGGGGTCCTCAAAACCAGTAGGTTGCCCACCTGGGTCGTGAATTTTGGGGTGGGCTTCGCCCACCCCAAAATTCTGCTGGATGCGGTTTTGCGTGGGCAGCCCACTTGTCACAATTTTTTTGTGCGGGCAAGCATTTTTGCGTTGGATTGCACATGCAGCTGCTGAATGCATTGCAGCAAGCTTATCTATGGATAGACTGGCCAGTCACAAAGCTTTGATCAAGATCTTCAATAAGATCTTGATAAG
>JAABUK010011389.1_pt1 | contig 11600 bp, 16 predicted proteins | sample 5559141 | NCBI WGS metagenome assembly JAABUK01 (sample SAMN10711869, study PRJNA513367) | rock metagenome | isolation source: Antarctica rocks | place: Antarctica: Victoria Land, Pudding Butte nord | collected 2016-01-03 | reverse complement strand
CTGGACGGGCGTTGGTCGCTGAGCGGGCGGCGCATGCACCCCTTCGCAATTTGCGGTGGCACCTTGCATTGCTGGCTGTAGACGGCTACGTCAGACCCTAGGGTGGCGCCCTGCCTCGCAGACCCAGCGCAACGGAGGCCTCGCGTGAGCGCATTCAAGCCCCCTTCGCCAGCGACCCCGAACGCGCCTCTCTGCTCCCACAGGCCTTGCACACAGCTATGGCCGACCCACCTAAGAACTAATAACACACATCGTGGCCACCGTCCGGCGAGCCCCCGTCCAAGGTGGCCCCGTCCAACGAGCGTACACTCTCACAAATTCCACTCTTCGGACGCATCCGGGGGCGCGGCAGCCGCCATCCGCTCCTTGCCTGCGCAGGCCAGCTCGCGCGTCAGCGAGATCACACGCCCTGCCACGCACTGCTCGAGCAGCAATCCTGTGTCATGAAGATGCTGCACCTTTGCAGCATGATGCCAGGGGTCTCTCAGGAGCAGGCTCTACCGGTCACACTGACTTGCTTGTGCCTGCCATGGCCGCCGCAGCAAGGCTTGCCGCGAGCGCGTTTCCATGTGACGAGCTCAACTCTACCCTCCCCCTATGGCACCTGACGTCGAACACAAAACTCCTTGACGTCAAACACCAAAATCTGTGAACACTTTGAGCAACAGGGGTCGCATCAGGGTCCGGAGTTAGGGTCGGGGGCGCGCACGCTGGCGCAGGCGCTCGGCGACGTAGAACGCCATCTCCAGCGCCTGCTCGGCGTTGAGGCGCGGGTCGCAGTGCGTGTGGTAGCGGTCCCCCAGGTCGATGCCTGCGGGCGCGATTGGGAGCGGAAATGTAAGATTGCCGTTCATATTGGCTCACATTGGCTGCCTGTGCTGAAGACGGGGCCAATTTACGGCCTGTGTGCAGCCGGTCGCATGATCTCCGCAGCCTGGGGGCCACACAAACGTTTCTGTGCAGAAGTCTGCTCGATTTTCAAGGTCAAGAGTGTGCGTTCAGGTTGCTGCTGAGGGCTACATGATGCGCGCAGTGCACGCAGTGAATCCTACTCACCGGTCACGCCGGATCCGCCGCCGATGCACTCAGTGACGTTGTCGCCTGTCATCTCCAAGTGCAGGCCGCCAGGCACTGTGCCGCACTCCTCGTGCACGTCGAAAAACGCCTCCACCTGGACCATTTTTGAATCAGGGTTCAGGATCCAGCTGCTGCGGCGCCGCTCCGGCGGCAATGTTCGCCCATGCTCTGCTCGTGAAGGTCAACACATGCGGAGTCTGCTGGTTGTTGGGGGAAAGGCAGCTGCGACTGCCGCATGGCATCAGACGCGGTTCAGGGCGGCGCGATGGTGCAAGACGGTGCAAAGCAACATAGGCACACCTCGGCACGGATGTTCTCGTAGCGCCGAGTCTTGTAGTTCGACACCGTCTCGGTGTTGCCGTGCATCGGGTCGCACACCCAGGTCACCATCTGCACAGCACAGGCAGCAGACGCCGTGTCAGCAACGACGTGTGTCGCTGAATTGGAGACCCAGACACATAGCCTTCAAGGCAGATCTCTGACGTCCCGCAGTGCCCGCAGGTCATCTGTCCTTTGCCCTCGCCCGGCGCATCCGCCGCTGCAACAGCATACTCTACGTGCAGTGGCGGGCTGCGCAGTCGCACCACCCCTACGCCAAGACAAAAATTCCATCTCACCTGCCCGCGCGCCTCGACCGCCTGGATGAGGGAGGGCAGGTGCGCGCGCAGCTTGGCCGCGCCCATGCGCACCACCACCGCCAGCCGCCCTGGGAGGTTGTCCGGGTTGAAGGCGTCGATCATCGTCACCAGGTCCTCCGGCGTGCACTTGTCCGATACCTGCAGGTGACAACACGGGCTTCGGATTTGCAGCTTGACAGTCGAGGGGTTTAGGATTAGGGTCATTCTGTCGCCAGGTGCTCCGGCGTGCACTTGTCCAACACCTGCGGATATAGGATTTTGGATGGAGGGGTAAAGTTTGCTCATGGCAGTGCAGGCTGCAGCAGCGGTCCTTTCTGCGCAAGAAGGCGGAGGGCTTTCAGTCAGTATACCAGTGTTCACTGTGGATCTGCTTCGTAGCCAGGACCCACGGCTACATGCTGCCACTGCCACTGCTCTTGTTGCACACTGGCTCCGCCGCTTCAGCTCTGTTGCCTGCCCTTGCTGCCGGAGGCTGCACGCCTCCCTTTCCCGCTGCCGCACAGATGTCAGCGGCAGCAAAGGCTCCCGCCCTCGCTGTGCTGGCGGCTCTGTGCGGCGCCACTGCAGCCTGGATGTTTCTGGGAAGCAGGAAGGGGGAGTGAAAAAGCGGGCACCTTGACGCCAATGGGGTTGCCAATGCCGCGCATGAACTCGAGGTGCGCGCCGTCCAGCTGGCGCGTGCGCTCGCCGCACCACAAGAAGTGGCCGCTGCAGTCGTACCTGCGACAGGACACGGGCAGACTATGTGCATTGCAAGCTCCAACGAGGATGCACACGGAAGCCCTTTTGCGATGCCAGCACCTTGCGATGCAATATGAAATGCGCCCAGGCGCTTGTTGACAATCGTTCTGCCTCCGATGGTCTTGGCTCTGTGAATCACCCCTACGCAGCCGCGCGTACGGTCGGTGGTTGAGTAGAGGCAAGTGAGCGCCTGCTCACAGTCCTTCCAGCATCAATTTACTTTATGTCGGTTGCTTTATGTCGGTTGTTACATTTGTAGTACGCCATTTTCAAAGGCATTACGAACCAGCGGCCGGTGGTGGAGTCGAGGCGGGTGAGCGCCTGCTCGTAGTCCAGCAGCAGCGCCTCGTGTGACACGTAAAACTCCGTCTCACTCATTATGGGGCTGCTGGACTGCAGCCCCGCGGCATTCATGAACTGGACCGCCATGTCCACTTGCTTCGCCAGCTCCTGGTACGCCTGCAAAGGAATGGAGGTTCCCGTTGCTGCTGTTGATTGCTGTCCTTTGATCCGAGCAGCGCCAGGTGCTTCGCCAGCTCTCGGTAGAGCCTGGCGGAGAAAAGAGCAGGTGCAGGTTGATGCCGCAAAGGGATGTGACGGTCCAGGGGCCTCCTCAGCACGCACGTCCCAATGTGCACATCAGTCGCCGCAAGGTTTTCCGTGCGGCGCATCAGCAGGCGTCTGCGGTGAGCAGCAGGTGGTGAGCAGCAGGCAGCAACGCACCTGCGCCTCGTCGGAGTTGCCCATGAAGTCCAGGTTCCACTTGAGCACGCGGTCCAGGCCGGCGTAGCCGCCGGTGCTGAAGCCGCGCAGCAGGTTGAGCGTCGCTGCGCTCTGGTTGTACGCCCGCACCAGCCTGGCGGCAGGACATGAGTGGTTTGGATACCGTTCTAATAGTCTCAGTAAGGACTGCTGGCGCGGCTGGATGTGCTGAAGCCGCGTAGCAGGTGAGCGTTGCCGCGCTCTGGTTGTGCGCCCACACCAGCCTGGCGGCATGATACCAGCTGCCGGAGCTCGCATGTTCGAGCTGCTGCTGTGGCTGGCACGGCTCAAACCGCTCCGAAGCCGCGGCTGGTTGGATCTGGTCGGATGAACCCAAGCATCTGAGCTGCGCCTGTAGTCCACTGCTTCATTGCCACAGAAGCAACGTTCTGCCAAGGTCTAGGCTTTGTCGGCCAGGCGGCAGGGATGCCTCGAGGCCCGCCTCAATGGGCGGCAGGCATGCCCCGACACCCGCCTGAACATGGCCCCCCGACTCGCAGCTGATTTGGGTGTTCTGGCGCGCCAGACAAACCTACAAAGCGGGGTAGTGCGGCAGCTGCGGTGTAACGTGATGGCACAGCTCACCGCTGGGGGTCGGGCACGCGCGCCGTCTCGTTGAACTCGGGGCCATTGATGATGTCGCCGCGGTAGGAGGGCAGCGCCACGCCGTCGATCGTCTCCAGGTCCGCCGAGCGCGGCTTGGCAAACTGCCCCGCCATGCGCCCGATCTTCACGATCGGCACGCCGCCGCCGTACATCATGACCACCGACATCTGCGTGGGTGAGGGGCGCACAGCGATTGAGTTTCTCCGGCGTGAGGAGTTGCAACATAAGCCCGCCGCATGCACTCAGCGTGGCGTGGCCACTGCTCCGCATGCTCGGTCCGGCGGGCAGGGGATTACTTTTGGCAGGCTCCTGAACAGCCATGCTGCACCATAGATTTCCTCAAATGATAAGGTTGCAGCAGAAGTTGGCGCGCCCACCTGTAGGAGCACACGGAAGGCGTCCCGGATGCGGTTGGTCTCGAAGGCGTCGAAGGACTCGGCGCAGTCGCCGCCCTGCAGCATGAAGGCCTCGCCGGCGGCGCACTGCGCGAGCCGCGCCTGCAGGTTCCGCGCTTCACCGGCAAACACCAGCGGCGGCATGCGCGCGATGTCCGCGACGGCGCCCTTCAGCTTGCCCTGCACACAGGAGAGAGGGCGTCTGATTTGGTTCTGCGGAGAGGTCTGCTGAAAGTTCGGCTTTAGCTTCGAGCTCGCCGGATCCCGCGCCGCCTCGCCGCCTTGCCACACCGCCAGCGTGCACATTGTCCGCACAGCCGTGGTCACTGCAAGATCCCCCTCACACGATGGGCGCACACAGAGCTGGCAACATGCAAGCGGCGTTCCGGACTCGCCGCAGTCCTTTCAGCGCCTGCCGCCGGCATGTTGCAATTTGTATTTTCGTGGCCTACTAACTTTGGAAAGGCCTTCTCGAGTTGTCCGATTCTCGCTGTCCTCGATGCATGGATGGGGAGGGCCAGACTGAGAGCTGGTGTGTCAGCACTGGAATATCTGCAAGCTATCTCTGCAGCTGTCCTCGGCGCTGTCCACACCAAAATTTCATGCAAGCTGCCGCGCACCATGCTTATGAGCATGCAAGACGCAACAACATGATTTTGGCACGCCGTTTGCAAGCCTAGATAGCATAGCAGCTGCCACCACCAGGTGCAGCTGTGTGTTCATGGAGGACCTCCTGTCTCGCAGATGGAATCACCTGATCAGGGTAGTTGGGCTGCTGGTGCGCGGTGTAGCGCTTCCAGCTGTCTGGGGCCCAGCCTGACGGCGCCGCGCCGTTTTGTGAAGGCGCGGACCGTGCCACACGCGTCGGTGGCTCAGCGATGGCCCTAACAGGCGGCGCCCGACCTGCTGGTCGCTGCCTCGTGCTCCGCTGCTTTTGCGCGCATGATCGCGACGGGGGGGCCCCTTGTCGGCTGCACGCGCCGCTGCTACCCAGCCTGCTGCTCAGAATGGTAGTCATCGCACTCGCTTCCAGCATGAGGCTGCTGCAAGCTCGTGCACCTAGCCCGACACTATATGAACGCACTCAATATCGACAACTGATTCGATCTTGCAACGATGGTAAGGCGGCACTAACGGCATTCCGGAGCCATTGTTGCGCAATCGAGCCGCCGGGACTCGTGCAGATTGGATTCTCTGCCGCCGCTGAATTTCTAGGTGGCCGCAAAACAAGCTGGGGGTACGGCCCTGCCTGTCTTCCAGCTGCTACTGGCCCTCGCTGACTACCGAAGTCTGATCTTTACCGCGTTTCGCACATGTAGAGCCACATAATTTCCTGCCGATAAGAAGAAACACCAGCTAAGCAAATAGTTGCGCGATCCGTCGACATCCAAAGCACTTACAAGACTGGGAAAGCATGAATCGCTACGACTCCACTGATACAGGTACTCATCAGCATCAAAAAATTGCACGCTGCTGGCTGGCTTTGATGGGCACACTGCAAATTGCATCAAAATCTGAATCAGCCGCATCTACATGTGCATTCTTGACAGCCTGCGGCTCGCCCACAGCCTGTGCCGCATCCTGAGCGACTGTACGCCGAGTCTTCAGCACGAGCGCCCCGCAGGGTCATGACCGCAGGGAGCCTCATTCCAGCGACACGTTCGTCATCGTGCTGGCGTCGGCTTCCTCATCGTACACAGGGTACATGGACTCATCGGGCTGCGAGCTGAACCGCCAGCCTGCGCAATGCCGGAGCAGCGGCTCAATCGGAAGTCTTGTACGGTGACTACATGCCCTCTGCCTGTCGTTTCGTGTGTTGTTCATGTCGCCTGTTGAATTAGCGGTTTAGGCAGACTTGGAGGCAGTTTTGGAGGCAGTTTTATCATGACACAGACCCAGTCAGGCAGAGAATACATATGCATGCCAACCTGTGGAGGAAGGGCCCTGTCCGCGGTTGGTCACGGCGCTGCCCCGCGGCAGCACGCTGGTCGAGCTGCCCTCGGACACCTGTTGAGATGCAGGACATTACTGCTTTGATCAAGGTGTTCAAACGGCGGCTCTGCAATGAGCAGGACGCAGTGAACAGCTGCCGCTTTCGTGAAGTCGGTTCGCCCAGAAGATGCATGACATGTAACGAACGTAGGGCAACAACATAGTGTACCACGACTGTGCGCTCCGGCGGCGGAGATGATATGAACTTGCTGAGGCGCGCTGGGGCGCCATTGTCGGACCCGGGGCTGCCGTTGCTGCTGCCGCCGCTGCTGCTGCGCTTCGGCTGCTGCTGCTTGTAGTTGATCACTGCGCTGCCGTTGATCTGGCCTGCCAGCAGCAGTCAGCACGATCATGTTATGATTCTCTCACAGGATAGGCTAATTCTGAGGGTGTTCATGTCAAGTACATTCATGGCAGCTGAGCTTGGCATCGATGATGAGTCGCATCAATAGGACTCGAGGCACTTGCCGTTCTGGTAGAACAGCAGAGCCGCATCGGAGTCGTCAGCTGCATGCTTCAGTGGTGGCGGCACCTGCAACATGAGGCACAATTGTTGAGCGTCCATGCAGTGCGCTGGCCATTCACAGGGATACACTTACTCGTTGCACCAGCGCAGAGATATGCAGCCCTTGCCGAGGGCGTCATCTCCACAAAGTAGCTGCTGTTGCCGTTGCTGCTGGTCACGACGATGTCCGACAGCTCATCGTCCGACTCGCCCTTCGCAGTGGTGCCTGTTTCAGCAACAAGCTCAAGTCAGCTGGGCTGGCTGCGACTGCAGCATGTGCGCGCAGGCACGCCACCTGGGGTACGCACTGTGGTGCACACACGAGCAGGGCGCAGGCAAAGCTGTGTTCGAATGCAAATTGCTGCAGGTTGCAAAGCAGGGTACGAGCATGTCAAGTAGCCATTGAGTTGGGGACGCACCAGTGACGGGCAGCCAATCAGGTTCCTGCCCGTCCCCCACGCGGTGCTGGTTCCAGAAGCGCTTCCAGGTGAAGAACACCAGCGGCACGACATACCTGCCAAGTGTCACTTAGTCTCAATGGTTCTGCCGCTGGCAAAGCGATGCAATCAACTGCATTCCGCCGGTTCTGATGCATGCAGCTGCAATTGCATGTAAGGTGAAGCTGGGAAGTGCAAATTGAATTGGAGGTCTCACCAGGCGACCACCACGTCCACTGCATGCACACAAATGTTTTGTCAGCAACTGGGCGAGTGCCACACGATGTCAAGGTAAAACGTGACACAGTGAAGTAGACCCAGCAGGCAGTTCAGGCATGCATGCAACAGGACATTTGTAAGCGCTGACCTGTGTAGTGCTTCCGCGAGGCGATGATCAGGCAGCAGATGCACGCGACCGCCAGCCACACCGCTGCCTTGATCAGCCTGCGGCTGCCGTAGACTGTGTAAGTGTAGGCTCCTGTGGACAGCAGAAGTAATTTGCTGAAAAATGTGCTGAAGCAAAGCCTCTCATGTCGTGTGACCGGCACATGCATCTGAAGTTTCAGTGGTGAGCTGCAGAGCTGTGTACTGCACCTATGAGGATGAATGTCGTGTGGGAGCTGAAGAGCAGGTCCCCACACGAGTGCGCTGCCTGCACCACCCGGGTGACACGCTTTGGTCAAAGCGGACTTGCAATCATTCTGCATACCTCCCATGCCGGAGTGGCATGCATGCGCTCGCTGACGATGCTCGTTTGGCAACAGCGTTCGCCCACCTGTGTGCCGATGTCAAAAAAGATGTTCTGCCACCAGTGCTGCGGCCAGGCCAGGCTTGCAGTGCTCTTGCCCAGGCGGCAGTGGGGTGCCGGCCCCGGCAGCCCAGTGCTCAGGAATGACAGTATCCGCAGCGACTGGCACGCTGCAGCAAGAGCAGCATCGAGATGTTGCATGAGGGCATGAAAGGCTTGTGTACAACGCGATGTGTGCAGGCCACATGCACATTCGATCGTCCAGTACTGCTCGCATGTTGATGTTTGCACAGACACGAATTACTGACACAGGACGCCAGAAGGGGCAGAAATGCACTGCACAGGATGCAGAGGAAGCGGCTGAAGAGCAGGACGGTGAAGAACTTGGGCTTGCGCCGGATGAAGGGCGTAAACGCGAAGACCAGGAAGGAAATGAACAGAGTCCAAAACACGTCTTCGCCGATCCAGTCAAAGCGCTCGCCCAGCTCCTGCAGGCAGACGTCGGCAGTCTGGCAGGCTCAGAAAGCGTGCTTTAGCAAAAATTGATGACAAACGGCTGGATGCGGTGTCAGCAAACACGCGTACACATTTGACAAGAGACGGCATGGCAAGGGCGAAACGCACCGGCAGGATCATGAAGCCGAGGTCCTTGAGCGGCTGCTTCTGCGGCTCATGCATGTGGTAGGCTGCGCGGGAGACACCGTTGACTTGAGGTCTCGTGGGAGAATGCTTTTGAGCTGCCGCTACAGCTGCATGCACGTCACAGACATGACGCAGTCCACAATTGGCGTTGCGGGTGTCCATGTTCACGGATGCGCACCCACTGCCGTGAACATGCCGTGGACGTACTGAAAAGCTGCTCCCAAACAAAGGATCCACCATTTGCTCTTCAGCAGGCGCCACTGCGTCAACATGAACAGTCGTGAGAAAACGTAGGATTCTTGAATGGAGAGCGACCAAGGTGATTACTGCACGAAGTTGCCTGCCCAACGCTCTCAAGCACAGAATACTGGGTGGAGACATAGCACGCCAGGGCGCGCACCTCGACTTTGGTCTCATCCACGAATCGCTCACGGAGCGTCCCTCTCGTGCTAGAAGGACACATGATGGCGACTCAAATCAACAGCTAGTGTTCCATCTGCGATTTCTGAGGCTGTATGATTTTTTAAGGTGCCCAGGACTGCTGCCACTCCTTCTGGGCGCAGCTATCTATTCGGCCGTCGGGAGGGTTCCTCGACGTCGCACAATTGTGCAATAGCAAACAAGGCCGATGCGTGATGATAGAACAAGGGTTAACAAGAGCTCAGGTTCGAGTCTGAATTGCAGTGTAGTGAAGCTACAGATGCATGTCAAACAGTTGGCGAGGCGATTCTGTCCGCACTACTAGGGTTTGTGCCGCCTGTATGGACGATCAGCCAAAGAACAAGATGTGAGTCGGCCAGAAGCAGTTGTGCAATATCGGCTGTCTTGTACCACGTGAGAGACGTCATCATATTAGCCCCTGAGGAAGCAGCAGGGCGGCAGGTACTGCTTGTCAATTAAAAAACACGCTGTGCGGTCTAGATGTCTCAGCATGGTGTCGTGTTGTTTGGATCATGCTCATTCAAAAGAGCGAGTTAACTCGCCTTGTAACGTTACTCATGGAGGTGGTCCTTGGACAAGTCGTCTCGACGGATTAGATGCTGGGCAGTCCCAAACGTCTGCCACACTGGAATTGCCTACCACAACGCTCGTCTGGCGGACTTCGAAAAAGTGCATTGTCTTAAAAAAGTGCATTGTTTATGCCAAAAGAAGAAATTAGGATGTTGTGCCGCCAGCGAAGCCGCGCGCCACCTTCAGAAAAGCCGGCAAGGGTGGATGGCCTCACGGCGCCGCCACCGCAGCCTTTTGAGCACCAGCCCAGCCCGTCTCCAATGCCCTAGGAACCCATAACCTCCAAGAAATGCCACAAGCGGCCAAAACACATAGCGGCCTCCCAAAACCCTCGACTCGGACCAAGTGCCCTGACTGGTTAAGCCCTGCCGATGTCATGTGCTGCGCATCTGTGCATGCATAACAAATTCCCAAAAATATTATCAGCCCTAGTGCTTACCTCGCAACCCTGCGAGTCGTCATAAACGACAAGAGGCTATGCACAGATGGTAAACAGCACTGCTAACTTCTATGTTTCATCCGGCCTTCCAGGCCCTCCGAAAATGAGGCACCGCGGCGGCAGCCGCAGCTGCTGCGGTGATGGCGTGTACGCCATCACAGCCTAATTTGCTGAACCTTCGGCCGCCCCCAGCTGCCGCCACGCCAGCGTCGCTGCTGCGCTTGACGCGCGCGCTGCTACCTCCGGCTGCCAAAGCTCCCACCCGGCCGCAACGAGTTGCCGCCAGGCGGCGGCGGTTTGCCATGCGCGCTCAGGCGAAGGGAGCCGTCCCAGCCGCTGGCAGCGTCCTCAGGTGCGGGGCGCGGAGGGCGGCGGCGGGAAGGGGTAGGCTGGCAGCTGCAGCGCCTGCGGCGGCGGTGACGGCGCGACCTGCCCCACGCTGGACAGCATGTTGGGCGACAGTATGGCCAGCACCTGCGACATCGCCGGGTGGCTCTCCAGCAGCACCCTGCTGGGGCGCATGCCAATGATGGCGTCAGCTCTCTGTGCGCAAAGTAGACGCTCACTCGAGCAGCGCGTCAATAGAGCATCGAACCGCAACGTGCGCAAAGCGCAAAGTGCCGCTACAAGCGCGCTGCACACAAGCTGTGTTGAGATGGGACATCCTGCTCCGACTGTTCGGGAGCCACTTCGTGCTTGTGTGCATCCAGAGGACACCAGCAGGCGTCAGATTGCAGTGTGCACGCAACAGAGATCAGAGACGACATACCGCCACTGCTGCACCAGCGCCGGCGTGAGCGGCGGTGGCGGCAGCAGCTGTTGCGCCGCCTCCCACTCCATGGCCTGCTGCACGTCGCCCGACACCGCGACTGCCACAGCAGCCTGAGTGCGCGCCTGCAGTGGCGAGTGCAGGTGGCAACACTCAGTCAATGCGGCACAGAGCACCGTGTCTCGAGCACGTGTTGTACATGTGGCGGGGTATTCCCGATGCATTGACGGGTGAGTTGACTTGGTTTGGGGCAATTGCAGCGTGGGAGGGTCCATCAGGAGAGATGCTGCAGGCCCTTGAAAATACGGAGATATTAAGAGCTATTGCCTAGCCATATGGGCGAGCCGTCACCTGCGTCGCCAGGTCGGTCGCCGCATGGATGACCGCGGCCGTCTGCGCCCGCACCGCCTCGGCCGCCGCCAGGCGCAGTGCCGTCGCCGGCTCCACAAACGCCTGCCCCTGCTGCCCTCGATGCTGCCCCGGCAGCTGCAGCTGCTGCTGTTGCTGGTGCTGTAGTGCGGCAAACGCCTGGCTGAAGTGCACCGCCGCAGCGGTGGAGGAGCCCTGCTGGTGATGCAGCTGCAGCTGCTGATGCTGCTGCTGCTGCTGCTGCTGTTGTTGGTGATACTGGAGCTGCGCCTGCTGCTGCGCCTGAGCCCGCTTTTGCTGCTGATGCTGCCGCAGGTACTCAAACGGCGACAGCTTCCGGTCCTCGGCCGCGTGCTGCGCCGCCTGCTCATCCATCTCCTCGTCCGTCAGCGGGGAGGCAGGGGCGCTGAGGCGGCTGCCGCGGCCGCCGCGTCGTCCGCCGCCGGCGCCACCGCGGAGGCCCCCGGGC
>JAABUK010011386.1_pt1 | contig 11602 bp, 10 predicted proteins | sample 5559141 | NCBI WGS metagenome assembly JAABUK01 (sample SAMN10711869, study PRJNA513367) | rock metagenome | isolation source: Antarctica rocks | place: Antarctica: Victoria Land, Pudding Butte nord | collected 2016-01-03 | reverse complement strand
CGAGCCCAGCCTCGGCCTCGCCCCGGCGGTGGTGGAGACGATGTACGAGGCATTCGCCGTGCTGCACGGGCAGGGGCTGACCATCCTGCTCGCTGAGCAGTCGGTGGAGCTGGCGCTCGAATACGCCGAGCAGGCGACGGTGCTGCAGGTCGGCCGCAGCGTGCTGTCCGGCCCGGCGGCGCAACTCGCCGGCGACCGCGAGGTGCAGCGGATCTACATGGGGTTTGGCTGATGAGGGGGTTGGGCTGATGAGGGGGTTGGGCTGATGGACGGATTGGGCGAGATCGGCGGCTATGCGGTCGACGTGCTGGTGCAGGGCTATCCCGGCAAGTCGGTCTGCCACGGCGGGCTCGGCTGGAGCACCATCGCGCTGCTGCGCGGACACGGCCGCGTGGCGCTGGTCGATGCGGGCGCGTTCGGGCAGCGGCAGCCGGTCATCGACCGGCTGGCGGCGCTGGGTCTCACGCCCGGGGACGTCACTGACGTGCTGCTGACCCATTCGCACTGGGACCACTCGGTGAACTGGGTGATGTTCCCGGCCGCCGCGGTCGCGATCGGCGGCGCGGAGCTGGACTGGTCGCTGGCCGAGCCCTGGGGCACGACGCCGGTGCCGGAGCTGTATGTCCGGGAACTGGCCGGGTCGGCGCGGCTCCGCCGGGTACGGGCCGGGGAGGCCGTGCTGCCGGGCATCGTCGCCCATGACGCCCCCGGGCACACGCCGGGCCACCTCGTCTTCGCGCTCGACGGCGGCAGCCGGGACGTGCTGTTCACCGGCGACGCGGCGAAGAACCGCGCGGAGCTGCTGTCGCGGACCGCCGACATGACCTACGACCCGTCGATCAGCCGGGCCTCCATGGAAGCGATCTGGGCGCTGTGGCGCCGGCGGCCCGGGTCGATCCTGGTGCCGGGCCACGACGTGCCGATGGTGCTGGAGGACGGCGCACCGTCCTATCTCGGCCCGCGCGCCGCCGCGATCCAATCGTGGTTCGCGGATACGCTGGACCAGGTGACCCTGTTCGATTTGACCGGCACCCGGGCGGCTTGAGGCTCAGAAGAAGGAGATCGGGCGAAGTCACTGTTTCATACGGGATTGCGCGGCGATGCCGTCTGACTTCCGGACGCGGCCGTCCGGTTCCCGGACGCAAAGCCCGCCTCCATCGTGCGCCGGGCTTCCGCCGCGGGGCCGGACGGGGCGGCCACGTCGGCGTAGCGCACGACGGCTCCCTTGGGCACATCGCGCCGGAGACGGACGCCATGCGCGAGCCCGATCGGCAAGGCGCCTTCGTCCAAGCTGGCCTGCGCGGAGGTCAACCGGCCCCAGACCGTGTAGCCCCCCTCGCCATCGAGCACGTCCCCGGCGCGGAGGGCGCGTTTGGCGACGGCGACCACGTCGCCGCGGAAGGCGCGGGCCTGGCCGGTCGGCTCGCCGCGGAGCGCCGCGGACAGGACTGAGACGTTCAGCTCGAGCCCGATCAGATGGTAGGGCTTGTACATCGCGGCATAGCGTCCGCTCGCGTCGGTCCGCAGCCCGTACTGGCTGAAGCAAGCCCTGCTATAGGCGTTCGGCGCTTCGATCACGACGTAGACGCCCCAGCGCAGGTCCCGCGCCACGGGCCGCCCATCGCGCTCGACCGAGGATACGACTTCCACCATCCCCGCCCGTTCCAGCACGCCCCCTTCGGCGCGCGGGCGCAGCACGTGCGGCAGGTCATCGGCGCCGCAGGGCGGGAAGGCCAAGCCGTCTCGCGGCACCTCGAGCTCGCACGCATTGGCGAGGGCCGCCATCTCGATGGCCGACTTGGTGCCGTCGAGGAAGGAGTTGAACATTTGCGGGTTCATCCCGGCGGCCGTCGCTTCGGCGGCGACCAGGCCATAGTGCGCCCAGACGTCGTCGGGCGTGACCTCGTGATAGAGGGGCAGGTATTTGGTCCCCTTGCCGGCGGCAACGACCGGGAAGCCGCAGGATCGCGCCCAGTCCACGAGTTCGGCGGCCAGGGCGGGCTGGTCGCCATAGGCGAGCGAATAGACGACCCCGGCCCGGCGCGCTTCCGCGGCCAGCAGCGGCCCGCAGAGCGCGTCGGCCTCCACGTTCACCATGACGACGTGCTTGCCGGCCGCGAAGGCGGCGCGGGCATGCAGGATGCCGGCGGCCGGATTGCCGGTCGCTTCGATCACCACCTCGACATCCTCGCGGGCGATCGCGGCCTCTGCGCCGTCGGTGAACTCCGTCGCGGCCAGGCGGCCTTCGTTCCAGCCGACGGCGCGGCAGGCGGCCCGGCCGCGCTCGGGATCGAGGTCGGCGACCGCGGCCACCTCGATCCCCGGCGTGGTCGGGATTTGGGCCAGGAACATGGACCCGAACTTGCCCGCGCCGACCAGGACCACGCGGACGGGGCGACCGGCCTCGACACGCGCGGCGAGACGTTGATGCAGGTTCAAGGCCGATATCCTTACCGTCCGGGCGGGCTGAACATTGCAACGGCGCGGCGGCGGTCAACAAGCGGGGGTCGGTTTTGCACCAGCGAGCGGCGGGCCTATACTTTAGGCGAGGGCAGGAAGGGGGTCGCTGCGATGAACGTCCAGCTCCGTCACAGGCCGCTACCGCCGGCCGCGTCCAGCGAGCGCGCCGTCGCGCGTGGCCGGACCGATCCGCCCGGCCCGGGCGGACGATGATCCCCGGGGCCGGCGGCATCGATTGCGACATGCATCCTTCGGTGCCCAGCCTGAAGGCGCTGCTGCCTTACCTGGAGGATCATTGGCGCGACATGGTGATCGCGCGCGGCATGGATGAGCTGAACTCCATCAGCTATCCCGCCCATTCCCCGCTGACCGCGCGGTCCGATTGGCGGCCGGGCCAGGGCAAGCCTGCCGCGAGCCTCGAGCAGGTCCGGCGCGAATGCCTCGACGGGTTCGGCTCCTCGCTCGCGATCTGCAACTGTCTCTACGGCGTACAACTCCTGTTCAGCGAGGACATGGCTGCCGCCTTCGCCCGCGCCGTCAACAACTGGATGGCCCAGGAGTGGCTGGACCAGGAGCCGCGGCTGCGCGCCAGCATCGTGGTCTCGACCCAGAACATCGAGCTGGCGGTGGACGAGATCGAGCGCTGCGCCCGGGATCCGCGCTTCGTGCAGGTGCTGCTGCTGGCCAGCGGCGACCAGCCGCTGGGCAAGCGCGTGCACTGGCCGATCTACGCCGCGGCCGAGCGCCACGGGCTCGCGATCGGCATCCATGCGGGCAGCAACTACCACAACCCGCCGACCTCGGTCGGCTGGCCGAGCTACTACACCCAGGACTACGTGGCGCAGGCGCAGGCCTTCCAGTCCCAGCTCACGAGCCTGATCTGCGAAGGGGTGTTCAACCGCTATCCCGCGCTGAAGGTGGTCATGCTCGAGTCTGGTTGGACCTGGCTGCCGGCGCATCTCTGGCGGCTCACCAAATACTGGCGCGGGTTGCGCATGGAAATCCCCTGGGTGGACCGCTCGCCGACCGACATCGTCCGGACCAACGTCCGGCTCTCGCTCCAGCCCACGGATGGCCCGCCCGATCGGGACAGCCTGCTCCGCATCGTGGACCACATGCAGTCCGACGCGCTGCTGCTGTTCTCGACGGACTATCCACACTGGCAGTTCGACGGCCAGGAGGCGCTGCCGGATGGTCTGCCCGCCGATCTCGTGCGCAAGATCATGGTCGAGAACCCGCGGGAGACGTATCCCCGCCTCATGGAGACGGTGGGATGAACCAGCCCCTGCGCGGCGCGGCGTCCGCCACGCCTTCGATCAGCCGGATCGCCATCGCCGACGGCGACATCCACCCCGCGGTGCGCTCGTCGAAGGACCTCGAGCCCTGGCTTGCGCAGCGCTGGCGCGACCATCTGGCCGAATACGGCGCCGGCCGCCACATGGGCTGGGAGTCTGGGCCGGCCTACCCGAAGAGCCAGCCCAACGCGTCCCGCCGCGACGCCTACCCGCCGGAGGGCGGCCGCCAGGGCAGCAGCCTGGCTTTCATGCAGGCGCAGCATCTCGACCCCAACAACGTCACGCTCGGCATCCTCAACCCGCTCGGCAGCGGCCAGGGCGTCGCCAATCTCGACCTGAGTGCCGCGATCTGCCATGCCAGCAACCACTGGCAGGTCGAGGAATGGACGGGGCGGGACCAGCGGCTGCGCGCCTCGGTCGTGGTGCCCTACGAGGACGCGATCGCCTCGGCCGCGGAGGTCCGCCGCTGGGCCGGCGATCCGAATTTCGCGCAGGTGCTGATGCTCAGCCGCACCGCCGCGCCGCTGGGAAGCCGGCGCTACTGGCCGATCTACGAGGCCGCCGCCGAGGCCGGGTTGCCGGTCGCGGTGCATGCGTTCGGCTATGGCGGGGCTCCGATCACCAGCGCGGGCTGGCCCAGCTACTACATCGAGGAGATGACCGGCCACGCCCAGAGTTGCCAGGCCGGCCTGGCCAGCATGGTGATCGAAGGCGTGTTCGAGCGCTTTCCCAAGCTGAAGCTGGTGCTGGTCGAGGCCGGGTTCGCCTGGGTTCCGTCGCTCGCCTGGCGGCTGGACAAGAGCTGGAAGACGCTGCGCAGCGAGACGCCGCATTTGCGCCGCGCCCCCAGCGAAATCCTGCGCACCCATGTCTGGTGGACGACGCAGCCCATGGAGGAGCCGGAGCCGCGCGAACACCTGCTGGACACGATCGGCTGGATCGGCTGGGACCGGCTGGTGTTCGCGACCGACTATCCGCATTGGGATTTCGACGACCCGGCCCACGCGCTCCCGCTGCGGATCAGCGAGGAGCAGCGTCGGCAGTTCTTCCTCGGCAATGCGCAGGCGCTGTTTGGGCGCGCCTAGATGACGCGGCATGCGGTGGCGGCGACCAGCGAAATCCCGCCGGGCTCGCGTAAGCTGGTCACGGTGAAGGGCCGGCCGATCGCCATCTTCAATCTGGGCGGCGAGTATTTCGGCTTGCTGAACCGCTGCCCGCACCAGGGCGGCAGCTTGTGCGAGGGGGCGATTACCGGCCTGCTGGAGTCGCCCGAGCCGGGCCAGTATCGTTATACCCGCAAGGGCGAAATCCTCCGCTGCCCCTGGCACGGCTGGGAGTTCGACATCCGTACCGGCCAGTCCTACTGCGACCCGGAGCGCATCCGTGCCAAGTCCTATCCGGTGCAGACCGCAGCGGGGAAGGCCGTGGCCGAAGGCCGGTATGTGGCCGAGACCGTCCCAGTGCGGGTCGAGGAAGACTACGTCGTGGTGGACGTGTAGCCCTAGAGCATGATCCGACCAAACGGGATCACCCGTCGGATGAACATGCTCGTCAGAACAAAGGCTGGAGCGCGAGCCGTGCGCCTATCAGCACGGATCATGCTGTAGCGGCTAGCCCCGCGCGCACGGGACCAAGTTTGCAGCCCGCGTCACGGCCCTCTACATCCGTTCGCCCTAGGGCTGGGCAGGGACTACTTGGAACGGTCGGCAGCATGAACGGCACCGGGTCGTGTTGGGCCGGACTCCCTACCCAAGCAACGACTGCATCTTGGCCGCGATCGCGTCGGGGGCGGTCTCGTGCGTGAAGTTCGCGACGAAGCGGCCGCGCGGGTCCATGACGTAGATGATGCTGGTGTGGTCCATGTCGTAGTCGCCGCCGGCCTTCGGGTGCTTGGCGTAGTAGACGCGATAGGCCTTGGCTGCCGCCGCAACCTGGTCCGCGGTGCCGCTTAGCCCGGTGATGGGCGCGTCGAAGGCGCTGACATAGTCCTGCATGACGGCCGGGGTATCGCGCTCGGGATCGACGGTGATGAACAGCACGGCCACTTTTCGCTTCGCCTCAGGCCCGAGGCTGTCCAGCGCGTTCGCCATGTCTTGCAAGGCGGTGGGGCAGGCGTCCGGGCATCGCGTATAGCCGAAGTAGACCAGCATCCAGCGGCCGCGGAAGTCGGCGTCCGTCACCTCCCGCCCATCCGCGCGCCGGAGGCGGAAGGGGCCGCCGATCGCGGGGGAGCCCGCGTCCGGCCGCAGCCCGAGCCAGGCGGCGGCACCCACCAGGCCCACCCCGAGTAGGCCGGCTGGGGCCAGGAGCAACAGCCTGCGCCGGGCCGTCACCGCGCCGGCCGCGGCATGGCCGCGTGTCCCTCCGTGCCGGACGGCGTGCCGGGCCCTTGCGCGCCGATCGGCGCCACCGGCACCTGCAGGTCGAGCGGCGGCGCGTTCTGGAAGCGGAGCCGGACCGAAACGGTCTGCCCGGCGGCGAGCGGCTGTTTCAGGTCCATGAGCATGATGTGGTAGCCGCCGGGCGCGAACGCCACCGCCTTGCCCGCCGGCAGCGGCACGCCGTCCGCCAGTTCCCGCATGCGCATGACGTTCCCGTCCATGCGCATCTCGTGTACCTCGACCCGGCCGGCTGCCGGGCTGCTGGCGCCGAGCAGGCGGTCGTCGGCCGGGCTGGTCAGCGTCACGTAGGCGCCGCCCACCTTCTGCTGCGGGGCCGTGGCCCGGGCCCAGGGCCGCTCGGCACGGACGCCGTCGGCCGGGCCGGCGGTGTTGCCGCCGGGCGGGAGCGGCTGGACCAGGTACGGCGGCGCCACGCCCTGGCCGAAGGCGAGATGCGGGGCGAGGAGGCCGGCCAGCAGGATCAGGCAGCGCGGCGCCGGGACCACTGGGCCGAGCAGGCGCGCGAACAGGATGAGCATCGCCAGCAGCGCTTGCGACGCGCCGAGCCGGGATGGGCTGCTGGATGGGCTGCTGGGGGCCGGTCGGACCATTGCCGGGGTTGTGCGCCGTTATCGGCGGGGCGGCAACAGACCGAGCGCCGTTGTGCCCGGCCGCTAGGGCTTCGGCGTAGGCGGCGGGTCCGGCTGCGGTGCCCATTCGTCGGCGATCAGCGCCTGGTCGCGGCTGATCTGGTCGAGGTCCTCCTTGGAGGGCGGCTTGGGGATGCGGGGCTTGTCCTCGGGGAGGTTGGGCATGGCAGGCTCCTGGTTGGGCACGGATCGGCCCAGGGTGGCATCGCCGCCACCGAACCGTCTATAGTCGGCTTATGCGGGCGAAGACCCGCCGAGGAGGAGACCTGATCATGCTGTTCCGCACGCGCATGCTGCTGCCGTTGTTGGCGCTGGCCGCAATGGTGCTGCCGCTGGCCGCCCGGGCGCAGACGGAGGCGGTGTACGACATCGGCCGCTACGCCTTCGAGAACGGCGGCGAAATCCCGGCGATGAAGGTCGGCTATGTGACCTGGGGCAAGCTGAACGACGCCCGCGACAACGCCATCCTGCTCGTGCCCGGCACCAGCGGCAGCCGGCACTCGTACGACGCCTATATCGGGCCGGGCAAGGCGTACGACACCGACAAGTACTTCGTCATCGGCGCCGACCCGATCGGCGGCGGCACCTCCTCCCAGCCCAAGGACGGCCTGGGCAAGGGTTTCCCCGACTACACGATCCGCGACATGGTCCGCGTGCAGCAGGCGTTCGTCACGCGCGGGCTCGGCCTCACCCGCCTGCTGGCCGTCGGCGGTTCCTCGATGGGGTCGTTCCAGGCCGTCGAATGGGGCATCAACTTTCCCGACGCGATGCGCGGCCTGGTCATGATCGTGCCCGCGGCCCGCAGCGACAACCATTTCGGCACCATCTACGACGCGTTCTACGCCACCATCACGCTCGACCCGGCCTACCAGGGCGGCGCCTACACGGCCAACCCGGTCGAAGGCATCCGCCGTGCGGCGCTGATCTACTTCCCCTGGACCACCAGCGACGACTACCTGGCCACGCTCGACCCGGCCGCCCTCGCCAAGGCGCAGAAGGACGCCGCCGACGCCTGGGCGCAGGTCTGGGACGCCAACAGCATGCTGTCCCGCTACCGGGCCAGCAAGATGCACGACGCCTCTAAGCCGTTCGGCGGCGACATGATGAAGGCGCTGGGCCAGGTGAAGGCGAAGGTGCTGCTGCTGCCCAGCATGACCGACCGCACGATCCCCGGCTACCTGACGCGCGAGCTGTACAAGGGCCTGCACGAGGCGACCTACGCGGAAATCCCGAGTATCCGCGGCCACTCGGCCGGCGGCCTGCCGGCGGGCACGGCGGAATACGCCTATATCACCGAACGCGTCCGCGCCTTTCTGGACGGGCTGCGCGGGGACAGGCTGGGCGGGGGGTAACTGCCCCGGCGAGCGGCCCATCGCCGCTCGCCGTTGCCGCCGCGGGTCAATCGATGAGCGACTGGTACACCAGCCCGCGGAAGGTCATCCGGTAGTAGAGCCGCTGGCCCGGCGCCTGGATCAGCATGATCGGCACCAGCTTCTCCTTCGGGTCGACCCAGAACGCCGTGCCCGCAGCGCCGCCCCAGTTGAACTCGCCCACGCTGGCGGGGTAGGCCGACATGCCGGGCTGCGTCCGCACCGCGACCGTGAGCCCGAAGCCATAGCCCGGCCCCGGCGCGAAGTTCGGCCCCTGCGACAAAGCGGGGCCCAGATGATCGGAGCCCATCAGTTCGACGGTCTTGCGCGACAGCAGCCGGACCCCGTTGCCCTCGCCGCCATTGGCCAGCATCAGCGCGAAGCGCATGTAGTCCGACGCGGTGGAGAGCAGGCCTTCGCCGCCGCCGAGGAAGATGCGCGGCTGGGCGATGTCGGTCAGCCGGGCCGTCTCCTTGGTATCCGGATCGGGGCCGGGCTGTGCGACGCGGGCAACCTTGTCTTGCGGCACGTTGAAGAAGGTGTCGGTCATGCCGAGCGGCTTGAAGATGCGCTCCTGCATGAAGGCGTCGCCGCGCTGGCCGGAGACGACCTCCACCAAGGCGAGCAGCACGTCGATCGAGCGGCCGTATTCCCAGCTGGTGCCCGGCTGGAACATCAACGGCAGCTTGCCGATCTCTTCCACCAACTGCTGGTCGGTCATGCGCGTGGAGAGCGGCTTGCCCTCGGTCCCCGCCAGCTGGATGCCGATGCCCGCCTTGGTCATCGCCTGCTCGGCGGCCGAAGTGCCGGACCCGTAGGTGATGCCCGAGGTGTGCCGCATCAGGTCCTGGATGGTGATCTCGCGGTTGGCCGGCACGGTGGCCGCGACCCGGCGCCCCTGCGCATCGACCGTCTCGGTCGCGACCTTCATCGCCTTGAGCGCGGGCAGGTATTTGGAGATCGGGTCGCTCAGGCGGATCTTGCCCTCTTCCATCAGCATCAGTACGGCCACGCCGGTCACCGGCTTGGTCATGGAATACATGCGGAAGATGCTGTCCTTCTGCATCGGCTTGCCGGTTTCCGGGTCGAGCACGCCGAAGGCCTCGTGGTAGACCACCTTGCCCTGGCGGGCGATCATGACCACGGCGCCGGGCAGGCGATGGGCGTCGGTGTCGTCCTTGAACATCCGCGTGATCCGGTCGAGCCGGCCCACGCCCACCTCCCCGGGTGCCGCGGTCGGCAAGTCGGCCGCAAACCCGGCCGAGGCCACGAACACGCAGGCGCCGGCGGCAAGTACAGCTCGTCGCATGGCCAAATCCTCCCCTTTATTGTCAGGCGGGCGGGTTCAGCCGCCGCTGCCACCGAGGGTAGCACGGCAATGGACATCCCCGTCCAGGACCGCTAGAGCACGAGCCGTGCGGATAGGCGCACGGCTCGCGCTCTAGCCTATGTTTTGACGAGCATGTTCATCCGACGGGTGATCCCGGTGGTCGGATCATGCTCTAGAGCGGCGCGCGCGGGCAACGTGGACAGGGTGGGATTTCGGTTTGATCGAGCGGCCGCCCGAGCGCCATGCGCGCCTTCTGCTCTATGGCATACTCCTCATATACTTCGGCCTGGCCGTCTATATGCTCGGCGTCGTCATGTCGGTGCCGCGGTATCTGGTCGGCAATCCGCGCGGGTTCCTGTACTTCAACGAGCTGATCGTCTGGTACAGCGGCATGCCGATCGCCTTCGGGCTGACGCTTGCCGCCGTGGACCTGTTCGTGCTGCTCGGGGCGAAGCGGTCGCAGGTGCAGGGCGTCCGTCACGACGCCCTGCCCGACCAGCGCCTGGTGGTCGTGCTCACCGCCTACGACGACGAGGCCAGCATCGCCGAAGCCGTGCAGGACTTCCGGGCGCACCCCTTGGTGGACAAGGTGGTTGTCGTCAGCAACAACAGCCGCGACGCCACGCTGGAGCGGGCGCGGGAGGCGGGGGCGAGCGCGATCAACGAGATGCAGCAGGGGTACGGCCGCTGCGTCTATCGCTGCTTCGAGGAGGCGATCGCCTGCGGCAACCCGCTGATCGTGCTATGCGAGGGCGACCGCACGTTCCGCGCCTACGACCTCGACAAGTTCCTGGCCTATGCGCCGCATGCCGATATCGTCAACGGCACGCGGACAGTGGAGCGCCTACGCGACCGCTTCACCCAGCTCAGCACGTTCATGTATTATGGCAACCTGTTCGTCGGCAAGCTGCTGGAGGCCAAGCATCTCGGCCGCTGCACCATCACCGACGTCGGCACCACCTACAAGCTCTGCCGGCGGGAGGCGCTGATCCGCCTGATGCCGCACCTGCGCCCGGCGGTGAACCTCGAGTTCAACCCGCACTTCCTCGACGTGGCGCTCGAGCGCGGCTGCGACATCGTCGAATGCCCGATCACCTTACCATCCGCGCGTGGGCGTGAGCAAGGGCGGCAACGTGAACAACGGCCGGGCGCTGAAGGTCGGGTTGCGGATGGTGATCGGCATCGTGTTCAGCTGGAAGGCGGTCGAGACATGATGGAGGCGGCCGCGCGCCGGGCTGCTCCCGTGCTGCTGGCCGGCCTCCTCCTGTTGCTCGTGGCGCATGGGGCGGGGGTGGGCCTGGATTTCGCGGCGTCGCTCCGGTATCCGTTCGAGTTGGACTACGGCGAGGGCATCGTCTGGCAGCAGGCCGCGCTGATCCCGGGGCCGCGCATGTATGCGCCCGGGCAGGAGCTGCCGTTCATCGTCTTCCACTATCCGCCGCTCTATCACCTGCTCGCCCGGGCGGCGCTGCTGGTGCAGCCGGACTTCCTGGCCGCCGGCCGGCTGGCGTCCACGGCCTGCACGCTGCTGCTCGCCCCCCTGGTCGCGGCCCTCGTGCTGGCGCAGGTGCGCCGGCCGCCGGTTCCGATGGACTATGCCGTCGCAGCCTCGGCCGGGCTGCTGGTGCTGTGCCTGCATGTGGTGCGGTTCTGGGGTCCGCTGATGCGGGTCGACATGCTGGCGGTGATGCTCGGGCTGCTGGGCGTGCTGGTGGGCGCCTGGGCGGGCGGGCGGTTCTGGGGCACCACGCTGGCGTTGCTGATCTGCGTGGCCGCGGTGTTCACCAAGCAGACGCAGCTGCCGGCGGGGATCGCGGTGTTCCTGGTGGCCGTGTTGCGCAATCCGCGCGGGGCGCTGGGGGCGGCCGCGGTCGCGGGCGGCCTGGGGCTGGGCGCGCTCGGCCTGATGCAGGGCCTGACCGGGGGCGGCTTCCTGCAGCACATCGTCGGCTACAACCTCAACCGCTTCGCCACCGACCGGCCGTACTGGGTGTTCCGCTCCGAGCGCTCCAGCTTTCCGTTCATGGCGCTGATGCTGGTCGCGGCCGGGGTGCTGGCGGCGGGGTTGCTGCGCGGCGGGCTGTGGCGGCGGGCCGACCGGGCCGCGACGGCGCGG
>JAABUK010011384.1_pt1 | contig 11603 bp, 15 predicted proteins | sample 5559141 | NCBI WGS metagenome assembly JAABUK01 (sample SAMN10711869, study PRJNA513367) | rock metagenome | isolation source: Antarctica rocks | place: Antarctica: Victoria Land, Pudding Butte nord | collected 2016-01-03 | reverse complement strand
TTGCCACTGACCTGAAATGGACAGTTCCCAGTTCTTATGAATGAGATGTTGTCATTTGGCTGATGCTTTCAGCAACATCTGTCCTCAATAGCAAGTGTATGCAACCAACTGCTCATGTGAATTGGTGGTGAACCTGCCTGAAATTCACAACATTCATTCTGATCAGCCTCTCATGCATGCTGATGGTGCATTTGTCTGGATTTGACAACATTCATTCTGACCGGTCTCTCTTGTTGCACAGGCACACGTTTCAGGTTGTTGCTGTTGGCCTTGCAGCATTGTAGGCAGACTCAGCAGCATCAGCGGTATCAGCATGGCCAATTCTGTCCCCCACACATAGCTGTGCTCTTTGAGCGTATCATGGCAACGGCATTGCAAGCCTTCAGGGCTCCTCCGGCCTGGTACGGCAAGTGGCACAAGAATCAGGCTAGGTAGGCACGCCATGCTCTATGTCTGGTTGCCAATCACCCTTGCCTTGAACATACTGTGTTTACCAGATTATGTGTTGCCAAGTGCTTTGGTGTCAAGCTCTGGTGACATGTTGGTAACTCAAGTGCTTGCCGTGCCATACTGGTCAGCTGTCTTCAAGGCGCTCTTTAAGCATGCTCTCAGCATTTGCTTGTGTCTAAGCGATTGTGCCTGTGTTCAGGGAGCAGGCAGCAGCAGTAAATGACTTTCGACAGGAGGTACAGAGTATGCCGTCCTGGCCTACTCTTCCCAGGAACACCAGTGCCAGCGGTGGTCCAGCTCTCATACACCCTGTCTGGGGGACCAGCACTGCAGACAACCGGCAGCGTCAAGAGCTGCTGCTGCTGTTGCTGCGGAGCGAAGCAGAACGGCTTACTGTTTGGGCTTCACCTCGAGACGTGCTGGACGCAGACAACCGCATACACTTGAGTCAGACCTCTGACCAGGACTGGGGTCGGCATTTGTTGACGGCCTGGGATTGTGATCAGCGCCTGGCATTATGCTTGCTGGAGCGCTATCCCGCTATCTTAGCTGTTCGACGCGAGCTTGAAGCGCTGGTCTTGCAACATGCTGACGACCCTGCACTGCAAGAGCTCCCGGAAGCAGCCCTGCTGCTGGCGACGCCTGGGGCTGTGTCTCGAAATGCGCCACAGCTGACAAATCTGGCCGTCTGGGCGGTATGTCCGCTTCTGCAGGCAATGGCGCTCATGGCGGGCCAAGCTGGAGCGCAGCCTGCTGTCAGAGCCTACTGCATACGCTCCCTCCAAGCCACCAAGCCAGAAGAGGTAAGCAGTACCAACACCTTTAAGGATCAAGCTGTGGTGTGGTGTCATGCTAGTGATCATGAAGCATCATGAAGCATCCCCCTATCACACAGCTTCGCATGGCTGGTCACGCAACATCAATTGTTGATGCTTGGGATGAAGGCTGTTGTTTGTGCAGGTGGCTTTCTTCCTGCCTCAACTGGTGCAGCTCCTGAGAGGGGATAGCAATGGCATGATCCAGCGCTTCTTATTCACAGCAGCTGGCAGATCTAATGTCTTTGCCTACAACCTGGTCTGCATCCTCAAGGTACTAACAGCTCAATGCATTTGCTGATTGTTGTTGTTAGATGACTACGCCACTTTGCCTGATGAACCAGCAAGCACTGCACCTGTTTGCACCGCAGCTACTTGTGTTGCAGCTACTTGTACTGCCAAATGTGGCTGCCCTGATGCTTTGGCTCAACAACACCCTTGATCAAAGTCAGTAGTGTATGTCAGCCTGTATCTGGACTCATGGTCATAAGCAAAGTTGATGATGCTGCAGTCTGAGGCAACTCCAGGAGAAGATGAGATGAATCCAACTGTGAAACGCTCTGGCTGGCATGCCCCTGAAGACACCGGCCTCTGGGCCATTGCAGACAGAGTTGCAGCTGAGGCATGTACATGCATCATCAGCATTTGTTTGAGCTGCAACTTACTAACTGTTCACCCCTGCATTGTTGCCATTTGTATGCCTAACATAGATAATGCCAAGAAATCATCCAGTCGACAGCTTGTCTTGCTCAAGCAGATGTGATTGCAAGCCCTACAGATGCATCTGCTGCTTGGTTGTATGCATGTGTAAGATTGCATGCATGGTGATGAGAATGAGGTTCTGCAGGTTTGGGAGCATTTGCCAAATGACCGGGAGCTGTTCCTGAAGGCAGAGCAGGCCTTCTTTGACGAGGTGACTCAGGTCTCAGGCAAGCTATTCCCTTTTCCCAAGGATGAGCGCAAAGCTCAGGCTGTCAAGATCCTCAAGGGAATCCATGTTCCTCGCAAGGTACCATTGACCAGAACCACATGCACAACAATCTGTTGCTCCCATTTGGCGTGGACATTAGGGCTTGCGCAAGCAGCTGAAGCAAGCATATTGTCATGAAAACAATTATGCAGCACATCGTTCCCACAATCCTCAGAATGTACATCATCACGCAACTGTTGCAATTTGCCACAAGTGTCTACTGGCTTACAAACAAAGGGCAAGAACGCGGCTTGCTAAGGTTGTGCCTTCAACAATGCATCCTGTCAACATGTGATGCATATGTTGCAGCTGCCTGATTGCAAGCTGTCTTTGCTGGCTCTGCAGGATCTGTACCTACCTACCAATCCTGAGTCCAGGGTGATGTCCCTGGTGCCAGAAAGTGGGCAGCCCATGCAGAGCGCTGCCAAAGTGCCCCTGCTAGTCAAGTTCAAGGTGGAGGAGTCCCTGGGGCTGGGAAGACCCCCAGAGACACGCCTGCAGGCTTGCATCTTCAAGGTTGGGGATGACTGCAGACAGGACGTCTTGGCCCTTCAGGTGGATGCACTTGTCAAACGAGCTGCTTGTAGTTGAGCTGCCCAACCATTCAGCCGTTGAGCCAATGTGATATTTGCTTGTCTCTCACTTGTTTGCTGGCAGCCATGACAGTGGCAGCCACCTGCTTTTGCTGATTTTTGATGTACGACATTGTCTTGCCTAAATGGTTGTAACAGTGCAGGCATTTCTTGGTCAGTGGTGCAGCCCCATGTGTTGCTGCAAGTGTGTCTGCGCATGCCTTTCAGCTCAAACAAACTGTTGCCGCTGCTACCATATGTGCAGCGAAGGCGCTATACCTACAGCGCTTGAGTATAGGCATGCTTTCATGTTTATGCAATGTGGATGGTTTTTTATTGAAGCAAGGTGGATGCTTACCTGCACATGCGATGTGGAGGCTGTCCTGTTGAAGTAATGTGGATGCATGCAGGTCATTGGTCTGCTCAAGGATGCTTTCCAGAAAGCAGGCCTGGATCTGTACCTTGCCCCCTATGGTGTCTTGCCCACAGCATATGAGTGCGGCATCATAGAGGTGGTGCCTGAGGCCAGCAGCCGCAGTGCCCTTGGTGAGACCAGCGATGCAGGGCTGTATGAGATCTTCCAGAGGGAGTTTGGAGCCCCGGGCACAGAGAGTTTTGAGATCGCCCGCCATAATTTCATCCTGTCCTCTGCAGGGTAAGACATAGCGTCAATGCTGTTGTCACTTGCCTGCCTACGCATGAATGCATCTTTTCCATTGAAGCTTGTTGGGGCCTTTTGCTGCCTGACACCTGGTCTATAATGCTCCGCTCTCCTTCTTCACATGTGTGATGCGGCCTACTTCCAGGTGTAAACGTCCCCCCCCCCCGGTCATAGTCACGTAGAAGCTGACACTCAGCTGTACAAACTCATCACTGGATCTGGAAAACTTTGCCAAAAGCTTCTGTCATACCCAGGCTTGTTTTCGGCATGCATTTGGCCCTGTCAGCATGCAGTTGGTATGTGATATGCCCCATGCTACAGGTACGCCATTGCCAGCTACCTGCTCCAGTCCAAGGACAGGCACAACGGCAACATCCTGATTGACACCCAAGGCAGGCTGGTCCACATCGACTTTGGCTTCATCCTGGAGATCAGCCCTGGAGCCAACATGCGCTTTGAGAGCGCTGCCTTCAAGCTGAGTCACGAGATGACGCAGCTGCTGGACCCCAGTGGGCAGCGCGACTCCTCCCAGTTCCACCTCTTTGAGGAGCTCTGTGTCAGAGGCTTCCTGGCGGTCAGCCTCGCCATCTGTTTGCCAATGCTGTCTCCTTTTGCAAGCCCTGTCACTGCCTATCATACTGGCATTCTTTGCCTGTCATTGAGCCATCTAAAGGCAGCACATTTTGATAAATACCTGTTGTATCATCCTGATACGCAAAGTGTTGCCACAGGACTAGGCAGATGCATGTCCTGCCAGCAAGACAAATTACAACACGACCAAGTCCTGATCAGCGCTCAGTAGCTGCGTCTTTGCCTTGCCAGCCTATACTGAGGTGCTGCAACTAGAATCCTATGCAGACTGCTATTGTTGCTGTAGGCACGCAGTGTGGCAGAGGGAATTGTGGCCACAGTCGCGCTGATGCAAGAGTCCCGACTGCCTTGTTTTGGCAGAGGCGCTCCAATTCCCAACCTCCGCAAGCGCTTCCACCTGGACATGACAGAGGCCAAGGCAGCCGCCTTCATGCGCAGCACTATCTTGGATGCATACGACAAGGTGATAGCAACTTGCTGCACACCAAAAGCTGTCATACAATTATTGGTTGGCAATCATACTTACTCACTGACTGTGATCACATGTCAAAGGCCTGTGTGAAAGTGCACGACACCTGTTGCAACCACAGCACAGCATCTACCTCTTGTGGGCTATGCCAAGACAGGCAGAAGCCTATCATGGATGAGTGATAGTACCATTGCCAAACTTGACTGCTGCTGACATTATTTTCATTTTTTCTGCAGTGGACGACTGGGGTGTATGATTTCATTCAGTACATGCAGAATGCTATCCCTAAATGACATGGCATAAGTATTGTTCAATGCCTGCACAACACACGCATGTCAGCGACCTTGGACTCCGTCATTATAGATGGGCATTGTCAGATCGTGCCAATCTGGCTTGGGGCATGTACATGTGGTCCGTCTGGCACTCTGCCAAGCTCCATGCATGGTTGAGATGCAGCCATAAGTCAAACTGGTCTTCTGGTCATGCGTCTTGATATACAATGTGAGTGTGTATGATAGCAGCATTTCAGCAAGCACATTGAAACACATGTCCCGACCAAAGCAAGCTTGTTTGTCACACACCTGCAAATTGAGTGCAACAATCTGCCGTACAACATACCACACACACCCCCCCCTGATTTGGATCTGAGCAGCCTCGAGCGCCTCTGCAAGCTGACTTGCCTCGACATGACTTATTGCTTACCCGAGCAGAGAAAGTTCACTGCTACACAGTGGTCTTGCCTGCAATCTTTGCCTTCTCTCCAAACGTTAAATCTGATGCGCGCATGCATCTGCCAGGTGACTTTTGTATACCTTCAAAAATGTTGCACTTGTGTTTGCGTGATTGCACAGCTGATGAACAGCTGGTCGACTTGAATGCTTTTACAACCTTGACCGATGTAGTTTTGGCGACAAATACCTTCTGCGTGCAACTGCCAAATTCAGTGAAAAGACTCAGAGTCGACTACACCGGACATGAAGTTGACTTTGAGCGACTCGGGCAGCCTCCAACACATTTGGAGGAGTTTGTGTTTGACTATCAACATCAGTACGTCGAGAGGGACGGATCTTGGGAAAGACAGCCTCTTCCACCCCTACCTATCACACCGATCACGACTGAAGCCTTGATTTCAGTACCCAAACATTACATAAATTGGGGTCATGTTTTTGAGTCTGATAGTATCACACAGATTTTTGTCCGTCTTTCTGAAACTGGTAAAGTGACAATGGGTGAGTATAAGTCATTAGCTTGGATATCACAGCAGGGTTTTAGTAGCATCACCTTCTACAAAAGATTCGACCAAAGATTTCACAGGTAGACTAGTACTAACCAGTGCATTGTACGTCAAGGCTAGCAAAGTTTGCACCCAATGGTGCTTGCAGTTGCCTTTGATCATGCATCAGACGATGTTGTTTCCGAGTATGGTGTAGGGTTGGATCATAAATATATGTGGCACCACAGTCTTTTTAGTGCCAGAGGATGAACTCTGTACAGTAGGTATGCATGCCTTACATAACACTGCAACTATTGCTGGGAAGGTCAACATTACAACCTCGGAAGGGAACTCAATTTTGCAGTAAAAGCTTGGATTTTGTCAGCGGTTCTGAAAAATGACATTCCACAACAGGAATAGATTCCGGCTCAAAATGCACAACTTGAGATGAGACTGAGGATGTGGAGAAGCACATGTTTGTCTCAAGTCAGCATGTACTCTGTAAGCTACGCTGTTTCTGCAGCTGGACAATGACAGATTTAATCACCGCCCAGTCACACACCACATCATGATGAACAACACCTAGAACTTCACTACTTTCTGTTTACTCTTTTTGAGCTTTGCTGCCTTGCCAGTGCCATCTGCAACAACTGATTCAGTGACTGAGTCTTCAACTGGCTTCTTCTTCTTCTTTGCCCCTTCATTTTCTGCAGCATCAATCTCTATTGCAAACTCATCCCCAAGATCATCTCCACTGGGCATATGGGTCTTCTTAGCCATTTTTTGAGGTTGTCCAGCAGCTGACGCCTTTTCAAGTGAGGCATGCATGCTGGCTTCAGCACTAACAGACTGGTCTGTTGCGCTCTTGTCAACAATCCCAGCTTTGCTGTTGGGCTGTGCTTCAAGTACAGCGTCTTGATCCAGCTGATGTTTCTGCTTCTTGGCAGACTTGTCTTTCTTGCCAGGGACCTTTGGCGGCTGTGAGTCTGAAGCCTTGCTGCCAGTCTCTGAGGAGGCAGTGATCCCAGACGCAGTCAAAGCCTTCTGCACTGCTGCGGTGAGCTGAGCACCAACCTGCATGCAGCCAACAGCATTGCAGCAGGTTTGTACATGATTGCTGGCTGGTAGGCTCATGTCAATGTGGCAAGTGTTGATGTTGCTTCCCAATGTCTCATTAGCTGCACTACATACCTGCGCTATGTTGTAGGCCAGAATCACACATTGCGCGCCAGATGCCCCTTGACTCATTGTACCCTGCTACACGCTGACTGTACAATACAGAGTCCTTATACAGCAGCATTGGTGAAATGACAGCAGCCACAGCATTGACTGACACCAAAAGAGCTTGTATATACAGGCAAGGTTTAAAAGGACAGTGATACCTGGTAGGAGGTCTTCTTAGCAACCTCGCCAGGGATAGTGCTGATAGCCAAGCATGCTTGGGACTTGTGTGCATCCCGGGGACCCAGCTCGATGCGCACTCCCACGCCCTTCTGCTCCCTTCAGATTTGCAGGCACAAGGTCAAAGTTCATGTAATGATACCATCGCAATACTACCGTAATGGCTGTATATGAATGACTAAACTGCAGCCGCACTTTTGGCAACCATTATCTCACCCTACCACCACCGATGTACTCTCCACACCTCCAACTTGTGCTAGCTAAGCTCTTACTTGCTGCTGCGCTACACTTACACCCGCATCACTGCCGCTAGTCTGTTACAACTCACCGCATTATACAAGCATGAGTGCTGCACAGAAGCACTTACAAGGACTGCATGCAGCCAATCGACCAGCCAATGCTATGATGTAACAAATTCTGTGGAAACAGATTGCCAAGCTCATAAACACAATCACTGCTGCCTCCTGCGATTTAAAGTATCAACAGTCTGTGCCAACACATGATAAAGACTTTGTGCATGCTGGATGCCCTCTGTATGTTCAGGCTTGATTGTGGCACCACCAAACAGCAGCTTCAGGCTGCCGCCTTAGGAGGCTCCTACCATGACCATTGAAAAGCGTAAACTTTCCGCTTCCTTTCAGCATCAAATAGCCACTTACCAGTATCTGTACTTCTGACCAGGCGTGTCAGCATTGGTGGTGTCAAGGCCAACCTGGATGCCCTGTTCCTGCAGCTGCTGCTGCACCTCCTCTGCTGCAGCCACTACTGTCGTCTTCTCATCTGCCTTCTTGTTCCAGAAGATGGGCACAATGATGACCTGCAGCAGTCTTTCAGCTCTTCTCAGTCCTGAAGCATCTATTTTGATTCAGAAGCGACATCTCTACACTGGAAATCTAGATAGAGAAACATCTGGGGACAGGAAAAGCATGTTTCTACATTGTAGAGATGTTTCAGGTTGACGCACGTCTGTGGCAAAAGCTGTTTGAATCAGGATGATACAGGTCTCAACTCCACCGAACTTGATTGCAATGTTCAACTGGCGTAAACACAAGCAGGAAGCAACAGATGAGTGCTATCAAACTTATATGGTCTTCTGCCAGCAGGGTGCAAAAGGAAGCATCACTGTGAAGTGAGTATCACAGGCAGGAGGTGTCGGCCAACGAATGACATGCTGTTGCTATCATGGTAAGCGTTTGAAGTGATCTGAGAATGATTCACCTGCACATCTCCTTCAGGCCGTGTGCCTGTTTCCTCTCGCTGAGGAGCGTTTGATTGCTGCTGGCTGCCCTGCTGCTGCTGTTGAGCGTTTTGAGTAACTTGTTGATGTGGTTGTGAGCTTAGCAAAGTTGTGAAAGGCGCTGAAGCTGCCTCTGCCTTGACGCTGCTCTTCTTTGCCTTCTGAGGCTTGTAGGTTTTGCCCTCTGCCCGCAGCTTGAGTGCAAGCTCCTGAGCAAGAAAGCCTCATGCTGAGCAGCTCATTATATGCAGGTTGCGCAGACAGCGTTTACAGGCAGCGTGTGCACAAGCAGCGTGCACAGGCAGCATGCATAGACAGCGTGCACAGGCAGCAGGCACAGACAGCATGCTTGCATTACTTGCAGCACCTCAAACACAACATGCTACATAATCAGCGCCCTTACCTGTTTTTGTCGCTGCAACTGCCTCCGAGCTCGTTCTGCCTCATCTAGATTTTCATCGGTCCTGCTTGAGATTAGTATGGTTAGACAAGGCTGGTTAAGAGCCGTCAGCAGGCAAGACGCTGGCTTACCTCTTCCGCTTTCGTCGACTGCTTTGGCTCGCAGCCTTTACCGCTGGTGCTTGCGCTTGTGAAGCCATGAACAACAGTTCGCGATCGACACTCAATGACAACACAATGAGCTGCTACAAAGGGTCGGCGTAACGCTTACCGGTGAAGAGAAGTTACAGCCACCAAAGTCATCTGGTTTACTAATAGGTTTGCACGCGGCGGCACGTGTGTGGATATCCACAGAACAGCTGATGCACCATGTCGCGGCCAAAACTCCTGCAGTCGAGTGGTAAGCGCGATGTGCTACGGCATTTGAGAAACGGCTGTTGCTCTCAGGCCCGCGCGCATCATGCTTGCTAGACGTCGTATTTATGCAGCGGCAGCTGTGCTGACTGTGCTGCTCTGCAGCTCGAGCACTGAGTGTCAAGCAGTGCAGGACATAAACGATTTGACGACAGCGTTGACTCGTCTCGGCCAATCTCAGTCGAGTTTTAAGCACGCAAAAACCGGCGACGAAGTTGCGAACCGCACGGTAGGCAGCATCGAGACTGCGACAGAAACAGCTGAAGACTCACAGCAGCAGCTGCGCACAAGCGGCGTGTCGGCTTACAGCAGCAGCAAGCTATTCGAAGAATTTTTCGCAAAACAGACGAAGCCTTTATCGCACAAGACGTTATGGCCACTCGACAACAGGGACTGGTGGACGCTTGGCATTGCCACCCTAGCAATATTTGTTGCAGCAGGTGGTGGAATCGGGGGAGGCGGTGTACTAGTGCCACTGTATGCCAGCGTGCTAGGTAGGCTGATTTTGTTTGACCTTGCTTGACTTGCACAGGAAAGCCTAGTCCGCACTGTAGTAGCTGTAGCATGCTACCAGCATCAAGTGATTTGACAACTGCAGCAGCAGCAGCAGCAGCAGCAGCAGCAGCAGCAGCAGCAGCAGCAGCAGCTGCAGTAGCAGCAGCAGCTGCTGCTAATGACTGTTAAAACAATCAACATCTGGCACTGATGCGCCTGCTTTGGTGCAGCTTCAGCTGACTTAATAAGAAGTGTTATGTTGTCTGCATGCTATATTTGGCAGAAGGCAGGCTACTTTCCAGAACAGCCATTTCCAGATCCTTGGTCCACTGCCATTGCCACTTGCAGAACCCTTCAGCAGTCACTGTAGCACACGCAAACGAAGCAGCAAGCTTTTAGTGCTGCAGATTCTGTCCGAAGCCAACCTGTCTCATTTTTTTGCAGGTTTTCCAGCAAAGTATGCCGTCGCTCTTTCCAACTTCACCATAGTGGGTGGTGCTGTGGCCAACCTCTTCTTCAACATCAATCGCCGCCACTCCTTCAAGCGTAAGCCCGTGATTGACTGGGACCTCATACTTGTCATGGAGCCATCCACCATTCTGGGTGCAGTCATTGGCGGATACCTTAACAAGGTAGCTGTGACACAACTTGCAGCAATGTCGTGCAACAGGTTGTGCAACTGTACTGTATGCATTAAGCATGAGAAAATTTGGTTGCATCTGTGCCGTAATGTATGTGTGTGTCAGTCACTTTAAACACAGACGCCACAAATCTTGTGCTGTCTGAGCTGCAAGTTTCCTAGGATGCTTGCTTGTAGCATGTCACATTTGACCTGTCTTGTGAGTGCTCACGTGCTAGACTTCCTTGTACAACATTCAATCAATTCTTATGTGTGCCAATTCTGATGTGTGCTGCCCTGCTGACTACAGGTTTCTCCGTCATGGCTTGCAGCACTCCTCCTGGCAATACTCATCACAGCAATCACATGGAAGCTGGCCACCAGGGCCAGCATCACATTGCGCCGGGAATCTGAAGCGCTCGCAAAGACTCAGCCTGCCTCAGCTGCCCTTGTACCTGACGTGGAACAGCCTTTGCTGACTCATGAAGAAGATGGGGAAGCATCACATGCACAGGGCAATTCGGATCTGTCCTCAGCGCCTGCTAGGGCAGTAGCCCCTGTTGCAATACCACCCATAGCAATTCAGTCAACAGATGATCATGATGAGCATCATGCCCATAGCCCCATGGCTTATTCAGCTGTGGGATCCTTCACAGTGGGAAGCCGAAGTGAAAAGCCCAGGTACACTTCATGCAGGCATCGCCTTGCTGAGCATGCTGTTCAGCTGTGCTAGACACAACATGCAGGTAAATGGTGTTGCATCAGCATGAGCAGCCGCGTTTGCTGTACGAATGATGCATGTGTGAGTGCTCCTGTTGTGTTTCCATCTGTTGCTTGGATGTCTCCCTAGAGGCTCAAGATGCCTTGTGAACTACCACCAGACATGCTGACCAAAAAGCAAATACAGCGTTGTTCTATGTTCTGCTTGCAACTGATGTCAAGATCGGTGCTGTGGAACAAAGGTGACTTTGAATGTGGCATTTATCATTGCCAGGCTGCAATTACAGGTCTGTCTCTTGGGCTGTACATTGTCAACATTTGGCTGGAAGTCTGCAGGACTGAGTCTCCTTCTGCACGGGTGGGCACCCCAAGCGCTTTCCACCAGGTCTTTGGCACAACTTCTGGCACAACTCCTGGCACAAACTATGGCGCAACCTCTGAGTCGACTTCAGCCAGCAGCAGGCGTGGGCTGAGTCAACACACCCAGTCAGCTCTGATTAGTACAGGGCAACACCGCCTGGCAGCTAGTCTGTCTGATCTGCCACAGCTGGCAGAACGTGCTGAAGGTGAGCAAAAT
>JAABUK010011383.1_pt1 | contig 11604 bp, 20 predicted proteins | sample 5559141 | NCBI WGS metagenome assembly JAABUK01 (sample SAMN10711869, study PRJNA513367) | rock metagenome | isolation source: Antarctica rocks | place: Antarctica: Victoria Land, Pudding Butte nord | collected 2016-01-03 | reverse complement strand
ACTCTCACTGTATTCGCACCACACCTTACAGAGCAGCCCGTAGCACATGATTTGCCTGCTGTTGGCACCTGTGGTTCAGTGATCTGCAGCAAAGCAACCTGCAACTTGCAACTTGCCCAAGTATAAGTACAACCTACTTCAGGGCAACCCAGACACAGTTTGCCGGCGCAGATCTTACTGACTGTCACGTACTTTTCTGCTGTCTAGGGGTACAAGTAAGCTGCTGGAAGCAGCTTTGGCCAGCACGGCAGAGAATGGCCTCTCAAATGCAGAACTAGGACAAGCTGGTGCTGCCGGACTGATCTCACCTCAGTATGTTGACTTCAAGGAACAGATCAGAACAGAAATGTTCACCATCAAGCAGAAAATGAATGAGCTGCGAGCATCACATGGCAAGGCGACGCTGACCAGCTTTGATGACACCAACAGCAGCGAAGTAGAGATTGAAATTCTCACTCAAGACATCACTCGCTTGTTTCGCAAGTGTGAAGTCAGGCTACAGAGGTTTGGAGACACTGGATCAGTCAGTGAAGCTGATGAGAAGGTGAGCCACACTGTCCTTGAATTCCCCTAGTTGCTACATGCAATAGCTGGCAGTTGTGCATGCACATGCCTCTCCAGCATGCTCCCTGCAATGTAGTGAATCTGATGTAACAAAGCGGTGCTGAAGCCTATCTCCACACCAAGGGCCATGCAGATCAAACTGTACCGTTCATAGTTCAGCAGATTTGAGTACAGTCATCCTGCCCTGCAAGCCAGGCAATATGTTCTGCTTGTGCTAAGCAACTGTCCTGCACAATGGTGTCTGTTGTGCTTGTTAGGATAATCAAAGGTTATATAGCCTGTCTTCCAGAGAAAGAACATCATCTTGATTCCTGTGTCAAGCTGCTTGTCATGGCAGATGATCAGCCAATAGCTCCTGCTTTCACACTCCGTCAAAATTGCAGAGATCTGTATGGAATGGTCAGCCTGCATCTTCCATCTGCAGGTCAAATTGAACGTGCAGCGCACGCTTGCTATAGAGCTGCAGCGGCTGTCTGTGCAATTCCGAAAACAGCAGAAAGCCTACCTGAACCGGTTGAGGCAGAAGAGCGGGCCATCTGCCTCTGGTGCCAGTTTTAGTGTGCTGGATGAGACAGCAGGGACTAGTGGGCGAGAGGCTCTGGACCCTGAGTATGACCCAGGCTTTAATGAGATTCAGGTACCCTCATAAATATTATTGTTATTATTATTCACCCTGAGTCAATACCAACATCAAGCATCCAGTTATGCTGGCAGCCTCGCAAGTGACAAGTAAAAGTCATATCATGCAGTCTTTAAGGCTGATACAGCAGCTTGGCCAACCATGAAGCATGTAACCACATGTCAGCATTTTTTACATATGCAGATTGCATTCTCTCCCCATGTCACCTCCATACAATGCAACATGGAGAGAATGCAGCATGTGACACAGGGTTGTGAGTATGATGCATTGGCGCAACTTGTAGTCCACCCCTGCTGCTGTTGACTTGTGCTATTGCAGCATACTTTCATGCATTGTGGGTGAGGAAGCAGGAAGCCATGGTGCTTTGTTGCACATTGTGCACATGTACAGCTCCTTTCTGCAAAACAAACATTAGCAGACCTCAATGGCAAACAACAGTAGCAGCAGTTCTGTCTGAAAGTAGCTGGGTGAGTGCAGACCATGAAGGTGGACACCATGGAAGTCCTGGCAGACGAGAGGGATAGGGAAGTGCGCAACATACTGCAATCCATCAATGATCTGGCACAGATCATGAAGGATTTGTCAGTCCTGGTCATAGACCAAGGGACAATTCTGGATAGAATAGATTATAACATGGAGATGGTAAGATCAATTATCACATGCTGCATAATAGCTCTCTTAAGCCAAAGCATGCAATACGACCCATAAGCATCTGTATTGTATCACGGCGCCTGTATGCAATTCTTGCCTTCATGTTGCAAATTTCTGCATGCACAGAGCAGTATGCTGCTTCAGGCGCATGTGACTCTGAGTATGCTCTGCCATGATTGTCTGATGTCTGTCTAGGAACCAGTTCTCAGTTGCAGCATGATGAATGATGCAGGTAGCGACCAAAGTAGACGAGGGAGTGAAACAGCTGGTGCAGGCTGAGAAGACTCAGAAGCAAAGTCGCACCATCCTGTGCATTGTCTTCCTGCTGGTTGCCGTCATCTTCATGCTCTTCATTGTTGTATTTAAAGCCATCTTCTTTTGAATCCCAGCCCTGATGGGCAAGCAACTCTCGTGCCACTCTCTCCTCACCTCTCTGCTGCCAAGCTGCTGTTGCTCTGCAACCTCTGAATGCAAGCTCACTGTTGAGCTCCTTGGCATATTTTGTTGCTGCTCTCCCGCTGAAGCCTAGCAGGGAATATGTGAGGCATACGCACGCTGGCAAGATGTCCCACCCTGAGGGTGTCAAAACTCTGTGCAGGCATTTTTCAACCAAGTACAGTCACTCCTGAGAAGCTGCTGCACTGTGTAGCTTGACTCAAAACTGCTGGTCTGATTGTGAAATTGCACTTACCAGTGTTACTTGCTGGTGACAGGACCAACTGTCTTGTCACCAGATGTGAAAACGCTGTGAACCATGTGCCATAACCCAAACCTTGTGACATCAAGCATGATTCAGCCAATCAGGTATACCAAAGTCTGCATTTGCCTATCGGCTTCACGCACTCAGTGTCACTGGGATGCTTTCAAATCCACAGTCGCTCACGGTCACAGACTTGCTAACAGACCCTGATGAACTGCCCAAAGTTTCAATCTGCTGCAAGACTTCCATGCCAGACTCAATCTGACCAAAAACCACATGCTTGCCATCTAGATGAGGCTGAGCACCAAAAGTGATGAAGAATTGAGAGCCATTTGTATTGGGTCCAGAATTTGCCATGGACAGCTGACCAGCTTCAGTGTGCTTGAAGGGAAATCCCTCATCATCAAACTTTGCACCATAGATTGATTCTCCTCCTGTGCCATTGCCTTTGGTGAAGTCACCAGCTTGTGCCATGAATGAAGGAATGACCCTGTGAAAGCTGCTGCCTTTGTAATGCAGAGGGGCCCCTGATGCTGTTTGACCCTGCAAAACAATGATACTCATATGACTCAAGATGTCATTAGACACCTTTAGGAGGAATACAAACAAGTCACAGCATGTAAAAGGCAGATATCAAGCATATACTTCTGTCTGTGACCTGTATTATGAGACATGTACTTGTTGAGTCTGAAGATTCAGAACAATACAATTATAGTGTATTTGCATCTGCTCAGGTAGGCAGGCCTCACCAATGACTATGACTGCCATTTTGGGGCTTAAGTATTTGTGACGCACTACAATCAGGGCAAAAGCAGGCGCAATCTGCAATTTACATGACTGTGATGCATAAAGGTGCAGCCCCTCAAGCAAAAGTTGTCGATAACAAACATTGTCCCCAGCACACAGCGCCCTGAAGTTCTCCACAGTCTTTGGCAAGGCATTGCCAAATAAGCCAAAAACTAATCTGCCAATCGGCTCTCCATCTACAGCCATATCAAAAAAAGTTCTGTGGGTCACCGTGGCATCAGCTGATGGTGCTGGCTGAGATTCTAAGGGAGATGGCCAGCTGTCATGACCTATGACCGTCTTCTCTAGTGTGATATGAATCATACGGCCAAGTTCTGTCTCTTCAAATATCCAAAAGCTGCCTGCAGAAGTGTCATATATTTGTCTCTGAGCCGTATGTTGAACCCGCATTCTGTGGTTTCAACAAATGCTGCAAAGCATACCATCTATATTGACTGCTTCAGGCAAGTCTCCTGACAGCAAAGATTCACCCTTGACTGTCAGCTTGAGTCTATTGGGGTGCACCTGAAAGCTGAGGTCTGCCTTGTGGACGTCAGCACTGATTGGCACAAGCAGGTGGACTTCGTCTGTCGTCTGAAGCCAACCGACATCCAGGTTCTTACCCTGCAGTGGGCTGTGACTCAGAAGGAGGTGGCATGCAATAGGCTCGATGCCAGGTATCCTCGCTTACTGGCTTTAGCGCCTGCAAGCGGCTGCTGGGGAGGTGTATGCATGTCTTGCGACTCCTGTGAGTTCTATGCATTCTTGACTGTGACCTGTGATATGTGCGCAGTTGTGGGCAGACTGTATGCCCAACAGCATGCTGGCAAAAAGCACTCATGGTCCTTCGGTGAGCCAGGCGAAGGCTTGAAACGATGTTAGTGGTGTTCTCAACGGCAGAGAAGACTTCTGACGCTCTGCAAGCCTAAATTTCTTGACAATTTTGATGGAGAGGTCAGTGAAAGCAGCTGCTGAAGAAGCCAACCAGCATGAAACGCTTGGAAAGGGTCCGAAAAGCTTCTTCTGGTGAAGATTGAGCCTTGCAGACGATGACAGCTGATTTAAGCCGGTCGAACAAGTCTACAGCGAATGGACCCTCTGAGTTTTTGATCGCAAGACCATGGCCGCGTCAAGCTACTGTTTTGATCAGACGATGCTGCGCAGTTTTCAGACCTCCTTGAACAACGCCCGGCAGATTGTCATCTTGACAGGAAAGTCGCCTTGTCGTGAAACACATGAGACCTCTGCGGAAGTCAGACTGGGGAACTGAGAGCAAGCTTGCAAATACATGCAGGTGCTGGTACATCTGCGGAGTCTGGAATACCAACTTTCCGAGGAGCTGGAGGTTTGTGGAGGAAGTACCAAGCCACAGAGCTAGGCAAGCATGTCGCGCCAAGTCCGCAGGAATCGTGCAAGTCTCGTTGTGAACAGTACCAGACCATATTCTTCAACACAACTTATATCTGCAGCTACACCTGAGGCTTTTGTCAGAGACCCTTCGCTTGTTTGGGAGTTTTATCATTGGCGCCGGGAGGTATCATGACTTTCATGACACACAACTTCTGCTGAGACACTAAACTGTCTTGTACAACAGCATCCGTATGACAGGTGGTGTCCAGAAGCAAGCCAAATAAAGCGCACTTTGCTCTTGCTGCCTTGGAAAAGAGGTGCAAGGAGGAAGGCAAGAAGTTGACTCTCATCACGCAGGTAAGGCCAGCAACAGTGCACAGGGTCATGCACACCTCTGCCACTTCTGCTAAGCCAAGCAAATGTACCCTTGGTACATGTGTGTCCATGTAGAACATAGACCGCCTCCATCAGGCAGCTGGATCGAAGAGCATCATAGAGCTTCATGGCTCTCTATGGGATGTCTGCCGTGCTGACAGGTAAGCACGCACATCAGCCAAAGACTATCCTCTTTTCATCATGATGGCGCTCTTCTTGTGGACTGTTCCATGCATTGAACCAGCAGCGTTGATAATCAGCCAATGGATGGCATTTGGCATATGCATATTGTAGATAGCATCCACTCTGCTCAGCTTGCACAAAGCAGCCATGTTTGCAATATATTTGGCCTTCCATGCCACCTTGATTTCAAATCAGACGGTAGCTGTGAAACAAATGCTGCATGATGCAACATGCATGTGTGATATGGTCTCACATGCACACCAGAGACACCTGCATGTGCAAGCTGCAAATGACACATCCGCTGTCCTCCTAACTCGTTTTTCACCCTATTCAGGCATGGCTACCGGTCTGAGGATCAGAAGCCATGGGAAGACCGCACACAGCCACTGGTAAGCTTCATAGCAGCCTTGCTTCATGTCATATGTTGTAGACTCACTGACTTCACTCTGAACGTAGCATGGCAACGCCAACCTATCATCAGACCTAAGCACCTGACTTCATTTCTTGTTGCCAACATTTTAATCTGGCACAGCTATGTAAAAGATCTGCCAGATGGACTGTCCATGCGTGAGTTCAAAGCGACTTAATGCTGAATGTGCCACGCACATGTTAGAGGTATCACCATGAGCGAGTGGCAGGTTGTTTACAAGAGATGGCCCCTCACAGAGGAGGGCCTTAGCCTTGGCAGGAATGTAAGCTTATGCTTGCAATCATTGGGGTATGCCATGTACAACAGGCCAATCACGACGAAACTTACAGTAGCAGGTTGTTTGCAGGTGCCAGAACTGCAAGGGCAAGGGGCACCGGATGTGAAGCACCATGCCAACATCCCTCTCAAGAAGCTGCCACATGACTCACAGGGGCACTTGCTGCGGCCAGGTGTGGTGTGGTAAGGCTTCGCATGCACACCACTTGGTCCACCAAAATGCCATTTCACCAACTAGCACATTGTGTGAATGCATGTCCAGCAATGCTTCAATCTCTAAAGCCAACAAAGCTTGATTGCGCACACTCAACTGAATTACCCTGCCTGCAGCTGTGCACTTTGTGTTGACAGCAATTATGTCATGCCTTACTGGGGATCAGACAGACTTGACAAGAATATGCACATCAGCTGGGACACAACCCAGCCATGAACAGTGCATCGGAGAATTTTATGCTGCACAGGTTTGGAGAAGGTCTAGATGCCGATGTGCTGGGGGAGGCTGCTGAGGCATTGCAGACATGTGACCTCTTCATGACCATTGGCACATCTTCTGTGGTGTATCCAGCTGCCGGCTTTGCAGCTCAGGTGAATCTCCTCTTGACTTTTGCTGAGTGCTCAGCCATTCAGACTGCTCAGGATTTGGTCTGCAAAACTGCATGCCACTACCTACAGCAGACTACAGTCAATGCTCTCCGAGACAGATACACTGCAACCATGCGCCAGACTTCAGAGTAATGCATGCCTGCTGGGAGATACACACATGGTTAATTCAGCCTCTGTTTACACATGTCTTTTAGTGAACAGAGTGTGGTGTATCTGGTACACAGTCAAAAACATTGGTAGATACATTGCACAATGCACTATTCACTTGTGAGGGACTTTGATATGGGTGTTGCCCTCAAGAAGCCTGCATCAAATGTGCAGGTTGCTGCAAGAGGAGTGCCTTTGGCAGAAGTCAACCTGGATACCAGCGAAGCAACTGACATCTGCCAGTATGTCTTTCAGGTGAGCCCTTTGTCAATGTGAGCTGTAAAGCAGCATGACATCATCAGATGTGATATGCATTCCTCGCTGTTTGCATCCACAAGGACATAGAATCATTAGTAATGTTATACATGTGAACAGGAACACTACACAACATACACACAGAGCCCAAGATCATATCCTTGCATCAAGTGCAGTATGTCATCATGGCAAAACGAGGCAGCATCATAGAATGGCAGTGGCTCACCAGTCGGTTTTGCAGAATACCTATGATTGTGGTATTGGCTGCAATGTGCAGGGCAAGGCTGGTGAGATCTTGCCTGGGTTGTTGGATGTGTAAGGAGCTATAGTACATACATCTGTGTACAAACGTTGTGTCAGACTGCAAGGCCGAACGAACGGAGGATGCCTTCTACCTTATGTGGTTGCCGCACAGAGTTGTACGGTGTATGATCTGCATTTCAAACTCAGTTCGACCGCCAGAAAAACTATGCAGGCATTGTTGACACTGCGTATGCAGTCCCCCCAGAGTCTAAAAATTAACACGGATTCATTTTGTGCCTCTAAAGAAGTTCAGGTATGAGACAGTGAAGTAAGCTAAGTCAACAAAACCAACCACGCAAAAACTCAACTATTTCACAAATAAAAGCTCCCCAAACAATCACACAAACATGCCTTTCGAGCGACAACATTGAACAAAATTCGCACTAACAATCTGCTCAATACACTGAATCAGTCCTCCATATCACTGTCATCAGAGAGCTCGTAGTCTTGCAGCACATCATCCTGGTCATCGTCTCCTGCTGAAAGAGCGTCAGCAGCAGGCCTGGCCTTGCTGCTTTGCTTGCCAGCAGCCTTCTGCTTGCCCTTGCCCTTTGCTGGCAGCAGACTGCCCTCAAATGCAGCTTGACCCTGCTGCACACAAAACAGCTGTTCAGAGGTGTAAACAATGCACAGCCAACTGGGATTGGTAACACGCTACAGTGCAAAGGCATCTCTACATCTACTGGTAACATGTGTTGCAGTTTTGCAGCAGGGTTCGCTGCCAAGCAGAGGACATGATGGCATGCAAGAAGCCGCACTGAGTCTTTGTCCAAACAATCTTATGTCTTCCTGAGACACACCAGAGTTTGAAAATGCCAAGGCACAACTGAATGGTAGCCTAAGTGAGCTCACCTCATCTGCCTCCTGAGCATCATCCTCGCGCTCTGACTGCTTCATAGGGGCCTCTTCCTCCTCTTCAGAGTCAGACGCACCATCAATCAGGCTAGCTTTACGAGGCACCGAAAGCTCATCAGAGCTCTGCATGGCTCGCCGCTGCACAGCCTTCTCCCTCAACACCAGAGCATACTTCTGCAAAGGGGCCTGCACCACACAAACACAACACCTGCAACTCTGCTTCTGCAGCGTACATGCACAATATCCTTGCAACATGAACAGAACAGCACTTTACGCCAAGTAACTGCTGCTGCTGCTGCTGCTGCTGCTGCTGCTGCTGCTGCTGCCAGATTATGATGCATGCGCATGACATAGGACTCATAGTTAACAGGAAGATTCAGCAGGAATTCCTTGCAAACGCAATGACATGGGCCTGTAGTGCTGGATCTGTGCAGCGCCTCACCTGATTAGCAGCCGACTCAGTCTGGAGGAATGTGTTGACTTGTGCCGTGTCTTTGGGGCTGAAATCGACTTGCTGCCGCCGCTGGCTCACAAAGGCCATGTTGCGCTCCAGGGCATCTGCAAGCGCCCTGGAAGAAGTACGGAAGCGCTCCACCTTGCACTGCTTGCCAAACTTGCGCAGGTGCAGCAGGGGCAGATGTGCCAGCTCTGGGAAGGCAATGCTGCACGACCACTGGCTCAAATGCTCTGCCAGTAGCTCAATCACCTGGAAAGACAAAGAAAACACTACACCTTCTAGCATCAGTTTGAAGAAGCCGAGTATTGTACCTGGCTGCCCAGGGAGTTCAATCACCTGCGCAAGTGTGTGATCTGTAGTGGTGAGGCTGATCTTTCTGCCTGGATGGTGCCTGGCTTTATGCATGGATTATGCCCACAAGTATCTCAGATGCTCAGCAGCGAGTAAGCTTGCTGTGGGAAAGATCGAGTACAAAAGCACAGTGTCAAATGGGTCAGCCAGCGGCTCGATACCTCAAGGACTGGTTATTTGATGTTGACCGACACAGCATTTGCCAGTCAGATGTGAAATAACAGAATGTGGAATGCAGTATTGCAGGATGTGGAGACAGACATCCTTTTGCGACTTGGCTGTCAATGCAAGCAGGCGCATGGACGCTTGCTTATACAATCTGAAAAGATCTGCAATTGCACGCTTTACATGCACATAAAGGTATATGTGCAACCATCAGTGCGATAATTGCAAGAGGTGATGCAATGTCATTGCACCCTCCACTCAGCTGAGCGATGCATCATTATCAGCTCTGTTGGCATCAAGAGCTGGCAAGACAAGGAGCAAACCTGTGACACGATCTCCTCTTGGAAAGCTGGTGACCTGAGGGCATTCTTGCTGACACGCAACTGGAGGGCCAGATCGGGCATGCCCCCAGCCCCTGCCTGAGGCCTTTTGCTTAGCTCTCCCCACTGCATGTAGTGAAACATGGCGCTTCATGACATGCAAAGAACAAAGGCAACTTGCAAAAAACAGTGACAACATTGCCTGGTCATGGCCATCAAGCAGGACATACATTTGATGTTTTGATGAGGCAGCAGGGAGAGCAGTAGACACCATACGGAAACAGTAGACACCATACGGAAACAGTAGACACCATACCAGAGCAGACCTGACGATGCCCCCTGAATGCATTAGACTACAGCACAAGCATGTGAACAACCTGCATCTAGATGTGTTGTGTGACAGCTTTGCAAAGGGAGCTAAACGCGACGCACTTTTTCTGCACCGCTTCTTGGCATGCATGACACAGAACTCATCCTGTTTACACGTCATGCAATACATGTTCTACAGCTGGAAAAGCAACAAGTCTGATTACAGTATGCAGCAACATGTGTTATGACTGATGCGGTGACTGCCAGAACAGGACCTCGTATAGGAAACTACTCACGGCTGTCTGCACCTGAACCTAGGGGAGGACATGTGTTCCATAATGAATGAACAGATGAGTGGATGGATGGAATAAGGGGGGGTGGCTTTGAGGTTATCATGTAGCACGCACCTGTAGCATCTCGAGCAGCAAGGGAGAGAGGGGGATGAATTTGCCCACTGCTTTCCCCAGTCCCAGCAGGGCCCGAATGCAGCGCAGGCGCAGTGGGAAGTACCGGGGTGTAGGCACCAGGCGCACTGTGCCCAGCAGCACTTGTGTCAGAGGGTAAACCAAGGGCCTCAGCTCCTGCAGGCACAGATGGATGCCATTGCTGCTTAGCATATGGGTGTCATTGATGCTGAGCACAACAGAGCAAAATGTGTATGTGACATGACGTCAAGATACAAAGTATGGAGCGTTGCGTCTGCCGTAAACACATACGACTGTAAGATGAGCTGGCAGCTGGACAGGGATGGTGCAAGTGAGGCAAAGCAAATGATTGCCAGATCAACTTCTGCTGTACTATGGCCAGACCTGTCAGGCAGGCACCGACTTCAGACTGGGCATTCAGACATCTCATGTGAGCTGTCGCAGCATTACTCACGGGCGCTTGAAAAAGCAAGCTACCTCACCTGCTTGTCAGCATGAGCAGCCAAGACCTTGGCCCAAAGCTCCAAGCAGTTCACAGTCTGCCAGCAGTACACCTCCCTGAAAGCATCCTTGGTACGCATGGCCAGGGCCCCTCTCAGCAGCACTGCCAGTTGCCTGATGCCCGTGAAAGCCTGCTGATAGGAAGCTGCCATGTCCAAGCCAAACATCTCCACCACACAGCTGGCCATGAAGTGTATGTGGGGCACGCTGGCTGCGTTCACAAACTTAGCGTTCTGTACAAAGCTGCGGTACACACCCTGCAGGCAGGACAACAGAAGCTCAAAAATATGTACGGAAAAATATGTACGGAAAATGTTTTTTAATAATTAATATTTTCGTTATAATCATATTTTACTTTTACATCTTCAAGGTGTCTTGGTGTTACTGACTTGCTTTCTAATTTTCTTACCATAATAGCTTTGAAGAATACCATTTTCATAGGTTGAAATAAGTATGGAAACTAACATTCGATACTTAAGTCAACCTATGAAAATGGTATTCTTCAAAGCTATTATGGTAAGAAAATCAGAAAGCAAGTTAGTAACACCAAGACACCTTGAAGATGTAAAAGTAAAATATGATTACAACAACAGATGCTAAGAGGATTTGAATAGTGTAGTGTTGCCTGGTTTGGCGCCTCTGTCCAAGTCACTTGTCTTGGGTATACACATGAAGTAGCTCTGACTTGTGCTGACAGCTTTGCATTCTGCCTCTCAGAATGCTGTCATCTCTATCCATAGTGACAGCAGAAGAACGAAGGAGTTCAGGACAAGAACGCAAGGCCTACTTCGCAGTACTTTGTACTCTAGCCTGACTGACTGACTGACTGTTTTGTGCACGAGCCCACAAGGGCAAGCAGGCTCGATGACTGCTCACTACAGGCATGTCAGCACTTGTTTCTTCTTAGTGGTTTGTCAACACCTGTCTGAATAACAGCAACACCTTTTTGCACGATCGA
>JAABUK010011381.1_pt1 | contig 11608 bp, 17 predicted proteins | sample 5559141 | NCBI WGS metagenome assembly JAABUK01 (sample SAMN10711869, study PRJNA513367) | rock metagenome | isolation source: Antarctica rocks | place: Antarctica: Victoria Land, Pudding Butte nord | collected 2016-01-03 | reverse complement strand
GATTCAGCAGTGAGTTCACAAGACAATATCTGGGCTTGGGGAGGGATTGGGGGGGGGGCCCAGCAACAAGACCCATGAAACAAGATCTAGCATAGAATTCACAAGTCATATCTGGGCATATGCATTGCCCATGCAGTGCACATTGAACAGCTAGCAGACTGAAACGAGTTGTTAACGCCCTGCATTGGGCTGTCTATGTACTGATTGTGACAACTTTCTTACTTTGGTGCAGCTCTGCTCCCTGCCTCAGGGTGCTGGTGTTTGCATTTGTTGCCATACGTGCAATTTCCACTCAGGAACTTTGTGCATATTTCCTGTCTCTGCTCCACGATCGCCCCGCTGGCTGTCTTCCTGCCCACTACAAAGCTCTGTGGGTTGGCTCTGAATCCCTGACCGGTTGGTCTGCTCCCAATGGTGAACGCTGCCATGCTCTGCATCTGTGCCAGCGCTGGGTTGAACTGCTCAAACCCAGTTGCCTAGTGCCTGCCCATTGGGTTCGAACAGTTCAACCCAGCGCTGGCACAGATGCAGAGCACGGCAGCGTTCAACATTGGGAGCAGACCCAGCGGTCAGGGATTCAGAGCCAACCCACAGAACTTTGTAGTGGGCAGGAAGACAGCCAGCGGGGCGATGGTGGAGCAGAGGCAGGAAATCTGCACAAATTTCCTGAGTGGAAATTGCACGTATGGCAACAAATGCAAATACCAGCACCCTGAGGCAGAGAGCAGAGCTGCACCAAAGTAAGAAAGTTGTCACAATCAGTACATAGACAGCCCAATGTAGGGCTTGCATGAGTGTATAACACAGGAGCTCAATTTGCGTTGGAAAATTGGAACAGTCAGGGAAGTTGTTGTGTTATTGTATGCCTGACTGTTGAGGAGATGCAAGTGGATGTGTCTTGTTGAAAGATACTTTACAGTGGTTGCAACTGCAACAGGTGGTTGCCTGATCGCTTTTCCACCTTTTGATCTGGCCCTGGCTTCTCAACCCATACTTTCAACCCATTGATAGCCTGAGGTAGTTGCTCAAATGGCCAGTCTGCTATGACCCCTGCTGTTCTTGCCTTTTCCAATTCATTTTCTCCAAACTCCTGATGCTGCTGGAATGAGATATGCTTTGCAACATGTAATTGTGCAGGTGCCATTCACATGATGTCAAACACAATGGGAGGGACACAAACCTCTGACACTGCACAAGAGATGGTCCAATTCTCAGGAGGCACCTTCACTCCCTCCATTGCAAACATGGTGGTCTGCAGACACCTGCATACCAGATTCCTGAATCCCAGACATGATACCAGCATCCCCAAGTGTTTGTTAGTGTTCCCCAGACATGATACCAGCATCCCCAAGTGCGCACCTTTTGGCAAGTTGTGCTCATGTGATGTCACATCTTCAGCACCAGCCAGGGTTTGTTGTCAAGGCAACAGGCAGTATTACATGCATTGGCTGGGCTATCCTTGCAAAAAGGCGGCTGACAAAAGCATGCTAGCTGAAACAGCACGGTCACATGATGCTGACTGTGCAGACACATGGTAGCATGATGCTGACACTGCAGACACATGGTAGCATGATGCTGACTGTGCAGACACACCATTACACAATGCTGCCTGTGCAGACACATGGGTTGCTGTTGCCTGCAGACATTCATTGCATTGTTACTTCTGATCCTGTGGCCATGCACGCCTGACTGAGGAGAATGTTTTGGATTTTGAGTTAGCAAGTATGCCAGTTTGTGACAACACCAAGATTGCGTGATGAGTCAGATCCGCTACTGATAGCATGTGGTGCCAGATGCTGCAAGCAGAACTTCCTAGTGGTGCCACAACAACCAAGCAGGCACAAGCATCTTAAATACGCACAGAAAATACCTGTAGAATGGCGATATGTACACCTTCTTGATGTCAAATTGTATTAACTGCTCTGCCACTGCCTTGGCCTGCGTGACAAGCACTGACTGTTGCAGACAAGAGTGCAAGGGGTAAAAGCAAGGCCTTACACACATTGCTGTCCTAGGGCACATGTGAGATGCAATGCCAACTTGACAGTGCAGCTGCAAAACAAGACAGCATCACTGTGTCATCATCTTGCGCACAGCTAAGTCTTTTTCAACACGACCTTTCTCAAGAGGATCACTGAGGTGTATCATTAATGCACTCTAACTGAGACAGATTCATGATGATCTGCGCATGCAGGGTAGGAATGCACGCTGTATTTACGCGGCTGGTGCAACTGTGCATGCACCTCACAGACTTGTCTGTGTCAATGCTACTCAAGTCATGTAAGCACACTGATTGCACAATGCTGACTGCTTGTGCACATGACCTATACCTGCTCTTCGCCCTTGGGTGTGAGGTATGGGTCATACGGCCGACTGGCTTGCGCACTCCATGACTTGTCCATCTGCAATACACTACATCACTCATAAAATAGCTCTGTACAGAAATCTGCTGCAAGTGCAGCACCAAATATCTGTCCTATGCAGCATTGATTCAGGAGACAGTGCACCATTCTGCCAATGTACGAGTGTTTGCAACTCTTGCCTGTCTTCTGATAAGCAAAGCACGTACTCACTGAGGACTCAATGCAAGTGGTGCTGTGTGCGTTGCGCATGTCTGCCATGCACAGCAGACAGAACTGACTAGAAAGCAACTACTGAACGTCAGCTTTGATGGGATACTCTGCAAGCCTGTTAACAGGTCATATGAGCAAATTAGCATGCAATAGTTGGTTTGTGTTGACAGTATTGGGGTGGATCAGGGGCAACCTCGTCGATTCTCTCGCCGTGTCGCATGACCACAAAATGCTGACGTTTGATAGCTGGACCCTTTGCATCTCCCTTAGGGCTTTCAGGGTCCTCAACCTTAGTGTCGACATCATGTCTGGCTTGTGCTTGAGCACCTGTGCATGCAAGCATAACCAGGTCCTGCTGGGTGCCTAGATGCCAGGGAGGTAATAACAATGCCATGGTAGGACATGCCAGAGTGCTCACCTAGCTGATCTATCTCTTCCATCATGGGCAGGTACTGTGGGGGTTCCTGGTCGACGTGTGGTAGGGTTTCTGTAACAAACCTGCATGCAGCACATGTAGATGGCCAAAGCTTTTGCTGTGGCAAGCAGAAGCTTCCTGACACGTGACGAAGACGGTGAGAGCTTCTGGCAACCAGGGAGGATACTCCGTAGCATACTTTTCGCTGGTCGGCTTCTCTTCTGCTGCTAAGGCTTGCACGGTAGAGATCAAGCCCGCAGCAATAAGGGCTGCGCGCCTGTTTACATGTGAAACTGAATGTGGTGATCTTGTTGACGCACAAACGCGTCTGAAAGTTGCTTGTCCGGTCCGAGATACGCCTGGTGACCGCAGTAGCTGTGCTCGGCCAGTCACTTGTGACATAGAAATGAGCCCAAGCGTTGCTTGGTGTCACAATAGCTTGAATGAATTGCAAAGTCGCTCTGCCCACAACACTTGCGCGCTTAGGCCCCGGACCCACAATATATGTCGATGCTTGCGTGACAGACTAGGGACCTACAAAAAATTGGTTTCGGAGCGCGCTGAATGTTCTGCATCTCAACCACCACCCTGACAACCATCTGATAAAACCTGGCACACACCACACCCTGGCGCCAGGGATTTGCGTGGGAGTTCAAGTGTGCCCAGAAAAGTACTTTGAGGCCAAAGGCTTTCAAAGTTTGCCAGCCTTCAAGTTGAATCCCCTGACAGCTGTCTCATGCATGTCTTCCCAAGTCATTCAAGGGTTTAAAAATTGACACCTATGTATGGGTTTTGACCATGCATGCAGCACATATGTGTTGTTTCATTAGTCCAGGCCTACCTGGCTTGTGCCTGCAATGCTTTGCCAATTGGCTGCTCAGCCTGTCATTTGGCGCCAAAGCTGACTGGACTGAGCCTTTTCAGGGATTGACAGCAAAGTGTGTACACAAGTGTGAATGAGTGGCTTCAGGGCTCAAGCCTGCTGCTGTACAGCAAAAGCAAGACATGTCTTGCTTTTGCTGTTTTTTGGCAGCAGGGGGTGCACTGCAGAATTCTGGAGTTCGAACTCTTGCATGCATGGCTCACGTGATCGCTGCAGCCAATTTGATTGATGTTCACGCTTGGATAGACGTAATCTTGCTACTGCAAAGGCTAAAACCGGGGTGTACTGCAGGCAGCACCAGCGCAGCTGTCGTACTGGGTGTCCTGCGGTCCCCAGAATTGGCATGACTAGGCGGTCAAATCCCTAATGTGGTGGAAAAGCACGACTGAAGTAGACTTCGGGTGAGGTACAAATCCGAAGAGGAAGCGGATGTCCTGTCCATCTGCCTGGTGATCAAAGACCCAAAACGCCACCTTGCTCGCTGGCAATAGTCGTCACCTCGTCACCTGGCAATAGACCGCCTCTTTTGAACGTATTGCTTTTGTCACCACTGAGACCGGCTTTGCTGAAGCTGCACAGGCTCGTAAAGGCTTTGTCGTGTGCCGATTGCTTGGCGGCATGTCAGGTCATTGTTTGCACGCCGCGCAGACAGGCACAATAGTCAGTCTTCATGCACATGGTAAAAGGCAGTCGTTTACCCAAACAGCTTTCAGACATCAACAGATCCAGACAGCAAGCGCCTTGTCTCGGCGCACGTGCAAACACGGGTCAAAGCATGGCAGACTGACTATCCTAGCCGCGTCAAGCACTGACGAGGCTGTCCGCCGCTCCAATGACCCCATTCGTAGTGCACAAGATCTAGCTGAAGGGGTCCAGGATTTTCTTGATGAAGCTCAGAGAAGCCTGAGCACAGATGAGGCTCCTTTGCCTGAGCATCCCATTGGAGAAGTTGGCACCATTGACGTGGCTGAGGGCATTGATGCTGCAGTACGTTTGTGGGTGTTCTAGCTGATTGCAGCAAGTCACAGCCTGCCTGGTCTGATTGCAGCACGTCACAGCCTGCCCCTCCACAGCAGTACAATCTTTGCCAGAGCTTGCATGACACAGTTGTGGTGTTTTTCAGGTCATCAGAGTGCCTAGCGACTTCTTTGCTAGGGAAGGCTTGAAACTGACACCAGAGTATACGGTAGGCAAGGAGATTGGGGGGGGTGTTCAGGGCAGAGTTTTGGCTTTGAATGGGCCAGATGGCGAAAAGACAAACAAGCTGTTGAAGGTCAGCCCTGCTGTGACCACAGCGGCCTAGACATTCTTTGCGCCCTCAATCCTGTGAACCTTTGATGATCTTTGAAGCACCGTTTTGGTCAAGCTTGCTTAGCCTCAATGAAATTTAGTGCTGCATGGTGTGCATTGCTCAAATGCAGACATGCCATTCACAGCATTCAAACCATGCTGGAATTGATGCAACTTTACTGGAAGTTGGGCTGCGCATTGCACAGCAGTGCTGGTCTGCACTGCTGGTCTGCAGTCAATCACAAGCATGCAGTTGAACATCTCAGTCATACATCTCTCATACATCTCAACCATACATCTCATTGATTTGCATGTTTGTGATCCCACAATCAGCTTCCTCGTCTGCCAGTTACAGCCTGCTGCCACCTGGTGCAGGTGATGAAGTACAAGCTTGCGACACCCATGACTGGACTAGATGTGGGTCTGAAGCGTGAATGGCTCATCGGGCAGCAACTGAACACCATTACAGGGGAAGATGGCCAGTTACATGGTACGCACATGACCTGACACCCCTTTGTCCTGTGACACAGTCTTGTGTGGCTGTCAGCAGGCAATTGGCACTTGGCATCCCAATGCAAGCTGTGTCTGTCCATATGCTTTCTGTGACAACAATGCGCAAGAACTGCTGCTTGTGAGGCTGAAGCAGAGTCAGCCGTTTTCTCCCACGCATGCAGCAAATAATGCATTGCAGCTGATGAAGCAGGACCACAACACTGTTACCAGTGAATCTGTTTCTGCTTCATCATTTGCTGTGCATTGTTTTCTGCATACCTGAGAGAACACTGCTGATTCTGCCTTTTCTCCTGGTGCCAGTGTCGGCAACGAAGTCCATAGCAGCTCATGTTGAGTGGCCCATTACACATCAGAATCTGAGGATCAAAACTTGTTGCGCGGCCCATAGCACATCAGAATCTCAAAACAAACCTGTAGATCAAACCCTGCGGATCAGAACCTATGGATCAATCCCTGTGGATCAATGCCTGTGGATCAATACCTGTGGATCAATACTTGTGGATCAAAATCCCCTGATGTAATGGCGTGTAGTCTTGAGCCATCACCTTGCTGGCAGCATCTGTAACATTTGCCTCGGACAAGACACTGCCATGCAACAGACACACTTGTCATTGTCTGCAACAGGATTCATGGGCACTGTCACGTGACAAACACAGTTGTTATTGTCTGCAACAGGTTTTATGGTTACTGCATGTGACAGACACACTTGTCATTGTCTGCAACAGGGTTCATGGTTATTGTCATGTGACAGACACCGTTGTCATGATTCATGCGTACTGTCATGTGACCGACACCAGTTGTCATTGTCTGCAACAGGTTTCATGGGTACTGGCGCCTGCCTGCTGGACAAGGAATCTGACATGCCATGTGGGCTGATCATAGAGAAGGTGAATGGCATCCCATGTGAGAAGCGACTCACCAAGGATGAGAGCTTTGCCGATGTGCGCTACCTGCTAGAGATGTGCAAACAGGTCAGCCACTTCTCACTCCCTGTTGATGCCCACTTGTAAGCGGTACTACATTATAATGCTGAAGGCAGAAGTCAAGATAGAGGACTGCTCTGCTTATGTGCAAGACCACGTCAGCGCTAAACCCACTGCAGGGTTGCTGCATGCAATGTAGACTCGGGGTGACGTACACTGCATGCAGCATCTGTGTGACCGTGTGGCATTGCTACAGCTTATACACATGCATCATCCATGTGTATAGGCTATTGCAGTGCTGAACGGCCTCCCACAACAAATGATGCAACTATATGCCTCAATCCTGTTTCTCCTGTATTGTATGCAGTAGTAGATGCGCAGCATGCTGCTTGGTGTGTCATGAATTTGAGCAACATAGTATGCATATCTACTGTATGCAACAATAGATGCCTGTAACAAGCTGAAAAGCCTGTAACTATGTAAACAATCTAGCTTCCTAGCTAAAGCGTCGATATCACTCTTTGAAAAAGCTGTCTTGCGACGACAATTGCTGGCACTTGTTATCGCGAGACAGCTTTTTCAAAGAGTGATCTCGACGCTCCAGCTAGGAAGTTAGAACTCGTCACATAGTTACAAGCTTTCAGCTTGTTACAGTGCCCCTGTTGTGTGGTTCAAAGTCACAACACATTTAGCACCATTGGGCGCATCTGTTGCAGCATACAGCACTGTATTTCCGAAATTGAGCAACTTTGTTCGTGCTCATACCGACCATGCATGCAATTCAGGAACTAGACTGTTCATTGCAGCACAGTTATATTTGCCTTTAAAATAAGCGGGTCAACATGCCCTATGCAAGTAATTCCAAACGGAAAGCATCACCATGTGCACACGGGCTAAAGCACTATGGGTCTTTTTCCTACAGCCTGGTGTGCACACAAAATCTTACATTGGTAGTTTCAGCTGCTGAACGGCACAGTCTGAAGCAAATTGCATAGAATTTGCATTTCCCTGTAATTACAATTACTGAAGTTCCATGACTCAAGCCTTGTGTACCAGCCCACTCACACTCAATGTGGTGGAATCTGGTTTTGCTAAGGAAATTGACAAAATACCGGCCACTCAAGTTTAATTGCATAGTTGCCCTTGTAGCACAGAGTATTGCCCCTTTCTGGACTGCATGAGCAGGTGGTGCGCGATCCAGGAACATAACCGTCAACGTGTTGACTGGCATTTTCCTGGATCGTCGCACCACCTGCGCATGCAGCCTGCAGAGTGATTTGTTGTTCTGTGACTATGTCAGGCAATTCTGCAGCATCTGGGCGCTGTTTCATTCAATTGTTCAGTCAAGCTGAGTGCTGAGATTGCATACCATTCCGGCAGGCAGGTGCCTAACAACCCGAATAGCTATCGTACCTGGGTCTGCTACTGCCAAGATCTGTTCGGAAACAACCCTCTGTTGAGGTATCCTGCAAGCTTGTCAGCATGGTGCAGATGATAGTCACTCTGCACGCTGCATGTGCTGGTGGTGCGTGTGCCGGGACAATAGCTGTCAATTCGTTGACTGGCATTTTCCCGGCTTACGCACCAACTGCATGTGCCGTATGCAGATTGCCTAGTCACTCTACATCCAGGCAATATGCAGCATGACGAGGCAGATGGTTTGGCTGGCAGTGATAACGTTAAACATATCATCACTTGTCATTGGTCTTAATTTCACTGTTGTCACCGTTTGGACTTTATTTAGGGTCTTCCTCCTTGCCCCTCCCCCCCTGTCTGCACGCGTTGGTAATGCATGCGTGTGCCTGTGACTGTTGCATGCACTGTGAGGAGACATGCAGTCACAGTGTGTTGCCAGAACAACATTGCATACCATATTTCAGGTGTTTATTATGGCATGTGGCACACACACCTAAGATCTGGCATGCAATGTCAACATGACAAGATGTCATGACTGCATCTTCTGACTGTAACTGCACAGTCTGCATGCATGTTGAATGTATGTGTGCGCCTGTCACTGTTGCACGCATTGTATGGAGATGTGCAGTCACAGCATGTTGCCAGAACAACGTTTCGTACCATATTTTGGGTGTATGCCATTGCTTGTGGCATACACCTAAGATCTGGTACGTAATGTTGAGTTGGCAAAGTGCCATGACTGCATCTCCTGACTGTGATTGCAACAGTCACGCGCGCAAACACTTTTATGGGGCTCAAAACAGAAGTCTAGTGCGTAGCCTTCACGCTGCTGATTTTGCTGCTCATCTGCAGAGACCGACATGACTGTGTCTCTGGAATGTACAGACACAGTCAAATCTGTCTCTGCAGATGAGCAGCAACGCATGCATGACACATAAAGCATATCTATCTCCCAACTGCAAACCGTTGTTGCTGTATTACCAGCTTTGAACTGAATGTCTGTGCAACAGCTAGCAGCAGCCTTACTGTGTCTTTTCTGCAGCACGAGCTCCAAACTATTACACAGCAGAGCTGCTGCTAGCTGCTTCAGACAACTGCCTGCGTCGCATCATGATGCACACCACGCTCTGTATCTGCCTTGAGATGCTATTTGAGTCATCACATGCCACTGTGTTCTGCTGCGTGCTGCGATTGTATATCCTCCTGGCAGGCAGGTGCCTAACAAGCCAGATAGCTATCGTCCCTGGACAACCGCATCTGTCCAGATCTGTATCAAATTACACTCCTGTTGCGGCATGCTGCAAGCTTGTCAGAAGGTGTAGATGACAGTCACTCTGCATGCCGCATGTGCAGGTGGTGCGTGTGCCGGGACAATAGCTGTCAATTTGTTGACTGGCATTTTCCCGGATCACGCACCACCTGCGCATGCAGTATGCAGATTGTGTAGTCACTCTACATCCAGGCAACTGTGCAGCACGTTGTCATTATGTTGAATGTGAGCCCATTGTCAAATCAGGATTTGATCTGCCAAAAGCGTTGGGTATCTGTTCGGGTGCCTCCATGTCACATCCACAAGAAGGAAATGACTCTTTCCATGGTGACATAACAGTAGCGCGTGCCAAATCTAAGTCTCCATGCATTGCTTTTGGCAATCACCTGGCTTGCGTTTTTGCTATTTTTGGGGACACTTCTTAGACATAAGAGCCTGTTGCTCCATCACACTGCCATACAGCGTCTATGCTTGGTCTCTCTTATGTTGGTGTTCAACAGAGTATGTAGCACCTGAAGACACAACAGAGCAGTTTTTTCCCATCAAAGTCCTACATCGTCTTGACTGGTGTCTTTTGCTAGTCTTGCAATTCATTTGGTCCAAAAGAACCTGTATGTCTGAAGTATCGCTATCTGAAGCTGTGTCTTTGCTTGTGCCACAAGATATGCAAAGCTCATCTTTGGTGCAAGCAGCAGAACAGCTTCAAACTGTCATTGCCATATTCCCAGAATCTCTAGACTGACCTGCCTTACTACATGCATGTGATTGAACTGATTCAACTTTTTCTCTAAAGTGTTCAAGGCAACATATGAGGGCCTTTCAGCGTTCCTCTTCCTCTTGGTCCTATCCGCATGTGCAGGGATATCTGGCAGCCGCCTCAAGCACAGCCTCTGGACATGGTGGATAGCCCAGCATCCAGTTCACCAGACGCATTTGAGGCCTTCTTGGCCAACATGCCAAGGCCTCGAACGCATCTGATGGATTGGATGCTGGGCTGCCCACCATGTCCAGAGGCTGTGCTTGAGGCAGGTCCTTGAGAGCATGAGCAAACTCCTGGTTGATCCTGTGGACAGTGTAATTCCTCAGCAGCTGCTCTCTGTCTGCTTGCAATGGTCTGCCAGTCACGGCTGCCATCAGTGTTGCTGAGGGCAGACCATTACAAGCTGACAGAGAGCAGCTCTTGAGGGATCACACTGCCCACAAGATCAACCAGGAGTTTGCTCATGCATCAAGTGCCACTTGTGCCTGAGGTGGCAGCTCCTTGAGAGCAACACTGATGGCAGCCATGACGGTGGTCCTCGCTAGATACCCTGCTGATTTGTTGGGAGCTGGCCTGCTTGCCAAGGCAAACAAAGCAACAGAAAACCTGGCAAGGACCCCAGTCAACACTGATGGCAGCCATGACTGTGGTCCTTGAATACCTGGCAAGGACCACAGTCATGGCTGCCATCAGTGTTGCTGAGGGCAGGCAAGCTGTGCCTGCCGGGGTTCAGGGTTTACCTGTGCAGCCCGCTACAATACTTGGCTTCTCATCAAATCAACGCCGAAAGGCGCAGTCTTTTCTTTTCTTGTCTCTACCGCGGTCTAGGTTTGCCTTCTGGCCCAAAGTTGGTGGCCGCTGCTCTGGGCCAAAAGCCAAGGCTACACCCGGTAGAGAAGAGGGGGGGGGGGGAAACTATGCCTTTCGGTTGCTGCCTGGAGCCGCCTGATAATGCTCAGGTGGGTCTACCAGTTGCTGGAAGGGACCATCAGAGGACGTTGCTGAAAACTGTTTGGCTCCGGCTACAGTCAAAGGATCTTCTACTTGACAGTCTGAGCTGCTGCTAGCTGCTGCTGAGACGTGTGAGGTGAGGTAGAGAGTGAAGCTGCCAACTTTGCCAGCCAGAGGCTTGAGCGACTGCTGAAAATGCATAATCTTGCCTGCCCATGGAAATTTCCGCCTGTCAAGTACTGCCATGAGAATCAACTGCCTCAATGAATAATGAGTCATGTTGACTACAGTTTTGACCCTGGCTCCAGAATTTGTCCAGGGTGTTGCCCATGCATTTCAACCCTGATTCTGCTATTGACACCTGTCACCAGTCTGGTCACCACATGTTGCATTGCCAACTTCGGTGGATCGGCTGGTGGCAGCTGTTAATTGCCCGCAGTACTGTAGCATGCTGGTGCCTGATATGACACCAAGCTGGTGGCTTCTGTCACCTGCCTCCACCCAGCAAGCAGATTGTTTTCAAGAAGATGAAGTTGGTTGGATGGTGCTTTTGTGAACAAGTTCAAACAATGCTGTTTCAGTAACCTCAACAGGAGCCTGCCCCTTCCTCCTTG
>JAABUK010011380.1_pt1 | contig 11609 bp, 16 predicted proteins | sample 5559141 | NCBI WGS metagenome assembly JAABUK01 (sample SAMN10711869, study PRJNA513367) | rock metagenome | isolation source: Antarctica rocks | place: Antarctica: Victoria Land, Pudding Butte nord | collected 2016-01-03 | reverse complement strand
TCTGAGTTTGGCGCCCACGCCGTGTGAGCAAAGCTTGTGTTGTTGACCATGGCCCCGACAGCGCTGGACACCCTTAGTCCGCTGCCAGACAGTCAGATCATGCAGTCAGGAACACAATACTTGGTGAGTACATGCAATTGGCGGACATTTCATCATTGCAGGACTCCTGTAGTCGCACGATTTCTCGTCTGGACCTGAAAGGGGAATCCTGCTTTCCTTCCGTTGCAGACACAGAATAGCATCGACAGACTTCTGGGGGCTCTGTTGGAGAACATAGCAAGAAATAAGCCAGAAAAACCTGTGCAATGGATGATTGACGTGCTCTCCAGCAGCAGCAGCGTGGAACAGGCAGTTCAGGCAGCGTCGCAGGCACTCATCACCCATACACCCTATTCACGATGTTTGTAGTTCTGAAATCTTGACTGAGGATGCACAAATCTTGTTCAGGACAGTCAGGAAGGTGCCGGCGCAGAGCGCACAAGTGCTCTGTTGACAGTGTTCAAGATGCTAGACAAGGTGACAGCACAGCACGTCGAGCATTGAAGTTCCCTGAGGGCACAGGAATAATGCTGAGATGACTGACTGGGCATGCAGGAGGGTCAAGGAAACCTTCAGCTCAGTGATCTTCAGGCTTACACCTCCAGGCATGGCATAGCCTCCTTGCCGCCATCAGAGGTGGAGCAAGTCTTCGATAACATTGATGCTGGCAAAAAGAACCTGGTAAGACAGCTGCGCTCTAATGCCCAGACAGAAGCTGTCAGTGTACTGCAATTAGCTGGTTCTATGAGAAACGGTGACATTTCTTTGCGCAGGTGACAGCTGATGACTTTCTGAGCTACATGAGCAAAGCAACCTGCAACATGACTGATAGCGAGTTTCAGGACATGGTTGCTTCCATGACACAGGCATAGCTGGTTCCTGCACTATAACATTACTGTCAGCTTGTCTCATCCATTGATTTTGAGTCTGCACAAGTCTGTATGCTGGCCCAGATCACAAGTGTGGAGGTGGACATCAATGTGATGTGTACTCTGATTAACAAGGTTGCGACACGCTGACAGAATACCTCCCAACATCAGCAAACCATGCCGAGTACTGCTGCAAAGCTGATGAGCTGCAATATGATAATGCATTTCATGCCTACAAGTTGAGCCCCATCATTTGTCACCTGATCGCCACTTACACTGATCCATTCACTTCATCAAGCTTGCTCGCTAAATGCAAGTTTGAGAAGTTGTCTTCGGATTCATAACACAAAAAACTGATGGGCCAGTAGTTAGCAGTGTCAAAAACCCTACAGTTGCCACCCTAGTGCGTGTGAACTCGCCCCGAAACCAAAGTTGCGAGACTGTTCACGAAACCTGCATCGTTCCAGGCCTTTGCAAAACTGCGTCCGAATGCCGCAAAAGAGCTCGGCGTATTACGCGCTACAAGTCCAAACCGCTGACGCTTCTAGCATTCGATACCTGTACTTGAAGCCACATACAGATTCTTCAGAGAAAGCTGGGGCCGCGCTATTCGTTGCTGGCCTTGGCATTACGTACGACGAGAGCATTTTGACCGAGCTGTTTGAGATCTTTGGAGCAGTAAGCCAGGTGGCTCTGCACCAGAGTAAGGTTGGTGCCAGCATATGTGCACTGCTTTGCACTTTCCATAGTGTCGCTTACTTGAGTATAACCGTCAATTTCTTGCAGACATCTGCTCTGGTCGTGTTTGCCAGCCCCAGCAGTCTCAAAAAAGCACTCAGGACTGCAGCTGCAAACAAAGCTTTGACGATCACTTTCAAGGAGCCAACAGAAACTTTCGGCCTGAAGGGTACTCACCAGGCCTTCTCTGAACAACACATTTGCACTGGTGACCTGGTGTCTGTGGTGTATCAAGATCTGTTGTTCACTGCAGGTTGGGTTGAGCAGCACAAAGCCAAGACACCAGGCAACAGAGTGCTGCAGCAGCAGCTTGATGAATGGATGACACAGTGGGAAGCTCAAGAATCGCAACGGCAATCTGCGGCTGCAACAGATGCTGCAGACGAGGGCTGGACCGTTGTCACAAAGCAAAGGGTAAGCCCTTCCTGTTCAGAAGTGCTTCCTGTTTAGAGCAAAAATCATGCAGCAGGCAAAGGAGTTTGGCCGAAAGGCAAAGCAGGTCCTGGTCTCATTGCTGACGTTCAAGGTTTCAGATATCAATGTGTGAGACCCAAGGCATAACTCAGCAGTTGCTAACACTGCAGTCCTTGAAACTAGGGTGTCTTGTACAGGGACGGAAAAAGAACACTGACTCAGGAGGCACTTCGGTTGGTTCAGTAGCAGGTGCTGTAGCAGCTGCTGCAAAATCCAGGAAATCTCCTAAACAATTATTGGACTTTTATCGCTTTCAAGCAAGGGACAGGCGACGAGACAGTACGTCACTAACTGTAGAAGCTTTGCTGCTGTTTTGCAAGGGCACTTGACGTTTCAATTGATCAATTGCCTTTTTGCCGTGGTGAATGTGTTGCTATGGCTAACGCCTGAGCTTTGTTTGCAGATGTGCTGGAGCTGCAGCAGCAGTTTGAGCAAGACAAAAAGAAAATTGCCGATTGGAAGGCATCGCGCCGTTTCAAGCCATACTGATGCCAGATGCACAGTGTGCTAGTAGTCTGACCTCAGTGAAGGACATCATCTCTGATGCTACAGCACCTACAGACCACAGAGGCAGGTTGAGGACACTGATCTGCACCAGAACCTTTGTGACCAAATGGATTTGGATAAACCACCTGCAGCCTTGCAAGAACAGATCATACAGCAGTGGTTCCATGATGTACCACTGTTTGTTGGCTGCAGCCTATAGTTTAACTAGGTGCTACACCACTTTTTGGGATCAGGGATTAGGGTTTGTTCACCTGCCATGCAGGCTGCATGCCATAAGGCTTTTTTGTGAATAACTGCACCTGAATCAGAACCTGGGGTCTCTGTCTTGTTTGCGGCATCATCCCCCGGGGCCCAATGCAGGTGCATGTGAATGCGTTTATGTGGAAGCAAGTGTACAGTACTATGCTGGTGTATGTGCAGGTGCAATGCATACACGTCGGCAGCTGCAAGCTATGTGTACATAGGCAATGCAAACGACAATGACATATTATGACAGATTACAGAGAAGACCTTATGGTCAGTGTTCAGTCATGATCATACATGTGATTGCCTCCTCATAGCGACATAGAGCCTAACACAACCTTGCTTGACTGCATGCTGTATCTGATGCAACACCTCTATGATCCAAGCATTTTACCAAGCTCTGCAAAATAGTGTATCCTTGGGAAAGTGTATCTGAGATTCAATAGGGACATAGATACTTTACTATTCGGATTGTTTCATCGGGTGTAATCTAAAATGTGCGTTGACGGTCAGCCTGGTCCAGCCTCACACGTTGACCAAGACAAACAGCGACTTGACTTCGTCAGCAGCGACAACATCTAGCACTAGCCGAGAGCACTTTCTGAAATCTTGTCATCTGCCTCTTCTGTGAGTGCGATACTTCAAGACATGCAAGGATAGCGTACCTGACATGAGCAGATACGGTTTGTCGCGCGCAAGGCCTCAGTCCATCTGCAGCGATGGAGAAACGGTGTGTACGACTCAAAAACCCGCAGATGTTTCACTACACGATCGTCAAAGAGTAACAGCCCTGATTTTGCCTTAGCTATGTCTGCAGACTCCTGAAAGACACACTCCAGGCAGCTGTACAAGGGATCTGAGAAGGTTGAGAGAAAGGCTACCGCAGGTGCGGCTGAGTGCTATTTGTCCAGCTTTTCTGTTACACGGTGTCTGCGTGGAAGCCCTGGTCACAGAAGGTTTTATTTTGATGCAGGCTGAGTCTGACCTACGTGCAAATAAGCAAGTTATCAAAGACCATCAGCTTGCCAAGTGCCGCAAGGCTCTGCTGCCAATGGCCGTTCTCAATCCTGGCTTGGTCCTGGGGAGCGTGCCCAAGGGGCATTTTGCCTCTGCCAAGGTAACACACCTGACAGCCTGGCAGCTGCTAAGGGTCTGTCAGCTCTCAGGACACACATTGATGCATGTTTGGCTTGACGTGCAGCCTTGATTGATGTGTGAGTAAATGACTTGGCTGCAGGAGATAGAATGCATCAAGGAGCATCACAGGAGTGATCCTCTTTGATGCATTCTATCTCCTGCAGCCAAGTCTACTCACACATCAATCAAGGCTGCACATGAGCAGGTAAAAATCTTGCAGTGCACAGGTGGTGTTGTGACTAGAGCTGCATGCTGAGTGATTATTGGAATCAGAATACAGCACTTTCGCTATCAATCTGCGTTACAGAAACGTCAATGACATACAAGTGACATTTACTGTATAACATATTCCAAAATGACATATTGTCAATCTAAACTACGCGTGACACATTGACCAGCCTCACACAGTTGTAAGCTTTGGTGACGGAAAGTTCCATTCTGAGGCATGCTGAGTGTGAGGTGAGGGCCAATAAGCAAAAGATCAGACCATCAGCCTGCTGAATGCTGAGAGGCTCTGCGGTCGATGGTCATACTTGAGCCTGGCTTAGTCCTGCAAAGCGTGCCCAAGGGGCACTCAGCCTCAGCCAATGTAACATGTCTGCCTACCTTGGCAGAGGCTGAGTGCCCCTTGGGCATGCTTTGCAGGACTAAGCCGGGCTCAAGTATGGCCATTGGCAGCAGAGCCTCTCAGCATTTAGCAAGCTGATGGTGTCTGACGAGTTGCTTATCTGCTTTCAGCTCAGACTCAGGCTGCATCAACAGGAATTCTTCTGTGACCAGGGCTTCCACGCAGACACCGTGTAACAGAAAAGCTGCACAAATAGCACTCCGCAACACCTGCTGCAATCGGTCTCTGAACCTTCTCAGATGCTTGTGCAGCTGCAATGCATGAACGTGTCCATTATGGTAGTCGACTTGTGGTCTATAATAGTCAATTTGATGTGCTCAGACTGTCCACGCCTGCCAGTGGCAAGCCCTACAAACACACAGCCTGTGAGGTCACTCTGCAAGGATGAGGTAAGCAAAGCAGCAGCGAAATCTGTTGCGTACCTGTCACAAAGAATTTGCGTTCAGTCTCCTGACGTGCATCAGCACAACCTCGTCTGAGTGTCTCAGTGTCATGTCAACCCGTGTTACGATCAGAGAGTCAACGACAGTCTTAGGTGTCGGCGTCAGATATTTTTAGCGTCGAAAATCATGGTGAACATCATGCTATACGTGATGGAGTGCTGCTGATCAATTGCTTCTGCCACCTCTTCTTATGCTGGGGCATCTGCTTACACCTGCATGGCATGCAAAACTTGAATTTCGTGACCGCTCAGCACGCTGGGACTGTAACTGGTAAGCTGTGATTCAAACATGTCTCTTCCTGGAGTATCTGCCCCGACTGACAATCGGCGCTGTTCTTGAAAGCGCACCTCATTTTGATCCAGCAAAGATGCCAGACAGCAGGATGGTGTACATGCTGTCTAGCCATGCAACAGCGGGACAAGGGGGTTCAACCCCAGCTTCGCGGCGTCTCAAGATTATGCCAGCAGTTTTCAGGTGCTGTTCGCGAGCGCAGGACTTCATCAACTTCGGCCTATCGGCCTTGAACAGGCACCTCCAAACCCTAGCTGGGGTCAAACCTGATTCTGCCTGCAGACTCCTAAAAGGCATCCTCCAGGCAGCTGTACAAGCATGGATCTGAGAAGGTTCAGAAAGCGAATACAGCAGGTGTTGCGGAGTGCTATTTGCTCAACTCCTTTGGTCCACAGTTTCAGTGTGTAGGCACTAGATATAGAAGGTTTTAGTTTCAGGCTGAGTCTGAGCTGAGGGCAAATAAGCAAGTGATCAGATACCACTGCTGATGGTATCTGATAACTCGCTTATTTGCCCTCAGCTCAAACTCAGCCTACAGTAAAATGAAACCTTCTGTGATCGGTGCTTACATGCTGACACCATGTAGCAGGGAGCAAACAGCACTCTGCCACACCTGCTGCAATCGCTCTCTGAACCATTTCAGATTCCTGCTTGTACAGCTGCCTGACGCTACCACAATGGGATAGCTGCCAGACCAAAAGCAATGTGGCCTCACTGGCAAGCAATGCGGCACAGGGCAGCCATGTGCCTGCTGTGCCATATGCTCTACAAACCAAGACACAGCAACAGCCAGCATGGTCCCTCACGCAGCAGTCTCTCATGCAGCTTCAAATCTTCACAAGCTCAGCCTGTGTCTCCCATGTGTTTCGTCAGTCTTTCATAAATCCTTTCTTGATAATCACAATTGTACTGCCCTCCACAGGAATTTTGAAATGCATGAAGCCACGCTCCGCCTGTTGGGAATGCTGCTGCAACATTTGGACGGGTTTGAGACCAACAAGCGCAGTGTGGTCATTGCTGCCACCAACAGGAAAGAAGACCTGGACTCGGCCTTGCTCAGCAGGTCACCTCTTGTGCTTTCTTCCCATCTTGACCTCTATTTGTTGTTATGTTGTTGGGCTGCAGCTTTTGTGAGCTGTTCAGCATTGTAGTCACTGTGATCTGAGACTCAGCTTTGCGTTGGCCACACCAGCGCCCAACTGTGAGGTACGTGTTTTCAAAAGACTTCTTCAGAGTAGATCTTCCAGCAACTTGATTTGGCTAGTTGTATGACTCCAAGCGCGCTCTTCCAGAACCTCCGTGCTGATTGTTCACATTACAGCTGCCCAGAGCAGTCATCCTTGATGAACATAACTGCAAAGGTCAAGTCATTGAGCAACTGTGCCTGGCAGTCAGCGAGGTTTTCCTTGCAGGTTCAACACTTCAGTCCAGTTTGGGTTGCCAGACGAGAGCTGCAGAGCTCAGATCCTGCACCAGTACGCCATGCACTTGTCTGACCAGGAGGTGGCGAGTGTTGCAGCTGCCTCTGCTGGCATGGCCGGCAGGAATCTCAAGGATCTCAGGGACAGGCCGAGCGTCGCTGGGCATCCAAGGTAGGCACTTGCAACTCTCTGTTGTTGCAACTGTATTGCTGCCAGCATTCCAGCTCCAGAAGTGTGCTTCTCTACCCGGATGCATGTCTTTCTCAGGTTACCTCTCAAGTTACAACTTCCCTCAAGATACAAGCAAACTGTCATATAACCTGGTCAGGATCTGAGCTCATGTGGACCATATGTAAGAAAATTCAGTCCAATGCGAGACAATCTGTTGTGTTTGCACTTAGTTGTCACCGATGGTGACCATTGCCAACTGCTGATTATTGGATAACAGCTTTCTAGGAAGCGGTGACTGTAGAGACATTGAGCCTTGTGCTGCAGATCATCAGGAAGGTGGTTGAGCCAGGTCAACTGCCTCCTGTTGCTGAGTATATTGCTGCCGCCAATCAGCGCGTCAAGGAGAGAGAAGCCAAACAGAGACGCTCACAGCTGCCCTTTGCAATGTCGTGATTCAATCTGCAACCAGATTTGCACAAGATGAACTGAAGTCTGTACATGGATTTTGTGAGGTATACCATCGAATGTGAACTTTTATCACTGTCTGCCACTTGTGAAAGTGACTTATCGCAAGTAGAGCATACCACCAAAGCAAATCACACAAACAACAGCCGCAAAAGTTCGTGAGCTGAGATGCAACAGCAGCCATTGCTCAAAACATCTTGTGTAAGAGTCAAATGTTTTCAACGCTGACAATGATACTCTGTGACATACAAAGCTTACAAGAAATTACAGGATAATGTGTTGTATGCAAAAACGCTGTCTATGCAGGTGTAAACGTGTGGGCAAGTGCAATGCATCTTTGTGTGCGCAATATGGATATCTGGTCTCGGGATCACTTTTCGATTAGTAAACACCCGTTTCATAGCGTAAATCTAAAATATGCGTGACAGAAACGTTGACCAGCCTCACAACGCTGCTCACAACGTTGACCAAGACAACAGCAGCGACAGCGTCTAGCCCTAGCCGAGAGCACTATCAGAGTTCTCTTCATCTGCCTCCTTTGTAAGTGCCTTACCTCACGACATGCAAGGATAGCGTACCTGACACGAGCAGATACGATTTGTCACCTGAGCTGGTCGCAAGGCCTCAGTTCAGCTGCAGCGATGGAGAAACGGTGTGTATGACCCCCCAAAAAACAGCACGTGTCTCACTACACGATCGTCAAACAGCAACAGCCCTGACTCTGCCTTAGCTATGCCTGCAGACTCCTGAAAGACACACTCCAGGCAGCTGTGCAAGGGACCTAAGAAGGTTCAGAGAAAGGCTACAGCAGGTGCTGCGGAGTGCCATTTGTCCAGCTTCTCTGTCACACGGTGTCTGCGTTGAAGCCCTGGTCACAGAAGGTTTCCTGTTGATGCAGGCTGAGTCCGAGCTACGGGCAACAAGCAAATCATCAAAGACCATCAGCTTGCCAAGTGCCGCGAGGCTCTGCTGCCAATGGCTATGCTCGATCCTGGCTTGGCCCTGCAGAGTGTCCCGAAGGGGCACTCAGCCTCAGCAAAGGTAATACCTCTGACAGCCTGGCACCTGCTAAGTGTCTGTCTGCTCTCAGGACACAAGATCAGCACAGACTTCCTGCATGTTTGGCTCAATGTATGATTGAGTGACTTGGCTGCAGGAGATTGAATGCATAAAGGAGGATCACAGGAAAACTAAAGCTGGCTATGAGCAGGTAGGGATCTTGGAGTGCAGAGGTGGTTTTGTGACTGGAGCTGCCTTGCTGAGTGATTATCAAACGGCATTGAAATGAGAAGTAACACAGCAGTTCTGGCATCCATCTGATAGCTCGGCACCTGCTACAGCCCTTTGCTGAGTGTCTGTCAGCTTGCAGGACACAGGATCAGCACAGAACTACTGCATTTTTGGCTTGGTGTATGATTAATGACTTGTCTGCAAGAGATGGAACACATGTCGTTGCTCCACTTGCAAAACAACTTCTGCACTGCAAGCTCCCCATCTGCTCATGTTCAGCCTGCATGTGATTGTATTCCTCCCTGATCACAACAGGGAGGATCACAACAACATGAAGGCTGAACATGAGCAGGTGGGGAGCTTGCAGTGCAGAACTTGTTTTGCAAGTGGAGATGCATGCTGAGTACTTATCAACAGGCATTGGAAACAGACATAATCTGGCATGTCTGCCTTGTTGTACTAGCATATGAATTCTGCTCATTATCAGCAGGGGAGATTGCTTGACCTGCTCATGTGTAAAGCAGCAGGGCATATGCAGTGATCAAGTGTAAAGCTAATGGGATTTTGGCTTACAGAGGCTCGAAGAGTTGTCAACAAGGCTCAAGTCTCAGGAGACCATCAGGAGGCAGGCCCAGAAGGACCTGCTGAAGCTGAGAGAGGAGGTTGCATCCGCCAAGAGCCTGAGCACCAGTGCTAACAAGTCAGCTGAGAAGGAGACAACCAGTCTGGTCAAGGTCAGTCTTCATCACATCATATACCACATGTGCTGTCTCAGTGATGCAGCAGCTCCTCAGGCAAGATGCATGCTCGTCCTCAACTCCACGGCTGAGAAACACGTTTAAAATGTCTTCCAAAGTCCCATGCAACTTTGTGCTCAGCACAAGATGGTCTTTGGCGTCATCATAAAAACCAGACACGTGCGTTTTGTAAACAGTCTTGATCTAACATGTGTTGGCCAAGCCATCAATGCAGACACATGGTTTTGTAAACAAAACCAGAGAACAAAGTGCAGGAAATTCCCCTGAGGGTGCCTTACGAGGGGTTTAGTCCACAGGAATTTCTTTCTGTTGCTGCCCTGTTTGTCACAGACATTGCTCTGCTGCTCACCAACCACTCACCACCTTTTCAGTGAGAAGCTGGTTGGTGTGGGCACTGCCAAGTGACATGTGCACTGCGGCAAAGCATGTCACGCCTGAGCTGCTGCTTTGATGCCTTGCAGGAGGTGTCAGACCTGTCTGGCCGCCTGAAGGAGGCAAAGAAACAAATTGCAGGCTTCCAGGAGGAGCGGTCTCACTGCCTTGCCAAGTCAGAGGCAGCAGCACAATCAGCGGCGGAGGCCACAGCTGAGGCGGTCAGCCTGAAGCAAGAGCTGGCCGAGGTTTCTGCACGTGCTAGGGCTATGGAAGCAGACCTGGCCTCAGCCCAACAGGTCAGCTGTGTGGCCTCATGTACCCCCTGTGCATCAGGTGTTGCGCAATGCTGCCCCGTCAGGTTCAACAGTTTCAGCGTTTCTGAAATGAAGACATCCCTCTGAGTGCCTCCTCTGATGCAGGCTGAGTCTGAGCTCCAGGCCAACACGCACATCATCAAGGACAGTCAGGTGGCCAAGATCCGGGAGGCTCTACTGTCCATGTCCATCCTTGATCCTGGCTTGGTCCTGCAGAGCGTGCCAAAAGGCTGCTCAGCCTCTGCTAAGGTGACCCATCTCACAGCTCGGTACCTGCTGAAGCCCTTTGTTGAGTGTCTGTCAGCTTGCAACAGGACAACAGATAAGCGCAGAACTCCTGCCTGTGTGGCTTGATATATGACCCGCATGACTTGGCTGCAGGAAATGGAGTATATTAAGGTGGATCAAGCCAACATCAAGGCTCAGTATGAGCAGGTAGGAAATCTTGTACCTTGTCAGCAAGCTTCTCTGTAAATAGGATTGCTGTGTTCATGATCAGAATCCAGTGTGTTAGCTGACACTGTTGTCATTTGCAGACCATCCATGAGCTGACAGGCAGACTGAAGTCTCAGGAGACCATCAGAAGGCAAGCACAGAAGGACCTGCTGAAGCTGAGAGAGGACATCGCATCCTCAAACAGCTTATGTGCTGACAGGCCTTCTGATCTGGAGACTGCCAAACTGGCCAAGGTCAGTCTTTGCTATATCCCACTACCTGATATGATACTGTTCACGTGTGCTCCCACAGTATGCCCGCCCTGGCACACACCCACTCTAAGCAGCATGGCAGGCTGCTGCTTAGGTACACCCCTATTTTGGGTGTTGCTTAAAGAAAATTTGGCTCCTGTGGCAGCGCCGGCTGCAACCTGAATGTACTCGATCATGCATGATGCAGTGTGCAATAGACTGTATGCACATTGCAAATTCCATGTGAAACGTTGACGTTTTTGCTTGCATGACAAGTCGATAACAGGCAGGCAGATACATGCTGCGCAGGAGGTAAGTGAGCTCACCAGTCAGCTGGCTGCGCTGAAGGTTGAGCGAGATGATGTATGCAAGCAGCTGGAAGCAAGCGCCCAGCTTGTGCAAGCCCTTGACATGCCTTCCTGTGACCAGGCTCATGAACTCGTGACAGCCCAAGCTCACGAGGTAATTGCTTGTCCTTACCTTGCAGTGAGATTTGCTTTGTTACATTTGCTGTCATTCTAGCGTCTATCTATGGTTTTCACACGTTGAAACAAGGCAATTAAAGGAGTTTCAAGTTACAAGAGACATCTGGGGTGCTACCCTGTCATGCATGACATGGGTTTGTTTGAATTGGGCTGTCTTGCTGGTGACTGCGCCTGTCCCTAACCAAACATGGTCGAACCTGGTCAGCCGAGTTTCAGCATCGGTGACCCAGATCTGCTTGCCATCCTATACAGGGTTCAGTCATACTGTACACTGCAACTGCTTGCATTGCTGTATTGCATCAGCTTGCGTCTTGACCACTACACTGCAGTCTACA
>JAABUK010011379.1_pt1 | contig 11610 bp, 5 predicted proteins | sample 5559141 | NCBI WGS metagenome assembly JAABUK01 (sample SAMN10711869, study PRJNA513367) | rock metagenome | isolation source: Antarctica rocks | place: Antarctica: Victoria Land, Pudding Butte nord | collected 2016-01-03 | reverse complement strand
CGGGTTTACTATTCTTAGTCTAATAGGCTAGGTTAGGCTAACTAACTAGGCCTTTAAGGTGGTATCTATTCGTATTATCAGTCTATGCGGGTGCTGCGTAAATCGAATTTGGTGGTTTCTGTCCGGTGTCTTATCTTATACTAGACTACTTAACGAGGAGGGTGCGGATGGAGGAGATACAGGGCGGAGGTTAAGGAGGCAGGGCTGGTTCTTGGGAGGCGCTGGCAGAGGGTATATTGGCAGGGCAAGGTGAGGAATGAGCTGAGCTGAGCTGAGCTCTTGCTGCAGAAGGTCGGAAGGATGTGACTAGCAGGTTGGGGGGAGAAGACGACTGGTAGAGAGGGGTCGAGGTGAATAGAAGGTCGCACTGGACGGGGATGGATGATGTGGGGGACTTGGTTGAAAGCGGCGGGGCTTTCATGGGTTAATGATTCTCGGGAGTGAGGGGTTCTTGGAATAGGATGTGTGAGCTGATGTTGTCGTGATGTATTGCAGGCTTTCCGCAGCCAATCCCTTGCGAGAAGAGGAGGCCTGTGGATGGCCAAAGGTCGGAAAGGAAATAGGGGTCTTGCGATGAGACTTTACCGACAAGCTCTTGTTGAAAGCACGGGAGGGGTGGGGAGGCTATGAAAGATAGTACATCGTGGGAGAGATATCTCGTTCCATAGATGAAGAAAGCCAACAGAGTAACCCGGCCAAGTCTTCTCAGTTATCCCGGGGGACGTGAAGATGGTGGGAAATGGGCTAGACCTCGAGTGAGGGAGAGAAAGGTCTCTCTTGCTTTTGGAAAATCCCAAAGGTTTCCGGGAGGTGTGACCAAGCCAACATGTCAGTCCGACCACTTGTATGACACTCATCAGAAGCGGCAGGAAAGTTATCGACATCGGTCACTACGTCTAATCGGTAAACAGGGCGGTTTGGAAAGGTGCGAGATCGAGCGGTGGAGGAAAGGAGGAAAGCCTTGGCGAAGCGACCGCGGTGTCCACATCGAGATATCCCTGATGACTAGGTGCTCGAGCAACCCTGTGCATTTCTAAATCGTGGATACGTGGTGGTTTTGCCAGCGCACAGAAAGCATGGTAGATGGGAGATCCGCAGAAGATAGTGGTGATTTGCCTGCTTCTGGGAGATTCATGGCAGGTCCGCAGCATAGAAAACAGGCATTGCTCAGGGGGTTTCTTGGCGATACTGCGTCCTGCTCCAAGCGAATTACTTGTTGTGAAACTGCAAGCTCAACAGGGATGTTGGTGTTCAAGAGGCTATGCGAAATGCCAGCTAGGAGCCTGAGGACTGCTAGCGACGGTCAGCAGATGTAGTCGGATGTTAGGAGAGTTTTCTGAAGGGTGTAACGTAGCACCAAATCCCAGCGATGTAGGCTCAGATCGGACGTACGCTGAGCAAGGTTGATGTGTTTTGGTTGGTCCAGTGGCAGGCTATGAAGCTATCAACTATCATAAAGGCCGCCTTCTGCTTCAACAGTAACTGTTTGCTAAGCCCCTTACCAGTTCCGCCTAGCATTGTTGCTGGAGTCGAGGGGGCAGGACGAGGCAGGTTCTGAGGAAACTGATTGACGAGGCCGACCGAAGGCAGTGCCTTTACGGAGTAGTACTTTCGCAAGTCTCCGCCTTAGTAGGTTTGGCAACGGCATACTTTTAAGGGTTGAGTGGATGGTGCAACACCAAGTGGTGAGGCGAGAACAACTAGTTTCCTGCAGAGGCCTTTTGCTGAAGATCGGTACTTCGTACCTGCATTTCCGCCTAGATTACCTTGTTGGTCGATCGGATCCCTGGGTCGCTACTCTTTGGTATGACCACTCCAGAAATCACAACATGTGATAAAGTGCAAAACCTCCCTCCAGTCCTTCGAACGATCTGCCGCAAGGTTGAAGGTCAGGGTTGAAAGGGTTTTCCAGCCTGCAACAGGCAACGACGCGCTAAGGATTGGACCAACTAGCGACGTCTTGGACAGGAGTCCCGATTACATAGGCAAAGACGAGTACTTTCGGAAGAGGAACAGAAAGGGAAATGAAGGCCACCCAGTAATCCTGTCAAGAACTCACTTCCGGTCAGAGACTGGATCTGGAAATTCTCGGACTCTCACAATAGCCCAGCATTGCCACACATGACCGGAAGTATGCGAGACGCTGTGTTGCTAGGCTTTCTCGGGTTTTAGTGAGGCTGGCCTTTTTCTGGGCGAGGCACCCTACTGTAAGTTGACTTTCTCTGAAGGATTACACATCTGAGTGAGTGTCACGAAGGCACACGCAAGTTCATTTCTCGACACGATTTAGATGCGACTCGGAAGAGATGGAATGGGTCCGAAAGCCTGAAATGCATCCGTGGTTGAAGTCTCCCTTTGAGGATTCCACCGAGTTCTAGGATGAGCCAGGAATGGGATGAGAAAATGGACAAACATGTATACTCCGAACACTGTACGCTATGAAATTGCTCAAGTAGCGACGCTGAAGCTGAAAGAGAATCCGTGACACCAAAACGCCTAATCTGATAAAGGACACTTCCGCCCAGGCCAAAAGATTACTTGAGGGACTATTATACAGTCCAAGTCGGAAGAGCGAGTGCTTGCCAGTGACAAAGACCAACGGATATATCAATGGAGCGTTCTGAATGGAATGACAGTAGCGCCGAGACAAAAATCACTCTTCAGCAACACCACTCCAAGGAATTCGAATATGACCTGAAATTCGAAACAGGTGCCGACGCCCGGAGAAACACCCTGTCAAGCACTCACTGCATCGATTGTCAGATTGATCAACATCGGACTTGTTTGCACCTTACAGGCTGATTGTTCAACAACTACCACTTCCTGTAGCTGCAGCATGAGCTGGCCCGATGAGCGCAATAGCTGCAGTATGGGTTGATATGAAAGACTTGGGGACCCCCGTCACATTGGCAGCAATAGTAATAGGTTGTTCCCCTACCAAGACTCATGGGCTCAAGGGGCATCGTCTGGTTTGTGGATTCGTAACGTGAATGAGAAGCCGAAAAGTGGCTCGGGTGGGTAGGAGGAGTCGGCAGATCTGAAGCTTGTTCGGCGTGTCCTGGTGACATATTGAAGGAGAAAGCCTGGTTCGAATGCGAAGTCATGCAATGGGAGTAAAGTTTTGTCGTAGCTGTAGCAGAATTTGGGAAGACAAAGTGTAGAAAGAGATGAAAAGCCTATCTGGTTTACAGAAGACTGGTTAGACATGGTGGGAGGTCAGATCCTTTTCAATCTCCAGATGAGTCCAACGAGAAACCAATTCTAGGTTTATCAAAGATGTGGAAAACACCGTGGCTCAGAAAGGACCTCGTAAGCGTGAGTGAGGCACGAAGGCAACCTTCTCAACAATTGGGACTTTGGAAGGCGATGCTATGGACTGTTGTTCCGGAGGCTAATTTTATCTACCGACATGACTCCATAGGCAACATGCTGCGTACGTGGAGCATCTTATATTCAGGCGTTCCTTTTTGAAAGGCAACATCTTCGTCGGCGTCGTTGGTGGGAGCTGTGAAGGAAAGTCTTTACGCTCGTGGCAAAAAGGGAACAATGAGACGAGTAGCTTGGAGGCAAACGAAGAGAAAAGCCGACAGGATCACACGTCCAGGTCGGGAAGGTTCCCAGACATCCCTCGGCCAGATGGGCGTTTTTCCGCTACTGTATCATGTTCCTGAAACAGTGGCGGTGTAAAGTATGATATAACGGTTCCTGAGGCCAATGAAGCGATAAAAGGGGCTTTAGTCGGTGCCTTTCGGGACTCCGCCACCTTGCCAGATACGAGTTCAGGTCCAACTGGAATGGAAGTACCTTGGGACTAGAAGCTAGGCCAAAAAGCTTGGTAAGGTAGTGCAGATGAGCCCGTTAGACCATAGAATCTCGCCACTGTATCAACAAGAACATTGGAAGTCCGAAACTGAAGAAAGCCTCTTTTTATGGGCGTGGATGCCTTTTTTGCCTTGTTAGGCTCACTGATGTTCTCCGCCGCAGCCAGCACGGCACGTGACATGATAAATATCTTGGCATTCGCAACCAATTTCAAAAACACAATTCAGTGCAAGCAGGGCATAAAACTTGAAGCAACACCATACATCCGAGAACAAGAGCAAGCAGAGGCATGAAAATCAAAGCAATATCGTATATGACTTCTCGGGAAACACGCCAGGAAGAAACGAAATTTCGAAAAAAATGGTGCTTTGAAACCGCCGAGGACCAAAATCGTGGCACAATGAAGGACTTCAAAAGATATGCTCGGTGCCATGAATTGCCAGAAAGCCTGACGTCCTCTCAAAGGGCCCTCATCCCCTCAATGACCCTTCCCTCCAACACCAACCAAACGCCGTCATGCAGTGCACACAAATACAGAAATTGAGAGCTGCAAATCAAATATCCTGAGCTGCAGTCAGTAAGTCGTGGCTTTGAGACTAGAAGGGATCGTTATGACCTTCTCATGATTCTGTGTAATCTCATTTCGATTATTTGTACCAGTAGCAGCAGCGATTGGCAGTGTGACCACATTCAGAGCACTGTCTGTTGACTTGCCAGACTTGGGGCCCCGCCGTATCGCCGCATTGACAGCAGGAATATATGTCGGTGCCAAGAGATGACCTGGGAGCCGAAGCTATCCTTGACGGTTGGTTTGCGACTTCAGAATGATATCTGGGCTGGAGTGGACTAGTAGAAGTGATATTCGAGCTTGTATGACTGCTGTGATGGTGATGCGAGGGGTGAGCTCTCTGAGACGACAAAAAGCTGGATTCATGGTTGCTTGATCGCGTCCGGAGGCACACGGGGCTGCAAGCTCCGCATTTTCGGTGGTGACAGAGAGGACATTCTACGTAGCCAGCAATAGAGAAGACGTGCTGACAACTGTGGCACCTCCAATGAGTGGCGTACGGCATGTTGAGAGACCAAATGGAAGCTTTGGAGAGGGATTGATGTCTTTGAAGTCAAGTTGATATACGAAACTGAAAATGAGAAGAGTAGCGACTTGAACCAAAGAGATAGACCCTCGACAATATATAGAAGTGGAAGGCCACGCGAGAAGGAGTCACAGCAGAAGCGAGGATGCTACTCTCGACACTGAAGCAGCGAATGGGCACGGATTGGTGAGCAAAGTCAGGCAAGTGCCAAAAGTACACGAGGCGTCAAAATACCGTCAATCTAAGTACTGGACTGTGATTTGATATGTCATCTGTGCTCAGCTCACCGTCTGATCGTTCTTGTAGATCCGGACCCAAAGTAGGACCCGCTGCATATGGGACAGGAGGCGGAGGCAGTGGCCAAGAATCGGAGCATAACATTTTGATTTCGTCTAGGAGGACGTCCTTACGTGCTGTTGGCGGGTTGTAAAAACGCTGCTCCAAGTGACTCTTTGCGGTAAATAATCAATCACATCCGTTTCGCTGTCCAGGAGCAGCTAGTACGAGGCAACTGGACAAAAGTCCCCAACGAAGCCAATTCGGAACAATTCGCCTGTTATCCAAGTTGAAAAAACGGAAGTTGCCAGTAGCCAACTAGCCATTAACATACTAGTAACAGAAGGAATCGACATCAAGAGTTTTGCAAGGACATTCGTCCAAAGAATGGTTGCAAAAGAGTAAGCGTTGGAGGGAGACTGTGTTTGCCTTTTTGCTGCGAACCGCCAAGCATAGATGACTCAGGCAGGCCTTATGTGCAAAGCCTTCATCTAGAAAGTACAGGATGCGTAACTTTGAGAGAAGTCCATGTGCCGGTAGGCACAAATGACCAAATTATGGCGATTCGTTTTTTTGCGGAGGCTGTGCACGCCCAGTGGGCGAAGCAATATAGATCGCCTTGCAACACAAATGTAGGGGCTTGCGGTGTAGTAGAAAGTGTGAAGTAGAACATGCAAGGACGCGAATAGAAGGCAAAAACCGACCACAGATTGGCAATTTTCAAGCTTCTGATTTCGGGGCATAGTTGAATGACTCCCTTTTTTCGCGAAGCACATGGGTTAGATCTTGCGTAATTTGATGAAAGATGAGGCGAGGTGCTAAGTTCCCAGCGCCAAAACAACCGTCAGAGATTGCCCTGAGGGACGGGACTAGAAGCAGTTTGTTGCCGACTCCTGCGATGCCATACTGCTTGGCATGAGTCTTGGCGGGAAGGGAGAATTCATCGTGAAGTCAATCCGGCGACATCGAAATACAGCTTAGGAAATAGCTGTGAGGCGGATTGCTCATTCCAACGTGAATCAGGCTCGAGACTTTCAGCAAGACACTCGCATCGCGCTTTGCACAAGGCCTCTCCTTGCACCATGGTCCGCACCCATTAACATCATCCCTCCATTCTTGCCAGCCTCTGATCATAGTGGTGAAATCTTCTGAAGTGGCTCCGATACGGACGCCTTGTTCTCTTAGAAAGCCTTTCTATATTCTTTCAATATGCAGTGATGCCTACCAATCTCGTTCCTCGGACGATGAATGCGAAAGTGTCGTTGCCGTCTTATTTCTAGCGTCAGGAGTAAATCCTGGTCTTCTTGCGGAAGCTTGAAGCTTTCTCTCGACTGTGTCACTACCACCGGCGGCGCGGCAGATCTTGGTGAAAATGTCGTTATACAGCTCAACTCCACTGTTCGAAGGATAAATATGAGTTCTTTGTCAATCACCTTCTCTGGTAGCCACGAGGCCGTCAACCTTGTAAATTCATCTCTATGCAGCTCTGACTGGCTCGGATAGATGTAAGAGTATTTAATGGCAATACACGACATTAAACGAGTTGGCTGGGTAGGGTAGTCCTCCAAGGACATTTTGAGGTGATGTCGTCAAGCCTTTATTCGTTGCTGCATTTCTAGCCTGGTCGAGAACTTCGAGAGCAACGTCTATTCGAACAACGCTTCCTGAGCTCACGTTTTCGGCGAAGCCACAGCTAATGGTTCCTAGCCCGCAGCCAACATCTAGGATTTTCAGGCCAGGTTTCGAATGCGGCAACAGAAATGCGGCAGAATTGGCAGCTGTTCGAGATGCATGTGAGCGAGTGACCGAGTTGTGATAGCCTTGAGTATAGCTGCGGACCTGAAAGTCGTCTCGACCATAGTGTTCCCGTGTAGCAATTGATAGCTTTCTTCTCGAAGTAAAAGATGTGCACTGAACAACGCCAAAACGCGTTGATACGAAAAGATTCGAACTTGTCAAGGAAGAAGAAATCAGGAAGAATTGCTGACTTTTCTCCCGAGGGCACAATCAAATGAGGGGACGTGACGTTGGATAGCAAGCCACATTCCTCCAGCTTGATGTTGAGGAGGGGTGGGGAGATACTCTGTTTCAATAGTTGTGGCCTTCGAGGGATAATTTAGACCTCGGGTACCGCCACGACTTCTGCATGTCCATATTAGAGAAAAGGCATTAAAAGCTGTGCTTATGATTATGCAAGGCTACAAAATAAATGCACTGTGACTAAGGCTTCACCAAGATACAGCCTAGGCAATGGCAATCGCTGCTTCTCGGCCTCTATCTCTGTCGGAGACGACGTTTGAAAGTCTGTCATTTTACAACTCTCACCTTCTCCCTGGTTTCTGTTTTCAAAGACCGCGATTGCTCAATCGGGGACAATCAAGTCCTGTCCACATTGTAACAATACCGGAAGACGACCAAGATGGCAAATTCCGGCAGGGCGGCCTCCGGCGCAACAGCTGCTGTAAACGGTGATAAAGCTAGCAAAGTATACGAACGCCAGTATCATAGCCGTTCCATACACCAAGTGTCCTCAAGGCTTGTCCACCAGCTTAAAGTCGTATACTGATTTCGGCCCCTCCTCTCCAAACTCCACACCCTCTCATACAACCCCTATTCCTCGAGCAAACTGCCTTCGGGTCAAGCTTGGCACCATCGATGTCTCGCTAAGCATAGTTCGACCATACTCCCTGACATTCTCGATCAGTAGAGGAAAACTCTAATGTAAGTGGACTGCTGGAATCGACACGGTCCCAGAATTCGCGACAAGCCGACCTGGTGCTCTCCTCATCTTGATGAAAAATATCGAAAATTCGAGTCTTATCTCACTCGTAGAAGATTTCGACAGGCTTGATTGTCGTCAGAGTGGCCTCTTAGCTTGGTTGTTCGAGGTTGGATTTGGTAGTATCTTTTGTGACTTGGTCGTTTTGCCGAGGTGGAAAGATGGACATCACGACTCTTCTCCAAAAGGGTAATTGAACTTTAACAAACCATTCAAACCCCCAACCCATCCATCATCTCCTTCTCCTGCTGTACCACCTCTTCTCATGATACACGGGACACCGCCATGCCCACTGCTTCCAGTCCGCTTGACTTCTTCTCCTGTGACGCGGACCTCCATGCCGACACCCATGGAATCACCTCTTCTTACTCCATCGATGCTGACTTCGAGCTCTCTGCCACGGTTCTTGTCACTCAGCTTCAAAGTGATAGGCGTCCCGGAGGGTAACACCAGAGGCCGAAAACTCAAGCTTCGAGGACAAACAGGCGTCAGCAGAATTGACGGGACAAGAGGGTGGATAATGCTTCCACCGCTGCTTAGGCTATATGCCGTGCTACCCGTCGGAGTTGATACAATCATTCCATCTGCGACAGCCTCGGTCAAAAATCGGCCCCCAACGAACACTTCAACCACGGCCAGATGAGGGTCCCTTCCGCGATGGATTATGACCTCATTCATGGCGTGCACGTAGGTTGGAGAAGACGAAGTAGCGCCAGCTGAGCTCAATGGCGTGCCGTCAGGAGCAAAAACGCCAACTTTTAGCCGGTTTCGCATCAACACCTTGACGGCGCGTGAGGGACCCATGGATTTCCCTCTGATCGAAGACCACCCTGTGGGCCCAGACCCATTTTCATGAGCTGCTGGAGCAGGCATCGAATCGTCAAAAACTCCGTTCCGACCTTCAAGACCAGATCCTGACATGTACACTTCTCGGAAAGCCCGTTTGTATTCAGAAAACTTCCATTCGCCAAGAAATCCAAGCGTACCCATGCTGAACGAAAGCATGGGAGGGACGTTTTCTGAAGAAGCAAATAACGAAGAAGCATGTAGGATGGTTCCATCCCCACCAAGGGTAACCGCCAAATCCACCTTGTCATGGAGATCCTGAGGTGACCAAGTGCCAAGAGTGGCAGAATATATTGGGAATGGTAAGTCTCCATGGATCTCATTGGCGGTGCGAGATTCTAGAAGAATGTTTGTCAATGGATAAGCATCATGCAGGTGACTAGTAAAGTTCAGTGGACTCTTATTCGGACATAGACAGAAACGTGCCTTGGGTGATCCTACCTGGCAAATTCTTGGAGCGATTCGGTAGCAACTGGAGCGCAGTCCTTTTTCACCATCAATATGTTTCGTGGCGGCGATGGCCATTTGAGAGAAAACAGATCGGTCTTCTGCGATTCTGTTCATGTTTTGTGTGGTTAGCCAGTACAGCATAATATATGATTATGCTCAGAAAATTGATATTGCCTACCATGGTATGTAGGGACTACCCGTCCAGGCAGGTATTCCAATGGCCTTACATCTCTTCTGCACGCCGTCACAGTGAAGCTGCGTCTGCTCCAGACTGTCTTTGGGTGCTGTACAGCAGAACACAGGCTTGACAAAGGATGCCGGGCAGATGGATGCAAGAAGCTTTGCAACAACAAGAGATCGGATCTCATTCTATGTTGCCAACGGTGCTAAACAGCAAGCAGTCTAGTACATAGGAATAGATATCATGGCCGATTCTGTCAGCAAGAAAGATCCAAGATATCAACGTAAGGCCTCGATATATTGCAACACCAGGGTCTGCAAGCTGAAGAGCAGACTTCGAACTCCCTGAAAGGAGCCGCAGAGCCGGGAGGACTCCCTAGGGCCCGGATCATCTGCACGGACCTGAGACTGTAAGAATCGCGGGCGAGGATGCCTGTGACCCTAAGACTGACCCTCTAGGATTACCAACACAATCCTGCAGCCCGACTTGTGCATGCGACACTCGAATACCCCATATTCAGCAATGCTGCTGCATGACTCCCCGGATTCTCTTCCATATTCACAATCCATGGATCTGGCGTGCTTGAGCCCTCTAGCCAATTGCTAATCATTGCCAGACCAGCTCTTCTCTCCTCTCCTCCCAACCTCCATCCTGTTCATTCCACCCGCTGGATCACTTGTTCAGGCACAACGATGATGAATTCTGACGGACCAAGAAAACGAAGCTCGCAGCTAATACCAGAGCCGCATCCTGACCTAGGCGCAGGCACAGTAGGCAAAGCGCAAGAACCACATCCAGCTGGAGAGGTGAGGTATGGGAGCCTCGTCCAGCTAGTGCGCATGCTACTCTTTGCAACATGGTCCGATTGCTGTGCTGTCTGTATTCATACAACTCAGATACTTGGGTCGCCGCTCTACTTCTTCAACAAGAACTACTACTACGCTTACATGGCTCTGACCAAGCAATCTTTTGGTCTATTGATCACGACCATGACCCAATGGTTTAGCCCGACGCTGATACGTGTGAGCGGTGATGCGAGCATACGAGGACAGCTCAAGCAGACCAGTGATGGGCGCCTCGAGAACACCTTTCCAGAGCGTTTGGTTTTGATAGCTAACCACCAACTCTACACTGATTGGCTGTATCTGTGGTGGATAGCGTATACCGGCAGAATGCACGGACATGTTTATATCATTCTCAAAGAGGCTTTGAAGTACTTCCCAGTCATTGGACCAGGCATGATGTTTTACGGCTTCATATTCATGTCTCGAAAATGGCAGTCGGACATGCCACGCTTGCGACATCGTTTGGAGAAGTTGAAAGCTCGCCACTCCGGTCCATTATCGGGGTCTCATGTATTGGATCCGATGTGGCTGCTGATCTTTCCCGAGGGTACGAACTTATCAGCTAACACTAGGAAAGGCAGCAAGGCATGGGCTGCAAAACAAAACATCCCAGATATGCAGCACCTGCTGCTGCCGCGAAGTACCGGGCTTTTCTTCTGCCTCCAGCAGCTCAAGGGGACCGTTGACTGGGTTTATGACTGTACTGTAGCTTACGAGGGCACCCCGTAAGCTGAAACAAACATCTTTGAATGGTATCGCTGACATTAAACCAGGAAAGGTGGCTTTGCACAGGATTATTTTACTCTTAGGTCGACCTTTTTCCAGGGTCGTCCTCCCAAGTCGGTCAACATGTACTGGCGACGATTTGCAATGTCAAAAATCCCCTTGGATGATGCTAGAGAGTTCGAGAATTGGCTAAAGCAACGTTGGGTAGAGAAGGACGAGCTTCTCGAATGCTTCAGCCAAACGGGACGGTTCCCAGCTGATGACGCTGCAACGGCTGAGAAGACCAAAGGTTACATCGACACAGATGTCCGGTTGGTAAAATGGTATGAAGTTGGCCAGATCTTCGTGGTGTTGGCAACCTTTGCACTCGTTGTCAATGTTATCACCAGATTTTCCCAGGTTATACTGCTGCCGCTGTCGAGATGAGCACTTCTTGTCCTGTGGCCGAGCAGGCATTGGATCGCTTCTTCATTTTTTGGGCGCCATTCGGGGAGATACCTTGTATAAATAAGGGAATCGTAGACATGCTTTCGACGATTTGACGGGCAGGTTCGCTTGTGTTCATTGGGGTCTAAGTCCTGGTTGGGAAGG
>JAABUK010011378.1_pt1 | contig 11611 bp, 18 predicted proteins | sample 5559141 | NCBI WGS metagenome assembly JAABUK01 (sample SAMN10711869, study PRJNA513367) | rock metagenome | isolation source: Antarctica rocks | place: Antarctica: Victoria Land, Pudding Butte nord | collected 2016-01-03 | reverse complement strand
AATGAGCGCAATGTGCAATTACCTTGCCCCAGCCCCCTGTCGGCGCAGTCTTGAAGTGGCCGCCAGCCTGGCTCGCAGGCGCGCCGCAGCGGCATGGTGGTCCCCATGCGCCCGGGGGAGCAGTATCACGAGGAGGACATACTGAAGGGCCTCGTCGCGGCGCAGCGAGCCAACGGCAAGGTGAACCCGCTGCGGGTCGCGCAGCCAGACAGCAACGGCCACATTAAAACGCAGGCGAGCCGTGAGTTGCGCGGATGTGCATCATTAATACATCATTTCTAGGATGATCACCTGTGGCATGTGCAATGGATCCGCCGGCAGTGTCAAGCCATTGCAGGCAGCCGTGTCTGCACCGCGTGGCAGTGTGAGCACCTGCTGCGACGCCATGAGGTCTAGCGGCGGCCCGACAAAGCTTTTGTTCCCCAGGTCGATGCGGAGCGAGGTAACACCGTCGTGATGAGCGAGGCAGATGTGCTGGGGACTGCACCAGCCCGGCCCCGCCAGAAGATGCTGCGTGTGTGTGCAGCAATGTCATCCGCCGGTCTCTACGGTGAGCGAGCAAAACTGCCATTGGCAGCCGTCTTCATGCCCACCAACATGTGAGCACATCGCCTGGATCGCTATACAAGTTGAGCGGTTTCTATGCATGAAAGCTTGATCGCTTCTGTCGCTCACCTCACAGCGCACGAAATGCAGGTGTCACTGCAATCGCGATGAACTTCGTCAACAAGGCGGCGCTCATGCACTTCCGTTTGTCCAACACCGTGCTGCTGCTGCAAATGATCGCCGCCATCCTGATCGTGCAGCCACTGCGGGTGCGCTCCCCTCCGGGTGGCCACACGCAATGCCCGCTGCTGGTGTGAACAGCCGACTGAAACCTTGTGTGCTTCGCCCGGAGCCAATGCTTCGCCTGCATCCACATCATGATTATGGTCCTTGTCGGTGCGCAGTGGGCGGGCATCCTGCAGTTTCCAGCCTTCTCGACGACCAAGGCCCGGCAGCTGGCGCCGGTCACGATTCTGTACACGGCGAATGTGTGCTTCGCGCTCGTCGGGCTTTCGGCTCTGAACATCCCGATGTGAGTGGCAGCACACATGTGTCAGCGCCCATCTGCACAGGTTTTTCGCTACAGTATGATCGTGTCGGTCGCTCGGAAGCACAGCCGTCTTACTGCTGCAGGAGTTACTGTCTGGTGCAGCAATTGATGCAGTGGCGGCCCCCCGCAGGTATAACTCCTTAAAGCGGTTGACGCCAGTCATGGTGCTCGGCGTCAAGGTGTTGCCACCTCCCGCTCTCACCACATATGCTTGCTCGCATCCTTGGTCCCTCTCTCATCCTCGTGGCACCCTAGAACAACCCAGCATGGGTCAGCTCATCGCTGACCACTTGCCTGCCACCGGAACAGGCGGTCATGCAGCGGAAGGCGCCGCCGGGAGATATCGCCGCGTCGGTGGTGCTGGTGGTGGCCGGCTGCCTCATCGCTGGTCTGGGCGACTTCACGTTCGATTTGGCCGGGTCAGTGATGTTCGCATCACATTGTAGCGACAGGATACGCAGCGGTGCAGCGAAAGGCCACGAAGCGGTGCAGCGACAGGACTGTATGCGCACGCGTTGGAACCGACCTGGAGACAGCTCTTTGCAGCCATCTGCTGCTGCATGTGTTGCATTCTGGCGCTTACATAGTGTTCCAGCGAGAGCATGAGTTGTTGTCGCCTGATCTGTTGACCTGCTGCACAGGTACATCTGCGCGCTGATGAGCTGCGGGCTGCAGACGGGGTACCTGCTGCTCGTCGAGCGGTCGGGCGCGGAGAAGGGCATTGGTTCCTGGGAGCTGCTGTTTTACAATGCAGTCCTCTCAATTCCCTTCCTCCTCGTGGTGCGCAATTTGCTCCCTTCCGCCCTGTCTTGGTGTGGCCTTATTCGCAGCACTTTGCAGTGTGAATTCGTGGCGGCACTGAGCGTGTGGGCTTCCGGCAACCTCCTCAGCGTCGTGCTTTGGGACTGCGTGCGTGTGGCAGGCCGCCTCCATGACTTGTGCTTATCGATGCCTCGGCAGGTGCTCGTGACCACCGGGGAGGTGGTCAGGGTGATGCCTGCGATGGCGGCAGCGGCGGACGCGGTGGGCGCGCAGCACTTTGGGCTGCTGCTGGGCTCCTGCGCGGTCATGGGCGTACTGCTCAACTTCAGCTTGTTCCTGTGCACCATGCACAACAGCGCGCTGTGAGTTCCCGTCTGCTACTCAACTTCAGTCTGTTTTTGTGCACCGTGCACAATGCTGCGCTGTGCATTCCCACCTGCGCTGCGCTGCCAAGCTCGCTGCTGCTCCAGGCTGCATGGTTGCCACCTACCAATCGCGGCAGTGGATTGCGCTATTGGTGGCGACGCAGTCTTGCTTTATGCTTCTGAAAGACTGTCAAGCAGGACTAACTAAGACTGTCAAGCAGGACTGACTTGACGTGTCTTGCGTGTTTGCGTGTCAGGACCACAACGCTTGTGGGTGTGGCAAAGGTGAGCGCATTTGCTGTGCTATCTCCACAATCACACATGTGAACCCAAGTTTTGCCTATGCGCACGGCGTCATGCACTCGCATGCTGGATGCTGTGTCAGGTGCAGCACGCCTGAACTTCTGACACTGCGTGCTCTCCGCATCAGCCCACAGCAGAGCAACTGTCAGGGGCGCACAGCGCTGATGTGCTGTTCTGCACCACTGGAAACCGTGAAAACCATTTGAAAACACATTCCGCAGGGCGTGCTGGCAACGACGCTGGGCTTCTTCCTGCTGGGCGGCGTCGAGGCGCACTTCCTAAATGTTGCGGGCATCTGCTGCAACATGGCAGGTGGCACCTGGTACACGGTCATAAAGTACCAGCAAAAGGCGGCGCGCCCGCAACTGACAACAGGTGCGCAACTCGTTTATCTTCCTTCTGCCGAGGCAGCCACAAGCTGTCAAGATTGCTCGTGTGGCCAGCAGCTGGCATTGCAATAATGTTGTCACATCTGCTAGGAAGGTGTTTGACTCTGCTGACAAATGCGTCACACTTGCGCAGGAGACGCAACGACAGATCAGGCTCCCAGGTCTCCTCGGCGGCAGCAGCAGCAGCAGCAGGCTGCGCGAAACGACCAGTATGAAGCCGTCAGCACGAAGGACGGCGACGCAGACGCAGCGCCAGGCCAGAGTTATGACAGCAGCTTCCAGGGCTTCGTTCTTTCGCCGCACAAGCTGGCACGCGACCGCGTGCAGCGTCTGCAATTGCAGCAGCACCAGCAGTCACAGCATCAGGACCGGCCACAAGAGCGGGATCGTGCACACGCGTCGGGCAGCCTCATCGGCAGCGGCGGCCTCTCGCCGCGGCGAGCGCATGCGTGAGGCGCCCGCATGATGGCAAGCAACCCGAGATGTGGCGCTGATAGATGGTAGACTGCAGGTTCAGCTTGGTTTTTGTACGTTGTTTGTCCTGATTCAGACTTGTACCTATATCTGCAGCGGTTTCTGGTGGCACGTGTCGACTCAGCCTTCAAAACCCTAAATGGCAAGCCGCCCTGCAGCGAATTTCGCCTCAAGGAAGTTCAAGCTGATCGAGCTGCTGTTTTTGCTGCCTGCACCTGCACCTCCCCCGAGCGCTGCAGTCATGAGTGAGAACGGTTCCCTGTCGCCGACACATCCGCCATCCGCGACAGAGTCGCCCTCACGCCACCTAAACCACGGTGGAGGGAGGCAATCAATCTCCATCTTCGGGTGCGCCTGGAGACCTCCTGCATCCCGGAATGACGTCGCACGATCGCTCAGATGCCTGCAGAGGCGCATCGGGTGCATCTGGACGTTCGTGCCCCATGATATCAAGCCATGACGGCTCAACAGCGCTGGTTTGGGCTGACGGAAGTTGTCGCGCGCTGCAGAGGCTATCCGGATGACAGCGTGGAGCACCCGACGACGCGGAAAAGCCCTTACAAAGGCGTAGACAACGCTACATTGCCGGCTGCGGGCCTGTCGCCGAAGGTGGGTTCACGTGCAGATGCTTCGGAGTTCGCACGGCAGCCACTGCTGTTGCGGAGGCTCTGCGCAGTCGCAGCGCTGGGGTCGCATCAGGCGACGGTGACATGAACATGCGGATGCAACGGCGTGCAGCGCCCGCCTCCCGGCTCTGGAGTGGCTTCGCCAGGTTCCAAGCCTGGATGTCCGCTTTGGGCCAGATGATCTGAATGCTGCGAGCCTCGCTCGTCTGCAACAGACACAGGCAGCAGTGGGACATTCCTACACGCTCATTAACCTCTGGGATGTACGTCTCTCAGATTGCTCTCTACTCGCTGGTTTGCATCAGTGCTAACCCTTGTGTCTGCCGCCCGCAGTTTGAGGACGGCAGCTTCAACGTCGCCCAGCGACCGTGAGTCTGTTGCCATATCCATTTGCGTGACAGTTGCGCTGCTACTTCGTGCGCTGCCCGCAGCAGGTCATTGCTTGGCCATCTCTCATCATCCACAACCTACCAGTGATAATGGCATCGCCGTTCACCGCTCCAACGCGGACACAACATTCAGCCAACAGGCTGATCCACTCCAGGAGGCGAAGCGTGTGGTTGCTGCACCGTGTGCAGAGGCCTGGAAACGAAGCTGAAGCACTGCCTGATCGGCTCGGACATCTTCGCGGACCAGACGCCGGGCGTCGACTCGCGCATGCAGTTTTCCGCGTCGCCCAACGGCAAGATCCGGGAGGTGTCAGAGGCCAAGAAGCTCGCGCTGCAGGTGAGAGATCCACAAGTGGAAGCACAGAACACGGTGGAGGATTGCGATGCTGAAAATTTGAGTTGCTCGACGGCAAGATCAGGGAGGTGTTGGAGGCCAAGAAGCGCGCGCTGCAGGTGAGGTTTGTTAAGCTGCAAGTCGAAGTTGCAGCACAGCACACGGAGTACACCGACGAGGTTTTGAGCCGCCCGGCGGCAGGGTTCAGAGGGAGGCCTGACGGGATTCGGCCAAGGTACACCGGCCTGGAGAGGCGGTGCTGCGGAAAGAATGGGTGCTCGCGGCTGCCACGATCGCCCAGCGGGGAGGACGGCAGCTGTGGAGCTGCGCTCAGTGGCGCGCGGTGCAGCCTGCAACTGTGCAAAGAGGCCGGGACAGCGCCGTTGTAATAGCTGAGGCAGACTTGCCTCGCCTCTTTCTTCGTACCTACAAGGCAACGACATCGATGCGGAGCAAGTGAAGGAGGTGGCGCCGCTTCTCAAAGTCGAGGACGAAAAGTTGCCTCTCGCTGAGTCATCCTTCCACTTGCAGGGCAACGACATCTTCGCGGAGCAGGTGAAGGAGGGCTGCCGGAGAACCTGGCCTTCTCGGAGCAAAATATTGGCCTCACTTGCCTCGCACTGATTCATTTTTCCAATCGCAGGGCAACGACATCTTCGCAGAGCAGGTGAGGGAGGGCTGCCAAAGAACCTGGCCTTCTCGGAGCGAATATTGGCCTCACTGATTGCACCTCACTTATTATCCCTTGCGCCTGCAGGGCAACGATATCTTCGCGGAGCAGGTGAAGGAGGAGCCGCCGAAGAACCTGGCCTTCTCGGAGTCCAAGCTCAACGAGCTCAGCGGCAGCGACATCTTCGGCGACGCACAGCAGGTATACCTGCTGAAAATGAATACAATCGTTTCCCTCTAGGTTGCTTTTCCGGCTTCTCGCTGGGCATGCACATGTCCTGAGCGTTCTTGGAGGCTGGCCTCACCGAGCTCAGAGCTAGCGACCATGTCGGTGACGCACAGCAGGTACTGCCGCTCGGCCTGCACCTCTGCCGTGACTGCATGATTGGTTTTGCACAGCCTGCTGACATTCCCGGAAAGAGCAGTGCACACGCTGACTTGAGGCTGTTTGAGATGCTGGCACTGCTTCGCTCCCTCCGACCGCGCACAGCAGGATGCATCGCTGCGAATCTCCTGCCATTTGCGGCAGCGGCGGTGGCGGAGGCAACATCGGCGGCGGTGGCGATCCCACATCTTGCAGGACTCTCAGGAGGGTCAAAGTGCATGACCTACAATCCTTTCTGCCCCTTGCAGGACGCGCACCGATCATCGCTGAAGGTGCGGAAGCCGCCCGGTGGCGGCAGCAGCATCGTGTTCGGCGACCCCAACGAGCACATCAGCCTGCAGTACCGCAACGCCGACGATGAGCCCATCAAGATCATCGGCGTCTGAGCGGCTCATTGTCGAGGTTTGGCGTCTGGCGGCGGACAGTCTCGCGGCGACGGCCCGTACGCCCCACGGCAGTGACAGCTGGCTGTGTATCGAGCAGCAGCCGGAAACGTGTGGAGGCGTGGATGGAGGTCTGCTCGCGGCAGCGCGGCGACGGTGGCAGCGGCGGCCTCATGAACCCGTCTGGGCGCTGCAGCGCTAGCACCATTTCGATGGAAATGGAAGTCTTGGGATGGACCGGGAGGAAATGCCTGCTAAGGCGCTGGGCTGGGCGGCTGGCGCCATGTTAAAAGAAGCACAGGCTGCATGACCTTAAAGGAGAGACCGACCAAATAGCAGCGAGGCGCTGACTGCGAGCACTTTCACTGAAACATCCTCTGCGTGATGATGGCCTCACTGCGAACTAGTGTCTTTGGTTTGGACCAATGTCTGGCCACTGGCCAGTTTCTTCTTTTGGCTGCAATTGGAGTGCTGTCTGTGTTCGGAGTTGCTCACCCGAAATTCATGCTATTGACACTGCAAGAACAAGTCACTCCAAGGCAACGCGCATGCATTTCTCAGTGCTCAGCCGCTAACGAGTCGGAAAGACTTCCTACTGGCCAGATTCTCACAATCCGAATGGGCTCTAAGTGTGAACTGTTACAAATCGTGTGCGAAGATAGCGAAGTGCCTGGCAGAACTTGCCCCGTCGTATGCACCGTGCCGAGTGCTGCAGCTCTGCAGCCGCTCAGATCAGGAATGTCTTCTCGTACGACGCCACAATCTTCGCATCGCCCACGCCCTCTTGTGTGATGGGAGCTGTCGCCACGACCTGCACTTGACAGACAGTGGAATTAGCAAACAAGAGGATTTGCCTGCCGTTGCGCAGCCAGGAGTATGTTTGCCTCATGGTGTGGCATCATTCCCCATCTATGCAGCTGCGACATGCCATTGTAGATTCTGCCCGTGTTATGCTAACAAAGCTGGTACGCATGTAAGCAATGGCAAGCAGGTGTGCAGCAATTGGAACTTGAATCCTGAAACTTGGTGTGTGAGATTCCAACGTGGAGGTGTGGGAGAGGATGTGTGAGATCCCAATGTGGCGGTTTATGACTAGTGCTTGTCTCAGATCGTGTATTGGTGCTGCGAGTGCAACCTCAGCACGAGGGGCGAGCTTGTGAATCGCACCTTGACCCCACTGTTGTGTGTGAACTCGCCCCCAATCTGTGCAGCAGCGAACTCGCATCAGCAGCATGGCAGCACAGGCGGTGTTGCTTGTGGACTATCGACGAACAGCTGAGGCGCCTCAAGCATGATGCATGCCTTGCATCGGCACCAATGCAGCATGTGCGAAATGCAAGCCTGTGGGAAGGCGAGCGCACCAGGACGGGGAAGATGTAGGTGGCGGCCCAGGTGGCGTCGCACCGCTTCCGCGACACGCCCAGCTTGACCGCCTGTTGGAGGGCAGGGGCAGGGTCACTCGTGGACAGACAGCACTCCGCTGTCAGAAGGCGAGGTGTCGCCAGTTTTGCACTAGCAATGCATCGACTGCCCAAGAAGGACGTCTTGGAATTGGTCTCGAACGTGCAACCGTGACCCAGACAGTCAAGTGGGCCGCACGCAGGCTCGAACAGATCAATAGATGATTTGCCTGTCGCGAGTTGACGGCGGCGGAGTAGGTCAGCTCGCCCTCCGTCTTCGTGACATTGAGCGACGCCAGCTGGTTGCCCAGGTTGTACCTGCAACATGCCACATGCGCTTCAGGGTGGGAACACGTACACGTGAAGGGCCTGTCTGAAGCTGGGCTGGCAACGCCGGCTCTGTGTCACCAGTGCACTGCCTTTCATGCGTCGTTTCTTGCAATGGGCGGGCAAAGGGGGACGTCAGGCATCCCCTTGATTTCAACGAGCATTGGTCAAACGCGCAGCAGCATGCAAGAAGACAGCAACATGACGCACGTTTAACACACCGCAAACCGTGCAAACCCAGCGCACCCGGTGGCGAGCTTGAGGCCCTTGTTGACCTCGACCGAGGCGTTCAGGCCTGAGAAAAAACTCCGCAACCCCTCGCCAAATACCGTCGAGTATATAATAGGAACATATGAATATATGAATATGTACCCTGCGGCAATTTTGAGGCCCTTGTTGACTTCGACAGCGGCGTCCAGCACGCCGCCCGCCGGCCCCTTGCTGGCGAACTGCGTGAAGTCTGCCGTGTACACCTTGCAATCCACACACTGCAGGAACCACACATGCTTCCGGCGGTGAGAAGCCCACCGGCGGACCAGAATGACCCTGGACTGGTCAACCATGCAAGCATTAGGGTGCTAACTTGTAATGCAGCATGCAGCAGATGCCTGCAGCAGGCCGCCCGCAGGCGCGGGCCGCCTTAGGAAGTTTCTGTTTTCCCACGTGAGGGCGCCTAAAGCTGCAGCCGTCGGTTGCTAAATGACATTAAATGTGTCAAAATGAACCACTTCACACGCGCCTGCTTGACGCTGGCCTTCAGCTTCGTGTCGTTGCTGCCGAAGTCGTGCGCCACCTCCGTCGTCAGCCACCCTGGGGTGAAAGTTCAGGCGCCTCAGGCATGACGTTTCAGCTTGGTGCCAAGCGAAGGAGTGCGAGCATGGCAGAGCGCCAGATCACGTCCTGCAGCACCAGCTGCACTTGCTACCTGTGTGATCGCGCGGGGTTGCTTGCTCAGAAACTACCGATGTCAGCAAAGCTGGCATGAGTCGAGACGCGCACCGTCTGTGCGCTTTCCGGACACTACGTAGCCGCGCGCGGTCTTGATGTTGCGGATCGTCGCGTCGGCGACGGTGAACTTGAAGGTCGTGCCCTTGATCGCCTCCCGCTGCACGACAGAGGCGGTTCGGACTGGACCGGCGTTGTCGAACGGCGGTTCCAAAGCAGAAACCAGCCCATGGCATCGAGAGCCCCCTCCCACATGCGGCAGACCGCCCATGGCGCTCCGGGGTGAAAGCACTAAGGCCTGGCAGCATTGTTACACACTGCACAGCTACACACTGGGTGCGGCAACCTACCTGGAAGGTCAGCAGGTTGGCGAAGCTGGGCTTGCCGGTGACCGAGATTACCCCCTTCGGTGTCAGCTTTGCCGCGGGCACGGCAGCCGGCACGGCAGCCGGCGAGGCAGCCGGCACGGCAGTCCGCACTGCGTCAGCCTTGTCGTCCTGGTGCGAGGGGAGCAGCCCCATTGCTATGGATGCTTTCCTCTCCGAAAATCCCAGTCCTCTGAGAACCTAAACACATCGCAAACTACACCCAGCCGCTCTACTGTATGACATAGTGTCTCAAATCATCCGGAGACTCCAACTCGGCAGCTTGCCAACGCTCACGTCGGTGTCGCTTTCAAACTTCATAGGAGCCCTGGATCGCACGTGCACCCAATCCATCTGATGAAATGCTGCCAAGGCGGATTGTATAGGAAACACCTGCAGGCATGTGGGCCTCGAATCAGCAGCCTGCACCATCCCAGGGGTCTGGTCTGGTTGAAAGGCCTGCACTCGGCGAGCAGCGGCTCTCCCCGGCCCACACGGTGGCGGCACCGCATCGCGGCAGCCTGCGAGCTAGACCCGCAGTGCATGCCGGAAGCCAGGCCTGGTGCAGAATGCGGCACGGCGCTCACCGGCAACGAGCCCCATTTGTGAGTGCTGCAACAGATGCGCACATGCCGCGCTGTGGCACAGCGCGGCAAACGATGCGCAAATCATTCGGCAAGCGTACCCTGCAGAGCGCTTGCCCGGCACTGCGGATGAATGACACATGTAGTTGTTCTCACAGGTGGCGGCGCATGACCAACCTGGCGAGGTATGGCAACGAGCAGGGTTACTTCATGGGGCCGTGCCACTGGCAGGTGCGTTTGGCAACAGCAGCGGTGCGCAGGCGCAGGGCAATGCCGTCGACATGCAATAAAAATCGATGTGCCAAGATGCAGACATGGACGTTGCAAGTCGTACCGTGCTGTTCGCCGTTACACACCTTACACAATCAGCAGAAACGTGATGCTAAAATAGAAACCAGAATCTGTGCATCTTGTCAAGGTGTCCCAGGCAAGAGATATGTACACTCGTCGTGCAGCTGCTTGTGGACAACACGCCGGGCGTGCTGCTGCATGAGGAGACATCAAAATACAACACGAGCATCAGCGTGCGGCAGCACGGCGACTTCAGAGTGAGCCTGTCAGCGCGGCGCTGTGTCTGCGCGAGTTCAGTTGCTTGCAGTGCGAGTCTGCTGGTGCGCGGGCTTGCTGTGCAGCAATCGTTTCCCTGCCGCGCATGCACAGGACGAGCAGCACCGACGGCATATCGTGCTGCAACGAAAGGCTGCTGCAAGGCACGATGCCTGGTGCATTGCAGGCGCTGCGACTGTCGGACTGCCTACACAGCGTCACCATCACCGAGTCGGACCGCAGCGGGCGTGCTGTCGCGACCGTCGACCTAGTGCCATTTGGTGGGCCATGCTCTGACCAGGCTGATGGGATGCAAGCTTGGCGTTGAGCTGGCTACGTCCATTTGATAGAATGTCCGGAGGCCGACAATGGAACTTCAGCGACAGCGAGGCTTGTGAGTGATCCTCAGCACGCCCGCTGCACATGCACGCCAGGCGCAGCTCTGTTCTCGTTGCGCTTCATTGCGATTCCTGCCACGTCTTTCGAGCGCACCGAGGGCTGCAGGGGGCTGCGATAATTTTCGGATCACACTGCCTGCAGGCTATGCGCGCGCGATGGCGGCGGCGGCAGCGGCGTTTGGGCGGCTGACGGGCGCCTGGCCGGGGGCCCGCGGTGAAGGCAGCGAGGTGAGGGTCTGGGGCTCAATAATGAGACATATGAGACGAACAGGTAGAGACAGGGACGATGCGCAAAGACACACAAGGCATCTGCAGTTCGTCTGCCCTTGCCGGCGTGTAGGTGCAGTGCATCTGCATCAGGTGTGACTGCGACATGCTGCTCAGAACCGAAACCTCCAAAATCCACTGCAAGTCATCGCCTCCTGGAGACATCCATCCAGCATCCCGCGCAGTCCACCAACCTGGCGGTGTGCCTGGGGGTGGGCGGCGGCACGCTGCCGGCGCTGCTGGCTCACCACTACTACAAGACCCTCATCCAGGCACGCTCCCTGCAGCGTGGCCACTTCAGGCACACACACTGTTGCACGGGGGCTTCCTGGCTGCGTCCTGTCTGCCGCCGGCATCTGTGAAGCAACGAACCAGCGAGCCGTGGTCTGCTGCGCCGGGCCCCACACACGAAAGACTTGCAGGACGAGAGATACCAACTTTTTGCTGTGTTGCCGCGCAGGCGGTGGATATCGATCCGGTCGTATTGGACGTTGCGGAGCGTTTCATGACCCTGTCCGCCCCGGTGAGCGTCCTCTGCATCTTGAATGTGTCAGCGTGTCCTGCACATCAAGCACACTGGAAACACTTCCTTACTCACGCAGCT
>JAABUK010011376.1_pt1 | contig 11612 bp, 15 predicted proteins | sample 5559141 | NCBI WGS metagenome assembly JAABUK01 (sample SAMN10711869, study PRJNA513367) | rock metagenome | isolation source: Antarctica rocks | place: Antarctica: Victoria Land, Pudding Butte nord | collected 2016-01-03 | reverse complement strand
GCTGCCTTTCGCTGGGCTGCCTTTCGCTGGGCTGCCTTTCGCTGGGCTGCCTTTCGCTGGGCTGCCTTTCGCTGGGCTGCCTTTCGCTGGGCTGCCTTTCGCTGGGCTGCCTTTCGCTGGGCTGCCTTTCGCTGGGCTGCCTGTCGCGGTGACTGGGTATTGATATAGAAACCTCAGATCTGAAACGATTGCATCACCAACGCATGAATAGGATATAAAGACAAGGGCCCTGCAGCGTCCAACAAGGCAGAATCTGCCCTGGAAAAGCGGCGACGACCAGGAACTCCTTCCATAAAGCCCTTCAATCATGTCAGAAGCTGATTTGATCATGCCCGAGGGCTACATCAAGCAAGTCTTGGGTGAGCGACCGACAAAGTACATCAAAGGCTCAATTATGAGGAAATGGGTGAATGAGCGCAAGAAGGATTTCGGCAGCCGGTGGAACTTCGTGGTATGTCTCCTGAATCAATTCTATATGCAGTCATGCTAATGGTTCGGTGGTCAGACAGACAACGATAAACATGTGCTCGCCTTGAAGAGGGAGCTGACGGACGTAGGCCGTTACCCAAATCATCGTATCTGTCTGCAGCGGCTGACAAAGATGATCGAAAAGGACGAAATCAAGGCGATTCGAAACCTAAGCTATCCTCCCAAGCAGGGGAGTGATCTGTTCGAAGAGTGAGTGGCATGCGAAGGTCTCCACACTGTGATGTACAATGCACGATCGACGGCTTCAAGGTTGGCTCGGTGGAGGCGCGGCCCGCCAGGGCAATCTTCAGGCCCTTGCTCGTGCAGGAACGTCGATTGTGTACGGAGTAACGAGGCTTATAATCCGCAGCGCCTGATAGGTTGGGTAGCATGGTATTCAATGGATCAGGCTGGCGGTTGTGTCGTGGCGTTATTGGTTCCAGCCCTAATACCCTGCCGGATCCTGCCACATGGAACACCTCACCTTACCGATCGTGTGCGAGAGTGTGTGACTTCGTGCGCGCCCACAGTCCGTCAGAAGAGCCCAGGGACGGCCAGGGCTCGAGGACAGATTTCGTGAGACGGGCTTGACCCAGCATTGTCGGTCGAAAGTCTCACGAAATCTGTCCTCAAGCCTCGGCTCCGGCCCCAGCACTGCCCAGATTCCTTTCCACCTCGCCCCCAGCGAGAACTGCTTAAGCCTCAAACGTTCGTGTCACGGAGTGCCAAAGCCACCAAGGCGTTTTCTCAAGGTCGGCACCAAACCTGATGACCGTGCTTGTAGATGTACAGATGTCTGCTCCTGCTCCCGAACGTAAAATGTTGCAAGGCGTTGGGCTTACTATCCAAATCGGACTTTGCTCATCAAGATGGGTTCTTCCACAGCGCTCAATGAAGGGCCGTTTCAAGGATGGGACCTCTACCCAATGAGTTTGCCCAACTCACAGGATCTATCTTTCGCCTACGACCTGGAGAAATATCGTGAGCAGCTGTGGGACAACGCAAAAAGTCTGTTCATTCCACAAAATAAAGAGACCACGGTAAAGGTCATAGAGTTTGGCAGACCTCGTAGGCATCCTCGGCTCTCGGATTGGATAGCTTTGATAATGACATCTCAGCGCGAGTAATCATCGGACTTAGAGACCTCGAGCGATATTTATTGGTAAGCAGAGCATCTGAGCTTTTGAAAGGATCTCTCTGATCGGCATTTAGGAATCCGCGGATTTTCGAGGCACCAGGAGCATGTAGGAAGGAGATACAACTCATCGTCCAACCCAGTGGTGCTAACTCACAGGATCTTGCAGTCTGATTCCACAGCCTTCGTCACTCGACAATCTGATCATTTCAGAGACCGGCTTCAAGAAACTCTTAACATTCTTTGGCGCATTTCCAGCCGTTCTTGATATCGCCCGCGCATTCGGCGAGACTTTGGGCGAAGACGAGAGAAGCGCTGGCAACTTCAGGGACCACTTAGATTTCCAGAGAGACATATATGGTATGTTCGGATAACTCAAATAGCACAAAGGTTGCAAAGATATCAACTAACGGGAGCAGAATCAACTTTCTTGCTGAAGCATGTCGAACGACACGAAAGGGAAGAGCAGAGCGATCCCTGGTCGATTCGGCAAACCGGCGTATACTTCCAGGCGAACAAACACCTTGGACAGAACACATTCGTTCTGATAAATGCATCAAAACGCGTTCAGCAGCGCATGAAAGCTGCGAGTGTGGCGGCAGTGGGGGCGCGGGAAATGCATCTCCTATTGCTCTCCACCGTCATGCACGGTTGGCGTCAATATCTGGACTATCTAGAGCATCGTCTGGATATTGTTGTAAGACATCATTGCATTAGTAAGATCACCGGCAAATGCTTACCAGCTTTTCGTAGAACAAAAAGATCAAGCAGAAGGTGAACTACGATGTGGAATTTGCCGACATGCTTGAAGTCCACAACATTCGCCATAACTTATGCATGGCGCGAGGTGGGCTTCTGAAAGACAGCGATGCGTCGTCAGCGATAGCTGCCTCGACCAATGACCACATATCCACGACAGACACCGTGGAAGCGGCATCCGCGACGTCTTTCGTCCGCATGGCTTGCCAGTTCGAGAGGGAACTCTGTTCCGAGGTAACCAGGACAGACAATATCTTGCGGAGATTAGATGGTGCATCCGACCTGGTATGATTCTCCTAGAATACAACATCTGGCGCCCACGGCAGCTGACCCGTCATGCTAGATTCGGGCGACGTTAGATCTCCACGCAGCTTCTGCAACGCAGCTCAGCGCCAGGAAAACTCAGCAAATGACGGAACTGGCCAAGGACGACAACGATCTGATGGTTGAGATGACCAAGAAGTCCCAGGCTGACGCTAGGACATTGAAATCGATCACCATATTGACCTTGTTCTACTTGCCGGCATCATTCGTCTCGGTTAGTAGAATACCAAGTTGACTTAGTCCCAATCCAACTAACGAGGTGATTAGACACTCTTAAGCATGGGTTACATCACGATCCAGAAATCCAGACTGCACTTCACCCCAGAGATGATCATATTCGGGGTCTTGACCCTTTCCCTTCTGACCATCACGTTCGGCCTTTGGGGAGTCTCGGAATGGCGGCAACGCAGGTGGTCGAGGAATGCTTTCCAACCCATGCGATCAAAGCATTTGTCACCTTGACTGTCCCGTCAAGTCGTGGACATTGAACGCCGCCCACGTCCACGAAATATAGATGTATGTAATCCGGGATTGTTGACCCGGCGTGAGGAGGCGCGTACTGAGGAATGCAATGATCAGATCATGCCCAGAGCTTTTTGCTCCTCCAGCCAATCAGCTTTCAGTCGCCTATAAATGCTTTGGAAATAGTCGTGCTCTGAAAATCCGGTTGAGCAAGCCATACAATGATATCTGTGTGCTGACTCACCTCTCTGCGATCGAAACTCAAAGACAACCGAATCAAAATCCACACGGTGTGTTCTCTCTGCTTCTCGGAATCGTGCTCGATCAAAGGGTATGCCAGGTAGGCGGTCGCCGAGTTCGGATCGAAATACAGACCCAATCAAGTAATTCTGAAGCCTCGGTCTAGTCGGAACCAGAGTGATACTAGTAGATAATTTCGTTGTTCCCGGCTCGTGCTTTCTGACCCGACAAGCCTCTGCGACTGTTCCTCTAGACGTCAGTCATCTGCCGCCAGCTCGTATCCCAAGGAATGTCTCACCTGGGATTACCATAATTTCTCGACTGTAGAAGACTACAATGCGAACTGTAGTGGCCTCTACAGGGGTTTGGATTTCGCGAGGTTCACGGATCGAGCTTTCTTTGCTGGAAGCAACGGCTGAAACAGGAGAGGTAACTTCAACAGTCTGTTGGGTGGTCAATTAGTTGTCGTCAAGAATGAGGTGCGGATACGTATCCCCTCACCCTTGGTGCTTCTTGCCATATCTGTAAAGTGAAGGGGCCTGACTCGCCTGCCGACAGCTGTGGAGCTTGAGCGCTCGAAGTAGAAGAGTTCTCGTTGACGCGCTTGACCCTGTCGCGAATGCCCCGAAAGAGTCGCTCCGAGATCTCTTTTGTCTGACGACCCATCGACAAATGCTCGTTGCAGTGTATATCCTCGATCTGGAAACTAGAACCACCATAATGTGAGATTTGAGGTCTCTGCTGGACGAATATGTCGAAGATCACCTTTTGATTACCTTATGACCCGTCAATGCTCCTTGCAACAACCGAGCTTCTGAACCGACCCTGTCAGCCGACTCGCACCATTTGGAGATGCATTTTTTGGCTCGCCTTCAAGATTGCTGGCCTTGTAGTCGAAACCTCCCACACCGCAATCAGGCATATCGTCGGAAACAAATCGAAAATCCCAATCACTCATGAGTATGTGCCGATGATCCTTTCGCATTGCATACTGTGGTACAAAAATAGTTCCGTCTCGAGGAACTATCCGAGTGAGCCAGGTTTCCAGCAACTGTGGTGCTCGAGGCACAACGGACATACCGTTAGAAGAGTGTGTAGACCCCCCAACTCGAGTGATCATCCATAAGCGTTTTGAAGTCTCTATGACCTGCACACGAGCAGGAACAAACCTTGGCAGGCCGATATCGACTGATCTAGCAAACAGAGACCTGCGAGCAATCAATAAGACAGTTTTCCCACGACGTTCAGGAAATCGAAGGATGCTACATACCTAGTGTTCCTCAAGACCTCTCCTCCAACTCCTACAGTACCGGCAGAGGGTTCGACGGGAGGATTGATTTGGGTATTAGAGTCAAAAACTGATACTTCGTCGAGAAGAGTTTCCAGTTCTTGATACACTTCTGTGGACATCCATCTTTTTCTGATATCGACGACAAGCATATTGAGTATGATTTTCTGTATCCTCTTAAGGAACTCAAGGTCTTCCGCAGAGGTTCCGACGTTCGATTCCGGAAGACCTTCCAACCAGCTTTGGACAGCAGGCTTAAGCATTAGTTGTGAGGATCCTCTGTCGGAGCTCGGACATTCATCATAATATCGCTTGATCTTTCGACGTCGATCAAAACATACTGCACGTTTCTCTTCAAAGTCAATCACTCCAGGATAGCTTCTTAGTACGAAAGTGAAAATCTCTGCGAATATACACCCTAGAGACCACACGTCGTATTTGCTGCCTTTTGGGCCTGCTTCGAATTCTGGTGCGGCATAATCTTCCGTGCCACCATCGTGGGTAGCCCTGGAACTACCGTCATTGGGCTTGAATTTTGCCTGACCGAAATCTGCAATCTGCAAAACGTTATCTTCACTGACCAGAATGTTGGCAGGCTTAATATCGAAATGAAATCCAAGGTCAAAATTTTCAGGATTATCGTTGGGGGCCGCGTCGTAGTATGATATCCGATTCAACGCTTTTGCTAGTCCTAGCATCTGGTGCCAAATTGAGCGGTTCTGTAAGGGTCCTTCGCAGAGGGCACTGAGATCTAGAGTGGGATTTCGGAGGCATTCGTGAAGATTTCCTTTTGCACGAGGAAAAACGATATTATATTGGTCACCTTTCCGGTAGGTTTTGATGAATCTGACATCCTCGTTAACGGGAGTATTTGCACACCATCGGATTGAACTTACCTGACAATATGCTCGTCTTTCAGGCGTGCTACAGTGCTGAGGTTCGCTTTCTCCTCGGCAAATTCTATTGCTTTAGTTTTGTGCCTGAGCTGTTTCCGAGCGAAGCACTTGATGGTCTCTGCGCCCTGTGGAGAGTCACTTAGATAAACCTTGCACGCGAGACGCCTGGTCGACGAGAATCATACAGGAATCTGATTGTACCCCTCATAGATCGAGAAGGGATAGACCTCCCCATAGCTTCCTGATCCCAGCGTGGCTCCCTCAATGAAAGGGAGGATAGTGTCGGCGCTATACACAGAAAAGTTGCCATGATCCAAAACTGGGGGTACAAACTGGTGCATTGAGAACGAGAATTTTTGAGCAAGATAAAGCGAATCTTTGGGATTTCGCTGTCGATATCTTGGCCAATAGTCTTCCAGGGTCTCTGGCTGGAATCGTGGTTGCGCGCAGTAACTCTCGAGGCTCTTCGAGTCCAGGCCTCTCTCTATGAAGGCAACGACGAACATAGGATGTTCTATGTAAATGAGAAGCGCGAAGAGCGCTTTGGCATCTGTAGGACTTTTCGTTCCCGTTATCTTGGTGGCATACTTGATCGGTGCATCTTGTTTCCCAAGGTCAGCCAGATGGCTTTTGCATTGGTCGCAACCACAGTTAAGAATGGTCTCGATTGCCGTCTTATCCAGGAATGTGTCGAGAACAACCGATGGGAAGAACCGTTTTTCTTCGCGAACGTTGACATCTCGGGGAACTGATCGTTTTGCGAGCTCACGTCTAGCCAGTACGCAAGGAAAAGACATTAAGGGAGGTGTGGACTCGCTTCAAGCACAATGATCCAAATCATCCAACCAGAAAGTCTGAACTATGGGACTCAACAGAAATACTCGATGTGCGTTTCAAATGCAGCGAGATGCAAAATCAACGTTGATCGCGAAACATGCTACAGAGATCCAATGCGTAGTGTGGCCTCGATAAGGCTGCAAGTAGCTGGCAGCCGCATCACCAATCATCGCTTGCTGGTGCACCAAACTCCTCCTGCATCAAGAAGGCATCCAAGGCGTTTGAAGCGGCTGGCAAGCGTCTGACTTCTCCAAGAAGGGTCATCAATAGTCGTCGACTGTCTCTTAGCAAACGTCAGGGCATGCTGCCCCCTTGACCGGACCCCATGAGCCTCAGCACCAGCCACAGCTCATCTTTGGGTGGCGTGTGGCTTCAGGCATGGCAAGCCTAACCTCCTAGACACTTTACCCAGATAGGTAGCCAACTACTTGACGGACAAAACTCCGCATAGACCCAATATCCGGCGGGGAATTATATAGAGAGACACTCTGATCTGATCTTGTAGATACTGAAGATTTGACTAAACCACAGTAACAAAGGAGCATAAGAAGCTAGAAGTTATAGGACACAGGGAGGGAGAGGGCCTGACTCTACAGTTTACATCGAAAAGGGAAATTCCAGATCCACTGTGCAGTCACTAATAGTACTAGTTAGTACTAGTAGTGGTGAGCATCGTGATGAATGAGTGTATATAGAGAAGAAGCTATCTACGCAAACTAGCAAGGAAGAAGGAAATAGGCCTGTGCTGAGTAAGCCGCCAAGGAGGACCTACAACACACCCCCACGAGTGCAGCGGCGGAGACGAAGCCTGCTGTCGCCTCAAATAGGCAATGGTATAGAAAACCATGGTGTTGAGGTCTCTACCCACTCATTCCCCCTTCTCACTGTCCATATCCGCGCCTTTGCCTCCTCGAAATGGCCCAATCAGGGCTCTCTAAAGGCCATATTTGTCTGCTTTTAAGGCCTTGATCAGTCCATCGGCCTTCTGCCTGTCTGTGGGCACGTATTCCATCGAAATAGTCCCATTCTCAATGGCCTTCTGTACGAACTGATATCGAACGTTGATATGCCTTATCCGTCTATTCCATCCCGTCTTTTTGGCCAATGCTATGGCTTCTTGATTATTCACTCAAATGGGGACAGGGCTTAGCTCTGCAATGTCCTGAATTTCCTGTACATGAGGGCCTATTTATGTAGTATCTTGAGTAGCTGTTGATGCAGCTATATACTCTGCCTCACAAGTAGACAGAGCAACCACCGATTGCCTTTTCGTAAATCAATAAATAGGACCATTATTCAACATAAAAATGACGCCTATCGTCGATTTCGCAGAGCTCTCTTCTGCTCAATTCGCGTCAGAATAGTCTTGCAGAGGGCCACTACCTTGATATATCAGACCTTTATTGATAGTGCCTCTCAAATAGCGTAAAACGCGTTTGAGGGTAATCTAGACTGTTTCTGAGAGTTTTATTATCACGCTTGCAAGACGGCTTGTGGCGTGGGCTATATCAGGGCGCGAAATAACGGCTAGTCATTATATTTTGCCTACAAGCCTTCTGAAGTTCTCTATTCAAATGAGAACGTCGGCGGGCTCAATCTCTAGGCCTGCCTCTATAAGGGTAGGCTTTGACTTGACATCTCATAGCCCTGCATTCTGCAGAAGATGGGTCGTGAATTTTACTTGCGTCAGACAAATAGTCTGCTTTTCGCGTGTGATTTTCATGTCTAAATAAATCTTACAGGCGCCGATATTCTTCATTTTGAATCGGCTTGATATGATCTCTTTGAGCTGGCGAATGCCTTGATTGTCACTGTCTATAATAATATAATCATTAACATAAAAGGAGATGAAGATAACGCTATTTGACGAGCGCCGAGAATAGAGGGCTGAGTCGTATGAAGCCTGCGAATAGTCTAGACCTCGCAGAAAGGCGGTCTGAATCTTATGTTAAATAGCTGGAGACGTTCGGAGATTATATAGAGTCTTTTTTAGTTTGCAAATCTTGCTCTTTTATCTATATTTAATAGGCAATTCGATAAAAACGTCGTTCTTGACCTCCTCATTTAAGAAGGCGGCAACAGCGTCCATCTGTTAAATATCCCAGCTATTTTCTGCAGTTAGGGTAAAGAGAATTCGCGTTATTTGAGCTTTGACGGTTGAGATCGTTAATTCGTCGAAATTAATGTCCTCGTCTTTCTACTTAAATCCGCGGATCACCCATCGAGCTTTTTGTATTTTGGGCCCGATTTCCTGCTCTTTTTCTGTAAATACTCATCTGCCTGACAGTATATTACTATCCTTAGGCACAGAATTGGCGTTAATAACTGACCAGATCTCATTCTCTTTAAGGGTCTTGATTTGGATATTCATGGCCTCACGTCATATTCTTAATTTGGGGCCATTTCGAGCTTCATTGAAGGATTTTGAATAATGGTTTAACGGCCTCTTTAAAACGCGCACAGAGGCCGCAATGGAGGGCGTATTCATGTTCTTAGGTATTCAGTCAGATTCAAGCAAATTTAGAGCATTTTGAGCCATTTCTGACAGCTCTGCCTCTTTCTATTTTGTATGATATTTCTCCTCTTTAAATTCGACTATTTCGGAGGAAGGAGAAGGCTCGGAGATCGAAATTTGAGGCTGTATTTCTTGCTAATCTTGATTAGCTGTAGAATTGAGTAGAGAATTAGGCTCAGCTGTTTCGCTTGATCTCAAATTTTGCTCGTTAAATTCGACATCTCTGCAGGGCGACAATTTCCTGCTTTTTGGATCTCAGAGGCGGTAAATTCGCGTAGAATCGTAGTCAACAAGCCTCATTTTCTATCCCCTCGGGGAGAGCTTGCCATGACTATTTGCGTGAGGAATTCGCGCGTAGGCTACGCAGTCAAAAACGCGGAAATGAAGAATGAACGGCTTATAGCCGTAAAATGCCTCAAAAGGCGTCATTCCACGGCTTAAGGATCTCGTTAGGCTGCAATTCAAGAGCTGAGTAGCTGTATCTACAGCTTCTGCCCATAAAGAGGCAGGGAGGTTTATTGCTGTCAGCATGAATCTAGCTTTCGAGCAAACCAGGCCAACTGATCTCTCAGAGAGATCATTCTGTTCGGGGGTATAAGAAGCTGAATTCTCCTCGCGAATTCCTCTTGATTTGAGCCATTTTGTGAATTTTCGGCTCCCAAATTCGGACCCTTCATCCTTGCAAATAGCCTCCATTTTATGACCTTTTGCGTTAAGCTCGAGGATCCATTCTCGAATAGCTTTTTCAGCCTCATTTTTGCGCTTGAGAGGGATAGTTCTTCGAAATCGGCTGAATTCGTCTGTTATGACTATGAAGAATTTAGCTCCGCCCTTACTGATAGGCAATTCATCGAAATTCTCAGCTTGAGCTTCTTTAGAGGCAAAAGTGTATCCTCCTCCACACAAATCAACGTGAATACGCTGATCGGGGTGAACAGCTCTTGAGAACGTCACAGGCTCTCAATTTAACCTTCTGCGCTGTTTTCCGAGTATACAGGATTTACAGAATTCCTTCTTTTCAAATTTGAGCTCAAATTAACGCCCAGAGGTCTCAGATAATAGGCGTACGAATTCCGAATTTAAATGGCCCATTCGTTAATGAATTAGCTGTTCTGATAGCTTTGGAATGCCTTTTGCAATGTCTTTTTAACCCTCAATTTTCGAGGATTTCGCTAATTCGGCCTGTTCAACTTAAAATACTCCATTTTTTGAAAGTATGGAGATTGAGAGCTTATTCTTCGTAAGAATAGCCCTTCTCTGTTGCCCTGATTTGAAGCTAATTTTCCAATTATCCATTAGCAGGGCGTCAATCAACAGCAAATCCATATCCATGCCATGAACGAAATAGACGTCAAGCAGCTTGACCCCATTCTCCAGGCAAATGGACCCTTTTTCTTTGGTATCCAGCTCATTATCATTGCTCACCCTGATCTTTTGAGGTTCAATAGGCGTTATATTCATAAGAGATTCTCTGGATTTTATTATATAAAATGAGGCCGCAGAATCAAGCAACCAGCTATTCTCTTACAGAACGCAGGCGTCTACAGCAGATCTAGCTGTTGGCTGGCTCGCAGTCACTTCTTTCTCCGTGAATCCTCTATTTCTGAACCTATTCTGCTCTGGAGGGTCTTGAGAAGATCGTTTTTCTGAGTACTTCGACCAGCAGCCTTTAATTATATGGCCGATATAGCTATAATGAGTACACGTTAATTTCGTGCCTTTTTCAGAGCTGAAATTGCGGTTATTTCGCTCATTTCTCTCATTTCGCTCATTTGGCTTTACAGCAGCTCTTGGCGCAAATGGACGACGAAATTCGCGTTGATTTTTGTCGAAAATGGACACGCGAATTAGAGCCTATTTGAGGCCTTCGAAATCAGGGTCTTTATTGCCCTGTCTAGCTGTCTCAAGAAAGGTCTCTTTGCTGTATTGGGGTTGCAGGCCAGTTACAAAGATGCTCATTTGCATTCTAGGGCCTAGATCACCCTCAGAAGTCTCATATTGAGCCTTTTGACCGTCTCATTTAGCAATGTAGTCCAGAATGGACTCCTCCGGGGCTTGCCTTAATAGGCATAGCTTAACGCCTGTTATAATGTAAGTAGCTACACCAGAACTGGCGAATCTTGCTCGCAGAATTGAGTAGGCCTTATTTGCTAATTTGTCTTTAAATTCTGCTCTCAAATTCACAGCTAATGAGGTCAGAATTAGCTCTTGAAGAGCTATTTTAATGCATTTGCGAAGCTTTGGCTCAATGCCTTCTGAATGGCCTTCAAGCACGTCTAACGCAGACAACCCGCTTGCCTTTCTTCTCAGTTGGCTATCTCATTGAGGGAATGCCTCTGAATCCGTCAATATTGTGGTTATTTTGGTTCCATAAAAGGCCAGATCTTCACGAAATTCCTTTACCGAGGCCGGTATATCGTATTCGGGCGTTATGGGTGGTAGTGGGGATGATGGCTGGCTTCCTGCGGCCATATTCTGCATCGGAATTCGCTCAATATCGTCTAATTGGCTACGATTTCGTCTAATCGTCGTCGATTCGCCTAATTAGATGGTTTGAGGAGGGGTACGAAGGTCTTCTGCAGAGCCTACTGCAGGCCTTGTAGGGATCGCGGGCGTTTTCGATCGCTCACCCCCAGAACTCTGCGATTTCGAGCGTGAAGAGGCTCTGGTATCTGCAGGCATTGATTT
>JAABUK010011375.1_pt1 | contig 11612 bp, 14 predicted proteins | sample 5559141 | NCBI WGS metagenome assembly JAABUK01 (sample SAMN10711869, study PRJNA513367) | rock metagenome | isolation source: Antarctica rocks | place: Antarctica: Victoria Land, Pudding Butte nord | collected 2016-01-03 | reverse complement strand
GGGTGTGAAGAACCACCAAGCTACCAACCAAGGGGGTCGCCTTCCGGGGTCATCAGCCAAAGCGACCTAAAAATCGACGAGAGAGCGGGTTACGCTTGTCCTCGTGCCATTCGGGTCAGGAACCGATCCGAACTGGAAACGGTTCCTGACCCCCTTTTTTCGATTGACCCCCTTTTTTCGATGCTCAGCCGATGACCTTGGCCAGCCAGAGGGCGAGGCCCCCGGCGGCGGCGAGGGTGGCGGTCCTCAGGGCGACCCGGTAGGCGAGGAAGCGGCGGCGGGTCGGGTCGACCTCGTCGCCTTCCAGTCCTTCGAGCCGCTTCCGCTCCAGGGCCGCTACGGAACTCATGCCGACGACGTGGACGAGGGCCAGGACGAGGAAGCCGAAGCCCTGGTCGAACCACTCGCGCCAGGGGATCGGCGGCAGGGCGGGCTTCCACTTCGAGGGGACGGTCAGCGGGCGGTCGGGCTGGTAGACGACCAGGGTTGCCCGAGTGGCGACTCGTTCGGAGGTGTCGGAGGCGCGGAGGACGAGCGTGGCGGGCTCGGGGGTCCCCCGGGTCGGGGTCCCCCGGAGGAGGCCGGCGTCGGGGTCGAAGGCCAGCCCTTCGGGGAGTTTGCCCTCGACGGCCCAGCGGATCGGCCCCCGGCCGCCCTTGGAGGCGAGGGCCACGGCGTAGGGCCGGCCGGCGATCGCCTCGGGCAAGGGGGAAGGCGTGGCGATCGCCAGGGGGACCGCTTCGATCTCGGGCGCGGGCTTCCCTGCCGAGGAAGGCAGGTCGATCGCCTTGGGCAGGAGGGCCATGATGACCATCGTCAGCAGGAGGATGAACAGCAAGGCCCCGGTGAGCTTGGTGACGACCACGGCGACGAACGAATCCTCGCCCGAGCCGCCGAACTCCATCCCCGAGTGTCCGCCCCGTCTGGACCGTCGCATGGGCCTCCGGCCTCCCTTGACTCGAAGGATCGTCGCCGCGATCCGGGCCGTCCCGGCGAGTCGCCTCTTCCGCTGATCGGCGAGGCCGGGCCGAAATCTTGAGGAGAATCGCCATGACCCCGAGAATCGTCGAGGCCCGCGCCTCCCTGCCCCGCCGGCGTTCGAAAGCGACGCCGGGGGCCGTCCCGTCACCGGAGGGTCGGCGAGGCGGGCGAGGCCCCCGGTCGTCGGTCGGATCCCGGCGGGACGCGACGTCAGTACTGATCGGACGAGATCACCTCGGCCCCCTGGACCGAGCCGAGGGCCCGCCAGATGACCGGGCTGACCGAATCCTTGATGAAGTGGACCGAGCCGTCGGCGAAGAGGGTGGTCACGCCGCCCGGGTGGCGGCTGCTGGCCGCGAGGGACATGTAGGTCGGCCCGCCGTCGTTCTCGTCGACCGAGTCCCAGTCCATCGGCAGGATCTTCCCGGCGTTGGAGAAGCCGGTCGCCCGGCTGGCGGTGGCGACCCGCTGGTTCGGGGGCATGGCGGTGGTGAAGCCGGAGTAGTAAACCCCGCCGTTGCACCAGCGGGTGTGGCCGATCGGCCCGCCGGCCTTGGCCTTGCCCGAGGCCGTGCCGCACGAGGTGATGAGCGACTGGAGCGCGGCGGCCGAGTTCGGCCCCGGGAGCGGCACGTTGGTCGGACTCCAGGTCCCCGCCGAGGCGTCCGAAGGGGACGACGGGGTGCTCAGGCAACTGCGCATCTGGGCGTGGCCGATCAGCCCTTCGGAGGCCATCAGGGTGTTGCTCAGGCCGTCGGAAACCTCGCCGATCTTCCTCGAATAGTTCGGGCCGAAGAGGGTCCGATTCTGCGGGCCGACCGAGTTGGTGGCTCCCCAGTTGATCGAGTAGACGTACCAGTCGCCGTCGCAGGTTCCGTAGCTGGTGGTGGCGACCAGGGTGTTGCCCAGCGAGGGGTCGTCGACGTGCGAGCCGGGGTCGCTCGGGCAGAACAGGAAGGCCAACGGCGTGTTGGAGACGGTGGTGTTGGGCGGCTTGCTGTAGGTCAGGGAGAAGTTGATCGCGTTATAAAAATTCCCCTGCTCCAGGAACGGCGAGACCCGGGCGAAGGCGCTCCAGGACGACTCGAAGGCGTAGGTCCCCGGGGCGCCGGTGGTCGCCGGTACGAGGATGGTCGTCATCGGGAAGGTGCCGACGGTGCTCTCGTAATTGTGGAAGGCCAGGCCGATCTGCTTGAGGTTGTTGGTGCACTGGGCCCGGCGGGCGGCCTCGCGGGCGGCCTGCACCGCGGGGAGCAGCAGGGCGATCAGGACCGCGATGATCGCGATCACGACCAGCAGCTCGATCAGCGTGAAACCTCGGCGGGCTCGGCCCGTTCGCGGCGAGAGCATGGGCGATGCATCCTCGGGAAGGAGTTCGAGACGATCGCGCCGGGACGGGCCCGGCTGGGATCGGAACACGTCCGAGGGATGAGGATATCGTTGAGGTGCGAAGGCGAAGGCGCGGAAGCGGTGAATCTTCGGGGAAGAAGCCGGTCCCGCTCGGGCCGTCGGCCCTTCGCCGCGAAGGGTCACGACGACGAGGACGCTCGACGGGCGGCCCGGCCGTTCGTGCCCGTCGGCTTTCCTGCGTCCGCTCCCCCGGGCCTACCGATGCCACCCCAACGCGGCCCCATCCTCAGGGGAGGCGGCCTGGCCGGGCAAGCCGCGACCGCTTCACCAGATCCGGCGGACCGGGTAGGCGTCGAAGGCCAGGTCGGCCCCGACGATCGGCAGGCCCTCGACGATCGCCTGGGCGATCAGGAGCCGGTCGAAGGGGTCCCTGTGGTGCGCGGGAAGGTCCTCGACGGCGGTAACATGGTCGAGGGTGATGGGGAGGATCTCGAAGTGCGATCGGGCGATGGCTCTGGTCAGATAATCACGGGTCGGCTCGCCCAGATTCAACTTGCCGAGCCCGACCTTGATGGCCACTTCCCAGCACGAGGCCATGCTGACCCACTTGTGAACGCGGGGGTCCTCGATCAGCCTCCGGGCCGAGCCGACCAGCCTCGGGTCATCCTGGAAGAACCAGAGCATCGTGTGCGTGTCGAGCAAACAATCCGTCATTCCATGTATTCGCGGAACTCTTCGAGGGGCGCATCGAAGTCGGGGGACATCCAGAATTGCTCGGTCTTGGCGCTCCCCGCCTTGCTGGGCCAACGCCCGGGTTCTTTCCGGGTCAAGGTGGCGATCGGCTCGCCGTTCTCGGTGATGACCAGCGCCTCGCCGCGGGCGAGGCCGCCGATGAGTTCGGGCAGCCTGGCCTGGGCTTCTTCGATCGAGATGGTGGTCATGGGCCGCTCCTGGTTCGGGTCTCCGACTCCCATCCTAACCGGGCGGCCCCGATGCTCCCAGCTCCCACCTTCACGCCGCCTCGGTGTCCTGCGAGACGACCGGGTAGGTGCTGAAAGTCCGCTTGACGATGTTGCACCCGGATAACACGATGCGAACGTTACCAGAGCCGTCGGACCGGGTAGGCGTCGAAGGCCGCATCGACGCTGATGATCGGGATCTCCTCGACGATCGCTTGGGCGATCAGGAGCCGGTCGAAGGGATCTTTGTGGCCCGTCTGGAAGAGCATCGACGCCAGGAAGCTCGTGTGGGGTGGCTCGATCGGCAACAAGCTGAACAGTTGAGTTTCCAGGCACTCGGCGACGAAATCCTCGTAGGGACGGTTCAGAGGAAGTTTGCCGATACTGACCTTGATGGCGACCTCCCAAAGCGTCGCCATGCTGATCGCGACCTTGTTCTCGGGGTCTTCGATCAAAGCACGAGCCTTCGGGCTCAGGCGGGGGTCGTCGAGGGCGAACCAGATCAGCGAATGCGTATCCAGCAGGGAGTTCAAGGCATGTACTCGGCGAAGTCCGTCAAATGATCTTCATCCTCGGCCACGATCGTCATCATGCCCTTGGCGAAACCCGCCACTCGGCGTCGCCGAGGTTCGGGCGGTTCGCCCACGAGCCGGGCGACGATCCGGTCTCCCTGGGTGATGGCAAGTTCTTCGCCTTTGGATAGCCCGCCGATGATCTCGGGCAGCTTCGCCTGGGCGTCCTCAATCGAAATCGTGGTCATGGGCCGCTCCTGTATCGTATGCCGGATTACCATCGTACCCGAGCGGCCCCGACCATCCCAGGTTCACCCTCAGGCCGCATCCGAGTCCTGAGACACGACCGGATACGTGCTGAAGGTCCGCTTGACGATGCTCCGGTAGAGGGCGTTGCCTTGCTCCATGCTGACGTTGAGCAGGTCGAGGGCGTCCTTCAGGCTCTGCATGGTCCGGGTCAGTTGCTCCTGGTTGGCTCGGCTGGAACGCTCGAAGGACGAGGCCCACGACTGCGAGAGGCCCTCGATGGCCTGGGTCGTGCGGTCGAGCTTCTGCTTGATCTCTTCCAGGGGCTGCGAGGTCGGCTCGACGCTGGCCATCGCGGCCTCGATCCGGCCGAGCAGGCCGACGCCCTTGCGGACGCCGTCGTCGAGCGGGCCGAGCCGGGCGAGGTCGCCGCCGACCCGGTCAATCGCACGGGCACCCTCGTGCAGGCCGGCGAGGGCGGTCGGCAGCTTGTCCACCGAGGCGGCGAACCGCTCGACGTGCGGGCCGAGGCCTTCGCCCATCCGGGCGCAGAGGTCCTGGAGCGACCGCGTCGCCGGCTCCAGCGCGGCCACGAGGTCGCGCCTCATCGCCTCCAGGTGCGGGGCCAGCGCCTCGGAAACCCCCGCGGCCAGCGGATGCTCCTGCGCCGAGCCGACCTTCGGCAGGACCCGCTCGACCACCCAGCGGTCGACCCGCCCGAGGAGGTCCTCCGACCGCTTGTAGACCAGCGTCTGCACCAGCATCAGGGCGGCCGAGAGGAAGAGCGCGAGCAAGGTGCTGTCGAAGGCGACCTGCAAGGCCGAGGTCACGCTGGTCAGGTTGCTCATGAACCCATCCAGGTCCTTGACCATCGGCAAGACCAGGCTGATGTTCATCAAGGCCTTGGAGATCCCCTCGACCGTGCCGATGAAGCCGATCACCGGGAGCAAGTACAGGATGTACCTGGGCAGGGTGAACCGGCCGGCCGCCGCCTCCTGATCGAGCCCCGAGGCCTCGCGGTTGACCTCCATGAGCTGGCTCACCGAGGCCGACTTGCTCTCGTCGGCGAACCGGGCGAGCTGGCGGACCCGCCCCGGGAGGACGCGGTGGTCCTCCTCGGCGATCGCCCCGGCCTTGACCAGGCCCTCGCCCTTCGCGCCGATCCAGCCCGGCCCCTCGGCGAAGCTCGTTTCGTTCCGCCAGAGCCGGACCAGTTCGCGCCCGAGGGCGATCACGGCCCAGAAGTAGATCGACGTGCCGACGTACTGCTCCCAGCCCCGCTCGAACATCAGGGTCGGGTTGAAGATCATCAGGCAGATCGGGAACGCGATGGCGACGGCCAGCATCATCAGGGTGCCCGGGTAGCTCAGGCGCGAGGTCCCGTAGGCGTCGACCGGGGCCCGACCTTTGGCTTGGCGCGGCATGTCTGTCGTCCTTCCTGGAACGAGGCGCGGGGCGTCACTCGGCCCGCGTTGCGACCGTCATCGTCGACAAGATCGGCAAGGTCGGCAGGCTCCTTGAATGTTTCGCCCGGAGGTCGGCCCGGATCGGGTCCCGCCGAAGGGTGGCCCATTGGTACGGGCGTTGCACAAGTAGTAAGCCGAGCCGAACGGCCCCCGGGCCACCCGGCACCGAAACCCGAAGCGGTGGCCGACGCGACGGAACCGCCGGCCCTTCGCCGCGAACCTCGAACGGAGACCCGACGCCATGTCCATGCGAACCGCCCTGACTCTGGGACTCGCCGCGACCCTGCCCCCCTTGGCGTCCGCCGGCCTCGCCCAGGCCCAGCAGAAGCCGAGCGTGGGCCAGCAGCTCGAACGCCAGATCCTGAACAACCTGGAGAACGCGGCCCTCGGCCAGCCGGCTACCCCCAACCCCAACCTGCCCTACACCACCGCACCGGGTCAGCCGGGCTACGCCCAGCCGGGGTATGGTCAGCCGGGTTACGCCCAGCCGGGGTATGGTCAGCCGGGCTATGCCCAGCCGGGTTATGGTCAGCCGGGCTATGGCCAGCCGGGTTATGGCCAGCAGGGCTATGGCTATCAGCAGCGGCGTCCAGGCTATTTCCAGGCGCAGCAATCGGCCCCTCGCTACCAGATCCCGGCCCAGAACGCGGGCGCCACGCCCGGCTCGGCGATCAACTACGGCGGAGCGAACTACGTGGTCAACGGCGACGGGACGATGAGCCCGGCCGCGTCCGCCCCGAACCCGAATTCGGCCCCGGCCCCGGCGGCCTCGAACACCCTCCGCTACCAGATCCCGGCCCAGAATGCCGGGGCGGAGCCGGGCTCGACGATCACTTACGGCGGGGCGAACTACTTCGTCAACAACGACAACACGATGAGCCCAGCGACCGCCACCCCGGCGCCCGCCGTGCCGCCGGCGAATGCGATGCGCTACCAGATCCCGGCGCAAAACGCCGGCTCGGCCCCCGGATCGACCGTCTCGTACGGCGGGGCGAATTATGTGGTCAACGCCGACAACACCATGAGCCCGACCGCTCCCTGAACCGGGGCAGGCCGACTGCGGCAAACTTTGATGGCCGAGGGGAGCATTACCCGCTCCCCTCGGCTTTCGCATTTGTGGCTCACTCCGCCTGCCAGCGCCTCGGCGGGGCGGCATCGAACCGGCCGGCGGGGGGACTGAACTTGATGCCGACCTGCCAGAGGAGGTCGGGCTGGTGCTTGGCGAGGAGGTATTTCATCACCACCTCGTCCGAGGGAGGCATCCCCGGGTCCTGGAAGACCACGCAGAGCCGGGCCTCGGCCCGGTGCGTCTTGGCGTCCCAGACCTCGATCAGGCCGTGTGGCCGACGCGAGATCCGGTAGAACTTGCCGTTGGTCAGGACCGTCACCCGGTCGAACCGGCAGAACTCGTCGAACTCCTTCTTGTCGACGACATCGCGGACCAGCTCGGCGGCGACCAGCTCGGGCACGCCGGTCTGATAGGCGGCGGCGTCGAGCCGCATCGGCTCGGCCTCGTTGGTGGGTTGAGGGGTACTGCGGCCCTCGATGACCCGGAAGATCTCCCACTCGACGAGCCTGGCATAGCCGGCGCGGAGGGCGGCGCTGGTGATGACCATCTGGGGGAAGGAGGCGGCGGCCCGGACGACCTCGTGGGCGAAGGCGTTCGCCTCGCGCTGGAGCTTGGTCATCCAGAACCGAGGGGTCTGGGCCCGGTCGTCTTCGGAGTAGCGGAACCGAGCGGGCCCGACGTCCGGCACGGTCACGTCGGCCTCGGCCCCCTCGCGCTGGAGGTTCCGCAGGACGACGTCGTAGGTGTCCTCGCCCCGGACGAACCGCTCGGAGGCCTCGCGGTGGCCCTGGTTTTTGACCCGGACGATCCGGTAGCTCGGCCTGGCGAGGAAGGAGACTTCGCGGGCCCTGGGGTCGACGTCGCTCCTCTCGTCGGCGACCTCGATCTCCCAGCGGAGATATCCGGTGCGGATCATGCGTCGGCCCCGCCTGCCCTGGTCCGTTTGCGGTCTCGGTCCGACCTTCAGCCGCCCTGGATCGCCGGGACGAGGAGGATCTCCGGGGCCGTCGCGTCGAACGCCCGGATCGGCCGGGTCTGCCCCGGCCCGTCGAGCCGGAAAGCCATCCGGCCGGCGGTGAAGTGCTCGGCGAACGCGGTCGCGGCGTCGGAGACGGTCTCCGGCCGGTTCGGGTCCCACTCGGCCAGGCAGAGGTCGCCGTGCCCGGTCTTCAGCAATCGCAACTTCGCCATGATGTGCCCGCTCCGTCAAAAAGGGGCCACGACGGCCCTTCCTCCCGCCGGACCGGCGCGATCGGCCGGTCGGATCTATTATAACGATCGTCCCGACGATCGACCAGGTTTCCCGAGGGTCGGCGCGACCGTCCGCTCAGGAGGAACGGGCCACGCGGAACCCGACTCGGGCACTGGGGTTGCTCTGCGCCTCGTAGTTCCGGAAAGTCGAGCGGTATTCCGAGAGGGAGTTGAATTGTTTGATGTACCACGAACCGCCACGCATCGACCGGTTGATCGGCCCGGTGGTCGGGCCCGCGGGGTCGACGACGGCGGGGGCCGTCCGCCAGTAATAAGCCTTATCGTACCAGTCGGCGCACTACTCCCAGACGTTGCCGTGCATGTCTTGCAGTCCCCAGGCGTTAGGTCGGAACCGGCCGACCGGCGCGGTGAAGGCGTGGCCGTCGTCCGCCCGGATCGCCGGGTTGCTCGGGAACCGGGCGTGGGCCGAGGCGTCGGCGACGTTGCCGTAGGCGGCCAACCCCTCGGGGTCGTTGCCGAAGCCATAGGCGGTCGGCGCCCCGGCCCGGCAGGCGTATTCCCATTCGGCCTCGGTCGGCAGGCGGTACTTGAGCCCCTCCTTCCGGCCGAGCCAGGCGCAGAACCGGGCCGCGTCATCCCAGCTGACGTTGACGACCGGGTGGTCGTCGGTCTGGTCGAATCCCGGCCAGCGCCAGCTATAGCGGGGCGACTGGACGAGTGCGGCCTTCGCCTCGTCCCAGCCCTGGCCGCCGGCGGCGGACCGCTCGGCGACGGTCCGGTGGTGGGAGTCCTCGACGAACTTGCGGAACTGGCCGACCGTCACCTCGGTCGTCCCCAGCTCGAAGGGCTTGCTGATGCGGACCCTGTGCCGGGGCGTCTCGTCGGGCTCGCGCGAGTCGTCCGAGCCCATCAGGAACTCGCCGGCCGGGATCGGTCGGAAGGTCATGCCGATCGAGTTGGCCGGCGGGGCCCACGACCCTCCGGGCTTCGCGGTCGGCGGCCCTCGGCGCCCCTCGGCCTTCCTCGGCGGCTCGCCCCGGTCGGCCGTCGGGTCGGGGGGGATCGGCCCGCGCCGGCCGCCGAAGCCCCTGGCCGAGGCGTCGCGATCGGCCATCGCCGGGCCCCCGCCGGGGATCGGCCCGCGGGGGGCGAGGGTATAGGCCGCCAGCGTCAGGCTCGCCAGCGCGGTCAGGGCGACGGCCGCGATCCAGGGCGAGGGGTGGGGCCTCCTCGGAGGCGGGCCGAGGAGCAAGGTCTCCTCGCGAGGCGGCTTGATCAGCATCGTCGCCGCCGGCCGCGCCGGCTCGACGGGGGTCGCGGCGGGCCTGGCGAGCCGGTCGGATTCGAGCCAGGCTTGCAGGGCGGCGGCCAGCTCGTCCATCGAGGAGGGGCGACCCTCGGGCTTTTTGGCCATCGCCTTCAGGCAGATCGCCTCCAGCGCGGCGGGGAGGTCCGGGCGGAGGGTCGAAGGCGGGGCCGGCTCGACGTAGGCGATCATCCCGAGGACCCTGGTGATCGGCCCTTCGAAGGGCCTCCGCCCGGTCAGCAGCTCATAGAGGATCACGCCGAGACTGTAGATGTCGGAGCGGGGGCCGATCGCCTTGAGGTTCCCCTCGGCTTGCTCGGGCGACATATAAGCGGGCGTGCCGAGGATCGCGCCGGTCGGGGTGAAGGTGGCGTCGACCTCGTCGTACCAGCGGGCGAGGCCGAAGTCCATCAGGACCAGCCCGCCCCGGGCGTCGACCATGACGTTGGCCGGCTTGAGGTCGCGGTGGACGATCCCGTGCCGGTGCAGCTCGGCGAGGGCGAGGGCCAGCTGCCGGGCGACTCGGGCCGCCCGGCGAGGGGGCCAGCCGTTGTCGCGGTCGACGGCGGCCGCGAGGGGCTCGCCCTCGATGAAGGCCATCGTCAGGAAGGGGGTCCCCTCGAACTCGCCGATGTCGTAGATCGGGCGGAAGTTGGGGTGATGGAACCGCGCCGCGGCCTCGGCCTCGCGAAAGAACCGGACCCGGACCTCGGGTCGGTCGGCGGAGGCTCCCAGGTGCGGTACCTTCAGGGCGACCTGGCGCTTGAGCTGGTCATCGCGGGCGAGGTAGACGCTGCCCATCCCCCCTCGGCCGAGCAGGCGGACGATCTGATACCTGCCGAAGGATTCGGGCAAGGGCAATCCCTCACCCTTCGGGGCCGATCCGGGGTCGGTCGCCTGGCCGAAGGTCGAGGTCGCCCCCGGGGCCGGGCCGAGGCCGGCGGCGGTCGCGGGGACGAGTGGGAACTTCGAGCCGCACCGCTTGCACCGGCCGATCCGGCCGATCCGGCCGACGTGCTCGTCGACGACGCTGTAAGTCGCGCCGCAGTCGGGGTTCGGGCAGTGGATCGTGGCTGGCATCGCCGCCCCGGGCTCGGGTCGAAGGGATCGATCGGCCCATTGTGGCCGGCCGGTCGCGCGCGGCCAAGGGGTCGCGCCGGATCGGCCGATTTTCCCGGCGAGGCCGGGCCCAGCCCTACCCGCCGGCCCGGACCAGGATCACCACGATCACCGGCACGAGCAGGGCCATGATGACCAGGAGCAGGCAGCCGAGGGTCAGGACCATCTCGGTCTGCTTCTCGGGCGGGGCGGCGTTCATCCGGTCGGCGGCCTGCAAGAAGCTGGCCAGGAAGAGGTTGAGCGTCCCCATGACCGCCGCGATGAACAGGGCGAACTCGATCCCCGGCCCCATCCTCGCGGCCTGGACCACGACGGCGGCGTCGACCCCGATGACCGCCGTAGCGATCATCAGCCCCCGGGTCGACCAGCGTTTCCAGCGAAGGTACATCAGTGAGCCTCGCGATTCAGCCAGATCGCGTAGGCGATCGGCCAGGCGAGCAGCGCCAGCGTCCAGGCGAACAGGGCCAGGGCCGCCGAGTTGGCCCGTTCCTCCGGCCCCCGAGACATCTCCGAGTGCGACCGGACCATCCCGATCGCGGCCAGGGCGATCCCCCCCCAGAGGGGCCAGTGCTTGATCAGGGTGGGCCAGGCCTGGTTGAGGTCGGCGAGCCAGGCGAGGCCCGCCACGACCGGCATCAGGACCATCAGCCCGCCCGGCGAATTCCAGGGCGTCAGGAATGCGCCTCGGTCGGCCTGGCCCATTCAGAACCGCCCCGTGGTGAAGAACAGGACCGAGAGGATCGCCAGCATCAAGACAGCCAGATAAAAGCCCAGGATCATCGGCGGCGAGGGGGTCATCGACAGGCGCCCCCCTCGGCGTTGCCTCGCCAGGGCGAAGGCCAGGGCGACCACCACCGCGTTGAAGACCAGCAGGGCCAGGCCGAAGCCGACGACGTACTCGCGGACCGAGTGGGCCAGCCGGCCGAGCCGGACGGCGTTGGCCATCGCGGCGAGGTCGAACCCGGCCACCGCCACGGCGACGATCAGCCCGGCGATCGAGAGCCTCGGTCGCCCCATCTCGGTTCAGCCCCTCGGGTGGAAGATCCGCCGGTACGCCGAGAAGATTCTGGGCATCAATGGGCCGTAGGGGAAGAGGTGGGGCCGGAATCCACCCGGTTTCCGGACGTGGATCACCCGGGCCTGGGCCAGCTCGCGGAGCCCGACCACGCCCCGGACCCGGCCGAACCCGCTCGCCTTGCACCCCCCGAAAGGGGCGGCGGCGTGGGCCGAGGTCGTGACCGCGTCGTTGACGGCGACCGTGCCGACCTCCAGCCGCGAGGCGACCGACCGGGCCCGCCGGAGGTCCCGCCCCCAGACGCTCCCGGAGAGCCCGAACGGGCTGGCGTTGGCCGCCTCGACCGCCGCGTCGTCGTTGGCGAACCCCCGGACCAG
>JAABUK010011372.1_pt1 | contig 11614 bp, 7 predicted proteins | sample 5559141 | NCBI WGS metagenome assembly JAABUK01 (sample SAMN10711869, study PRJNA513367) | rock metagenome | isolation source: Antarctica rocks | place: Antarctica: Victoria Land, Pudding Butte nord | collected 2016-01-03 | reverse complement strand
TCCATCCATCCCCCTCCATCCCCTGATCTAATAGATAGATACCAACGCACCTGCTGCTGCTGCTGCTGCTGCTGCCGCCACTCCTCTTATCTTGTACCTCACCAACCCACCCATCTATTCATCTATTTGTCTATCCACCCATCTATCCATCCATCCCTGAGAGACCACAGTTAGATACTGATACTGATAACTGATACATATCCAGAAAGCCATCAAGTCACAATCAGAGAGTTGAGTAGGCCAAACTGAACAGACGAACTTTATGAATTTGAATCCAGATTACTTCTTCTTTCTCTTTCTCTTTCTCTTTCTCTCCGGGGATGGCGGAAGGGCATGGGGTTGAGTTGTGTAGCTCAAAATAAATGACTTGGCGGGGTCTGAGATAGATTGGATTGCAGAGCTGGAACTTGGAGTACGGAGGAGGTACATCGTTAGTGGGACAGGGCTGAAGATGTAGAGATGATTTTCTCTGTATTTCTCTTTCTCTCTCTTTTTCTCTCTCGCTTTCTGTTTCTCATCTGATCTAACTACCTGACGGCCAACTCAGCTGTCGTATCTGCTCCGCTTACACACGTATACATACATACATACATGCGCAGATGGAGGAGAGCAGGTGCCGGTTCGTTCTCTCTTTCATGCGTCTCGCCAACCCGGATTTCAGGAGTCAGCCTCAATTCTGGCCTCCAACCCACGTTCCCGCTCGCTCAAGTCCATCGCCCACTCTCATCGGAGGTCCTTTGCTGCGTTGCCCCTCCCCGCTTCGATAAAGAAGAGAGCATATTAGTACATTAGAAGAGTCGCTGTCCCGACTTAGGCATAGAGATGTGTGCGATCATGCACAAGCATCAATGTGATCAATCAACATGATCGCCGCGTTAATTAAAAAATGAGGGGCATTGAACGCGTTTTCGCCATGCCTTGACAATGCAATTCGAAGAAAAGGTGGAAGTCAACCCCTGTGCGGTGCGGCCGAGACGCCTGAACGCCATGCATAAAATGGCGCGAGAGACAAATAAAAAGAAGGTTCGGTCTATGGTCGTGGTCTCGTCTAATCTCATCTTGATCTTGCTGGTCGAACATCAGACGTGAGGCGCCGAATTCCCATTTCTGTGGGACAGACCACCGAAAAGCGTCTCCGGCGGTACACGATTCATGTTGCTCGACTTGTCCGTGTAATTGCTCGGTATAGCCGTGTATCCTGACCGGCGACGCTGTATCCTGTCGATGATGATGCCGACTAGGACAACAAGGAAGATGGTTCCAAGAGCTGCGCAGAGAGAGACGAGTATGGCAATGCCATTAGAATGTCGACGACCTGCGTCCGAGGTTAGCTAGGATATAAAACATTGAATGAGATTGTTTGACTCACCACCACCCCTGAGGTGATTGACTTTCGAGGAGAACAGCTGACTGAGACTTCCAGGTTGCCCATCAGCTGTGGACGAGAGAATGAATGGTGTGAAAGTGGTTCCATTATAGAGGACTGCTGATGCGTTTCCGAAATCGCGAAGGTCGATCTGTCCGAAGACGAGCAAAGCCTGGTCCTTGTCTAAGACATCGCTGGACTGATGTTGTTCGGTCAATCCAACGACTTGCAAGCCGCGAATATTTGTGTTGGAAGTGAAAGCATCATTGATGGGGTGGTAGTTCTGACCGTCGTACTGAGCCAGAAAGACCGAGCCATCGCTGTTCTTTCCAGCTGCCCACCATTTCGAGACATCCATCGTTGCGGGTGCAAATGCTGTGATTGAGCCGGGTAGTTGGGGAACAGATAATGCCGTCCACTTTTGACTATCTGGCTCATAGGTCGCGAGAGCTGTATCGTTACCGCTGACAGTAAGATTGCCCGCCACAACAAGTTTGTTCTTGGAAGCCCATGTAAGGCTTGACACAATCCCACCGAGTGCCGAATCAGGTCTGCTCCATCGGCCACTACTGGCCTGAAATATGCAGAGGCCCTCACAGCCAAGAGAACCAGCTGTATCAAAGGAGCCTCCCACATAGACGTCGGAAGAGCCCGGGCGAGTTTTGATTGAGTTGACCACTACATTCTGGCCTTGGAGCGCCGGTGGCTGGGCAGCGACATAGTCCGCTCGGGTAAAGTCGTAGACGATGAGACCGTTGATAGGTGATTCGGCAATGTTACCACTCACACTACCACCAGCGAACAGTAGATCATTCTGCAAATCCAACGATAGAAATGTCGAGTTCTGGTCAATACCGTTTGGCAGACCGGTTACTCTGTCCTTGTTTGATCCGTTGAGGAATAATAGGTTATTTAAGGTGCTGCCAGCGCCCAATGTTGCGGCGAAATGTCCACCATAAACAGTGACATTACGACCTCCATTGTTGTAGAAGAGTCCAGTCACAACCCCAGTAACATTCTGGTCACCAGTAAGAGCTCGTTTCGACAGGGAACCTTGGCTCGAAATTTGCTCAATCTTGATTGGCAGTTGTGCCAACCGGACACCGTCATTCGAAGACTGCAGACCGACTGCCCCAGTGCTTTCCATTCCCGTACTTGTAAGTGTGCCTGCAATCAGGTGAGATCCCTTAGGTACATCAGCATAAGCAGTGAGCTGGCCACTTAGCGCAATGCGAGGTAGATCCAGATTCTGCAGCCAATTGTTGCGAGAAGGTACCCATATTGCAAACCGTTGCGCGTTCGAAGCACGGCTATTTCCAGACGCAAGGATTTGAGTAAATGCACCATTGAATGACACACACGTTTCTGGCTTATTGTCGGTCGTGTTGATCAGAATTGGGACTATCCTTTCAACAGGCCCGTTCAGCCCTGCTGCAAGTGCAATCCACCGGTTCTTGGAATATGAGAATGCGGCCACATTGCTCAACCCTGGCACGTCGCCTTTGCTGGTATTAGTGAAATTTCCTCCGACGTAGAGAAGGTCGTCCAAACTATACAAGGCCGAAACAGCGGCGTTGAGCCCTTGACCAGGTAATGATGTGGCGTTGTTATTCGAAAATGCCATGACGTTTTGGAAGATCGTGTCGGTGAAATTGCCAGCGGCGTAGATGGTCTGATCATGCGTCACCAATGCAGTAATGCTTGCGCCAGGATCTAGGCTTGTTCCAGCATTATTGATGGCAGAATTCGTAAAGTTGGTGTCGACAACTGCAACATTAGGATTAAACTCGAACAATCCATTGAGCCCACTCGTCGAAGCAATGAGGTCGAACCTCACTCGAGAGGCAACTACTGTGCCTTGGTCCGAAGACGAAGTCAAGACAACCCGGGGGCGGAATGAGTTGCTGCTCGCATCGACAGGCCCAAGGTAGATTTGGTCGAACTTGTCAAAATTATTTGTCTGAAAGATCTGTGTGCTGAGAGCACGACTACCTGTGATTGTCAATGACGCTGTGACGTTCACAATGCCACGAGTTGCACAAGCGTTGTCTTGTATGCAGCCTGGAGTGTAGACGAGGATCGAATAGTTGCCGGATTGTTTGATGTTGGGTTCGAAGGTGATCGAGGGAGGATTCGCACCAGAGTTGTTGGCGACCAAGTACTGGGAGCCACCATGACCGAGAGGACTAGGGAACCATGTACCTGTTATGGATGAGTTTGATGGATATTGACTGATTGCACATGTCGGCTCATTGAAGTCATTGACAGCATAGGCAAAAATGTCATCTTGAAACAATTCGACGCCTGCCAAACCTGCTCCAGGACCGTACCACTCTGAAATGTCGATTTGAAAACCGTTCATGCCAACCAGGTTCACGAAATGGAAATCTTGGTATGGCACGGAAGAGTTCTGAACTAGAGGGCACCTTGCGTCGCAAGCAGCTTCTGCACCAGTTGCCGGATCGGTATAGGTGAAGTTCATGATGCCATTGATGGGTGTCGCGGTGAAACGGAAAGTCTTGGTGCCTTTGCCATGCTCGTTTGTATTGTAGAGTCTCAGTTTCGTTGGCTGATATCCGAATCCCATCCTTGCACGCCAGTATCCTGGTGAATTGTCCGGCAGAAGCCATGATCGATTTTCAGTCCCATTTCCTGGACAGGTGATGTTTCGCGGATGGTACGATGCTTCGGAGGCGCTTGACGAGATCTCGGCGGTCTGAATGTTGACGACCTGCTCATCTCTCTTCGTTGGCGTTGTTGAATTTCCCAAACCACTGAAAGAGCCCCCAAAGATGATGTGACCATTTGGCGCCTTTGTGATGGAGGTGACCGGCGCGTTGAATCCGGCAAATGGCAGATTGGCCCATCCTGTCATGCCAACCCATGCAATCGCGTTTGTCGAATTTGCGGCCTTGAAGGATCCTCCCACGTAAACCGAGTTGGTCTCTTTATCACACAGTATTGCATTGACGGTTCCAAAGATACCGGGCAGTGGAATGACTGATTGCTTGTTTGGGTCGAGCATTGCAATCCCCTGTGCATCCACCCCTCCCAAGCTGGTAAAATTGCCACCCACGACCACTCCCGCCAGTGTTCCATCGCTCATCTCAAACGGACACATTGCATTGATGTTCGCATCGGCAGCAGATATATCGGCCAATGCGCCGTTGGACAGTGGTAACAGAACCGATTGGGATCCATTTGTGCTGCTTCCCTCGCTCTGACCTTGGTAAGAATAAATCGAAATCGAGTCGAAATTGCCACCCAGAGCAACACTCCCTAGAGACGACAGGTCGATCTTTGGCGGTGGAATTGGTGTCAGAGCTCCATGCGCGAGAGGTGACGTGGAGGTGAAGAGAAGGATGATCGCTGCGAGTTCGGCAGCGGCCGAGCCCAACAATGAATTGAACCTCATCGTCCAGACTGCGACCTTGGCCGCCACAATCCTAATGTTATCGGCAATCCAGGTTGGCGGATGTTTTCGAGAGTTTTTGGGAGAGGAGGTGGGAGCTTCCAGACGCGTGACGAAATTAGGTGGATCCCGGTCCGGTGAAATTATGCCATCGCAATCGTGTTTGAGGACCAGGGTCGATCAAGGATGAATTGACATGGCCACTTCTCTGTTGACGACGACGACAATACCAGAGTGACGATTGCGCGCGTAGGTGATGGCAGCGAGGGTGAGTTGAGGAGAGTAGTGACGAAGATGAAGAGGAGGAGGTGGAAAGGAATGAGGTAGCTTAGCCAACCAGGATGCTTGCCCTGAGTCCAGTCCGCACCGGTCTGAGTCCGGACAGAAGCAGCTCTGATTTCCGATCGTGTTCTTTTCACGTCGAGTCGAGCGACAAGACCCAAAGCTAGAGGACTGGTCACTGGTACTACCCAAACGCTGCGAGGATTGGGATGAGGCCGGCCGCTAAGCAGCAGACGACCGGAACCCTAATTTACGACAGCAATCACAGCAGTCTGGCGAGCGCCGTAGCAACCATCAAAGCGCCACCGTTTCCCTCACGAACGCCGAGGACAACAACAATTGGTGCTCCCATGTACTACGACCGAGAGTGTGCCAATGAGAATGGATCCTTCTGGTGCGGCCCTCCCGCTATTTGGCTAATCAATCTTGGGTGCTCAGAGCAATTGGCCCAATCACGGTCGACATCTCTCCATCGAGCAACGATTGACCCTATTTCATGACGCCACCATGCGAGCCCTCCGCCAGCTGGACGATCATCGTCATGAGCATCACCACACAGGAAAACAGGCGCCGAGCTCCCCGCTGCAGATGCTGCAGATGCTGCAGATGCTGCAGATGGGTGTGTTCGGGAAAAAGCCCTAAACGTGGGGCCCCCCAGTACCTTCTACCTTGCCAGCATGACGCGGACCTGAGAGGCTGATCTCCGCTGCATCCTGGCACTGGGGAGGCCCTCCGCCATCCCTTCCCTGGTGATACTCGCACCCAGTCTCCTCCTTCAATGCCATGGCACTTGACCGGAGTAGCCTTGATATACCACTGCATGCAAGATCCGTCAAACACTCGAGCTCGCCCACAGCTCTTTGGAATTCCCGCATCCTCGCAGATTGCGTCTCACCCCTCTCAATATGTAGGGAATCACCGCAGCCAATGCTTCTTTGCCTGTGCGTAAGAGTGAGCGAGGTACCCTAGCTGGCACTGCTACGCTTCTCCCTGCATCCCATTCCTCTGCATTGCGCTGGATGAGATAGGAGCCTTCATGTATATCGCTCGCTGCCAGTGATCTCCCAGGACGCTCTTGATGGTTGTGGAGGGCAAGAAACAGAACAACGCATCGAGTGTGATGACTTTGTCATCTGGCCTAGCCGATAGCCAGAACATCAGAGAGCGCTGCATGGCCCGCCATCCTCTCTTCCGACACAAATGGCAAAGTGTCATCCTCTGAACGTTTTCGAACATCTGTCTGCGTGTCAGTGTGTAGTGTCAGTGTGTCTGAAGCGGTTTGGTGCGCCTGGGAATTGACCGTATTTACATCCATTGGGGGATCCAGAGTGGTCAACCGGATACACATGAACTGCATGCAGATATCCTAGCTTCCATTCAGTGGTGACTGTGAGGCTGACAATGCAGATATCCTAGCTTTCATTCACTGGTAGCAGCGAGCATGACGATGCAGATATCCTAGCTTTCATTCACTGGTAGCAGCGGGCATGACAAATCCAGCCGGCGTATCAATGGGGCGAGCGTGAAGGCCCTTTCATAGCGGCAAAATCACCGCAACAAACGAGGCTCAACAGCACGACTGCATCAGTATATGCTAGTTCCCGGGCCAATGTCGATTCATTTGCCCGACCTTCGCGTCGAGAACCGTCCTTGTATCACAAAGCTGGAACAAAGGTGACTTGAGTCAACCCGCACCGTAGGCCCAAGTTAGTTATGGAGCTTTCTTGAAGGCGTGAAGACGCCGGAACGGGTAGTCTCGCAGCACAGAGAGGCCGAGGAGCCCAGTGTGATGGAATCTCGCAAGCATGCGGACTTGTGAGTTGTATCCGGTCGTCAGTAGGTTCGAATTAGTTACTTGGAAGATAACCAGTAAACTGGAATCAACCCCTACGCCTTCTTTTGACTCTCTCGCTGCTCGTCATCACCGTCTCTTCTATCTTCATGACCGGCTTGTCGTCTTCGAGCTCTCTCTTTACACCCACTTTGCGAACAGCAGCCTCTTGCACTGCAGGATGCGGCTCGGAGACGGTCTCAGAGGCTTCTTCCTTGATCTCCATTTTAGCGGTCAACTTTTCCGAGAAAGCTCTGAGATCAGCCGTGAAGAGCACACTATGCGCCCAGCCAGCCTCCTTCCCCCAAAGCTGGCGAAAATGGTTGGCAACAGCATCATATGTGGCTTTCGTCAGGCTACCGTGCTTGCCCTTTCCAAATTTGTAGTCTCGTTGAGCGATCTGCCACACGTGCGTGTCGACGGGGACTGCTTCACCCCAGCCGAGTCCCATTAGACACACACAGTCTGCTACTTTAGGACCTACTCCTTGCAATTTAAGGAGGGCTTCGTGAGCAGTGCGGTAGCCATCACGAGCGTCTGGCGTGAACTCGCCTGCTGGCCTCGTCTTCGTACCCAGAACAGGCCTTTCCGGATTCCTCAGCGAGTCTAGCCAACCTGGCAAACGCTTGTTGGCCACCATGACAGCTGTTCGATGTATATATTTCGCGCGATACCCGAATCCAAGTTCACGAAGATGACCCTCCACATTCTTTCCAGCCAACGCTGATGGGAGAGGAAAATCATGGTAAGGGGATCCGCCCAGTTGTCCAATCAGAGGCCCGTAGTGTAAGCACAGCCTATCTACCATCTGTGAGATCCTCACAATATTGTTGTTACTGCTGCAGATAAACCCTATCAAAGCTTCCCAAGCGTCCTGCCGTAGAATGCGTACGCCGGTGAACTTTGGGGCTTTCTTTTTGAAATTCGGATCTGCAACAGACCACTGCGTATACAAGTCGCCGAGGTCTGGCTGAAGGTTGAGATAGTGCCTCACAAGGGTTGCTGTATCGTCATCCTCGGTTGGTTCGTCAATGGTCGAAGGAGGGATCGAGGACGGAGGTGTCAGAGGTGCTTCAATTGTTGAAGGAAAGATAGACCGGTAATAAAGGTGAGTCGAATCTTGACGCAAAGACAATATTCGCCCATGTAAGGCCAGGGACCAGATGTCATCGTCCGATTTGCGCCATCTGTTCCTTGGTCAGGACAATAGGCAAAGGTTGGGGACGAGCAAAGATACCGGAAGGATTGTCCACACCGCAACGTAGTTGCCAGACACAGTTCGGTCAAGGTCATAGGTAGTTTCTTCCACTCGATCATCCTAGCGAGAGTCATATAGGAGATAGCGAAACGATTTGAAGGAGACTCATGCAATTCCGTCAACCGAATTCGCGGAACCTCTAGGCGCGTCAAGGCGCGAAATTTAGCAGTTCCGCCCGAAACGTCCTAGTCATTTGCCGACGTTGCAGCCAGAAGATTCAGCTAAAAGTTTGGCCAGCCAGCCTTCAAGAACCGAGTGTCAATTTACAGCGCAGTCTCCTTCGGTCGCTTCCATATCCTCATAATTCAAAGCGCAAGTACTCGCTGCCAATATCTCAGTACGTTCGCTGTATCTGCATTGACCGCCTTCTGTGGTCCGCCAATATGAACGGCGACACCTATTCGTCGCGAGGTAGAGCTGTCTATCCAAGGTGTTCAGCATCCAAGACTGACCTGAGCTTTGCAGATCCTGGGCGCTCACGGGACTTTTACGTGAGCTAGCACGCTTCAGTTTGCAAACAACTCTAACAAGTGCTCTACAGAGCTCAAGAGGAGATCGAGATGACCGCCGTCGCGAGCGCGGCGATCGAGACTCAGCACGAGACAGAGACCGAGGCGAGCGAAGGAGATCAAGATCACCTCACCATCGATCATCTCGACGTGAGTTCGAAGCAGACTCCTATTCCTCCAGTCGCGACTATCGTGCAAGAGAAAGAGAGGACAGATACTCAGGTCATCGAAGAGACGAGCGAGAATGGGATCGAGATAGAGGTGACAGGGGACAAAAGCGAGATACTCGGCGAGAGGAAGAGGAGAGACCACCTCGAAGAGAGCGGGACCTGTTTGATGATAGAAGACAGGGTGGACGAGGAGGCAGAGACCGGGATGCGCTTCAAGGAGGTGGTCGGGATCGAAAGAAGAGCGCATCTCCGCCGCCAAAGAAGAAGGAGCCCACTCCGGACTTGACTGATGTTGTCAATGTTTTGAATCGTCAGCGGCGGCTGACCCAATGGGATCTGAAACCTCCTGGCTATGAGAATGTTACCGCAGAGCAAGCAAAGCTCTCAGGTGGGTCCAGAGATTCCTCCTTGGTTGTACTGCTGTACTGACATCTCTAGGGATGTTTCCCCTCCCTGGTGCTCCCAGACAACAACCTATGGACCCCAGCCGTCTTAAAGCTTTTATGGACCAACCTGCCGGAACTGCCAGCAATGCCGCCCTCAAACCCTCAAATGCTCGTCAATCCAAACGTCTCTTCGTTTACAATCTCCCTCCTCCAGTGACAGAAGAGGGGATCGTGGAGTTCTTTAACCTCCAACTAAACGGTCTGAATGTCACCCAAAGCGTCGATCCTTGCATCTCCGCACAAATTGCCAAGAACCGTGAGTTCGCCTTGTTGGAGTTCAAGTCACCAACAGATACGACGGTAGTCCTGGCCATGGACGGGATTCATATGGAAGCACTCGACACCATTCAAAATGGAAGCAGCAATGGGGCATCTAATGGTCTTGCAATTCGTCGACCCAAGGATTACATCGTTCCGTCGGCAGAAGAAACTGAAATCCAGGAAGGCGTGGTGTCGTCAGAAGTGCCAGACACAGCTAATAAAGTCGGCATGTCAGACATTCCTCTCTACCTAAGCGAGGAGCAAGTCACAGAATTACTCACATCCTTCGGGCCATTGAAATCATTTGTCTTGGTGAAAGACCGTGGTACTGAAGAGTCACGCGGGTTCGCCTTCTGCGAGTACCTCGATCCAGCCAATACTGCCATTGCAGTCGAAGGTCTCAACGGTATGGAGCTGGGTGATAAGATTCTGAAAGTCAACCTTGCCAGTATTGGGTTTACCCAAGCGTCCGGTCTCGAGATGGGCGTCAATGCCATGTCGATGTTTGCCGGCACTACATCAACAGACCTGGAGGAAGGTCGAGTTCTGCAGTTACTCAACATGGTCACGGCAGAGGAATTGATCGATAACGACGATTACGAAGGTGAGGCAATTCTCAACCAGAATACCGACCAAAAAAATGTATTGGATGCTAACAAGCCTGTCAGAAATCTGCGAAGATGTCCGAGAAGAATGCCAAAAATATGGTGACGTCCTCGAGATCAAGATCCCCCGTCCCTCAGGTGGAAGCAGACAATCTGCCGGCGTAGGCAAGATCTACGTCAAGTTCGATAGTCCGGAATCGGCGAGCAAAGCTCTGAGATCGTTGGCTGGAAGGAAATTTGCAGATCGGACGGTGGTTACTACGTATTTCTCGGAGGTAAGTTTTAAGGATATTGGGCATTTGTTGACTGTACATTGCTGACTGTGACTTCTAGGAGAGCTTTGAAGTGAGCGCGTGGTGATTGGGGGGGGCCTTCCCTGATGCTGGTCGAAGAAATGGTTACTCGATGAAGTCCGATTCCGGTTGAGGAAATGGTTACTTGATTCAGTCCGATTCTGGGAGAAAATGGTTACTTGATTCAAGTCCGATTCTGGTTGAGAAAATGGTTACTTGATTCAAGTCCGATTCTATTCTTGGATCTTGCAGTAGCAGGACAGTCTTTCAGTCTCGATGCTTCTGTCCACGTCCCGGGAAGACATCCTACAGAAGCACAACGCGAACAGATACGGAAAGACAAGACGGCCAGAGAAGGCGGTGTGAGCGAGCAACCGGAACAATAGAGGCAGACCTTCCCCATCAAAAGCCATGTACTCTAATTGATCACTCCCAAGTTTACAGCGTGTGGAGAGGGAAGACAAATAAAACCCAAACCTGGCTTATCGTTTTGTACTGTAGTAGCTTCTGCTTCTCCTCCTTCTCCTTCTCCTTTTATGTTATTTTGATTACTCAAATTTAGTACTTATATCTTATTTAAAATTAACTTTTTTTTATAGCGAAGTTCTACTAAGTAATCGCCACAAGAGAAGATTTCTGTTATTGTTTTTGAAAACTCTTTCACCTTTATCATAACGCTGTATTGCCGCTCTCAATCACTCGTGAACTCTCTCGAGCCTTTGACCAACGTCCAATCTGCAACAGTAGGCTCTCGAGGGACCTGTGAGCTTCGCCGTCTGCACAGCTTATAACTTACCGTGAAGGCGACCACGATGATCTCCCTACGACCTCCCACATCTTAGCCTTCTTTCAGGAAGCCCGTTCTTGACATCCATCACATTCCCCCCCGGCTGCGGCCATGGCAGTCCCCTAGAAAGAGCAGACAAGATCCTCTTCCTCCCTCTCTCCTTAATCACCATGTCTTCACGCGTCCCTTGTCTCTCCTTTATCTGGACTTGCCTAGTCAGCGTGCCCAACGGAAGGACATATCAAGTGCGGAGGGATCTAGGCATCCTCCTTCGATGTCACTGGGTGTATATAACAAAGCCGTCTATTCCCATGAGCGGCAGAAAGTGTAGACAGTCTTGCTTATGCTCTTTCTCTATCTTCACCATAACTCAATCAGGTATACTACTACCGCC
>JAABUK010011371.1_pt1 | contig 11615 bp, 10 predicted proteins | sample 5559141 | NCBI WGS metagenome assembly JAABUK01 (sample SAMN10711869, study PRJNA513367) | rock metagenome | isolation source: Antarctica rocks | place: Antarctica: Victoria Land, Pudding Butte nord | collected 2016-01-03 | reverse complement strand
GGCGACTATCACTGGGATTCTTCATCAACAATCGGTCCAGATCAGTTTCGGCCACTCCGTATCAAGGCAGACACAGCCGCAGCAGCCGCTTAGCGTGCTTTAAATTCCGTTTCGTGTCTTCTCCTCTTTTAGTCGCGGGCGACAAGGAATTTGCGGAGTTTTGGAAGCGGCAACAGAGTGAGTTTGTGGTCGGCAAAACGACCGTGAAACGCGGCCGGCCAGCGGCGGCGAAAGCAACCGCGTAGGGCAAGCTTTAGAGGCCTAAATTGAGCATGATTACGTTTTGTATACCAAGATTACGTTTTGTATACACGGGTCTGGTGCGCGGACACCTAAGTGCCGCGTTTTGTTCACGATTACGTTTTGTATACATGGGCGCAGCCCAAAATCCCTCAGAGAGGGGTGTACTATCACTAGTTTTTAGTGTTTTTGACTGAGGGGCGTTTTAAGCCCCGCCACCTCCCCGCAACCCAATGCCTCAGCAGCGAAACCACACTACGAAAGGAGACACCAATTGGATCCGGAAATACTGAACCCTTTGTCTGCATCGACCACGGGAAAGAGTAAGGTAATGACTACTTCGATGTGCATTCGCCTCACAAAAAGGGATGCCGAAGTTCTTAGAGAGGAAGCTGTCAAGCGTGGTTTCTCGACGATGGGGGGATATGCTCGCAGCGTTCTAAGAAACAGTATCGGGCGTCACGACGAAAGCTCGGTGTTACTGGAGACGATCCTCCGGGTGGAGTTTTTGCTATTCGAATACTTCAAAGCGGTGTCGCCTGAAGGGGAGGAAGCAGGGCTTCGAGGTATTCGGGAGAAGGCTGACGCGGTCAGCATGGACCTCCTCCAAAACTTCATTCAACGCCGGGTCAGGAGCGTGGAATGGGGAGAAGAAAGCAGTGGAAGGTAACGAGACGATGATCCGGACCGTGCCTCCGCGACCGAAAGGTTACGGGGCACTCGGTGTGCTCGGGGGTCTTCTGTTGACCGCCGGTATCGTCTGGGGTTGGCGGGCAATGCAGTTTCATATTCTGGCCGGCCATGTCGCGCCCCATCATTGTGAAACTCCGCTTGACGGATCTCAACGAGGAAGATCTGTTGCTCGGGAGGCGGTTCTGGAAGTGTGCAAGCACTCTCCAACTCCCATATACTTACAGAACACCGGCTTTCAGAATTTGGCAAGACTGAGAGTGGCCCCACTCGGCTGAAGCGGAATGGCGCGGGTGCGCATTGTTGCACGCCTGACAGGAGAACGAGAGTCGGCATTTGTTGAGGATGAATATGAACAGCCTAATCGTAGTGGTTTCCTTGCTCGCCATCTGGCCGTGGTTTTCCACTAAGAATTATCACATGAGAGCCAGCAGCAGCGTTCCCGCCGCGACAGGGAATATAAAAGTCGAAAGAGATAAAGATAACGGGAATACAAAGTTGGATATAAAAGTGGAACATCTCGCCAGCCCATCCAGCCTTACTCCGCCCGCTAATGCCTATATCGTTTGGGTGCGCCCACGCGGCGGACCCGGTGCCGTGAAACAGGGCGCGATCCGTGTAGACAAGGACCTGAAGGGTGAACTTAAGGTGGTAACCGTGTCCAGAGACTTCGACGTTTTAATTACCGCTGAGCAAAGCGACGACGTGTCGGTTCCATCAGAGGTCAAGGTCCTAGATACACAAATAAGCCTACCCTAAAGTGTGCGGAACTTACCCAGGCAACTCACCCATTGGCGGTTGGACCGTTGGGGTAGATCCGTTGCAGACTTGCTGGCAACGCTTCAAGAACTTCAAGAACTCGGTGTTGGGTTCGTATCGTTGACAGAAGCGCTCGATCTCACTACGCCCACCGGTCGAGCCATGGCTGGACTGCTCGCCGTCTTTGCGGAGTTCGAACGCGAGATCCTGCGCGAGCGTGTCCGTGCTGGACTGGCCCATGCCCGCCACCAAGGCAAGCAACTTGGGCGTCCGCCGCTGCCAATTCAGAAAACGGCCGAAGCCCGAAAGCTGTTTCGCCAAGGCACCAGTAAATCCGAAATCGCTCGCCGCCTCAACATCGGAAGAACTTCCGTTAGACGCTTATTGACACGAAACAAATCCTGAATCAGCCCGCCTTACGCAGCCTTGCCGAAAGGACACATATCAATTTGTCTGTGTTTTTGAACAGGGATACCGTGCTCCTCTCTTTGGTAATAGTTACAGCGGCTATATTGTCGAAGGTAGTTGGCTGCGGATTGGGCGCCATACGCATAGGAATTTCAAACGCGATTCGAATTGGTGTCGGAATGGCACCACGCGGTGAGGTGGGAATGGTCGCTCAGATCGAGTTAGGTCTGGGGCTGATACCTGCAAGAACGTATGGAGTGGTTGTGTTCATGGCAATTGCGACAACACTGTTCGCTCCACCGCTCCTGAAGTTGAGCTTTCGCAACGCCCAGCCAACCGGAGCGCCACAAGAGGATTTCACAATTGGCTGAGTTCAATATAGATTCAGTATTGCTCGTGGCGCGATGCTTTGTTGAGCATTGAAGTAAGACCTGACGCGGAGGCTGGAGGAGCAGTGTTGCCGTTTACGATCTGGCGGCTCGTAAGCCGTTTTCCATAGAGTTCCCGGTTATCATCCAGGTCCTGCCGAAGTGTTGCGCCGGAGAGTGAAAGGCCTGCGAAAGCTCCACGTGAACGTGAATAGGTTAGAATCTTCGCCTTTATTTGAGCGTCAGTCAATGCGCTGCTCGAGCGCCCCACAGGTCCGCCTGCCACGCTGGCGGTGCCCCCCAAGGTAAACTTGCTGCCCAGAAGAGAGTTTTTTCCGCTTGGCTCCATAACCAGCATTACAACATCAGTTTCTGAAGCCCCAATTTGGAAGCCGAAACTTCCGCCTTCCATACGGACAGCGGCGGGAGAGCCCCAGCCATTGTTGTTGGCCTTCCTGCACACCATAAAACCTTTTCCATCGAAGTTTTGCCGACACCCTATACGGCAACTGTGATATATAAACAGGCGAAAACCACTAAGGGGCCACGTGAGACCATGATTAGTAGCACCAGAAGAATCTTCGCCTGCCTCGTCGCAACTTTGTGCCTGCTGCCGCAGGCGGCGCTGCCACAGCTTACAACTGGCACCATAACGGGGCGAGTCCTCGACGCGTCGGGCGGCGTCATTCCCGAAGCGCGGGCCGTTCTGATCAGCGAGGAGCGCGGCACGCGAAGCGCTGCTGTCCAGACCAACGGCAATGGTGATTTTGTATTCGCCAACGTTACAGCCGACACGTACATTATCGAGGTCACGGCCACAGCGTTCAAAACTACGCGGGTCAAGGGGATCGCGGTTAGCGGCGGAGACCGCGTGGGCGTCCCGCCTATGACGCTCCAGGTGGGCGGAACCGCCGAGACGGTAACGGTGACCGCCGAATCAGCGCTCCTGCAGACCCAGAGCGGCGAGCGGTCGTACGCGATCGAAAACAAGTCGATAGAAAGCCTTCCGATTAACCACGGGAATTTCTCCAGCGTAGTGGCGTTTGTTCCTGGCGTGGATGGCGGGAACGGCACCTCCGCCGGCGGTACGCGCCTGGGCGGCGTAAGCCAGAACAACATCATGATGGACGGCATCTCGGCCATGGACACCGGCAACAACGGCCAGATGCTGAGCATGAACATTGAATCGATCGGTGAAGTAAAAGTCCTCACGCAGGGGTATCAGGCCGAGTACGGCAGATCGAGTGGGCTGCAGATTACGGCTGTGACCAAGAACGGTACGAACCAACTCCACGGTTCAGGCTACGGCATCTTTACTAACACCGAGTGGAATTCCAGGTCGTGGGTGCAGCAGAAGAACGGCGACACGCCCGGTTTCTCCAGTCTGCAGACCTTCGGGTACACAATCGGGGGGCCGGTGGTGTTTCCGAAATTGTACGACGGGCGCAATAAGTTCTTCTTCTTCTACGCGCATGAGTACCGGCCCCAGTCTGTAGTCGCTAACAGCGGCAACGTCGTTCGGCTGCGGCTGCCGAGTGCGCTTGAGCGGCAGGGGGATTTCTCGCAGAGCCGCGACCAGAACGGCAACCTGCTGACGAAGCTCGTTGACAACGTGACGGGGCAGCCCTTCCCCGGGATGGTCATCCCGCAGAGCCGCCTGTATGCGCCGGGTATCGCGGTGCTCAGCCGCTACCCCCTGCCGAACTTCACGCAGGTGCCGGGGACGAGCTACAACTACCAGGCGCAGCCGACTTCCTACAATCAGTTGACGCAGCAACCGGCGATCCGCCTCGACTATCAGTTCACGCCGAATATCCGCGTCTCGGGTAAATACTCCGGTCAGCTGCAGCGTTCGGTGCTGCAGCCGGGCGGCACGCTGTCCAACGGCATTCCCGGATTTACCGACAGCTATGTTCCCTATCCCAGGATTGACAACTACGGGGTTACGGTTGACTGGACGCTCACCCCAACCACGTTCCTCGAAGTGACTTACGGAAGGATTCAGAACCAGTTAGCGGGAGGCAATAACGGCGGTCTCAATACGGCTCCATCGTCCAATCGTCTGAGCAGCCTCGCCTCTTTCCCAGTACTCTATCCGGATGCCGGTGCGGTGGATGCGCGTTACTACGCATACAAGGTCCTGTCGACCCAGAAGGTTCCGTTCTTTGACGGCAAATCCGTGAACCTGCCTCCGCTCTTCGGCTGGGGCAGCCTGATTGGAAACGCACCTCCGAACCAGCAGTTTCCAGGCTACCTGAACATCAACCGCACGCAGGATGTCGCAGGCAGCTTGACCAGGATCGTGGGTCGCCACACGCTGAAGGCCGGGGCCTACTTAAACCACAGTTACAAGGCGCAGAATGTGGGCGCGGGCGGCGTCGCAAACCTGAGCTTCCAGGGCTACGTTAACTTCGGCAATGACACCACCAATTCGCTCGACAGCGGGTTCGGTTATGCGAACGCGGCACTGGGAGTTTTCCAGCAGTACCTGCAGGCGTCGAAGTTCATTGAAGGCAGCCTGATCTACAACCAGATCGAGGGGTTCGTTCAGGACAACTGGAAGGTGAACAACCGCCTGACTCTGGACTATGGACTGCGCCTGGTGAATCAGCAGCCGCAGTCTGACCAGTTCCAGCAGATGTCGAATTTCTTCCCCGACACGTGGAAGAGTTCCGCCGCGCCGGTACTTTACGTGGCCGGCTGCAACAACGGCGCGACGTCATGTTCCGGCAACGCCCGAAACGCGAGGAATCCGCTCACCGGGGCCATCGTCTCGGCAGCGGGCGCGGCGAACACGCAGGCGCTGATCGGAACTCCGGTTCCGGGCACGGGCAAGGAGTTGAACGGGATCATCCAGGCGGGTCATGGGATCGCGAGTACGGATTACCTGTGGCCGACGCTGGTGTTCGCGCCACGGTTCGGTTTTGCGTATGATGTGACAGGGAAATCCGACTGGGTTGTCCGTGGCGGCCTCGGCGTGTTCTACGACCGTCCCGATGGCAACACGGTATTCTCGATTCCGGGCAATCCACCGGCTGCGACGTCGAAAGATCTGCGGAACGGTAACCTCGCCACGCTCGGCACAGGAGGGCTAAACCCGTTGCCCGTACCGTCGTTGGTTACCTTCCAATACCATGCGCAGGTCCCTTCGTCATTGCAGTGGAATGTCGGCGTCCAAAAATCGCTGCCCTGGCAGATGGTCGCGGACGTCTCGTATGTCGGCAACCACGGCTACAACCGCCTCGGCGCGTTGCAGGGTGGAGACAGGCAAAACCTGAATGCGGTTGACATCGGCGCCGCGTATCTGTCGAAGTATGAGGACCCAACACTCGGCGCGCCGGCGTTTCCGGGGGCCTCGGCTTACACGACAAACCTGCTGCGCCCGTTCGTTGGCTTATCCGCTATCGGGGAGAATACAACGAATTTTTACGATACTTATCACTCGATCCAGGCGACCGTGAACAGGCGATTCTCTCACGGCTTTTCGTTCGCGGCGGCTTACACTTACGGGATCTCACTCAAGGGCAACACCGGGCTAATCATGCGGTACGTGCATAATGCCGATGGGTCTATTTCGCTGCGGTCTGATCAGGCGCAGTATGAGGCCTTGAATCAGAATCTGGACCGCCGGCCGCACTTCCTGAAGTTCAACACGACGTGGGAGAGCCCGGGTGTGAGCAGCGGCGGTGCCGTGATTCGCGAACTGACGAAGGACTGGCAGCTTGCGGGCATTCTGACGGCGAGTTCGGGGACAGCCTACGATCTCGGCTACAGCTACAACGCCAACGGATCGAACGTGAACATCACCGGTTCTCCGGATTATTCCGGCAGGGTGACCCTGGGCAACAACCTCGGCAGCGGATGCTCGGACAACCAGTTCGGCCAGTTCAATACTTCGGCTGTAAAGGCGCCGACCTACGGCAGCACAGGTTTGGAGTCAGGCCGACTGTACCTGCGCGGCTGTCCCAACAAGAACGTGGACTTATCCGTCGTGCGGAGGTTCCGCTTCTGGAAATTCACCGAAGCCCGCCGTTTCGAGTTCCGGGCGGACATCTTCAACACGCTCAACTCCGTGGTAATCAACTCACGAAGCACCACGGCTACATTCGACAACCCGAAGGCCCTGGTCTTGCAAAACAACCAGTTCAATGCCGATGGCAGCGTGAACCCGTCCCGTTCGCTGCCGAAGAATGCGGGCTTCGGCGCCGCGACCAATGCACAGGCCATGCGCAGCATTCAGTTGGAGGTCCGCTTCGGCTTCTGATAGACAGCAATGTCAAGGGCGGCGGGAAAATATACCAGTGTGGCGGCGCAAAAGTGAACCACTTGGCGGCAGTGTTTTTGTCTCTGGGTTGCGGCTGTGGGGTTACTCAGGGCTAGGTTACGCGATTTGGTCGCCGCTATCGGGGCGATAATCGACAGCCTAGCCCTATGTAGAAGAATTATGGCGATAGCCGCTGAACTTGGCTGCAAGGAAAAGGTGGTGCGGCGCGTTGCGGCGACATTCTATGGCACGACCTCGAATTCCGGTGTCACAATTCGCCCTGCCGGCAGCCAGCATAAGTTGTTGTCTACGCAGTTCCACTCCTTCCGCTCAGCGTTGGTGGAGGGGCCAGGAATCCAGATGACACGCACGGCATTATTAAGAGGTATCCGGCGGGAGGCCGAAACTGAGAGTCGAACGCCTTCTCCGCTACGGAGCAGTTCGGTTCGCCCTTCGCGAGACAGTGCCCAGACCAGCTGCTCAGGCAGATACCAAGAAACCTTCTTTGGGAAAACAGGTGAGTCGCCACAGATGACCAGTGACTTGCCGCGCGCCTCCCGGATCAACTGGCGGGCATGGGAGAGCGTGGTTTCGGCAGCGTCCTCGTTGGAACGGTAAACCGGAAGAGATACGTCCCAGAGGCCGTGGATGAACTCCTCTTTTGCGAAACGCAGATCGGTGGTGGCACGCTCCGGGTGCATGCTGACAGGGCGGAAAAAGGTGCGCAGGTTAAGCATTAGGGCCAGAGTAAATACGAGGGTTCCCGCCAGCACGTGGTGGCGGAGCAGGCGTGCGATTGCGATGCCGCCAACCACGCAAAACGCGACGATAGTGACCAGCGCGTGATCGCCGGCTCCTGAATGAACGGTTGCGTGGAAGATGAGTGCCGGTATCGTCCAGAGCGCAAGGAAAGAATAAACATTTCTGTTGAGCCGGGGACGAACGAACGGGGCAAGCAGCAATGGCAGGATCGCCAGCGCGTTCCAGGACGCAAGGCGGGCAACCATAGATATCCAGCCTCGGGCAGCGCTGCCGTAAAGTGGCGAGGTATCCGCGGCCTGGGCTGCGAGGTAGCCGTTGAGCACCGCAGGCAGACTGCCGGGCGTTGGCACGCCGGTAAGGAGAATCGCGGTCCAGCTGAGGACGATCGCGAGCAGGAGCGCGACTGCGGCGGCAACTCCCCTGTATGTTCTCGTAGAGCGCCAAACCGCCAGGGCAAAAAGAGGAAACAGCAGCACAATGAGTTCAGGACGGTAACCGGAGCCGATGCCGAGAAGCAACGCCGCGGCAGGCCATATTTTTTTTTCGCCGCACCACATCCGCCAGCAGCACCAGGCAACGGCGCATGAAACGGCGGAAAGATAAATCCGGATCGTCGAGGTGAGTCCGGAAAACAGAAGCGCCGGCTGAGTTAGGAACAGCAGGGCCGCGGTTATGCCGCACTCCCATCTGCCGCCCATTTCCCTGCCCAACAGAACGGCGAAAAAGAACGAACACGCCGATGCCAGAATCACGCCAGCTAGAAACGCCCGCTCAGGGGATCCGAGTAAAGCGAAGAAGGCGCGGGATTGCAGGACGAAGAGCGGGTAGCCGGGAGGCTGCGGACTCGATTGAGTCAAATCAAAATGGTGAAGAGACCGTGCAAAGTTGATGCAGTCCTCCGAGTAAAGCAGTCCCGGCCGGAAAGCAATCCAGAGGAGGGCGGCCGCGGCCAGTGCGACAATCCCGATTCGAACACGCATTCCAATCGTGGAAGCAAGTTGCGTTCGGAAGCTCATAAATTACTATTTTTTATTACAAGTGAGAATAGTGACGATAATGTTATCTTTTGTTGACTGGGTGAATCCACCTGTGTGCACACAGTGCACACAGGATGGGGCTGGGGCGAGGAATCGAGCGGGGTGAGCTTATTTACGCCAATCAGGAAGTAGTGGTTACGGGTGGCCTGGGATTTCTGGGCAGCAATCTCGCGGTGCGGCTGGTCAAAGAGGGTGCACGGGTTACTATCGTCGACTCGCTGGTCAAAGGCTGCGGGGGAAACCGTTATAACATTGCATCCGTTGAAGATCAGGTGCGCGTCATCGTGGCCGATGTGGCTGACACATTCGCGCTGCGTAAAGTTCTGCGCCGGGCCTCGGTGATCTTCAACCTCGCTGGCGAGATCAGCCATCTGCACAGCATGAGGTTTCCTCGCCGTGACGCGTATCTGAACGCAGGCGCGCAGCTCCGATTTCTGGAAGAATGTGCCTGTTCCGCTCCCCGTGCCCGGATCGTTTTCGCCGGAACGCGGCAAGTGTACGGAGTCCCCCGCTATCTGCCCGTCGACGAAGATCATCCAGTGTCCCCGGTCGATTTCAATGGAATCCACAAGTACGCAGCCCAGATGTATCACGTTCTTTATGCAAGACTTGGCCTCCTGAACTCGGTCGTGCTGAATCTGTCGAATGTATATGGACTGCGGATGTCCCTGTCGGTGCCGTGCCAGGGCTTCCTCGCCAATTTCGTTCGCAAGGCGATACTGCGCCAAGGCGCTGAAGTATTCGGAGACGGAACACAACTGCGCGACCCCATCCACGCAGATGACGCGGTCGAAGCATTTCTCGCGGCCGGGGCGGCGGAGCGCACCCCCTTGTCCGTATACAACATCGGTGGACCGACGCCACTCTCGTTGATGCAGATGGCCGAGATGATCGCGGCTGCAGCCGCTGCGCCGCCACCGGTCTTGAGAGCGTTTCCCCGGAACCGAAAATCAATCGATATCGGCAGCTATTATGCCGACTGGAGCCGGTTCCGGCGTGATTTCGGCTGGAAGCCAAGCATTTGTTTTCGTGAGGGGATGACGAGCACTGTCGCCTTCTATCGCCGTGAACTGGACCACTACATCGACCTAACGGCCGGCGAACCCGAATGTCTTCTAACCGGTCTGACTCAGGAATAGGACGGTACGGTGACTGCATGATCAATCCTGCCGAGTTTGCTAACATCGCAGGCGCCGAACGCGATTTGTGGTGGTATCGCGGAATGCACCTGATTCTTCTCCGTATGCTGGACCGGGCCACGAAAAAGCGCGTGTTCCGAAGGGTCCTTGAGGCCGGCTGCGGCACCGGGTACTTTGCGTCTATTCTGCAACGCGAATGGCGGTTGCCGGTGACGGCGGTCGACCTGAGCCCAGAAGCTCTGCGGTACGCACGAGAGATGAAGATCGAGAGCTTAGCCCAAGCTAATATCGCTGCGCTTCCGTTCGGCGATGCGACATTTGACGCGGTGCTGTCACTGGACGTCATCGTGCATTTTCCGCTCGGCGAAGAAGCGAAGCCAATGAGCGAATTGAGCCGGGTGCTGCGGCCGTCTGGGCTTCTTGTGATACGTGTCTCCGCCCTCGACGCGCTGCGCAGCCGGCATTCCGAGTTTGTTCTGGAGCGTCAGCGATTCACCCGCGGGCGCCTCGTGAAACTGGCGGAGGCCAACGGCATCCGTGTCCTGCGATGCACCTACGCCAATTCGTTGCTGATGCCGCTGGCATTGGCGAAATTCCGGATTTGGGAGCCGTTGATGCGGTTGGCTCCGGCCAGCGGTATAAAACCCGGACCCCCATGGCTGGATCGCCTGCTGTCCGGCGCTCTAACACTGGAATCGTTATGGCTGAGAGCGGGGCTGAATTTCTTCCTCGGACAGTCGCTCATACTGATCGGAGAAAAGGCCTAGTGGAAACGACTCGTATGAGTTCATTGAGCATTTTTTTTCCGGCTTACAACGATGCCCAATCTATCGGCAGCCTGGTCACCCGCGCCTTCGAGATCCTGGCGCAATATGTGGAAGACTACGAGGTCATTGTGGTCAACGATGGCAGCCGGGACGATACCGCGCTCGTGCTCGTCGCTCTCTGCGAACGGTACGGGCCGCGTCTGCGCATCGTCACGCATGCGGACAATCGTGGATACGGCGGAGCCCTGCTGAGCGGATTTGCCGCCGCCACAAAAGAATTCGTTTTCTACACGGACGGTGACGGGCAATACGACGTAGGCGAACTCCCGAAATTGCTCGCGTGCCTTGCAGCCGATGTCGGACTGGTGAACGGGTATAAGCTGCAGCGTCGGGACCCGCGCCACCGAATCTGGATCGGAATCGCATACAACTGGTTTGCGAGAACGCTATTTCGGATCCGTATCCGGGACATGGATTGCGACTTCCGCCTCATCCGGCGTTCTCTGGTCGAGCAGCTTCATCTCACATCCACCAGTGGCACAGTGTGCGTAGAACTGGTTCGCAAGGTGGAACTCAGCGGCTGCGGAGTGGCGGAAGTCGGGGTGCAGCACTATCCCAGGCTGCATGGAAGCTCTCAGTTTTTCCGGTTCCGGTCCCTGGCAGTCACGCTGAGGCAGTTGATCCGGCTCTACTTTACACTGCATTTTTCCGCTTCACCCCGCCGGAGCACCCGCACGGTATGAACGTTCCGGCGGTCGACCTGCGTCCGATGCTCGAGGAATCGGAAGCCCGGTGGAGACCAAACCTGGAGCGTCTCTTCACGACGATGCAGTTCGTCCTTGGCGAGCAAGTGCGAGCGTTCGAGGAGGAATTCGCAGCGGCATGCGGCACCGCCTTCGCGATAGCTACAGGTTCGGGCACTGCCGCTATCGAGTTGTGCCTGCGGGAAGCGGCCATCCCGGCCGGCACTGAAGTGATCACGTCGGCACTGACATCGCTGTTTACTGCGCAGGCGATCCGGTCTGCCGGAGCGAAACCGCGATTTGCGGACGTGAAACCCGAAACCCTGCTGATCGATGCCGATGACGTTCGGGCTCGTATCTCGAAAAGCACCACCGCAGTCCTCGCTGTTCATTTGTACGGACAGGCGTGCGATCTCACCGCACTTTCGTCGCTCTCAC
>JAABUK010011370.1_pt1 | contig 11616 bp, 17 predicted proteins | sample 5559141 | NCBI WGS metagenome assembly JAABUK01 (sample SAMN10711869, study PRJNA513367) | rock metagenome | isolation source: Antarctica rocks | place: Antarctica: Victoria Land, Pudding Butte nord | collected 2016-01-03 | reverse complement strand
ACAACTGTGCGACCGCCAGGAAAGGCAACATGCCTGCTGGTTTATCGGGATGCTGGTGCAACACACTCCTGTGCCTGCTGCTCCGGCAGGAGGTGGGCATCCTGAAGGGCCTCAACTACAACAGCCATGTTTGAGCAGCTCAGCAACAGGTTTGTATTTGAGAGGTTCCCATCGGCCAAGCACATACCGAGTTGGCGCGACGCCACTGTTAAGAAAACAAGACCAGCTCGTCTGTAAACAGCGCACGTATGGTGTGCCGGTGTTGGTCGCGAAGGCGAGAGCTGTGAAGCTGGGATCGTATGGCGTGATGATCTCATCTGCGCGGCGTTGCGACAGGCATCAACTGAAACAGCTGGGGGCCAAACGACCTGTGCGTGAAATTGGTACACACATGCAGCGGCATCGCATGTCTGCTTGAGGGCAGGCAGCCACAGTTCTGCATTGGCAGATGTAGAGGACTCACGGATGCTGCACTGCCAATTGGACAGCTGCGCTGCTGTCAGGCTGTTGAATGTCCCCACATTGATGTTTGCGCCTGCGCACACATTAAAGGCGCATGGTCATCTGTCGATGCCTGACTGACAGTTGAGCGTCACAGGGCCAGTCGTCGTACAGAAGACAGTGCCGCTTATGCAGCAAGGTGGTGCACAGCGCATGGCCACAGCTTGCATCCCATTATTGGCTGCCGGCTGGCCGTACATGCCATTCACTCTTCTGCCGCCAATGCGGTGCGCGAAACAGTGGCAACTCACCTTTTGTGACGGTGTTGCACTTGGCGTCTGTGGAGGATGCTGTGCCGAGCGGCCAGTAGGAAAAGAATGAGCTGCCGTTGCTCGGCGAAACGAAAGGCTCCATAATGTCCATCTGCGACAGACGCGAAAAAGCGTGTGTGGATTACTGCAGCACATAATGCACTTGGCGCACGTGAGGCGACCTGATTGTGCTCACAGAGAGTCATGCTGATTTTTTTTGTGCGAGCTTTGACGCAGGATGCAGGGTTGACAGAGGTGGCTGGACAGAGCATCAGGGCAAGTGCAGGGTGGAGCGCAAAAGAGTCCACCTTCACAGCTGTGAGACTGTTGTAGTAGTACTTACTTAGGCACAGGTACAAACTGCACACGAGAGAGACAACTGTGAGATGGTCAGAAGGCAAACAGCAGTACTGTGCACTTCACCACTTTGTTCATGGCGTTTGGACCGGCGGACATTTCTGTGAAACAGAAGAAACGAACAATCACCCTGTGCCTCCACTCGTCGACTGAGCCACATAGGACATTCCTGCACCGAAACAATTGCCAGGCTTGGTCTTGGGATGATGAGGACAACAGGCGGAAACTGCAGCAGATTCGAGGAATTGCCAAAGGCTTTTTCCAATGAAGGTCTTGCAGGTTTGGTAAATACGCTAGAGCTTTTTTTCGTCGAACTCCCCCATCAGAATGATGAAGGCAATGCTGCGCCGCCGCACCCCGCCTCCCAGGAAGTGTGGCTGGTACCATCTGGAAGCAGTAATACCCGCTCACCAGCATTGATGAGCGAGACGGAGTTGGTCTTCGTGGATGGGGTGTTGGATGTCAGGCCATGCTGCCCCGGATCAGCGCCGATTATGATGATGTTGCCGGTGCTGTTGACCACCGCCGGCGCCCAGGTCGCCCGGTTCGCCGTCGCGTTCAGATACGCGTACGCTGCAGGCAGGGCAGGACATGCCGTCAGATAGGCTGCCCCCTTGGTGACGCTCCGCACCCCTGCCCCGCAATCTCGCATTTGACAGGCGCCTTCCGCGACGCATTGCGGCATGAGCCTGGGCACTTCAGCAAGGCAGGTCACAGTGCCAAGCAGAATGCCGCCGTGTTTGCAAGGGACTGGCATGAGACTGGCAGAAGTCTCCCGACGGAGCACCGCTCCCATGTCCACCTGACACGGCAAAGCTGCTGGTTGGGGTTGCTCAAACACGCAATTCCTCACCGTTGGCGAAGACGTCGATGTTTGGGTCACCCAGCACCTGCAGCAGCCGCGACAGCGCTTCAGCGACAGTAAGCCATTGCAACACGACGACAGCCTCATTTGCACGGACGCAGATTTGCGAACACAGCGAAGACATACCAGTGCTCTGTAGGTTCTGAAGTCCGCTGCGGTTTTGCTGTTCCAGACCGCAGTCGTTACGATCTCGGCTGTGTAGCCGTTGTTGTTCGCCCACTGCACCGCAGGGCAGGAGCGGTCTGAGTCAACCGAGGGTTTCTAGCCTGCTGGCGGAGGCTACGCTGGAGCGGCACGCATCGGATGCTGTTGAACTTCGGCTGTGTATCAATGCGTCACAAGCACGCCAGCCGTCGGCCTCCCAGCAGGTGTCCACGCCATGCAAGCGATGCTACGATCCGGCTCACCTGAACCTCCAGTGGGGTAAGGCTGCCGGTATAGTACAAGGAATCCATCATGTAAAGGATCGTCTTGTTGTTCGCTGCGCCCGCCGCGCGCACCGCCTGCGGCGCCCATGCAACCGCCAGGCAGATTACCAGCGCCAGCGTCGGCAGCGCAGGTGGCGCGCGGCGGCGGCGGCGTCTCGCCGCGGTGCTGCTGCAGCCCTCCTCTCGCATGTTGGAGCAGGCGATCGGAGCTGCTCTACGTCTGCTCCTGCCTGTGACATGGAGAGGGCAGCGTCACCAACACGGCATCAATGAAGCACACGTGCTCTTTTCCCTTGAAACGACAGATCGAACCGTGTAGTTCTCGATGGAGGGCGGCTTTCTGCTGCTGACATGCATGACACTCCGTCTTCATGCTGGCTGGCTGTCGTTCTTCGCTCACACATTGCACATGTCGATGCCGCGGTGCGCCAGCCTCGCCGGCTCCGCCGCCCCCGTCGCCTCGAGGCCCCGAGCGCCGGGGTCGTCCCAGATGGCGAGCCGCGTAGGCATCGACGCCGTCACCACGCTGTCATCGTCGCCGAATTCGTCCCGCGCGACCCGGCTCGGCATTGACAGCGTCGCGACGCTGTCGTCATCGCCAAGGTCGCCCCAGGCGCCGAGCGCCGGCAGTGACGCGGCGGCTGTGCTGTTGTCGCACTCAAACTCGCCCTGTTGCATCCTCAGCAAGGAGCTGCGCCGCGCCGGCGCGCTGTGGCACCTGCCCACGTCCTCGATGCCTTGGAAGCGGCCGCCGGCGTGCTGCTGCTGCGGTGCCGACGACTCCAAGCCGGGCTACATATCGCAACCGGCCGCTGTTGGTTCAAACTATCTTCCTAAAGGCTGGTTCACTGCGGAGCGTCCAGACGTCGCGCGATCCGCTGCAGCATGCCGGTGGTGATGACCACGACACGCAGGCGAGCAGCAGCGACCAGCACTACATGCTGGCCTTGAGCAGCTAGGTACAGATGCGGCTGATACGAAACAGAACGTGAGAGCCATGATCCGAATGGTGCACTCGTTCAGAGGCAGCGGCTGCGAGCGGTGCCGAGACCGAAGCCGAAGTTTCCCAGATTCCTTCGGCGATACACCGCGTTCCGGAGGCGGTGGCAGCAGGGCGAGTAACGCCACGGATGCTACACCAGAGTGATCGAGTACTGTTCTTGGTGCCGAGCAGCCAGTTTGACGCTCAGATGGCGGGTGGCAGGCCGGCTGCACCAGCATTGCGCATGCACAGGTACATTGCGCAGGTACCGCCGCATGGTCTCACGGATGGATCGCGAGCACTGTAGCAAACATGTTTGCAAGCACATGAAGCGTGTTGAATGCGCCAACGGCAGCCTAAGAGCTGTCCCAGGCTGTCTCTGCTCCGAGGCCCTGCTGACACTCCTGCTAGCCAGCCAGACCAGACTACTCCGGATCCGTCTGCAAATTAGGGGTCTGCGAACTACAGCATCCAGCGCCTGCAAGCTGAAAGTCGGAATCACTTGCCTTAGGTCACGGCCGCTGGTGGCCGGCATGCCGGTCTATCGCTGCCCGCTTCGAGATAATGCTGACTGAAGGTGCGCGTCCTTCCTGTCGGCTGCGAAAGCCACCGGGACGCTATGGCTCCTCAGGTACTGCTCTGAGTTACATTGATTCTTGCCGGGCCTACTGCCAGACTGCGCTCGCAATCGGACGCGGGCTTGCCGCAAGAAGTGGGCGTGCAGCTGACGCGAAGGGCTAGCTGATGACACACAAAGTAGGGCCGAGGTCGTTGCCTCTCCTCTTCATTCCAGTCCCTCAAGATAGATGACTGGGGCCTTCAAGATAGGTGACTGGGGCCTTCAAGGAGTCGCGTTCTTAATAGAAACACATGGTGCGGCAGAAGCGTAGGTGTCGTGGGTGGTTCCCGGCACTGTGTACATCAAGTAGTCATTTGCGGCACGTGCCCCGCTGACTTGGCCGACTTGCGCTCGTGAACCTTTCTTGCACGCCTCGGAATGCAGCTAGATCGCAATCCGCACAGCAGCCACGATTATGCTGACCGAGCTTCAGGGGCGAACAGTAAATCCTATCAAGGATTGATATTGATAGTAGTAAACGCCTTGTGCGGGGCGGTGCAGAGGTACACAAGCCGCAATGTGCACCACCAACGCGCGCTGCCTTGTAGCGCGCCGCGCCTGACCTGCCAGTTCGCATGCCGCTGCACGATCCGAGTCCAACTGTAGTGCAGAATAGCTGCGCACCAGCTGGAGCACGGCCGCAGGTCATAATACGGTTGCCGGACTTGCCCTCTTCAACGGACGGGCCTCTATGACAGCACTATGGTGAGGTCTGGCATCGGCAAGGGTCAGTGCTGGCTGACGCTGAGCAGTTTGGATTCCGACAGTCCGGCGAACCCGAGTTTTGTGCACAGCAGCGCTGCCAGCTGTTTCAAGCGCCACAAGCATTCGGCGGCCTCGTCAGGGACCCAGGCCGGCGCCCGCTGCTGTGCCGGCTACGACGCCGGCGCCCGCCGCCTCAACTGCCATCGGCACCGGCTGCTGGTTTGGCCGGTCCTGTGGCTTCATGGCCGGGAAGAGCAGGACCTACATTTTGCAGAATCAACAACCAGAATCAGGGTTGGCGCCTCGCATCGACTCGCCCTTGAAAACCTCTGCTCCTCACGCAGCAGCAGGATCGTCGGCTGCCATCACGAGATGCTCTTCGTCCTCATAAAAATAGGTAGACGGCACGCGAGCATATGCGCGGCAGCTGTTCAGGGCGGCCGCCGCGGCGCGCGCCGTACATTCCTTCCATCGGGACTTTTGCAGAACCCTCCCAGGACACACAGCCCGCACCTCCTTGATGTTGGCAGTGTCGGTGAGCAGCATGGTGAGGCGGTCGACGCCCATGCCCCAGCCGCCGGTGGGGGGCAGCCCATACTCCAGCGCCGTGCAAAAGTTCTCGTCTATCAGCTGCGCCTCGTCGTCGCCCGCCTCCATGTCCTTTGCAACACATCATCAGATTCAGGACAGATCTGAGACAGACCTAAGGTGAACTTGCAACAGGAAGGTGACCTCAAGAACGCGTGCGTTCTAGAGTACACAGGGCTCACCATCCTGGGCCTCGCTTACAGATTACAAAGCAGGATTCCCATGCATGATCGTAGATGAAACCATGTCGTAAAGGACGAAACCCTAGAGGACAAAACCATTCTGCAAAGGACAAACCCGGCGTGGCACCCAGAAGCTCAGAGGGCGGCCAGGGCCAGGGCGTCACCTGCGCCTGGGCGGCAAAGCGTTCGCGTTGCACTGCGGGGTCGTTCAGCTCGGTGTATGCGTTGGCCAGCTCCCGCCGGTTGACAAACAGCTCGAAGCGCTCCGTCATGCCCGGCTTCTCCCGGTGCCTGTGCGTACGATGCGCCGGTCGCACAGAGCGGTTGATGTTGGAATTGATCCGATCCTGCTCCATCATGTCTCCATCATGTCTCCATCACGTCCCCATCATGCGGGTGTCTGTGCATATGGCGTGCAGCACGTACGGACAGGGTGTGCAAGTGGCTCAATCCAGACCTCATCTGGTACGCAAGCTGTACCTGTCTCCTTTCGCCATTACCCTTGGACCTATGCAAGCCGGGAAATGACATCTTCAGGTGCGAGAGTCCGTGCCACTGATGCGCACCACTTGGCCAGCGGCGACATGAGCTGCGGGTGGTCGCAGATGAAAGTGGGGTTGATGCAGCCCTCCTCCAGGAACTCGCCCACCAGCTTGTCCAGCAGCCGCGCCGGCGTGTGCGGCGGTGCGCAGTCCAGCTTGTGCTGCTTGCACTGCGGTGGCGCACGGAAAAGGGGGGGCGTCATGCTCTGACTGATATGTCGAGCAGCGGTTGCTGAGCGGCGGTGGCTTCCGCCGCAAGAGGTGGGCTCCGGAGTGAGCCACGGCATCAGTCACATACGCCCAGCGGCATCCACAGGCAAGAAGGTCACGTGCTTTTACTGACAGGCTGCGCCAGTTCAGCATGCACGTGCTTGGCTGCAAAACCCAGAGGAGCAGAAGGAGGCTGGAAGCTCAGGAAGGAGGGGAAGCTGGGGAAGGAGGGGAAGCAGCGTACCAGGTCCAGCAGGAAGTCCTTTGCGCCCGGCGACTCCAGGTCTGGCATCGATACGTTCAGCTTCTTCTCCAGCCCCTCCACCATGGGTATCCTCGGCTGCGGGCACACAGAAACTGCGGATGTCAGCCTGGCAGGCACGGCGCTACGAGCGTCATCTAAGATACAATCCAGCACCCTACTGGAGGCAGCAGTAAGGAAATGTCGCACTGGCCTGACGGAGCAATGCCGCGTGAAGGACGAAGGCTGTATTGGTCGCCGAGCAGGTGGCTGGCAGCCGCATCGCGCATGGACTCGAGTCCGCTTGTTGCGCTGAAGTGATTGAGTTCCGCAAATGGGACCGCGCTCAGCAAGGTGCCGAAGCCAGGAGGCTACTTCCACGACGTGCAAACAATGCCTGTGCAGCGGCGGCTGGCGCACCCAGGGCGGCGAGAAGTCAATGGTGGTGGGCGCTGCGTCCGGGCCGTCTGCGTGGTATTGGATGGTGTAGCTGCCCGTCACCTCCTTGACCAGCCCCGAGATGAGCTCCTCCGTCAGCCCCATCAGGTCGTTGTAGTCTGCGTATGCCTGCCAGGAGCATGAAGGAGCGTTCAGACATCTCAAGTCAACCCAGGGTTGGATTGACTTCCCCCGTCAGGCCCTACAGGTTGTTGCAGTCCGCATGCGCCTGCCAGGACGGAGTTGCAGCGGTGCGTCATGGACTACACACTGCAGGATGGGCGTCTGAACAGCTGGACATTGGAGGCGAGGGCGCAGACTCACCTGGTAGAACTCGACGGAGGTGAACTCTGGGTTGTGCGTCATGTCAATGCCCTCGTTGCGGAACTGCTTGCCCAGCTCGTACACGCGCTCCAGGCCGCCCACCACCAGCATCTTCAGGTACAGCTCCGGCGCCACCTGTGGAGTGGGGGACGATTACGTCAGCTTTGAAGGCGCTCGTCACACAGTCACATATGGGAATAGGTGCTCCAGGCCGCCCACCACCAGCATCTTCAAGTACAGCTCCGGCGCCACCTGCAGGAGAATTGCACGTAAAACGTGACCTGTACTTGCAATAGATGCGAGGTTGTGTGAGAGATGATGCTGTGTGAGACGAGCGCTCCAGGCCGCCCACACCAGCATCCTCAGGCACAGCTCGGGTGCCACCTGTTGCGAAGGATGAGCGCAGCGTCGGATGCAAAGGCGCTTGTCAAACAACTTGCAGAATGAAGTTGTTCAGATTGCAGGCGCCTGGCCGCCTCCACCAGCATCTTCAAACACAGCTTCTCGTCAACCCTCGCTGCTGACGGGCAAACCCCCATGCACAGTCCCAGCTCAGTCCGGTTTTAACGAGTCTTGGGAGCAGGGTTTAAGGCCGCACCCTCATGAAGAGGTCCAGGTCCAGGTCGTTGTGGTGTGTCACAAAGGGCCGCGCCGTTGCGCCGCCCGCGATCATGTTCATGCACGGCGTCTCGACCTACGACAGGATGAGGATGACGCTTACAGCATGTGGCGAGCATGACCCAGCCATTGCCGCCCTTCTGCAAGGTTGCGACTTCCCCTTGCACAGAAGATGATTGGCGGATCCTACAATGTGGATATGGCTTTGCGATTGATTGTGGCAGCTCATGCTGAAGTGTGCAACAGAGGCTTCGAAGGCGTGCGGCGGCTGAAGGACAGGCTTGAAAGCACTTGGTTGTGGGCACATGTTACAAGCGGCGCGCCTCCAGGAATCCGCGCTCGTCAAAGTAGCGGCGGACGTAGCTGATGATGCGTGCCCGCGCGACGAAGATGTCGCGCACGCCCGGGTTGGTCATCAGGTCCAGGTATCGTTGCCTATACCTCGTCTCCTGCGGCACACAGGGTGGGCGCGTGGCTCAGCTGCCGCCTCGAAACTGAAGAGCGCCGGCGATGCCGTCGCCTCAAAGGTTGTGCGTAGGTCTCGACAATCGCACGGCCGATTGCGGCACCGATCAGGAACACGACCGCACGTGCGAGGCACGTGCGCTCAAACCTCCATCTCGCACGTGCTCTAAAACCTCCATTTGAACATGGATATGCAGTCAGAGGGCCGGGCTATTTGGTGTCTCCCTCATGAATCTGCTTCCTATGTCGAATACAACCTGTAGAGTCCCACCTGGTCCTTCAGGCCGCTGCGCACGGTTGGCGGCATGTGCAGGCAGGGCGACAGCACCACGAAGTCCCGCGGGAAGATGGACAGTTCCCCCATCTTGGACTTGCCGGGGTGCCCCGCCACGCCCACGATGTCGCCGCGCTTCACGCTGTTGTGCAGCGCCGCAAACGCCTCCGGCTCCAGCCCCGAGCTCCTGTTGCAGCGGCGGCACATGTGCGTTCAAACCGCATGATTATCCTCCCCCGGTGAGGTGCTGCGCAAGATGTTCTGTGGGAGCAGAGGAGCTGCCATGCATTCGTGCTGCGGGTCATGCCAGCTGCATAGTGCAGCAGCTCGCAGAAGTATCTAGCTTCGCACCAATGGCAGCACTGCAGGATCAGCACTCCATGGTGGCGCAAATGAACCCTGCACAAAGTGCGAGATCGGGGATGGAAGGCGCGCCTGAGGTCGGCCATGACCTGGACCTTGGCGCCGTCGCCCTTGACATCGTAGAACAACAGCTTGGCGCCGCTGGCCCGCTTCATGTACACCCGGCCTGTATGGGAGATTCGAGGTACTGTGGACGTCCTGGCAGCCAGCAGTCGCACCAGCTGGAGCCGTGGCACACCGAGATATCCATGTGCAGCTGCAGCTGCCCATGTGTGATGCAGGCATGCTTCAGCCCTCACGTGCCACAGGCAACATGTGCGCCCCATGTGCGCCCCATGTGCGCCCCTTCAGTGCGTGGCTCAGACAGCTGCACACACCCGCGATGGAGACGGTCTTGTCCTGCAGCTGTGAGCCCTTGTCGAGGCCGCCGAATTCAGCCACGTACTCAGGGACCGTGTGCGACACCGCAAACTTGTGCGGGTAGGGGTTGCGGCCACCCGCCTTCTCCGCCGCCACGTGCTGCACGCGCCGCTCGAAGTACTGGTTCGGGTCCACATCCTCGCCCTCATCGTCCGCGAGCTGCAGCGTCGCGGGACCAGCGGTCGCCGCTTTGGCCGCCGCAGTGGCCGCCTGCGCTGCCTTTTCGTCAGGACAGAGGGGATGCGACGTCAATGCACTGTGTCAAACCACGGCAGCGCACTTGAAGCGGTGCACGGCGGCACTTTGCGCCAGTAGCCTAAGCTGCAACATGCTTTCGGCTGCGCGGCGCAGCCGTGCACAGCGCTGCACGGCAGAGGGCACAACCGCTCACCTTCTTCTCCTCGCGCTCCTTGGCGACGCGCGCCGCCTTCTGCCGCTTCTTGAACTCGCTGCGGGGTGCAAGAGCATGTCAAATGACCCTGCAGCGAGCGTCAGACTCGGGGCGCCACCAGACTCCGCCACTATTGTTGCTGCATGATACATGCGTGCGTCCTGGCATCCCAAATCGCGGTAGATGTGCCGCGGGTGGATCCTGAATGCTTTGCCGGCTCAGCGCATACTGTTGCTGCACAGCGCAGCGGCAGCCGTCCTGGATTCTAATTGAATCCTGACTCGACGAGACCCTGCTGCTAATGGCACGTCGCACAGCCAGTAAGGCACAGCTGATCAGCGTTTTGGATCATGACACAGCAGCAGGCACGAACCTCTTGCTCAGCGGCTGCCCGTTCTCATCCACTAGCTGCTCCTTCGCGTTCGAGTCGGCGAGACCAGTAGCTGCAAGCTGGTCGGCTGCTTGGTCTGCCATGTTGGAGAAAAGTGTTCAATTAATTGCAATTTCTTCTGGTGCGCCGACCGCAGCACGGCCTGCGCTTTGATGCAGTCGCTTAATTGCGATTGTGATTAGCTGTGATTGGGCTCGAGCGAGGGCGCAGATCTCAGCAGTGGTGCAGCCACAATTCAACACTTGCACAGGCACCTGTTGTTCACCATCAACTTGGCAATAACAGACGTGCGGCACAGCGCCGCGCTGCGGGACTGCGGAACGGCTGGGGAAGGGGCACCATGAGCCTGGTGCAGCGCTTCACCAGCGGTCTGAAGGGCCTGAAGCTCAAGGAGCTGCCCTCCTACACGCAGAAGTATGCTAAGGACAACCTGCAGCCGGAGCAGCTCAGGTAGGCTCCAATGCTCATCACTATATTCGCTCGCCAACCCTCGCCAGTTTCAGCGCAGCGCAAGAGTTGCCTGGCAGCTGGGAACCTCGAGACATAACGAGCAGCGGTCTACACGACTGTACTTCCTGGTTGCTCACATTCGCCTTCTGCTGAGAAGCGTCTTGCTCTCCAGTGTGAGTCGTGCGCAACACGCCGCTGTCCTGCAAGGCCATCGCAGGCGTGCACACAAGCAGCCTCCTTCAGCGAGCGGAGCGCTTCGTGCAGCTGCATTCCTGTCAGCACGTATCACACACAACACATACACTTGCCTTGCTCATTACGCCGCAAGCGCCATATGGTTGTGCTCCCTCAGCGCAGCATTGCCGCCAGCTTGTTTTGTGCGTCTGCCACACATACCATGATTGACCGACTGGCGACATGCATGCTGAGAGTTGTTGTGCCGTGTGGCCCCGCCAGGTCAAAGGCGGAGACGGGGCTGAACGCGTACAAGAAGAACTACATCGACACCGGCAGCGCACAGCCGATCTACGATGTGCTCATCTACGGCTTCGTCTTCGCCTACGTGGTCGCCTGGCCGCAGGTGCGCGCCCATGCCTGCCCAACACTCTGCACACTAGCCTCTTCCTGCCGTAAAGTATGATCCCTCCGCGAATAGTCTCAGGGGAATTGCATGCTTCCCCTGGCAATGCCATTGTTGGCTTCGCACAGCACAGGGTTATGTGTGTGTGGTGACAAGATTTCGCAGTGGCGACAAAGATTCAACAGTTCATTGCTTCCGCAGCTTCTGCAGCGTTCCTGCTGCAATGCACATACCACACTGCCAGATGGCATGCTGCCCTGTGAAGCTGTACGAACCTGGCAGCTCGTACCACATACTCTCTGGCTGTACTATGCATAATTTGGCCATCTCCAAGCATCATTTTCATACCCCTGCAGGAGTACAAGCACTACAAGGCGGAGCAGGAGGCCAAGCTGAAGGGCGAGGCGCACTAGTCATGCATGGGGCTCGGC
>JAABUK010011369.1_pt1 | contig 11616 bp, 15 predicted proteins | sample 5559141 | NCBI WGS metagenome assembly JAABUK01 (sample SAMN10711869, study PRJNA513367) | rock metagenome | isolation source: Antarctica rocks | place: Antarctica: Victoria Land, Pudding Butte nord | collected 2016-01-03 | reverse complement strand
GTGCCGGCTAAAAGGTCTAAACCAATGGTGGTATGTACATGCCACAACCCCAACAGAAGGGGCTGCTCTGGGACAATGCAGGGCATAGTCATGGGTGCCGCCCAAATGCTGACGCAGGGCCTCAATAATTGTACTAACCTCCAGGATAGGAACACCGTCCCTGCCAAAAGGCATGGGCTGCCCAACAGATTGCAAACAAGCAGCTATGGAGCCAGAAAAGTTCTTAGCACCATTTGCAACAGAACAAATCGTTATACAAATCGTGTTAACAGCGTTCTTCTTTACTTATAACCCACGACTATGGGAACGAAGCACAGCTCAACGCTGTCTGATCCATGCTTGATGTGTCTCACTGTTTCTGAGACATCAGCCCGGTTCAGCCTAATAGATTGCTGAGACTGTCCTACTAGGACCACTATGGGTAGCACTTCAGACAGATCTGATTGTGTTTAATTGTCAATGTCAGACAGGTTTTATTGAGTCGTATCTCTTTGATATCAAGTAGGATCTATAGTAGCCAGTGTAGGTATAGACAACGTCTAGACATACCGATTTCAGATAAGACTGTCAGCTCAGGCAGATCCATACCTACCCTGGCTACTCTATAGCTAAGGTTGTCTTGAGTGCATCTGCCCCTGGTCTGCAAATCTACACTGAACTGAACACCGCACATGCACATGCTGCCTACATTAATTGAGACACTCTACACAGACAGAAACAGGCAAGTGCTGTCACGCGATTGCATGCACACTGACAAACATGTCGAAAGCAACAGAAATCAGCAAGCCTGTAGGATGTCTAACACCAAAACAACATAGCAGAAAGCATAGCCAAAACGTGCATACAGGCCATGGCTGTCAAGGACATAAAATGCATGACCGGTCCTGCTTGATCACAACCAGGCTACATGTACAGCATGCTCCTGACCTTCACCGATGGTGCCCCTTCACACAGACGGCAGGCAGTTCCCGCTGCACACCTCATCAATGCACAGAAATTTGTCCAGTTGAGATGTCATCTGCACAACCAGCAGATTGGTGCTCAGTGGGAACTGCATGGTGGGCACAAAGTGTACACATGTGTGAATAGAAGGTGTGATGTGTCTAGATGGCAACAGCTAGCTACACAACAGGCAGCTTCTGTGCAGAGCACAGCTACCTGGCAAATGACATAAGCATTGCAGAAGTAGCAAGTCGCCTCAATTACATGTACAGACACAGACAAATGGCTGTAAATGGCTTGACAATCTTGGATGTCCATGGTCTCGTTGATCAGGGTCATCTGAGTTATTCACCCCAGCGTGCTCAGCGTAAAACCCTTCTTCCTTGCCTGCTTTTCCCTTCCCTGGCCGGCTTGGCTGTACCCTCTTGTGGCCTGCCAGCTTTGTTAGCCTGGGCTGCAAAAGCTGATGATGAAGGAGCCTTGAAGCCCCTGCTCCCCACAATCATTAGATCATACTAAGTCTTTGCAGCCAGTGAAGGGACTTCTTGAGCTGCAGCATAATCCGTAAAATATGAGGAACAGCAACATTCACCTCACATAGTCCAATTGGCAAAGCTAACGATTCCCTGGCGATTTCGCATACTTGCAGATATCAGCAATTGTAGTGCACAATGACATTTCAGCAGTACAACACTGCACCTGCAATTCAGCAAGATGCAAACAGCAGTGAACTAAATAGCTGTCCACAGAGTATAACTGATACTGGGGCCACAGAGGTGCTTACAGTGGGCAGACGAGCTGAAGGAAGCATGCAACTGAAATGGCAGTTGTACAGCTGAGAGAGCTGCTGCTCAAGCTGCACAGCATATGAGCAACATTGCCTGTATGTGTGTACCTGTAAGCCATTGTGCAGCTGGAAGACCAAATTGTTTCTGTCGAAGCTGCTGTAGAGTTGCTACAGCACCATAGCACAACTGCGAGAAGCTAGCTGCAGCTGTAACAGCAGCTGCGCAGCTGTAAAAGCTGTTTTGGTCAACCCTAGAACCTATGCAAGCAGTGCAGCAGCTGCCCCATCAACTGCACTACCCCTTGTTCTCTGGAGGAGCCACAGCCTTTGTCATACATGAAGAGCCAAGTTTTGCATCGAAGACAGATGCAAGTTGGTGTCCACGTGTCAATTCGCAAGATAGGACCAGTACTTGGTATTGCACGGCATGGTTGTCCAGAAAGATAAACATGCTGCTCTCCATGGTGCATATGTATATGTGCACATACACTGTGCTATTTTCACTGAATATTTGACACTATGTAGTCTCAGCAAGCTGTAAGCATCCTCAGGCTAGTGATTGCCTATATATATATTGGCGTAAATATGTTATAGTAAGCACTCATGCATTACCCTGTGACTTGCCTTCAACATTGCCTTCAGCCAAGTCCGGGACACCTGTGGAACAGCTACCTAGTGCATGAAGACGAGCGCTGATACACTCTGCAGCTGCAGGGTCACAAGAACAAGCCATGACCAAAGCTGCAACACAACAGCACAGGAACTTGAGACAACAGGTCCCCGTGCATGTCATGTTGGTGTGCAGCTGCAGCTGCTGCGGCAACAACATTCAGTTGACTTGCAGTGAAGTGGTGTGAGCCATGGCAGCATCACCCCATCTGCCTGTCAGTCAGCACTGTCAGAGGTCCACACAGAGCAGAGCACTACAACTGGAAAGACCCTGAGCGAGGTGATGGCTTTTAGGCTTTAGCTTTCTGTTCTGTTCTGGTGCTGGGGCGAGAGACGTGCATCTACCAGTTCCAGACCTAAGCATTTTGACTTATTCCTTTGCTGCATGCACTGCAAGGTGATGGCTCCTGGGCTTTAGCTTCCTGCTCCGTTCTGAGCTTTTTTTACTGCAAGGCCTGCATTATCATGAGTCCTGACTTATCTGACATGTGCATCACTGCAGCTGGCATGACCATTCTCTGGGACTGGATGCACACACATGATCCCAGGTCTAGTCAGGTCAGGTCAGCAGTATCCAAAAAAGTATAGCATGTGTTGATTGTATTGTGTGATCACAGATCGCATTCAGCAGTAACACCGCAAGATGAATCAGCTTTGCAGTGGCCAGTGGCTAGAGGATGCCCTTTCAAGCATATGCTCCTGAAACCTATAAGCATCCTTCTCTTCTTTTCTATATTTGTGGGTTGTCGATTTGACTGCTGACTTGTGTGCAGCATCTGATTGTGCAGGCTTTGTGCTTGCGCTACTGTTGGCAATGGTGTACCTTGACACCTCTGTCAGGCTGCTGATAGGCATGGGCAAGAAGCTGAAGCCTGAAGGCTTTGCTTCAACTTTCTGGCATATAAGCACAGCAGTGAGCGCTCTAGCCGATGCGTTCTATTGTGCACAGTAGCAGCAAAGCCAGGTAGGGTGCTGTTGTCTTCCTGATATGTTTTTGTCAGCATGATGGCTAATAAGTACTACTATTACCTGTAGGTCTGCCTTACCGAGTAAGCTGGCAAGCATACATCTTGCTAGCATGGTCAATGATGCCAGCTGGCAATTGTTGTTGCGAGCAGTCAGATCAATACACTCATGTCAGCACAGTCTCATCAGAGCTTAATTTTGTCAATGCATGTGCCTTAGTTTAGTCAAAGTACTGCGCAGTACATGCATGCAGCCACACCATGCAAGCTCTCACTGCAGGGTGTCCTTCTCCGCCAAGCTGTGCTTTGTCAGCCTGCTCACAGCTGAGACCTAGCATTTTTTGCGGGACATCAGTGCAGATGCAGACGTGCTCAGCTTGGCAGTGTGTAAGCTATACCCTTCTAGATATGGCAGAGCTGAAGATATCATGACACCCGACTGAGCAGCTGCACACGCGCTGCAACACATTACACAAGGTACAACACCAGCATTACAGCAAATTTGGATGGAATTTGAGTGAGAGCAGCAGTGGTACGCTGCAGTGACTGGGCAGGGCATTATATTTATAGCTATGCTTGAACAGTGCCCTGCTTTTTGACATGCATAAGATAACTTCAGAGCACATCAGATATTGCAACACTTTTAGCGCGTGTTGAATAGGATCAGACACTGCAAGCTAGACCTTGCTGATCGCACTCTAGCCACCTTCAGCAAGCATCACCATAAGCACAAAGTTGCTGCTCATATTTCAGTCAACATGCAGCATGAGGTCTGATAACAAGACCCGTTCATGGGGTCTGCTCGCACTTCAATTCAGCATGGGCCATACTAGGCTCTGTGTACCAGGCTAAGTTGGGCTGAAGTCAAGAGATTATATCATCCGTTCAACCTTATCCTGAACAACTACCTCACATGTCGGCTTGCCACACACACATCACATAGAGCTGTATTAGGAAGCATGAACAGAGAAGCACTGTGGTCCAGCAGAAGAGAAAATTCACTTTCTGTTGTGCACTTCTGAAAAGAGCAAAGCCTTTGAAGCGTGAGCAGGCATGCAGCCACAATACATCCAGCAGCTGGAGCCCTGTGCTACAGCATACTGTTGCAGTATAGTCCTCTAGCATCACAAACAGTGCATTTCATATCCAAGATCAACCAGTATGGGCTTTGACGGCATTTGCCAGCTCTGGGTGTCGACTCAAAACTTCCGGGTCAGCTGGCGTCTCACCCTGCAGGTGTGACAACAGCTGAGAAGCAATTGCGCTAGACCAAGATGACCAACATTGCCAAGTGCAGCAGCTGTAATGTCTGCCATTCACCATGCTGTGAACAAGACAAACATAAGAGTTGGATGCTCAGTTACTGTAAACGAGACAGACAGAAGGGGACAGCACACAATTGTCGCACAGACATACCACTGTGCTTGCATTTTGTTACCAGAAAGTACAAATAAGCAGCAGCACGGCGCAGCGACAAAAGCATGCACAAAGTTGTATGCACATCCACCAAAACGCACAAAGTGACAGCTGTTGTTGCTGGGATCAATGAATCATCAGATGGCAAGGCCTGTTTGCAGACAGTTTGGCTCATGTGCTTGCCTGCTGATTCTTGATTGAAGGGTCTGCCCCATGATTGAGCAAGAAGATAGCAAGGTCTGCATGCTTTGTTTTGTCGCGCAGCTATCGTCCGTGCCGATCAGTGTGCTTGGATGGGTACAGACAAAGGTGAAGTGGTGTGCATCCCTGCAAGACTTTGACACTAGCTACGAAGTATTCATTCAACCAGTAGCCAATCGCTGCAGCATACGCAAAACACAGCACTACTTCATGAAAGACGTAGTGTGCAGTTAGTTAGCATGAGCCCAACTGCATGCATAAGATGGAGGAGTGAATCAGACATGAATCTGCTGCCAAGGACGCGCAAACCTCATTGTCTTGAAGGTTCACAACGGCGCCAGCAACAAGCAGCATGTTGGCCATCGCCTCAGAGCAGTTGTAGACAGCGCAATGCAAAGCGGTCCATCTCTGCAGTCAAACCAGTGTTCACACACTATGCATTGTCTAGAGGTGCCATATTTCTTCTCAGAAATATGACGCACTGGCACGCCACTGCAAATAAGATAAGCTGACAAATTGAGCAATTTCTTACCCATAAAACTGTCAAGACAGCGCCAGCATCACATTGCACAGGAAATGAGCTGACAAGTACATATCCATGGTATTGTCAAGCACCGGCATGGCACATCAAACAGATGAGCCTTCACATGCATGCATTACTCACCAAACAGTCCTTGGCATGGACATCTGCACCACTGGATAGCAAGGCTTGCACCATCTCCACATTCCCGCCTTGAGCAGCGCAATGCATGGCTGTCAAGCCCTGCAACAGAACGCAGTGTGGCATTCATCTTGCTGGCATGCGTGGCATGCTTCGTGCCAGTCACCAAAAGGAACTAGACACCACCTCCAAACCAAAGGTGAAACAGACAAGCAGCCCAGCTGTTCACCATACTGCATCACAGCCCCTGGGCTGTACCGCAGGAGTTGTGCAAGGCAGACCACTTTGCTGTCAAGGTGTTTACCTGATTGTCTTGGGCTGACGCATCTGCGCCATGTGCCAAGAGAGTCTCCATTGCTGGCTGATAGTCCAGGTTGATAGGTGGTTCAAATACTGGATAAGGAGTTTTCACACCACGAACGTGCCTCTGGCGTGCAGAGCTCTTGTCAATATCCATCGTAGCAGCTGAGTGCATTGCTGTCTGCCCCCGCAGCAAGTGCGTCCTAGATTCAATATTCCTAAGTTGCGTACAAAATTTGCAAGATACCAGATTAACTTTCAAATTTGAGTTGGAATCAGTGTTGTTGAAACATGCAAGATGCCCTCTTTCTGTCAAATGGAGGGGCACGCATTGGCCACATCAAAAAACACAACAAGAGCTAGTTGCTATCAAATCTTCATGAAGCTATCGACATGTATGTTTGTGTAGCATAGATACCTGGTAGTCTGTTGCAGAGGCATTGACCCCATGGTGTAGCAGCAGCTTGATTGTCTCCAGGTCATTTGTAAAGGCAGCATGATGTAAAGGTGTGTGCCCCTGCAGATGATCAACGTCAGTGGTCAACATCCTGAATGTTACAGACAGGCTCGTCCCTGCAACATCAAACACGGAGAACAGACAAGAAAAGACGACTCCTTTCGGCGTCAATTTAATGAGAAGCCAAGTATTATACCGGGCTGCCCAGCCCCTTCAAACACAGATGTATTCTGCAAAGGCAGCCACTGCACCTCCGGTGGGTCCAGGGCAAAGCTGACTGTGTGCACATGCCACATGGAACATTGACATCAAGTGCGCCAACCAATGAAAGCCAAAAGCGCACCTCCGGGGTCCTTGCTTCAGGGTCCGCACCGTGCGTCAAGAGCAATTGCACAATAACTGGCGATCTGTGTTGTACAGCCAAGTGCAGTGCTGTCTGGCCCTACAGCAAACACACACACTGACACTCAAGGGCAACATGTTATGTGCCATTGCTTGTCCTTCACAAGTCAGCATTGCTTAGGGTTTAGGTTGCATCTCACATGACGCCTGTCTGTGCTGCCTACACTGTGCATGGTGCCAGGCTCAACATCAGATTACACCATTCACGCCCGACTGATATCGATACACAGTGTGCAAGCATGCATTGTGGGAAGGATGCTCAGTCAAGATCAATACAGGACAATATTGGTAGCTAAGCTCCAGTCGTGATGGGCCTGTTCCCTTCCTTCGTGACGGGCATGCATGCACATCTGCCCCATGCAGTAGCAGCATTTGCATCATCCTCAATCGTTTTGCAGTTTCTACAGCCACACGCTCCTGCAAAGCACCCAATAGCTGTAAGCCACACAGGCCTTGCAAGCCAAGCTATAACAACAGGCACATCTAGCTGTATTTGGAGTAGCACTGGGTCCTTTCAGGACAAACTTGATCAAATGGCATGCCTGCAGATTGACGTGCTAGTCATGACAGGTCTGATCGTACACAGGCAGCACCTGCTTCTTGAGACTGATGTAACAGCGTTGACAATAGCTCAGCTTGACTGGTTGTATGTTTGCATGTTTGCTGCTAGGCAACAGATGGAGCCGTTTTACTCACTGTTCACCTGGGGTAGCGAATAAAAACTGGCAATGTCAACACTGTTGCTGTCATTGTCACTGTCACTGTCAGGGGCACTGTCATCACCATAGTCTGTCATCGTAAGACGAGCATGTGCATCATCATACTTGGGTTGCTCCAAACTCAGAAGTTGCATGTCGAGCAGACCCGATATTGGGTCCGCCACAGCAGAAAGGATGTGAGACCAGCCCTGCAAATCACATGCACATATCAAGTCAAGAAGGGCGCTACAATCAGGCAGGGTAAATGACCAACGTAGGAAGCATGTTGGTTCAATACGGGATGCCAGGTATACTAGATTGCAACAAGAGCTGTCGAGCTTTGCATACAGCATAGGTAAGAACAAGAGCATCTGCATTTGAAACTTGCTCACAGCCCTGATGACTGGGTTGAGTATGCAGTCTGTCTGCCAGCAAGTTAGTAGCGATTGCTGTTGAGCTTTGCATGCAGCTAGCGCTTGCTTTCAAAATGGGGTAAGGGAACATCCTGCCCACTGAGACAAGCATGTGACGTCTCTTACGTCCCATGACTTCTCTGCAGCATCAACTCCAATGCTAAGCAGATGCTCCACAATGTCTGTCTGGTTCTCTGAGACAGCTGTGGCCAAGTAGACATATTCTGTAGGCTGCCTCTCCTACAATGCAGGAACAGACTAGCAGTTTGCGCATAACACAACTGCTGGAGGATGGAAGCGTCACTTGCAGCTTAGCAAGCTAAGGACACCACTCCAAAGCATGGTCATGATGACGTCTGCGAGCCGCAAATCCTTGTTGTGCAAGACAAACAAGTGTGCTCATGCAAACAGATAGGAATGGCTGCAATGCTCAGCATCCTTATCAGTGTTGGTCAAGAAAATGTGGCCAAGGGGGTTGATTGCATCTACACATTCCTGCTTGACATGCATACAATCACTGAGAGCTTGCAAGGCTCAGCAACCTTGACTCAGACTAAAAAGGTGTGCGCAAGAGGGTTTTGCCCATCTTACATGGCCACTTTGTAACAACAAATATGGTGTGGTCAAGAGGAGTTGACCCACATGTTTCTGATTTGACATGTGTTCCCAGAGCAGCTTGACCATGTGTAGGTTGCCGGCTCTGATGGCAACTTGCAGAGGAGAGTCAGAATCCACCTGCATACATGCAGCAGCCCCTTTTTCTATCTTTGTACCTGGCAGTGGCATCATCAGCAGCTACAGCCTTGAGGGCTGGGAGCAGCAAGCACTGAAGCTACAGCAAGAACGTCACTGACAGGCTCAACACTTGTGCCTGCAGCTGCAGCTACATCATGTCTGTGAATGTGCTTCTGTTTCTTCTTTTTCTTCTTTGGTTGCTCACCTGACACTACTTTGTCACAGAAAAGCAACAACACAAGACTTCTCACAGGGCTGTTGCAGCTTCAAGCATGATCTTGCAATCCACTATCACATGCGACATACAAGAAGCAGTCATGCTGTTGGTCATACAATGCCGGAGCAACAGCTTCAATATGCTCAGCCAAGGAAGGAAGTGCTACATTGGAGTGAGAACTGCTCATGCTGGTCCCTTGGCAATGTACTGCTCGGTTCAAGAGCTCAAGATGTGTGAGTCAGCACTAGAACGCTTGACTCACCAACAATGTATCATCTGGGCTTGCGCCATGAGCAATCAACACTAGGGCCATCTTTGAGCGGTTGTGACGCACAACATAGTGTAATGGCGTCCAGTCCTGAAGTCACATAGCACACATACTTCATGCGCAGCTGGCTATAATTTGACGTGCCCAGGATCGCATGAGTGTAAAGTGGTGAAGTGACAGCATGTCCAGCTTGATGCCTTCATCTACTGACTGTTGTTCAAATGACTGAGACTCATAATGTAGGCTTGAGCTCACCTGTTGAACACATTGGTCCAGCGGGTGAAGGCCTTTATTGTTATCGCGAACCGCCAAGTTCTGCAAGCATGGCCACTGTCAAAGTATGTACAGAGCATCGTCACACCATGTCACAAAATTGCCAGGGTCATGCAACAGCAGCAGCATCATCAAAGGTGCTGGCTTGCATCGCGTGGTACATTGCCATGCAGACAATATATCACTGCCATTGACCATTTGAGCAAATTGATCTGTTGACACAAGACTGCTTGCTTTACGGGGCATTTAATCTTGTTGATCGACGGAATGACTGACTGCATGTCTGAGAGCCTAGCCCATGCACCTTTCTACAGGAATGAGGTAAGCATAGACTGCTGTGTACAACAATGACACATACAATGAATAGTATGCAGGTGATTTTGCTCTACAAAGTTGTTGCTTCGACATACCCCCTGTATAAACGGGGCCGGAGTTGCTCCCCTCGATAATAGCAGCTCAGTCAGTGCTATACAATTTGTGCATGCTGCCAAAGCCAGCGGCGTTGCCCCCTGCGCAAACACAGCATGTATTAAACTTGAGAGCTTGGCCACTTGCAGCCATGTAGTGAAATCTCGCAATGTAAGCAGCATGATGTTGGCTTGCCTTGCTATCTTTGGCATCAATGGATGCGCCATGAGACAGAAGCAGCTTCACCATTTGAATCTTGTTGTGCCAGGCAGCATAATGTAGTGGAGTGCATCCCCAACTGTTCAGTGCCTCTTCCTGCATGTTGCCTCCAAGAAATGAAGAATTGTTATGTAAAAATCCATGAAACGATTTGGCTGAAACTGGTTCAATGAAATCATTGCTTTACACTTGCACACATTTCATTGAACATACATAACATTTTTTGCAAGTGCAAAGGAGGATGGCCTTGTACCCAGTTTCGCTCTTTTGACACTGATGCACCATGTTCATGTGGCATCACAAGACTGTTGCAATGACCACCGAGCGCAAAGGTCGCACCCCTGGGAAACAAAGGCATACCTGAACCTCTTGTGCATTGATGTCAGCTCCACTGCTCAGAAGAGATTTTGCTGTCTCAATGTTGCCTTGTCTGGCAGCAAGATGCAGCGGAGTCGTACCCTGCATTGGAATCAACCCAGATTGAGATGTGGTCTAGATATATATTGAGCATGTTCATGTTCAAGCTTTCATGTCAATCAAGCAACATACTATTCAGCAGCAGCCCCGGGCATGCAAAGGGGGAAAACAGGCATGTGTCTAGCACAATATATACAAAATGAGCGTTTTTGAACAGATATGTCAAAGTGCATGAGAACTGCTCTTGTTGGTACACTTTTCCGAGAGGGCACCCAGCCGCAGTGTGCTGACAGGACCAGTGTGAGAAGCACGTCATCAGATGCCAATAGGTCAGGACTGTTTAGCAAGCGCACAGCAGACATAGCGTCAGATAAACTACTGGCTGCAGTACCCTCTCGGAAGATGCATGATCCCCGTGGCACCGGGCTTGTCGAAGTGAGCAAGATCTCTGTCTTGTCCAGTACCCTGCTGGAATCTTAAGCAATGATGTTCCTCGAAACCTTGTTTGCGTAACTTTTGCAACAGGATAGACTGCCCTTCTGCTCAATTGTTGCTGATGTGCGATCGAACGCTGTATGAGCCAAAACTTTTCCTGCAGGGTTGAGCGGCATTGCACAGGAAGTCAGCATGCGCAATGGACAGGGCTCGAACAACAGCCAAACGCACTTCAAGCACGAAAGGTGGTCCACTCGCGCAAGGACGTGCCTGTATGCAAAGCATGACTTTTTGATCAACAACCTGGATCTTGCCGAACAGGACGGACGTCTGCAGGCACCGGCACGTGTGACTAGAAGCAGGACATACGCTGTGGAGGCTGTACGACACGCCTGAACTTGTTGTCTAGGACGACTCAGCCGAAAATATTGTCTAGGACGGACTCGGCGAAGATCAAGATCGGTGACGAAGCGTCAGTCTGAGCGTGTGATACGCAATCCGAAGACAGACGGATTGCGAAGAGCCACGCGTTGGTGCGAAGTCTTGCTCCTACTGTGGCAGGTGGCAGATTACCGGTACCCCAATGCATTATACATACCGTTGCTTCTGTAACGACCTAGACGGAGCACGTGCGGAGCACTGCGGAGCACGAGAGTATCTAGAATCATTATTGTTGTGATGCTGAGCCCGCAGCTGCTCATTCCACCCCATAGCGTGCAAGCAGAGGCTTCTG
>JAABUK010011368.1_pt1 | contig 11616 bp, 15 predicted proteins | sample 5559141 | NCBI WGS metagenome assembly JAABUK01 (sample SAMN10711869, study PRJNA513367) | rock metagenome | isolation source: Antarctica rocks | place: Antarctica: Victoria Land, Pudding Butte nord | collected 2016-01-03 | reverse complement strand
AAGAAAACACCCATCCTAGCTATGCTAGAGCGTCTTCAGGTTTTGCAGCTGGAAGGAATACACCTTGCAGGCTTCCTTGAAGTGTAGCATTCGTTTGTACCTTTCTTGCGCACATTGATCAAGGCATCATTGTTTGTGCGTCTCACATTTGGCTGCAAGGTCTTCCAAATGCAGACGCTGAGAATGAGATAGCTTGCTGCTCTGTGTTTTGATCATGTGTTGGTACAAGGCAAATCTGAAATTGTGCGGTATATTGACTGTATACAGTCCTATGCAGTGGGCCAAACCGTGCGAACGATGATGAGAATGCTGTAGCAAATACTAGTCAATCACGATGCGCGCTGTCATGCCTTTGGGAAGATTGGTGAATGAATGCTTTGGAAAGACAAGACTTGTCCCGCACGTACCTACCTCATCATGAGCTGGAAAGCGTTGTTGTTGTTGGTATTATCAATGTGAATGAGTCTGTACGTTACAACACATGAGCAACAGCACACAATATTTTCCTATCCTTAAACAGCATACTAAATGCCTAAACAACTACTCCTAAAGCCTTACATACATACTACTTTATACACCTGCGCCTGATGCAAACAATTATGATGTGAGTCATGATACATAGTATGCTAACACCACATGGTTGCAGCAGTTCTTGAAGCCCCCATGCATTGGGGCAACTGGCACAACGAATGCTGCTATGAAACGGTATCACAAGCTGACAGCCTAGCAGAACCAAAATGCTAATGACGCATCTGTGATGCGCTGTCATGTGTCAGATGATCCTACACCCGGAACTAGGCCCAACACTTTATAAGATCCTGTCACAACACTATACTTGCGTTGGCAGCCTGACAAAAAACAGGCTGAAAAGGACCTGAACCATCACACAAAAATGTGTTGTAGACATCAGCAATGACCATGCATTGTGACTGCACATGAATGATGTCATCTGAGCTGCTTCTTCAATGCTTCCACCTCGCTGGCATATTGTTGCATAATGACAGCCTTGCGAGGCTTCATAGTTCTAGTCAAGGTGCCGTTTTCTGGACTGAAGGGCTCCTTGAGGATTGCAAAGGCTGCGATGCGCTCATGCGGCGGTCGGGCTGAGGAAACTTTGTCCAGCTCAGCTTTGATGATGCTGTGCCTCTCAGCGTCTGTCATTTGGCCTGATGCAGCAGAGGAGTTCATCACATCACATTACTTGCATTTTTGGGCAGGCTGACATGAAATAGATCAAACATGCCGTATGGAGCAATACCAGCACCCCACACTTGCAAGGAGGCTGTGGCATGAATGCAATGAAGCCAGCTTAGTTATGGTGCTGCCAAAGTCTAGCACTGTATTGCTACTTATCAAGCACGAGTGTTAGCATTGCACTGCTAATCGACATGCATGAGGACAGCTGCGGTCCTCTTGCCCTAACACAGTTGCACACTTTGTCACAACACACACACACACGCCTAAGAAAGTGCTGCAGCCTAGCACGCAGGGGAGCATTGGCATCAATCATGTAGCGCAAAGCATAAGTCATGGTGCAAATGCCTTGTCCTGACGGTATCTCCTGTCTATGACTGATTCAACTGTTCTAGAAAGAAAAGAATGCGAAGAACATTCAGAGCCTGCTGTAATCGAAAGACCATCAAACTCACCTTTCTCCTTTTCCAGCTCTTCCCAGGCCTCAGGATCTGGGACCACTAGTGCTCCCAGGGACCGGCGGTCTTGTCCCAACAAGACACAAAATTTGATAAGGGGGCTGCACACTGCAGCATCCTCTATGGAGCTGGGCTCGATGTTCTCCCCGCTGCTCAGCACAATGGTGTCTTTGGCCCTGCCTGTCAGCACCATCACACCGGCCATGTTGCTTCCTGCTACTCCCTCTGCATGACACCAAGTGCATTGATAACATTAATACTAATAATAATAACAACAATAACAATTATCATAATACATGCATGTATAATGTAGCTGTCATTTGTGGCATGGTGACATAGCAGCCTCATTCTAGTAAGACCATTTGACTCACACTTCTTTTGGACCCCCATTGCAGAGAAATCACAACATCTTACAGGGAGATGCATCAAAAGGCGCAGCGAGACCAAAGTTTGTGAACGCTGTTGAGACAGCAGTCTACCTGAAGGACAAGCAGGTGGGCACAAACTGACAGACAGACAGACAGACAGGCAGGCAGGCAAGAAGGCAGGCAGGCACAGCCAAACAGACCATCTGGGACATACACACAAAGCAGACAAGCTAAATAGTAGACAGACTCATGCACAGGTGAACAATCATATTGGGAAAACCCAATTGTTGAGCAGGCCCCACAGTAGTCTGATCATACAGGAAAGCATGTGTGGACACACCTGGTGCTCGCCAGCCCAGATCTCCAGTGTCAAACCAGTTGCCCTGCTTCAGGGCTTTCTGGGTGCCCTGGGGGTCATTGTAGTAGCCCTTCATGACCCCTGGGCCCTGCGCTAAAATGACCCCTTGCTGCCCATCTGCAACATCTTGATAGGTTTCAGGGTCAACCACCCTCAGTTTGGTCCCAGGGATTGGCCTGCCTGCAGAAAAACAAGGTTGGCAGGCCTTAGGGCATCGCTGGCACACCTGGAAGCATAACAAGCCATAGAACAGGGGTGTGCAAAGACAAACAGGATGCAAAGGATGTGTGCCAAATGACTAGAAAGATTGCTGCGTAAACAGACCGACAAGGTGAAGATGCAGTCAGCAGTGCTTGAATTTGTTGAGCAAGATGCTGCACACAAGCAGTATATGAGGGCAGGGACCATAATGCTGCACGCTGCTTGACTGCAGCAAACATGGGGTCACATGTAACATTTGGGTAACTGTAGGGTCAGTACCTCTGTGACCTGGCCTATTACACAGAGTTTACACCTTGAGGCTTTGCACATGACGCAGGACAACAAGTCATACGCTACAGCTATGAGCAATACACTGTCAAGCTCACACACTTGTCATCACTAATGTTACTAATGAGGATTACTACTGACAGTCACTAATGAGATATGCAGGGGGACAAGATAGAGATTTGAGCAATGAGCAATGAGGGCATACCTACGCTGCCGCGCACAGCCAGCTGGCCATCCATGTAGGCTCTGCACGCCAACACTGGGGATGTCTGCAGACAACAAGCAGCATACGTAATTGTTCAACTATACACCATTTTACACCAAAATTACACAATCCTGGCTTTGATGCCGCCGCCTGGTATTGCAATCTTGCAGTTGCCGTCTCCTTTTCATGTTTTGTGAGGTCGGTGCCAGTTTGGTGGTGATTCTTGGATGTTGGTGCTGAAGAAACGTCCTGACTCACCAGAAGGCTGAAAGGTTCACGTCGCCAGTTTGTCCTGTGTCCCTTTCTTGCTTTATTTCTCAAACATCAAGTCAAAACCTGGAGACTTGCGCATATGACAGTCTTGCTGCAGAAGCTTGGTTACTGGGGAACAAGGGAAATACGCATGGGTAATACAGGAGCTTGAGATTACGCTGAGGTTACTTAGATATGCCGCATCGCTGCACCTCCCATCTGTACCCTCTGCAACTGGGGATGCTTTAATGACAAATACAGCAACAGCTTGCTTTACTGATGAACGAGTATATACATCATGTTTCTGTTTGCTTTCTTAGGTGTTTTCTCAAGACCCTTGCACTGGTCTCCAGAACACAAATGGAATAGATGCAATGGTACATAGTGGTGGAGACAGTATAGCAATGGGGCCAAGGCCATTTATCATGGCTGCTCACCTCGGACAGTCCCCAGCCATTGAGGACAGTAAGGTCCAAGACTTCATAGAACTCATCCAGATGGGGCTGCAGGGAACCGCCCCCGCTCACCACACACTTGCTCACCCCAAGGGCCCCTCTGATCTTGCCGTACACAAGCTTCTTTGCAAGCCTGCAAGGCCAACACTGTTAGGAGGAGAGCATGCAATATGACAAAGCTGATGTGCTGCATGAACCAAGCCCATTCGCTGCAAGCCTACAAGGCCAAGACTGTTGGGAGGGCATGCATGATGGCAAAGCTAGCTGCCGTATTGAGAAGACACCAGGCCCATGCTGACGCCTTGTGCATACAACAGGCTTTTGAACAAGTGTGCAGAAGCTGCAGGCTGTGTATGACATGCAGCCTGGTATGGCTGTTGAGCAGGCATGACTATGAGTACGACCAGTCAGCCAGCTATAAGGCAGGTCTCAGACCAGGCTAATAGACACAGCCTGTGTGTGCAAGTGTATGCTGTCAGCATCAGCAAGCTTTGTCTCATTCAAAGCAGAGGTAGAACACTGTAATGCGACGCACAACATTTGGGTAAGCTTGATGTACTCCTGCGCATGGCCGAGACAGACATTACTCATGAGGGCAAAACTTGAGGGCACAGGACTTGTCCTGCAAGAAGTGCAACCTGGGGCTCACTCCAATGCTGAAACCATGTTGCAGAAACCAACAATACACATAGAATTACCACCAGCACTAATACAAATAGGCGAGGCTCGCTATATTGCTCAAATCATGCTCTACTGACATGCTCAGTGCAAAAACAGGGGTCACCTGTGGAAGGGTGCCAGCAGGGCTACTGTTAGCAGAGCCCAGAGCAGGGCAGTGATGGGGCGGGGCTTCACAGCCCACTTCAGGTCCACCCCGTTCTTCACCCTCCTGGCTCTGATGAAGATCCCACTAAGGGCGAAGAAGAATGCCGCAATTGTGCGCTTGGCAGTGGAGCCCCGCTTTATGGCTGCCTTCACCTGTGCCATCAATGTACTGTTACTGTTACTGTTACTTGTTGCTGTTGTTACGGTCATCGCTATGTGGCTACAAGCCTGTGCATAATCATGTGCAACGATGTTGATGTGACCATATTCATGTGTGACTGTTTATAAAGTTTCGTGTGCAATAGACTGACAGTCTCTGTTGGTGAGTCAGGTGCATTGCTTCTGGTAGTACTCAGCAGTCCTGTGGCAAGGTTTGGCAGAAGCTACTATGTGTTGAGCTGGTAGTAGGTTCATATCAGGTGAACAAGGATTTTGCAGCAGATGTCATGTCTCTCTTTAGGCACAGTAACATGACATGCAGTGACAAAGGCCAGAAGAAGGGGCAAAGGCACAAATGCCGCCATATACCGGCACAGACAGGGGCACAGACAGATCAAACAATTGCAACCCAGTCTGACCTGCCAAACCTCAGCTTTAGCTTCTGACTGTGTTCACGTGAAAAGCATAGCAAGCGACAGTGCTGCATCAACTGCATATAACAAAAGACACCCTGGTCTGCGCAATTCCTCAAGCACCCCTTTCTGCACCCCTTTCTGCAGTTCCATTTCCTGTGTAACAGATTCTATAACATGAAGATCAGATGTGCATACCTTTGTCTGAAGGGTGTCGATGACCAGAGGCACGCACACAAAGAACTGAGGGGGGAACTTGGTCAAATCCTCTCTGAATCGGCGGATGCTGGTGTACACCTGCTTCATGCCGCAGGAGTAGATGAAGTAGCCACAGGAGCGCTCATAGATGTGCCAGGGGGGCAGCAGACTGAGGGAGCTCTCTCCTGGTGAGGGCTGTAGGAAGTGCTTCAGGTTGTTTAGCTGGTACAACAGGTTGCTGTGGGTCAGCATGACACCCTGCACCCACCAACACCATCAGCTTCATTCTGACTCACTTTCGCTGTAGGCAGTATTGATTTGCCAGATGTGGTGCAGATTCAACTATTTGGTCATTGACCACTCACTCTATTGTGCACTCTCTCATCCATTCACCCACTTACTCACTATTTCATTCGTGCACTGACTCAACGCGTACCTTCCCCTAGGGTCAATAATGTCAGTGTAGAGCGTCTTCCTGCATTAGATCTTGTTTTGATGGTCAGCTCACCAAAGACCTGCTCCAGGAAATACCAGAATACATGATTAGCGCACGCACGCACACATGCACACACACACGCACACACATACACAAAGCAACATGCATTGTATGCTCTAGACTTTGTGCGCTGCGCCAAAGCAACCCATCATAGCAGTATGCTGTTACCTTAGGGTTGCCTGTTGTGCCAGAGGTGTACACCAGGGTTGCCAAATCAGACCCTGAAATTTGCACAGGGTTTGCCTCAAAACCAGTCAGGTTCTGGCGACCCTTTTCAGTGACTTCGTCAAAGGACAGGACTGGACAGCCCAGGGCTTCCTTGTCCTTTTGAGTGGGCTGACCCCACAGCACCGCCAAGAAGCGTATGGACTCGCTCAAAGGCTTCTGCACAACCACAGGAGCAGAGTCAGCGTCTGTCTGTTGAGCTTGATGCCTCTGGCAAGAACAGCTGCAGCCGAGAGACCAGGCTGTAGCCTGTTTGGGGCTTGTATGTGAAGCTACAGCATGTACAGCATTGCAATGAAGCATGTGGTCTCCCACAAGGAGTACTGTCGCATAGCTTGGTGCATGGCTTGACTTGTCTTGCTATTGCTCAGACATTAGCTCCTGTTGTTGTTGTTCTGCTGTAGCTGTTCTTGTGCATCAATTGCTGTGGCACAGCTTGACAGGTCTGGCTGTGCATTGCAGAGGTGTCTTCAGCAGAAGGATGGGAAGGAGAGCATGTCTATGCAAGAGCGCCATTGTACATTCCACAGGGGTGAAATGTGGCAACTGTAGCTTTAATGCGCACAGAGGGAGCTTCACATGGCAAGGCGTTGCATGCTGCATGCCTGCAAGTCGAAGGGGAGGGGAGGGGAGGGACGCAGCTGGAAGGGATGCAACACTGAACAACCATGCTGCAATGCTTGTTCAGCATAACTTCCCTGGTCATGTCTCATAGGTTTGGAATCGTACCTGATGCCCATTGCCGTTGCCATTGCCAGTACCATTGCCGTTGCCGCCTGCACTGCTGTGAGGCTTGTTGATGAACGGCAGAAGCTTGCGCAGCGTCTCCAGATCTTGCACCACAAGCCCTGTATTGCAAGTATTCAGACAGTCAGCCTGACAGTCAGGTCATGGTCACAATCACATGCCCTGTGGGGACGCTGCAGACTGTGAAACTTTTGTCCAATCATCCGCTGCAGTCTGAGGCAGGTGAGTCAGAAGGTGCATGGTGAACAACATGTAATGTCTGCATTGGGCAGACAAAAGCTTGACCAAGCTGGCTCACTGAAACAGAGCACAGTCAGTCAACAAGCTTGGTCTTTGCTGCAGTCATGCAGGCACATGCTGCGTTGTGCTATCCTGTAGAGTGTCAGGCGTTTTCTGTGCAGGCAACCCAATGTTGTGCATTTTGTTTGCCTGCGTTTTTCCCTTGCAGTTGCTGATTGACAGGACATCATCTGCAGCTGAGCCTCTGTCCCTTTCCTGCAGCTGCCAAGTCTGAATTGCTCTGGCTGTGTTGCTAGCGATGCTAGCGCCTTGCTGCCTTGCTATCAAGATGGTACCAAATGTCCTGATTGCCACTATGGCGGCATTTGCAGACATAACTCTGATGACTTGAACCACAAGGGGCAGGGGAGAAAGTCTACAGGGCGCCGTGACTGAGCTGTCAGCAGATATGCAGGAATGCACAACAATGTACTCTGTGTCATGAGAGCATCATCATAAGGAGTACAGCGCTCTGTGGCTGAGTTGAGCAGGGCTGATCTAAGATGGGCTGAGCTGGACTGAGCTGACACGACCAGACTTTGGAAACAGACTGATTGTTGAGGTTCAACATGACTCATCAGCTGGTCGTGCCTTGCTGCCAATACTGCAGCTGTACATACTCCCATTGATCAACATGTCAGGTCTGAACACTGAGCTGAGCTGTCTGAATGTATGTAGTCCCATTGATCAGCATGTCTGGTCTAAACACTGAGCTGAGCTGACAGACTGACTGTAGTCCATTGATCAGCATGTCTGGTCAAAACACTGAGCTGAGCTGACAGACTGTATGTAGTCCCAACATTCAGCATGTCAGGTCTGGAAAGTGATGCAGAGCGGACCAACCTGAGCTGTCAGACTGTACGCACTCCCATGGGTCAGCATGTCAGGTCTGTGCAGTGATGCAGAGTGGACCAACCTGAGCTGTCTGACTGAGTGCACTCCCATTGATCAGCATGTCAGGTCTGAACAATGATGCAGAGAGGACCAACCTGAGCTGTCAGACTGTATACACTCCCATTGATCAGCATGTCAGGTCTGGACAGTGATGCCGGGCAGAGCAATCTGAGCTGTCTGACTGAATGCACTTTCATTGATCAGCATGTCAGAGCTGTCAGACTGTATGCACTTTTATTAATCAGCATGTCAGCGGTGAACAGTGATGCAGAGTGGACCAACCTGAGCTGTCAGACTGGTGGATGATGTAGGCAAGCTCAGCAGGGGGACTGCTGGCGCCTCTGACTGCATCTGCCGCCCCACACAGCATGATGGCCTGATCTGCCACCAGCCAACGAGAGGAGTTCTCTGAGAAGAGGGACACCTGATACAATAGGCAATGCTACTTCGAGGTGGTGCTTTGCTGTGTGCTGTCTGTACAGAAGCAGCTTGGCAGCTTTCTGTAGTAAGACTGTGTCAGGAGTCAAGATGCTTGAGAGATGTGAATGAAACATACTGCGGGCTGGTCCACGGTTTAAGCAATACACTGATGTCGCGGTGGAAAAGAGCGCTTATGCTTGGTTAGTCCAGGAAGTTCATGTCAGCTGCGGCACATGCACAAGGCCATTTGGCAGCTTCCAGCAAGGTGCAGCAATGACGAAGCTGAGGCTGTGAGTGTAGGGCTTATGTGTTAGTGGAGGACTTGTGATTTACCTTGTCCCCTTTGGCCAGCCCCAGTGATCTGAGACCTGATGCAAAGTCCTTAATGCGTGCGTCCAACTCCCTGCAAAAAGTTCAACATTGTTGACAATCTGCTGTGCCTTGATGGAGCAGAAGTGGCACCCAACACTGAAAACAAGGCTGGAAGATGGACATGCTTCTGACCTGAAGGTTAGCTTAGTTGCAGGTGACTGATGAGGATCTTCAGCTGCTGTTTGCTGCCCATACCTCTGTGCCAGATCAGGCCACCTACATGACATGACGTAGCTTACATCTGTCAGCATTTTTGTGACCAGACTTAGGTAGAACAGACGTGTGTACAGATCAGCCTTGAGAGCAGCCTACATGTCTGGGAGACTTGCGTAAGGACCCTCGGCTGCCTGTTGGTACGACAAATTTTCCTGTGTCTGTGGAGGTGCTGTGGCTTGAGACTACAACAAACGTGACACCGGTTTACTTGCGTGTGAGGGCAGATTTGTTGAGCGCGCGCGTTCAGCCGACAAGCTTGAATATGCTGCGAATTAACCTGACAGGAGATCTTGCGGTGTCTGATGCCATGATGCTGCAGCGACACACTCCTTCGAGAGAGCAAAGGGGTTCCGGAAAGTAGTTGGCAACGATTCTCGCCTCTGGACGAGACCAGTACTGCTGCCCTCAAAAACTTGCCATGACTTCCGTGAGGTTGCAAATGCAATGATGTGCTGCCAGGCAGGCTGTTCGACATCATGCTAGCAGGCGGAAGCTCAGTCACAGCCTGCCAGGTCGGTGCACAGTGTGCTTTTGCTCGAGTGGCACCACGTGCCTGCTGAGCTGACTATCCGGATTGAGGTGATGAGCAGTGGATCAAGCAGCTCAACACAACATTGGTCAGACAAAGCTGTGGTAAGCTCTGACAACTCTCATAAACCTCAAATGTATACCTTACATGCTGTAATCTGTTGGATACCTTCTGGTACTGTACCCTGTCTGATACCTGAAAAATGTCTGATGCTGTATGGGCAACCTGAGCTGCTTTTGCACAAGCGCCATGTAAGTCGCAAGCCCTCTGTCAAGTCAAATACCTGGGGATCAGACGTTGGCCATGGCCTGTCAGAGTTGCTAGAAGACAAGTTTGGTATGGTGTCTCATGACGACCTTCACATGATATGTGTTTGTTGCAATATGGATCACAGGTTTCACAGCCCATGTGTGATAGTGCTTATGTACTTTACAAACGGATGTTGTGGCAATTAAGCTTGTGACAGGAAGGAGCCTGACCGACCCTAGATGTACTTCTGAGCTGACTGTAAGTTGTTAATCTGTTTGGCTGCTGGTATACAATATATTGTATATATGCATGGCACAATCAAAACACAGGCAGTGTCAACCACCATTCAGCATGGGCAGCGATATCTGGCATGCTGAGCAACTGCAGCTTGGCTTCACAGCACACTGTGGAAGATGGTCCGGGGGTCCCCCTTGCCAGCACCCCGCCCACTACTGGAGGCTGTTTTCCCAGAGGCAAAGAAGGCACTGCGCCTCATGCTGTCCCTGACGCTGTCCACAACCATGGGAATGAAGGTGGATGCTGTTGCTCCTCGGTCCAGCACCTTGAACACAGCATTCTGGCTGTGCGTGTACTCCTCTGCAAACAGGTTGGTCATGTGGATGGTGGTTGTGCTGATCTGGGCAAAGTAGTAGTTGACCCTGTTGCTGCACAGCTGCTTCACCAGCTTCTCTGGGACCAGGCCTGCGTTTGCAACACCAGGTTTCACAAAAGCGGTTCTGACTGTCACCCGATAGGCAGCAGATGCCTGACAAGCTAAATATGGTGCCCACACACAGCATATTCTACGCCTGAGAGCATGTCAAGGGGGTTTGGCAGATGTGCAGCAATGCTGCAGCACTTGTTGAAGCATTGTAGATGACTGGCGGCGATGCACAACAGCATTGTGAAGCAGTGTTATGCCAATGCACAATTGGCAAAACCAGCTGTTTCATAATGTGTCAGATAGTGAACATTTAGCTTGACAGCTCAACAGACACATGCACATGCAGTAGTGTGCGATGTAAGCAGTTTTGGAGTTGCTCAGAAGTGGCTTTCAAGCAAATTTGCACATGTATTTTTCTCAGATTTGCATTGCTGCCATGCAACTACATAGGTATACCGCAGGCATACACAGCACAAACAGCATCATGATTGTCTTGTCATTCTCCTGCAGCAAGAAGCAGAAAGCCGAAAGCAGGCAGGGACAATACAACAGACCAGACACAAGGAGTATTCCCACTAGTGTACATATGCATACCTGTGGGGTCCCCACCAGGGTGGCTGTCTCCACTCCGCCCATTGTGATACATGGTGCCATGTGCAGGGGCATCACCAAAATGGATCAGCAGCTTCGTGCTGGACCTCCAAGACAGCTTCAGTGCTGCCTGCAATATACAAACACCACCATGAATCAGCAGACTTTAGCGCATCAAGAAGGTAGGTAAAGTTTGTGTGTGAGATACCACTGCTTGGAGTCAGATAGTTCAAGCTTTGTTTTGGCCGCAGCGCTCACACTGGGGCCTTGCCGTGACAGCCTGCAGCAAGCAGCCTGTGACGTGACTTGCATGCAAATGCAGAGATGTAGATGGCTTGATATATTTACTGCATGTGGTCCAGTATGTCATTGACTTGCCATGCGACAGACCATGTCAATTGCATACCTTCAGCCCGCTGGCAATGCTCTCGCATTCATCTGCCCCCCCTGTGGCATGCACCCCGCTCAAGAAGCTGGTCATTGCATCCAAGCCTTGCTTGGTCACAAAGTCAGAAACCTCTGTCAGCTTCGGCCCATCGTCAATGTCTCTGTAGATGACA
>JAABUK010011367.1_pt1 | contig 11618 bp, 10 predicted proteins | sample 5559141 | NCBI WGS metagenome assembly JAABUK01 (sample SAMN10711869, study PRJNA513367) | rock metagenome | isolation source: Antarctica rocks | place: Antarctica: Victoria Land, Pudding Butte nord | collected 2016-01-03 | reverse complement strand
CGGGTATTCTTCTTAAGACCGGCCAAGCCAGCCGCAAACACTCAACCAGAGCCACTTTCACCGCAAGGGGCTTGTAAACTATGTCCCCGGTCCAAAATGTAAACGATGTTCCGGTACCCTCATCCCTCAGGAGGTCTGGTGACCTTGCTGGGCGCGAAGCGCAAAAGACTGCTTTTGCTTATGTTCTTAGGGTGGGCGTCGCGGGCAGGAACCGGCTCGCGGAGGTGGGTGTCGAAGGACGGCGCAGCCGGCCGCAGCAGGGAGGAGCCGTCCTCCCTCCGCTGGGGGATTTCACGTCTCCCAGTGAGGTCTTATGCTGATTAGGTGTCTCACGAATTTGTCGCTGCCTTCAACGCCCGGATGAAGAGGTTGGAAGCGCTGGCCTGTCCTCTGGACCGGGACATTCCATTCTTCAACGAGTATGCCTACATCGCAGACCAGCATGGGCTGAACTACCGGGAGTCACTCGAGTTCATTATCTGCATGCGAAACGGCGGCTCAGATTAGATCTTCTCTCCCTTTGCCGCGTGGTTTTAGGCTCAGAGCATGGACGACCTGGTGCCTTTTAGCGCCCTGCCTGATCACCCTGACCGGGCTGGCGCAATCAGTTGCTCCTCGAGCTCCACTGCCTGCGCCCTGGACCGAGTCCGCTCCCATCCTGCTCTATGCTCCGCAGTCCAATCTCGAACGAAGCGAGATGGAGATGCTGCACACGGCCAGGGTCTCCGCCGACGTGGCCATGTACAGCTTCACCGACAGGGAGCTGGCTGAGGAGCTGGCCCGCCTCGCTCGCAGCGGGGTACAAGTGCGGGTCTACCGCGATAGCGGTCAGTACCAAGAGGAGAGTCAGCGGGGGCTTTCAACATCGGAGATCCTGCTGGCGGCTGGAGTTCAGGTGAGGGTAAAGGACTCGAGAGACCTGATGCACCTGAAGAGCTATGCCATCGACGGCGCTCTGTTGCGCACCGGATCGGCCAACTGGTCTCCGACAGGACTGAAGCGGCAGGACAACGATCTGCGCTACGAAGTGGACCCTGCGCTCGTCAAGCTCTTCCAAGCTCGCTTCGCCGAGATGTGGGACCGGCCCAACAATCTCATCCCGCCACCTGTGGGCGGGTAATTTCCATAAGCCTCGTGGGCCTATGGTTAGGATCGCTTTTCTCTTCGCCTACACTTCGGCTTTTGGTGGGGAGCTCGGAGTGGCTTCGGAACGGGGAGAAGATAGAGGATGGGCTCCAGAAGACTGACTCATAGAGAGTTCCTGCTCCCGCAGAGCGCTGTGGTTCGTCTGATAGGCGAACCCTGCTCGGTCAGTGTGCCCTAATGTTGGCTGGACTCGCGGCTTTCAAAATTCTCTTCTATTCGTACCCCGACCCGGGTGACCAAGGAAGGCCAGCCAGGACGAAAGTGCTATGGATGGAGGCTGCAGCATCGTTAAGCTAGTCAAGTAGCTCAACCAACGAAACTGCCAGGTCTCGTGAAATAGTTGCAGCGCTTGAGCTATATGAAATGACAGCCGATCTCTCGAAGAGGAGACGGCGCAGAGAGTTCAGCCGTCCTTTGGGACGGCTTCTGTTTTCGCCCGCGCTCCAGCAAAGGGCAGAGCCTTGCACGAGGAAATCGGGATAAGATGACGCGATGTGCGGCCGCTATCTCCGTCGATCCGACAAGCAAAGCATCGCTGAGGCGTTCCGGCTCGGTCACCTGCCCGAAGGTCTCGTTTTGCCACCTGATTACAATGTCGCACCAACTTCCACGCAGCCGATAATTCGGCTCAAGCGAGACACCGGAGAACGAGAGCTGGTGATGATGCGTTGGGGTCTGATCCCCTACTACGCGGAGAGCGCGGCTGAGTTCAGGGGCTTCTCCACCATCAACGCCAGGGCAGAGACGGTCGAAGACCGAGCGATGTGGCGTGGACCGTTCGAGCGGCGCCGGTGTTTGGTGATTGCCGATGGGTACTACGAATGGTTGAAGGTCGATCCCAAGACGAAGAGGCCATATGCGTATACGCTGACCGACGACCAGCCATTCGCCTTTGCCGGTCTCTGGGACGCATGGAAGGACACTGCCAACGGAGAGTGGCTCCAGACCTTCGCCATCATCACAACCGATGCGAACGACCTGGCTGCGAAAGTGCACGATCGCATGCCGGTCATTCTTCATCCGCGTGATTACGATCGTTGGCTCGAACGGGGCGAGACACACCAGCCTCCCATCGATCTACTCCGGCCCTACGAAGCTGACAGAATGAAGGCGTCAGCCTGCAACCCTGCGGTGGGAAACGTCAAGAACAACGGCCCGGAGATGCTGAACAGCGCGTAACTTCACCGATAAACGTCAGGGAAACACTTCAGTTGTGGAGGAGCCTTTACTGCTGTGGGCCTCGGGCGTTGCAATATGAGCAGCGGCAGACTCGAGAGCTGGTTACCTCCGGCGGCCTTCATCATGGCTACTCGTCCGCGAGATGGCGTTCGATCTCCTCCCAGACGATGCGGACGAACTCGACACAGTCGCGCACCTGTTCGCGTATGGGAACGGTGTTGGCGCTGATGTACTTCTGCTGCCGCAGCCGGAATGCTGCGATGCGACAGGCATTCTCAAGCCACCACTCCTTGGGCGGCTGCTTGTCCCCGGGCGAGGTCATTGGCTCGCTCATCGTGGCCGCCTAGTGGAAGTCATGTGACACCATGGGCGCGGCGGTAATGTCCAGTTCCTGAATATGCCTGGCGCGGACGTGGATGACCTTGTCAACGTTCTGGAGCGTGCCTTCGATCAACAGGAACTTGGCGTAGGTGACGAGGGAGCGGTTGGCCTCGTAGAGGTCCGGGTCGACGATGGCGTTGGCGATGCCGGTCTCATCCTCGATGGAGAGAAAGATGAAGCCGTGGGCGGTGCCGGGACGCTGCCGTGCGATAACCTGTCCGGCGATGCGGGCCTTGACGCCATGGCGCACCAGCTTGAGATCACCTGCCCGGAAGACGTTCATGCTGTGGAGCCGGGTACGGCAGTGAGCCATGGGGTGGTGGCCAACGGTGACACCGGTCCCGGCGTAGTCGGCGACCATGCGCTCTTCCGAGTTCATGGGTTGGAGCGGCGAAGCCTCTTCTTCGTCGCGGTCCAGCTCGGCAAGCAGCGGGCCTGCTTGCCGCCCGGCACGCTCCACCTGCCAGAGTGCATCGCGGCGATGAACCTTGTCACCCAGGGAGTTGAGGGCGCCGGTCTCTGCAAGCGTGGAGAGATCCGCTCGCGAGAGCGACGGCACGCGGCGGGCAAGCTCCTCGATGGAGCCAAACGGCCGTATTGCCCTGATCCGCTCGATCTCCGCCGCAACGGGGGAGCGAAGGCCGCGCACGTAGCGCAAACCGAGACGGAGCGATAAGGAGTCGTCCGGGGCACGCTCGAGGTTGCAGTTCCAGTCGGAGCGCAACACATCGACGGGCTTGATGCGCAGACCATGCCGCTGCGCGTCCTTCACCAGCACGGCTGCCGAGTAGAAGCCCATCGGCTGATTGTTGAGGATGGCTGCCGTGAAGACGGGCAGGTAGTGGAACTTCAGCCAGGCCGACGCATAAGCGATTAGAGCGAAGCTGGCAGCGTGCGACTCCGGGAAGCCGTACAGGGCGAAGGAGCTGATGGCGGGGATGATCTCTTCCTGCGCCTTAACACCGACCCCGTTGGCGTCCATGCCTGCGCGCAGCTTCGCTTCCAGCGCTCGCATCTTGTCTGCGGAACGGCGGCTGCCGAGAGCACGGCGCAGTTCCTCGGCCTCGCCACCGGTGAAGTTGGCAATCACCATAGCGATGCGCAAGAGCTGTTCCTGGAAAAGCGGCACGCCCAGCGTGCGGCGCAAGACGGGCTCCAGTAGAGGGTGGGGGTACTCGATCTCCTGCCGGCCCTGCCGCCGCTCCATGTAGGGGTTCATCATCTGACCGACGATGGGGCCGGGCCGGATGATAGCGACCTGCACCACCAAGTCGTAGAACTTGTCCGGGTTGTTGCGGGGCAGGGAAGCCATTTGTGCGCGGCTCTCCACCTGAAAGAGTCCGATGGTGTCTGCTCTTCGTAGCGATTCGAAAACCTTCGCATCGTCGTGCGGGATCTGCGCGATGTCCACGTGTTTGCCGTAGAAGCGCGGGATCAAATCGACGCAATCCTTGAGCACGGCCATCATGCCCAGCCCCAGGAGATCGACCTTGATGAGACCCATGTCCGTACAGTCTTCCTTGTCCCACTGGACTACGTTGCGCCCTGGCATGCTGGCAGGTTCAATTGGCACGACGGAGGCGAGCTGGCCCTGCGCGACGATCATGCCGCCCGAGTGCTGCCCGAGGTGCCGGGGCAGGTCGAGCATGCGAATGGACAGCTCCAGGTACTTGGCGATGCGGGGATGACGCAGATCGAAGCCAGCCTGGCGGAAATGGTGCTCCATGGTGTCGGTCGGCACCTTCCACTCGAAAGAGCCGACCAGACGTGTGAGCCGCGTCTGCATATCAGCGTCGAAGCCGAGCGATTTGCCGACCTCGCGGGCGGCGGAGCGGCCGCGATAGGTGATGACGTTGGCGCACATCGCAGCTCCGAGTTGGCCATAGCGCTCGTAGACGTACTGGATGGCACGCTCGCGGTCGTCACCGGAGGGCAGATCCAGGTCGATGTCCGGCCACTCGCCACGCACTTCGGAGAGGAAGCGCTCGAACAGCAGCTCCATGCCGACTGGGTCGACAGCGGTGATACCGAGCGAATAGCAGACGGCGGAATTGGCGGCGGAGCCGCGGCCCTGCACGAGGATGCTGTGTTTCCGGCAGAACTCGACGATGTCCCAAACGATGAGGAAGTAGCCGGCAAGTCCCAGCTTCGCGATGAGCGCGAGTTCCGTATTGACCTGCTTGTCGGCCTTGGCTCGCAGCTTCGCGCTTGCCTTGGCGCCGTAGCGCCGCGCCACGCCCTCGAAGGTGCGCTTCCGCAGGAAGCTGTCCATGCTCTCGCCCTCAGGAATCGGGTAGTGGGGGAATTCGTAGCCCATGTCCTTCATCTGGAAGGTGAGCCGGTCGGAGAGTTCGCCGGTCGTGGCGATCGCCTCGGGAAGATCGTGGAACAGAGCGCACATCTGCTCCGCGGAACGCAGATGCCGTTTACCGTTCTGCTGCAGGAGCAAGCCAGCATCGTCGAGCGAACATCCCTGCCGGATGCTGGTGAGCACGTCGAGGATCTCGCGCTCGAACTCTGTAGCCATGCTGACGCCGTTGGTGGCGAGCAGCGGAAGGTTGAACTCGCGAGCCAGCGAGATCGCGGCCTGATTGCGGGCCTCCTGTTCGCAAATGCCGTGGCGCTGCAGCTCGACATAGACGTTTTGTGGCCCGAAGGTCTGGATGAGCCGCGTGAGTACCTTGCGGCCCCCGTCCATGCCGCCGCGCTCCAAGGCTGCGGCGAGCGGACCTTCATCGCCGCCGGTCATGCAGACCAGACCTTCCGCGTTCTGCTCAACGTTGCGGAATGATGCGACGCCGTCGCCCTTGCTCCGCTGCGCGAGCTTGTAACCGGAGATCAGCATGGAGAGATTGCGGTAACCGGTCTGTGAATCGCAGAGCAGCGACAGGCGCGCCGGGCGGCTCGGGATGGTGTGGGGCTGCCACGCCGGAGGGAGCATCTGATGGCCAAAGCCATCGACCGAAACCTCGGCTCCAATGTGCGAGCGCAAGCCAAGCTTCTTCGCCGTCGTGTAAAGGCGCGGGGAACCGTACAGGCCGTCACGGTCGAGGATGGCCAGGCCGGGCAGCTGGAGGTTCGCGGCCTGCTGGGTCATGGCTTCGGGCAGGGAAGCGCCCTCCAGAAACGAAAAGGCCGAACGCGCGTGCAGCTCGATGTGCGGTTAGTCATAGAGGCCCACTACGGACCATGCCTTCGAAGCGTGGTCCTGCCGTAGACGCAGGATGTGTAAGGGCTCAACCGTCACTACGTCCCAAAGGTCGTGATCCCAGGCCTGTTCATCCCACCAGGAGCCGCTGGTATGCCACGGGCCGGCGCACGATGCAAACACGATGCGGGAGCCCTGCCAGAACATGGAACGGGGCTGGTGGCTCCAGCAGGTTACGCGCACCGGCTGCGGCGGCCGGAACATGCGAATGGCAAGACGGGAGGTCCGCGGCCCTTTTGCCGACTCAACGTGGAGACTGGGGCGGAACGAGGCCACGGTGAAAGCACCTTCGCGGTGGCTGTTCTGTAGTTGCGGTGAGCCTACGTTGTCTTCCCCGGCGATCGAACGCAATCGCGCCAACAGCAGCTCCAGCTTGTCCGGTTCCGGGAACTGCGCCTGGAACAAACCTCGTTGCGCCGTCTGTGGTTGTGTAGGTTCGGCATCGAGCATAACGGTCACGATGCCAGCTGGCGGAGGATGTGCCTGCAGTTCCAGCTTGAGGAGCTTGAGCAGTACTTCCCGGTTCTGCGTCGGTGTGGCCGGACGGATTGCAATGAGGTGCGATCCGCCGCGCTCAAGCTGCAAGGCGAGCCGAACGGAGCGAAGAGCATAGGCCCGGTCCATCGCTTTGCGCAGGATCGCCTCCAGCATGGGCGACAGCACGAAGAGCAGCGAATCGAGCAGCTCCAAGGGTGAATCGAGGGTCCTGCTCTCGGAAAGCGTGAACTCCTGCTCCTCCGGCACGAGCAGGTGATCGGCCTCGCCACGGGCGAGGAGTTGCAGCCTCCGGCCCTGTTGCCCCAGACGGCTGATGAGTGCCGTTTGGGGCAGAGCTGCAAGTTCGCCCAATGTGCGGATGCCCCAGCGGGATAGCAGGGCCAGCGTCTTCGCCTCGCAAGGCAGAAGGGAAGTGGACAGCCTGGCGAGTTTGCCCCGCACGCTCTCCCGGTCCGCACAGATGACCTTCTGACCGCTGCGTGCGAGCATGAGCGCAGCTCCGGCGTTCGGAGCCGCACCGATGCTGGCTGGAAAACCACAGTCTCTAAGCTCGCTGTACAGGCGTCTCGCGTAGTTCTCGGCCGAACCGAAGAGGGTGCCGGTTCCGGAGCTGTCGATCAGCAGCACCACCGAAGGCTGGTGGGCTTCCGCGTATGCGTTCATCGGTGAGGCGATCGCTTCAACGCGTGGAGAAAAGCGCTCCGCGACTTCGATAGCAAGCGCCAACGATGCCTTCTCTTCCCCTATCTGCCGTGCGCGGAAGTGTGCGGGGGAGCCTGCCTCGGCCTGCACCTTGCTCATGCCGTGCTCGATGCCTGCGGCCCTGGCCCTCTCGCACCGAGAGACGACCTTCTCCTGCGGCGGAACGCCCTCGAGCACCACACATGCATGAACGCGGAGCTCCGGGCAGTTGCGCCGCCATGCGGTTACGGGGAACTCCGGTATGTGAATCGCGGCAAAGGACACGTTATCTCCCCGCCGCCCGCACCCATGCCGGCGCTGCATTCCAGCTCGTGGCCCGTCCGGGTGCCTTTCTGCCTAAATCTGGCCCGGTTCGTTGCCGTGCGACCTCCGCGATGCGTGAAGCTGCGTTCAGCACGCCGTCGATCTTCGGCGATTCGCCTGCAGAGCATTCGAGGACACAGGACGCGCTCGAACGGGCGCACGGCTCTCTCGTGAGCAGCAGCAGGATGGCATCGCTCTCCTGCGCTGCGCGGCGGTAGCGGAACCACGTCGCGGACGGGATGCGCAGAGCTTGCTTCGGCTCGACGGACGCGAGGTCGAGAACCACTACACGGAAACCACCCGATTGGAGCACCTGGTCGGTTGCTCGAAGCGCACCGTCCAGTCGGTCCCACGGCTTCTGTTCGCGTATCCGTGCTGTCACGGAGGCAGGGCTGGACGAAGCGCGCAACCGCGTCGCTTCCGCTGCTTGCCTGTCCATCTGTCGCACGGGGTCGGTCTCGTCCACCTTACGTAGGTTGAAGCGTTCCCACTCGACTTGATCCCGAGAAGCTGTGTGCAAACCGAGTGGCTGGTTCGGGTGGCCGGGCGTTCCCTCCACCTTCCGCCTGCGCCGCTCTTCCTTGTCGAAGAGCATCTGCTCCAGCGCTGGAGCCAGGCCCTTCGTCTCGCCGCGCGGGTGCGAGCTGCCGCAGCCGCCGTGGATGGGCCTGTGGCTGGCGCTCTCCACATCGAAGGGCTTCGACTCTGCGGATGGCTTTCCGGGAAGAACCTGGGCCTGCGTAGAAGCCGTAAAGCGCACCCAGAGCAGGTTGGCCAGCTCGACACCGGCCGCGGCCGCGCTCCGCGGCGAGAACGTATTGCTCACGTCGATGTAGGCGCAGGCTCCCTCCGTGGAAGCGCTCGCCAGTAAAGAAAGTGCGATGGAACTACGCCCGGAACCGTCTGGTCCGGTCACTTCGCAGACCGAGCCAAGCGGAAAGCCGCCCCCGAGCAGACTGTCGAGTCGAGTGTTGCCGATGGGATGCAGCCGGGGCGCCTGCTGGGCGGTCGGGGACAAGGCCGCAGGAATGCGGTTGGCCAGCTTCGCCTCGATCTCGCGCTTTAGAAGTGCTGCCTGGCTCTGCATCCAATATTCGCCTTATCTTCGCCTCTTGCGATGCCTAGCGTAGCGCATCGAGAAGCGGAAAAGCTAGTATGCACAGTCTCTTGTGCACAAGACGGCTCCATGGCAACCTCTAGTGTGCTATCACTATATAACAGTGTTTCGCAAACCCAATCCGTCCTCCGGTGTTCCTATCTACGTTCAGCTTAAGGAACAAATCCGCCATGCCATCGAAACTGGCGGATTGGCAGCTGGTGATCAGCTACCAGCCATTCGAAGCTTGGCCGAGACCTTGGTCATCAACCCGAATACCGTCATCAAGGTTTATCGCGAGTTGGAGCAGGAAGGCGTGCTCGAAATACGGCATGGACTCGGTGCCTTCGTCAGTTCACGTCGCCGTAGCCGATCCAAGGCCGAAGAGATGCGGGACGCGCAGCATCTGGTCCGCGAGTTTGTGGACGCACTGAAAAAACAAGGTCTTGAGGAAGGCGAGATTCGGCGGCTCTTCGAAGCCGAAATCGCTGGAGAGTTTCAACGGAGGTAGTCATGGCAGCAGTCATTGAAACAATCGAACTGGCGAAGAGCTACAGGAAGCAACAGGCCGTACGTGGCCTTAACCTGTCAGTTCAGGCCGGATCCGTGTGTGCCTTTCTAGGGCAAAACGGAGCAGGAAAAAGCTCGACGATCAAGATGTTGCTCGGGATGATCCATCCTACGTCCGGTAGCGGCAGCATCTTCGGTCACCGTATCGACAAGGAAAGCGACAGTCTGCTGATCCGACAAAAGGTCGCATTCGTGGCGGAGGACAAGCGACTCTATGATTACATGAGCGTCAGTCAAATCATTCGGTTTACGAGGTCGTTCTTTCCCAGATGGGACCACGCTCTCGAAGCCCGCCTTGTTGAGCAGTTTGAACTTCCTCCTGAACGGAAGATTCGACATTTATCAAAAGGCATGCGAACCAAGCTCGCCTTGCTTCTGGGTTTCGCGCGCGGTTGTGATCTCTTGATTCTAGATGAGCCGACAGAAGGGCTCGATCCCGTCGCCATTGAGGATGTCCTGCAGATTGTCGTATCGCTCGCTGCCCAGGGAACCACCATATTCTTCTCATCACACCAGATCGCGGAGGTCGAACAGGTTGCCGACCACGTCCTGATGATTGATCGAGGCAAGCTTGTCCTAGACGCGCCGATGGATCGGGTCAAAGAACAATACCGCCACATTCAGGCGGTCTTTCCGGAGCCCGTCGAGGAACGTGACTTCCGGCTTCCAGGCATAGAAAAGGTGAATGTCGCAGGACGTACGGTTTCGTTTGTCGCCAGCCATAACGTCGATTCCATCGTCGAACACGCCCGCATGTTGCACGCGGGCAGCGTCGATGTGCTACCGATCTCCTTGAAGGAGATCTTCCTCGAAAAGGTGAAGGCGAGGTCATGAACATGCTCTTTTACAAAGCTTGGATCGAGACGCGGGTGCGGTTCTTTGCTGGGCTCGTTGCTGCAACCGTCGTTTGTATCTTTTACATGGAGCAGCACGCATGGCTGGTAAGCATGTGGACAGCGGACCTGCAAAACGCTCATGGATACCACATGAAATGGATGCCGCTTGGGGTTCATGAATATGGCTGGTATCTCTGGCACTACCTCTACGACAACTACCTGCAACAGGTCTGGGCCTTGTTTGCCATATTATTTGCCTTTGGCGGTTTGATTCGCGAGCGAAACGACGGCACAGTTCTCTTCAGCCTCGGCCTTCCGGTCAGCCGAAGGCGCTGGCTTTTTACAAGGCTCGCCGTTGCACTCTTCGAAAGCATCGGACTCAGTCTATTTGCTGTCCTCGTGATCGTAGTCGGATCGGCCGTCATTCATCAGCATTACTCGCTCTCGCAGGTGCTGCTGCACACCGTTCTCATGGTGGCGGCAGGTGTCTTCACGATCGCTTTCGGAAATCTCTGCTACACGTTTTCCCCAGGCAACTATCTCAGCCTCATTCTCACGGTGGTCCTCCTCGGAGCTCCCTACCTGTGGCTTCAAACTTACATGCAGCATATGCGTTATCTGGGACGCACCCGATGGTTCAGCTACCTAGACTTCGCGCATACGATGGCCGGCCCGTGGCAAATCAATTGGACGACAGCGCCATGGATGGCCTTGGTGGTGACATGGACTCTGACAGCATTCTTGCTCGTGGCCAGCGTGGATCACGGAGATCGCCTTGACTACTGATTCGCGTCATCTATATCGCCTCATTCCAACCGGGTCGACCTCAGTCCTTTGGAAGGCATGGCGTGAATCACGTGGCCGCTTCTTCTGCGCGCTAGTGCTCCTGGCGTCATTGGTGGCCTACGCTGTGCTTACCAGTCCAGGATTTCTCGACCGCTACAACACTCGATTCCCTGACAAGACGCTGCTTTACTCCGTCTACGTCTGGACCGGCCTGTTTCACTATGCGTTACAGGGGCTGTGGGTACTGTGTGCCTTCGTCGTAGCGCTTGGAGGTCTCGCGCGAGAAAAGACGATCGGAGTGGCTCTCTTTACGCTGGGCCTGCCGGTCGGGCGTCTGCATCTTTTTCTCATTCGTGCTTCAGTCGCCTGGTTTGAGTCAATAGCGTTGGGACTAGCATCGGCGACTCTGATTCCGGTATTCTCCGCGCTCGTTGGCGAGTCTTATCCATTCATTCAGGCCCTTGCATTCGGCGCGTCGATGACAGCTGCAGGCCTCGTGATAATAGCGTTCGGGTTGCTTCTTTCGGAGGTGTTCGAAGGGGAGTTTACCGCACCGGTGATTGGGCTTTGCACACTCACTGCGATCTTTCTCGGATATCGGGCGCACACGCTCCACGGGTGGAGCGGCTTCGAGGTCATGAGCGCTACGGCATCGATAGATCCGAAAACTCAATTGCTCACGGGGACATTCCACTGGCTCGGCTTGACCATCTGTCTTTTCATCTCCGCTATCCTGCTACTCTCCACCGCCGCTGTGATCAAGGCCCGCGACTTCTAGATGAGGCGTTAGGGAATCTCTGCACAAGTTTGCATCCACAACCTGATTGATTAGCTTGGAGTCAGTGGTGGAGGGGCGATGAAGCAGCAGAGTCTGGCGGCACGGTCTGTGTTTGAGAAGTATGGGCGGAAGAGC
>JAABUK010011365.1_pt1 | contig 11619 bp, 14 predicted proteins | sample 5559141 | NCBI WGS metagenome assembly JAABUK01 (sample SAMN10711869, study PRJNA513367) | rock metagenome | isolation source: Antarctica rocks | place: Antarctica: Victoria Land, Pudding Butte nord | collected 2016-01-03 | reverse complement strand
CGGGTCGCTGAAAAAATCAGGGCCGCCTGCGGAAAGGGGAAAAAGGAATGGGACAAAAAACCTGAAATGCAACTTACTATCGTGTCGAGATGATAAGATCGACCAGCTCCACGAAGGATTCAACAAGCGTGCTCACATCGTAGATGTTGGGGTAGGCCACCGGGTGGCGTGCCAGACTGGATCCTTGGTTTACTTCCTCTCGTTCTCTCACTCCGTTCCCGCACTTTGTGCTTTCAGTTTAGACATCAGAGCGCGAGGCGCTCACGTCGACGCAGGTGGCGTTGACCTCGTAGATGTTGGGGTAGGAAACCAGGTGGCGCGCCAACGGCTTGACGAGCACCGCGCGGCTGATGGTGGCCTCGTAGTCCTTGCCGCTGTACTCGCCGTGCCTGCGCATGTGGAAGGAAGTACCCCAGTCGAAACGACAGGCAGACGCGGGTCGAAAGGCAGCGGGCTGACCAGCAGCATGCGGACGACGGTGACTTCGTGATGCTTGTCGCTGTGCTCGCGTGCCTGTGTCATAAACGGAGCTGCTTCATGAGCTGCTCACTCAATCAACTGGGGCTTGCATTCCAGTCGGCAGGACGTGATGACACGGAATGTGGCTGTGACGGCGAAGCTGGATCGGGGGGCATGACAGGGCAGGACGGGGCTTGACGAGCCCCGGCGAGCAGCTGCTGGTGAGCAGCTGTTCCCGTGCAAAGCGCACCCGAGGGGGCTGATGAAGATTTTGGTTGTGCGCAGAAGCGAAACGAAATCGCCGTAGGAGATGTGCGCCGCAACCTCGATGCGCAGCCCCGGATTACGTTTTCGGATCGCGTCCAGCTCGGCTGCGTGCACAAAAAGGTGATGCTTCAGTGAAGGGCAGGGGTACAGTTTCAGGGTTTCCTAAACCCTAAACCCTAAACCCTAATGCCATGCAAAGCTGCTTGCGGGGCATGCGAGCGGCTGTGCCTGTGCGCACTGCCTGCGCGCAGATGATTGCTTGAGGAGGGAAGAGGTGCGATGTGCCGGCATCAGTGAATGGCGCACGAAAAGCCGTGGGAATGCAGACGTGAAGACCCTACCGAGCAGCGCGCCGCGGTGGGCAGCATACAGGTCGTTCTGCCGCTTCTGCGCGTCGGTGTTGCGCCATCTCGGCGGGCTAACCGTCCTGCAGCAAAGTGTTCAAGCTCGAAGGCAAGCAGTCGAGGGGTTGCTGCCGCATTTTTCTTCCAGGCACGCTCGAACGGCACAAAAGGGCGGCAGGATGGACACTGTGAATTTTGCTCAAGTAGGTAAAAATTGTCTAAAACATTAAAAACCAGTATCCTAAAAAGAATAGTAGAATAAAATCAAATTTGAATGATCCCACATCTAAATCTAACGGCAGGCAGTGTGCTGTTCTGCGGACGCACGTTGCAGCGCGGATGCACGTTGCAGAGTAACGAAAGCAGCAGGCCGACGTGTTGTGCTCGAGTTGTGCCCTGCGCTGTGACCTCGCCCAAGACAGATGCAGACTAGAAGGACAGCCAAGAAGAGCAATTAGGCTACACAAAGGATCTGCAACCAGGCAGGTTTATTGGGAGTTTTGGACAAACGGAGCAGGTAACCGGCGGGATTTAATTTGTAACCGTAGTAACCGTTAACCGTAACCGTAACCGGCCCTAACTTCCGGTAACTGCCAACCCTAGCCAGGAAGAGCAACTAGAGCTACACAAAGGATCTGCAACCAGGCAGGTTTATTGGGCGCTCTGCAACAGGCGGCTGGAGCCGATGGGAGCCGATGTGCCTGGAACACAGCATGTTTCAGGGGCAGAAAAAGGCCGAGGGGCAGAGAAAAAAGGCCGAGGTTTTTCGGGGGCAGCCGCAGCCCGGGCAGGTGATGGCGGCGGGGGGCATTCCGCAATGGGCGGCAAAGCCGGCGGCTGCTGCTGATTTACCTAACACACCGAAATCGCGACGGCAAAAGGAAGCTGCGCGCACCCGGAGAAGGTGATGTCGATGGGGCGTTCCGCGATGGGCGGCAGAAACGCCGGCGGCCGCCCCGGCGGCGCGTCCAGCGACGGCGCCATGAGCTCAATGTACTCCGGCCGCCCGCGACACGTCAGCGGGTAGCGCCACCTGGCAGATCCAAGCGCAGAAGGCATTCAGGAGGGAGCAAAGATGAGGACGTGGACACACGTCACCAAATGCAAATGGGGGCATGCAGCACAGTTACGCAGCCGCATGCAAAACCCTAGACGCATGCGAAACCCTAGCCGCATGCAAAACCCCGCGAGCAACACCTGGTTGGTGTGCAGTCATGAACGAAGCTGATCGCCTGTCAGGGCGGCAGCGCAGCAGCAGGGCAGCGCTGCGGAGGAGCGAGGAGAATCGAGGCGGACTCCAGTTTCGGGGCGGAAACCACAGTTTGAAAGGACTCCAGTTCCCCACTCCACTCTAGTTCTCCCCGCCACAGTCCTCCCCACTCCTGTTCCCCTTGGAGAGGATCGCGCACCGCCAGAACATCGGGTTGAGGGTGCGCAGCTTGGCCAGCATGCCCGGCGTGTAGGCGTGCTCGCCTGGCGCAGGCCCCCAGTCGTGCTCCGCCTCTGGGATGTGGTCCATGTGCACCTGCTGCATGAGGTGGTAGTGCGGCATGTTGTCGAACCTGCGGCCAGGCCAGGCGGGCGGAACCGGTTCAGAGACGCGGCACGGAAAGCTCAGCAAGTGGCGGATGAGCTGTGTTTTGCCGCTCGGTACACCGCGCTGGGCTTGCTTGATCAGGGGCAGTGGCGGCAGCAGCGATGGCGGCGGCAGAGGGAAATCGTGTGCCGCGAGCTGCGGCAACAGACCGAGCGAAAGAAGCACGCGGCTGCCGAAACTCACCGCTGGGCGTTGTTGAGGGTGAGCGGCTTGAGAGCGGTGTGCTGCAGGAAGCGCGCCAGGTTCGGCAAGTCCAGCAGATTGTCGTGGCACCTGCCAATAGGAGCAGATTCGACTCAACCATCAGTGTGAGTCAGCAGCGTCGCACGCTGCACGTCCTGCAGGTTGTCGTGGCGCCTGCGGCGACCCTAGCCTCCAAACCCTAAACCCTACAGCGCAAACTGAGAAGGGGTGCGCGTTAGACGTTGCGGAGAAGCGCCGGGAGTCTTGCCATGCTGAACGGGTGACCTTCCGGCAGGGCAGGCAGCAGAAACAGCCTGTCCCCATCAAGTGCACTTCAGGTCAGATTTTCAGCTGCCGCCAAACCAGGTGCATCGGCATGGCAGCTGGGATGCAAAAATGCAGATTCGGATGCGCAGCCGCAGTGCGGCGGCCGCGGGGCCGCGGGCGCCTGCAAGAGTTCTGGCCAACGCCTTCAGAAGCCTCCGTGACGGTGCAGCAGTTGCAGACTTTCGGGGAGTAGTGCGCTAAACCCTAAACCCTAGTGCGCACCCCTCGTCGCGGCAGGTCATCAGCGCGGCGGCGGCGTTGCCCTGCAGCACCACGAACTTCTTGCCCGGGTACTCGGGCACCATTTTGCGCGCGTAGTGCTCCTCCACGATGAGGATGTCCGCCGCCTCCAGCTCCAGGTCCCACACGCTGCCGTCATGCGCCGTCCGCCATTTGGAGGGCCCAAACTGCGGGACATCAGGCGCGCTGCTGAGAGTATGAGAGAGACTTCGACTGCGGGTTGGGGCACCGAATGTCTACCGCCTCCGGCTTCAGTTCTCACACGCTGCCGTTGTGCGCCGTGCGCCACTCGGAAGGCCCAAACTGCGGCGAAAGGGAGAGCAAGCACTAGGAACATGGACTCCGTGGTTTCCTGTGACATGAAAGGTGGAAAGGCGCCGCCAGCTGCAGGTCCCACACACTGCCGCCGTGCGCCACTTGGATGGCCAGAAAACCTGCGGCGGGTGGTTGGTCATCGTTTGGGTGATGACACATCCACGGGAAAGCATGCCAGAGGGCGCCAAATAAACAGAAGGGCACTGTCGCTGCTGAGGCTACAGCTGGGCTGGGTGTTTTGTCGCTGATGTCGAAATCGCGCATGAACGGCGCGACGCGGATGACCGTCTTCTCGGTTTCCAAATCTCTAGAGAGACGTTGATCCAGAGCTCAGGCCCGCCTCGCTGTTGATGGTGCAAACGATGCCGGACTCGCGCATGAGCGGCACGATGCGCGTGAAAAGCGGGGGATTCAGAGTCAAGGGGCACCTCGCTGTTGACGGTGTAATTGATGCCGAACTCACGCATGAGCGGCGCGATGCGCGTGAAGGGCGTCATGTAAGACTCCTTGTACTGCCCCGCAAACATCCCTGCACAAGGAAGGCGCAGTTGCCTGAGTACCCAGTCGAAAAATAGAGGTCTGAAACGTGAGCAGAGCTATACAAATTTCAGAGCGCCAGGCACCACTCCTTGAACACAAGGATAAGGGTTTAGGGTTTAGGGTTCCAGGGGCAATGGAGGAGGGACGCACTGCTGCACGCCTTGCCCGCCGCGGCAGTGGCCATGCACCGCTTTTCCAGCTTGGCATCAGGCACCTGACACAGCACCGTTGGCACAACGACCACCCGCGCGCTCCGCCTGCGCAGCACACGCAGGCCTTTCTTGCAGATGGAGCTTCGAGAGGAGCTGCCACGACCCCCATGCCTTCTGGCTTGCGCGGCCGCGGCCGCCGCCGCCAGCGACGGACTGGGCCGTCTGTATGACGCCCGCCGGCGTCATGAACAGGCAGGGGTCCAGAGGCCCCCGGGAGCATCAGCATCCCACATGCCCCAGGTGGCATCGATGCAGCCGGCGAAACATCAGGAGGCTCGCAACCGCACCTGCCGTCGGTCCCGGCACTAGCGGCCTGCTGCGGAGACGCGGCCTGCGGCGCCTCGGAAGGGCTGACCGCGCCGCCGCTCGGGCCGCCGTCTGCCTCGCGATCAGCGTCGCCGCCTGCTGCTGCCGACTGGGGAGCTGCGCCTGCGCCGTCGACCTCGGCGGCTGGGGCGTCTACAGGCGGCGCCGCGGTCGCGTCCGAGTCGCCCGCGGCGGGTCCTGTGGCTGTGGTAGCCGCAGGCTGCTCTGCAGGCTCAGCGGCCACAGGAGCGACTGCCAGTGGCGCCTCGGCAGGCTGGGTGCCATGCGCTGCCGCTTCCGGGACTGTTGCAACCTGCTCCGCGGCGTCCGGCGCCGCTGCCGCTACGGCGCCCACCTCTGGCGTCGCTGCATCTGCGCCAGCTGCGACTGGCGCCACTGCGCCTGCGCCAGCGGCACCTGGCGCCGCCGCCTCTGGCACAGCGTCCGGCTGCGCGTTTGCGCCATCCGTGGCGCTAGCTGGTAGATCGGCCACGGCATTGGGCACGTCATCGGCGCCTGGCTGCGCCGGCTGTTCAACCACAGTCTCGGGCTGTGTGTGCGGCTCTGCCGTGTCCGTCTGGCTGTCCCATGGCTGCTGCTGGCTGCCGCTGCCGCCGCCCGCGCTGCCGTCGCCGATGTCTGGATTGCTTCCAGACATCGGCGATGGCATGGCCTCAGGCGCCCTGCCGAACACCGAGTTTGCGCCATGCGCGACCTTCGAAAGCATGAGAGTCGTCCTGTTGAAGCCGCTGCTCCACTCCTGTAACAGACACAGCGCACGTTTGGTCATTGCTGCTTGATGTCTGGACATTTGCGATGGGCAGGCGATGCCGCAGCACGCACATGTGCTGGTGCTGCAGAAAGCGATGCCCCATCCTTGCTGTCATCATGTGCAGTAAACGGAGGGGTGGCAGCGCACCCGTGCAAACATCAGCACCATGACGAGCATGGGTACCGCCAGCAGCCACCACAGGTCGCCACACTTCCATTGCCGCTGTCGCCGCGCTGCGCCACTGCCTTCGGGCGGCCCTCCCGGCGACACCGGCTGCAACGCTGCCTCGGCCGCCTCCACATCCTATCAAGAAGCGTGTGGGAAAGTTCTGTCGCCTGATGATATGGCTCGAACGAAGCGACTGCGTGCATCGTCTCAGGCAGCCTCAGTGCAGCGGTGGTGCGTGCCAAGCGCTTGTCATTGAGCGCACCTCAAGAAAGCCGGTTGTCTCCGATGCGTGGAGTGCGTCCAAGCTGGCTGCGTTGGCGCCACCGGCGACCACTCTCAGGTTGATCTGCTTGCGGCCCAGGGTCCTGTTGGCCATGGCTTTGGCCATGCGGCGGGCCGCACGGCTGCCCGCGGCGTGCTAGGCGCTGCCTGTTCCCGCACGAGAGCCTCAGCAGGCTGGCATCTGGCACAAGCGGAACGTCTCAGGTTGCCTTGCTGCAGCGTGTGCCCCTGTCCGGGCGAGTTCAAGACAGCCGAGCTGCGAACAGCTGCAACCGAAACTGATTGTTCGGGCACACCATTGCTGCCCAGCTGAGCCTGCCGCTGCGGCTACCCTTCGAAGACTATGTAGCTACGGCCAGCGACCGACCCGAGGCTGTATCCGGCTCTCCGAGCAAATTTATTGGCAGCTGTTGGGGATCGTGCGCTCTGCCGCACATCAACAACAGTCGACTGCCAGGCTGCGCGGACGCCTGAATCTTCGCTCAGCCGACTAACGGATCTAACGGATGAGGTTCAGGCGCGTCAACCCGGTTCACAGCGGCTACTTGAAGCTCCGTACTGGTGCCCAAAACTCTGTCCTCTCGCAAACTTGATCTATTGCACTTGCCGGCACCGTAGCCGCGTACACGCGAATCTTGCCAATGCTCGCTGCGACAAACGTTGGTCGAGAAGGGTGATCTGGGCGAGCAGGCCTAACGTTGTGACAAAACCGCCTGGACGCTGAAGAAGTTCAGATGACATGAAGAAGTTCGGAAGACGCACCAATGTGAATGCGCACCAATGTCAGTGCAGGATAATCAGCACAGTTTACAACGTAAGTAAGTGGAGTTTCATGTCCTTTGAAAACCGTAGGTATCCCGAGTCCTTCTCGTCCAGCATCGCATGGCCTAGCACGGCAATAGCGCTCGGTCTGTGCGCTGCAGTTGCTGTGAAGCCAGGTTGCGTGTCTGCAATGTCAGCACCTGCAGCGAGTGCCCATGTAAGGGAATGAAGTCAGGTCATCCGGAGACCGGAACCCTGTTCGGTGTGCGTCGGTGTGCGGGCACGGATGATTCCCTGCGGAGGTGCAACTGGTGGCACGCGTGACTTCCGGCAGGACTGCAGCGCAATTGACTGCGCAATGGAGCGCGTGACACGTTTCGTGTATCCAGTTCAGTATTGTACTGAGGCAACTGTCCGCGCATCTGGAAGTCCGCGCTGCACAAACCACGCAATCGTCCTGGGGCCAGAAGCCAGAACCTCGTGATCACCTGAGCTTCAGAGCAATCTGAAGTAGCAACTATCAAGCGACGCGGTCCCTCAGCTGTAAGATACAAGGCTGCATTGTCAGCTATCCGTCTGCCTCCAGCGATGATCTCGCAGGCCAATGTGCTCGCGCAGCTGTATAGTCCCCCGTTTCAGCGAACGTCTTCCATCAGCAATCGACCGATAATTGGTTGATCAAGTGGTCGTGTGCTGCATACTTTGCAAGCGCAGCAGTCACAAACTGTGATAAACGGTAGCGGTGGCAGCGGTGCCTGTCGCAGGTATTGGCGACTTTTGAGACTTCAGGCCTGCCTCTTGCAGCAAGCATCACAAGTCGGGATCGTTGGCTGAGTGCAAGTCTTCCGCGACGTGTTTTCACATCCGCATCTGGCATCTCAAGACAAATGTGCAAAGGCTAAACTATCTGACGGCATCGCCGGAACAGTCAAGGAAAAAGTCCGTACCTCTGGAGAGAGAAGCAACGCAGAAGCAAGCCACACTAGCACATTCGGTTCCAGTGGGCGACCTAGAAAAAGAAACAAGCAGCCGCTGCTTCGGCGGATCCCGCTCATTCGCTCGCAGGGTGCCGTGCGAAGAGCGGGCCGACGCCACTTTCGTGCACGGGCTCGGTGCCTCAAATACGACTCAAATTCCGACTCGAAATGCGGCACCACAATGACAAATAAACTCGCTCTCATCTCGCCCGGCAGACGGGTGCGCGGCGAGCATAATGCCCCGCCGCGCCCCGCATTGCACATTGATAGGGCCAGATGGTGAAGCGGCACTAGCGGCGCAGGAGATGGTCGTTTCCTTCCGAGAAAAAACGAAACGGCGGCCGGCGTCCCGCTGCGTAATAGGCGGGGTGCCTGCAGCCAGGCGCCCTCGCCCATCCCCAAGATGTGCTGCAGGCACCCCGCCACAGGGCCCGGCAGTGGGTGGGTCTCGGGCAGCCACATGGGCTGCCGGTGCTACATGTGTCTGGGCTGCTGAATGTCCTTTGATCCCCAGGGCGGCAGTCTGCCGTCGCTGCACAGGCTGCTGCCGAGGATGGTGTTGTGCACGGGCGGCCTCCACCCCTTCGTGAAAGGGGCGGGCCGCCGGGTCTCGAAATGCCTGTCATACCGATGGTTTGGCCCCTCCCCTTGGGCGCGCTGGGAGCTCGCGCCTGGTGTACTCGAAGTGCGAGCTGCCGCCTGCTACTGCTTGCGCCATGCCGCATTGTGCCATGGCCCCACACTCAGGAGCCGCCGCCATCCGACGACGGCACTGTGGAGGCTCCGCTCTGGCTGCCGCCGGTGCCGCAGCCGCCGCTGCTGCCGCCGTCACCGCTGCTGCCGCCGCCGCCAGGCAGTCTTCCGCCACGCTGCGAGCCGCTGCCGGCGGCGGGGCGGGCCCCCATCGGCTCTTTGGCGGCCTGTGCCATCGCCGTCACCGTGGCGGCAAAGGTCTCGGGCGTCAGAGACTCCTCCAGGGTGGCTGGCCGACTGGACTCTGAGGCGCGCCGGCGCACGCTGCGGCGTGCGCCGTCGCCGGGCTGCGTGATGTCTGTTGACCCGCGCTTGAGCGAGACGTCCATCGAGTGGCGCTTTTCGCCTTGCGAAGCCTTGCGCCATGGTCGCACCTCTGCAGCGCCAGGCAAGACCGAGTGGGTGGGTTTCAGAGTGTGCCGTCAGGTCTTCGGCTGTCGGAGTGTCTGGATACACATGCGTCAAGGCAGCGGCGGCGCAGCAGCCTTGCAGTTTGTGATCCCGGCTGCTGCTGGCCAAGCCACACAACTGGCACAGGCACTTGGGCGCCTGCAGACTGTTGAGCACGCGGTATGCTGCTCTTCGTTCACTGCAGAGCTTCACGGGCCTGGGGTTGGCGACCCGCCGTCGACGACCTGTGCCGCCGCGGCGGCGGCGCCCGGCGGCCACGTCTCCCCCTGCCCGCCAAGCTCAGACGACTTCCAACAGCGCTCGCCGGCGCAGCCGTCCCCAACGCTGTGCGGCACCGGCCGCGCGGGACCTGTCAGCCCGGTGGCACGCCCTGTGTCCTCTGTGCCGAAATCGTCCGAGGGGCTGCGCATCCGCGAGGTCACCTGCCGGCGGCCAGCAGACCAGGGTTTAGAATGTCAGAGGAACACGTATGTTTAGGGGTGTAAACTGTGAACTGACGCGTGCTGGTTGGCAAATGTGAGTCAAACCTCCAAGAGCAGGGTTTTGTTTGTGCCCTGCAGTTACGCTGGTCACGTGTTGGAGTTCTGAATGCAGAGCTTCAAATCGAAGGGGACTAAAAGGGCAAGGTTTCAGCGCCTGCCCAGCAGACACACCTCGTCTTCGTGACTACCAAATGGGTCGCTGGTCTGCGCCACCGCCGCATTCTCCACTGGCCGCTGCCGCCACTCCTTCGCCGCCATTGCCTGAAGGCAGCACGATCCAGCACACTTTGCAGCGTGGTTCAAGCAACCATGTGCCCGTGCACTGCAACAACCCTGCCGTGCGGTACGGCTGACCTGGTCTCAGCTCAGCCAGAGTCTGGAGCTCAATGCGAAATTCCTTGAGATCGACCTTGGCTGCAGGGGCTAGTGACCCGCGTTGGGGCCTGGTATCGCGTTTGACAAGGCCAGCGCCCCCTGGCATAGAGCTGCGGCTACCACTATGCACAGCTTCGAGGGTTTTGCTAGGGCGTCACCCTCTTCTCAGCGTCCTCGGCGAAACGGGCCACGGCCGCAGGGTCGCCCGGCATGCCAAATGTCTGCAGCGGGTCCTGCCACCAGCGCCGCGGCTTGACGTCGCCGCCGCCGCCGCCGCCGCGGCTCTTGTCGCCGCCGCGGCGGCGGCGCTCGGGGGTCTCTGTCGCCTGCGAGTGGCCTGTCACCTGCGCATGGACAAACGTGTAGGTACATGAATGGAGGGGGACAATGATGGACTAGGACTCGAATGCCCTGCGGCCTTCCAAGCGGTGACAGCTGGCAGCTGGCTCCGTAGCTGTCGTCTGCACATAGGAAGCTGCAGGGTTCTTTCAGTGTTTGCAGCAGCACGGCCGGAACAAGCTGCAGCTGCGCTTGCAGGACATTTGCCCATCCAGGGCCGTCCAGGCGCCATCCACCTGACTTGTCAATGCACACACAACAGCACACAGAAACTGTTCTGAGGTCCACTTCTCGGTGTCGAGTCCGTGCAGCACGTGAGCGACAGCCAGCATGTCCCCTGCCTGGAGTACTCTGCTGCCGCTGCGCACCTGGGCAGAGGGGACTGCCCGCACGGCCGGCGCGGGGCAGGTGGCCCTGCCGATGGCACCCTGCTGCTGGGGCAGCGGCGCCGCCCCTGGCCTGAAGGCCGGCGCCCTACCAAGGTGCGGCCCGTAGTGCGACATGTACCTGCAGGGAGAGTTATTTAGGGTTTAGGGCAGGATTATTCGTGTGTCGGAACACTGACTCGAGTGTGTGCAGGCACCGCCCTCCACGACGCCGCCGCCTGGGGGCAGACACTGCCAGCTCAGGGAGGGAAACCCTAAACCCTTGACCGAGCTCGTCATCAGGCCTGTCGTTGATGATTAGTCATCAGGCAGGAGGAAGCAGCGGTGGCACACCAGGCGGGGGCGGGGTCCATGGGCATGCCCATGCCGTAGCAGGGCTGCATCATCGGGTTGAACATCGCGGTCCCCACGAAGGGGCTCGCAAATTCTGGCTGAATGCCCGGCTGGCCTGCGGCACAGCAGCACCTCTTACTTTTGTACAGAGTACAGGAGGAGCTTTGCCGACTACGGCAGAGCGATGCTCACGCAAACACACATCAGCCACACCAAGGATCAACGAGTCTGGAAGTTCAACGAGAGAGCGACTCTGTGGGTCAAGTCGATACTCACCGTAGAGGCTGGGGAACGGCATGAACGCCGACTGCTGCTGAAAGAAGCCAAGGCTGATGCCGCTGCCGCCCGCCATCCGCTGCTGCATCAGCATCTGCTGCATGACCATCTGCTGATGCTGCTGCGCCTGCTGCTGCTGGGCCACTTGCTGCTGTACGGCCACCTGCTGCAGCTGCTGCACCTGCGCCTGCTGCTGCTGCTGCTGCTGCAACTGCAGCTGTTGGAGCTCCAGGACATGGCTCGTGGGCAGCGACCCCTGCCGCAGCTGCGAGTGCTCGATGCCGAGCATGGTGGCCTGCTGCAGCAGCAGGGCCGACGCAGGGTGCTGGCCGTGCGGTGTCGGCAGTGACTGCGACTCGAAACGCCCCATGAGGCCCGCCAGCCCCGTGTCCGGCTGCTGCTTCGCCAACTGAGGGTGCGTCTCCCACTGCGGCAACGCCGGCGCGGAGTGCGCGATGCCGTTCTGGCCGATGCCCGGCGTGCCGGGAATGGCGAGACCAACGCTGTTCCACT
>JAABUK010011364.1_pt1 | contig 11620 bp, 18 predicted proteins | sample 5559141 | NCBI WGS metagenome assembly JAABUK01 (sample SAMN10711869, study PRJNA513367) | rock metagenome | isolation source: Antarctica rocks | place: Antarctica: Victoria Land, Pudding Butte nord | collected 2016-01-03 | reverse complement strand
TAGAACAATTGGATATTTTGTTTGACATTTTCAGACTACTGGTCCAATGGTCATGGTTGGCCCCAAGACCTTAAAATCTAATGAATGAATGAATGAATGAATGAATGAATGAATGAATGAATGAATGAATGAGCATTCTGTTCTCATCATGCGTGGAACTAATGCATCAAGGTCAATTAGTATTGGTTGCTGACACCTAAGACATTTCGTCATGATGACCGCTGGCCCTACGACCTTTGAACCACCATGTCAAATCTCCGACTGACCAATCAGCTCATGAGCTGTACAAGTGGGTAGTCCAAGTGGCATATATGCATAGTGAAGGTTGACTAAGATGCTGTCATATTGGACAAGCAAGCAGGAGGCATACAATCACAACAGCCAGCCAATCATTCGGTTAGGCACTCAACATGGACGCAGGACTAAGCAGTACTGAACATGTTCATGTACAGAGGGAATAAGTCAAATTGTAGTGACCGTGACAAGAACATGCCAGGTATAGCGGTAAGAGTCACGGCACATAGCTTGAGGAAGTAAGGAGTGAAACTGCACACGGTCCAACGCCATGGCACAACAGCTCAGGAAGCAGGCATAGCCATTTTCCATTTTTTGCTGATGGTTTGTTATGTGTTCTTGGCATGTTATGACAGCAGCAAGCCTACAAGTGAGCCTTGTGGCCTGTTGGCTTCTGAGTCAGTCGCTTAGAGTTGTCTTTGACATTCTACTTCTGCTGCTGTCGCAGCCTGGTACAATCGTTGTTACCCAACCGATTGTCATGCTTAGCACCCAGAGTATCAAATTGTCTTGGTATGCTGTAGCTGGGTGCCAGGATGCACATATGTCGCAGGTCTGAGCTCTACGTAGTATACTCCTTGTCCAATCCCAGCTCAAATGACATGATGTGAGACAGGCAGGCAGTCTCAAAAGCCCACTTTGTCAGTCAGCACATGCTGCAAGCTTGGACATGCGAGCTTTGGGTTCAAAGCCAGGCGGTGTAGGGCCAGGTAGTGCTGGGCCAAGACATCCTTATACCTGCGGACAGATAGGTTATATCACAATCTGGGGTTGCCGCAGAAAATGCCTGACGAGTCACTTACTGATGTTTACCTTATATTTCAAAGTAGCTAGTATATGCACGTTGTACCACAAATTCCTGCCATGTCTTCACGCCCTGCGCTTCCAGCTCAGCTTTGGAGAGCTCTACCTTGACCAAGGCTTGGCCAGTGTAGCATTCTATTATGTCTTCCATGTTGTCCACTGTGATATAATCCTTGATCACATCGGCCGGAGGATACATCCGAAAGAGCTCTGGAGTGAAGGTGGAGCAGGACTGGGGATCCATGGCTCATACAGGGTGCTTCACATCTTCTATTGGCAGCTGTAATGCATGCAATATTCTGTGGGGCATAAAGTGAAAGAATTGCACTCGAAACCTGTTCCAATGTTACTAACGAGGTCTAGAAGGTGCTTGGGTGCCCCATGTGATTGGACGCCTCATCTACGCTCGTGCTTGGGTGTCTAGTGAGCTCAGCCTACCTCGAGGTAGGCTGACGAACAGCCGCTGTTTTCAACTTTGTGACAAAAATATGCAAGTCACTGGGTCATACACTATGGTCAGTGATGAAATAGACAAACATATACACATAGCACTAAGGAAGCATATGCACATCACACATACATGTTGTTGGATCTTTGGGTCTTCTGGTGGGGCATCAGATGAGGTAATTTAGGTCAGGTTAGCTGGCGTTACAATCACGCATCGGCCTTTCCAAGACAAACGCGGAGCGGCACACATGTCGGAATTGCAAGACGCACACCCAAAAGAGGACCCTCTGTAAATTTCAGGTGCTTAGCTGCAGAATGCGCAGCACAGGGCCAAGTGTCCGTGTGACCGAGATCACTCTGCAACGTACCGTCGCGCCCGTTCGCAACATGTCGTGACGCACACTGACGATGTACTGTGACGTGTCTTTTACATACCAGTAGTTGCCGATATGCGCTGGGAAGCACAATGGACACTACTGCTGTTCGGAAGCATTGCCGTTTTATATTGGATGGCCCAAGCCCACACTCGCCCGGCGAGCATTCTGCCGGAATCTGCTAAAGAAGATGCTGTTGACAGTACGCCCACAATCGCGACGACTTCCTCACAATCGCAAGGCGGAATATTTCAGGTGAAGCTTGACAAAAGTCGACTTTGCAACCTACTACTTTGAAAGGGGCACTCGTTGAGGCACGTAGGTGCTGCGTGCCCAGCCTGAAGCATAAGGTGTTGACCTGGTACTAGCAGGTTTGGTGATGCACAATAACTCTGTTCACGCTTTTGTGCAGACATTTGAAGGTGTTCAGATGGCGCTTGAAGAGCCTTTGCGTCCCAAAGCAGTGCTGCTGTTGTTTCATGGCTGCAAGCATAGCAGCACTGACTGGTGGCCAAAGTCTGATGGCTGTCCAGCGTGCAAAGGTGATATGGCAGTGTTGTTCGCTAATTGCTTGCTTTGCTCGACATTTCAGCAAAGCAAGCAAAAGCACTAGTATTTGTAACATTGTCTGCGTGCTGCTGACATTTGCATGATGCTTTGGGTGCAATGCCATGACAGCAGAAATTCTTGTTGTCACGCTGTCCTACCGCATTCAGGTCTTCCTTGATCCCCCCTGTCAACACCCCCCGCCCCCTCCTTGCCCCACACACCAGGAGCAGCATCTCTATCATTCATGATGCATCAGTTAAATGCTGCCCTGTCTATGCAACCATGCTGCTGTGTGGTGACTTCAGTCATGAGTATTGAATATGTGACGAGCACAGTCCCAGATCTGACATACTCTGAGTATCAATGTTTGCCAACAGCAAGAATGCAAGGTGCAGAAGATGCTCAGTAGAGAACAGGCTTGTGTTGTGCTGGCAGGCCTTCCTGAAGAGACGCGCATTACAAGAGCTGCCCTTGCTGAGGGCTTTGCAGTGGTAGCCCTCTCCAGCCAAGATAGGACGCACAATCGATGTTGGGATACAGGCTGGCCTCTAGAGAACACTGCTGACATTCCCAAGGTCAGATTGTGACTTGCATTCAGACAACACAATGTCTGCCTTGCAAGAACGATGAGCATTACCTTGCCTGTAGCAGGGTGCAACAAACAAAGTTGAAAGGGTTTCACAGGTCACATGGGCGTTGCAAGCATTGACAAAGCAGCGCGGCTGGTCCGAGCTACCTATGTATGCCTTGGGGGCGTCTTCTGGAGGTGCCCTGGTCCTACTGCTTGCCCTGAAAATGCCTCTTCAGGTACGATCATGTAATCTTCAGTAGCTGACAACTACAGACTTAGCAGCTGCAGGCCCAGAGTTGCATGCCTATGTGCATTCACAACCTCAAGTTCAGAGGAGCAATTTGGGCACTGGAATTTCTTCCCAACTCTTTGCAGACTTGCATGCAAGGACAGCTTGTTATCTGCCGAGTTGATGCAGCAGACACCATGTGCTGCCAGGTCATATGCAGACCAGGTGCCCCTGCTGTGAACCATCTAATCCAATCTTCCTGCAAGGCATTGCACGCATTGTGGAGGTACATCATGCGTAATGTGGTGTCAACAAGCGTATTGGTGCCGAGTAACTCCACACTTGCCAGCAAAACTTTACCAGCGGCTGAGGCTATTCTTCTCCCTTATACAGGGGCAAAAGCTCTTGGGTGCAATGGCTCTGAAGGACTCATCATACCTGCTTCTGTCTGGCTTGCAGCTTGCAGAGCATCATGCCACTCTGGCTTGCAGCTTGCCAGTCTTTCACAACAAAGAGGTTGCATTCTTTGAGGGCATGTTTGCAGGCTGTGTGCTGCCAGATCATGTCTATACCTGGGTCCCTGCTGCAAACCAGCCCAGGGGATGAATCTGGCAGGACATGGGGGTACCCCCGGACTGCTTTCACCTATATGGCTAGGGACCAGCACACTGCTCATGGGGTCATAGAAATGGAAGCAGCGCTCACTCAACAGGTATGCTGGCTCAATGTTACAGAAAATAATTGCAGCCAACGCAGTAGTAGCCAATTTTTTGGTTTGCAGTAAAATTTTCTGTAATTTGTCTGTCATAGTGCTTGCCTCTGTTGCTGCACCATGACTCTGCAAATTGTGCAAACAGACATCATGATGACGTTCAGAAACGGCGCATGTTACTGTAGTATGAAGGTTCCAGCATGTGCTTGCATGCAAAGAGTTCTTGTGCAATGCAAGGGCAGACTTCATGCCTAAAGCTGGCAGTGCCGACAGAACAACATTCCTTTGCTGCCAAGTCTAAAGTTGCGGCAATTGCAACATTGCAGCAAGAGCTGATAGAAGGTGTGTTTGGTGACTGCAGGGGGTGGATGTGATAAACATGGAAGTGCCACCACAGCCCCTGACCCCTTCCTTCTTCTTCAATCGCACCAAGGACATCAGTCTGTCAGTGTCAGCTGCAATCTACTCCACTTTTGAAAAGTCTGGCCTGCTGGACAGTTCAGGCTTCCTGTTAGAGGACCCCAGGTAATAAAATCAATGCTGTGATGGTCAGATAAGGCGTCTTCTTTATTTTATACATCACAATTTTGGTCTTGTGCCTTTGTCAGAGATGTCTTCAGCTTGTGCAAATGTAGGCTCTGCTTTTACATAATGTTCATGCCTTCTGTGCTGATTCTTCCTTGTAACAGAGTATGCAGTTATTGATGTTGCAGGCACTGACCTTGTATCTGGTGTGTACGATGTAGTATGTACAATGTGGTATGTACAGTGTACAGTGTACAATGTGGCATGTACAATGCTGGCTGCCAGTCTGCAGCTGCCCTGTCATCTACTTTGCGTCACCTTTAGCTACCAAGCAGCTCATCTGTTGCAAAGGCACATCCTGGGCTTTTGAGCCCTATTAGAATGAGGAGATTAGAAGCAAACCATTTGGCTGAGGTCACAAGTGCAGCTGCCATTGGCATCAGCACAAGTGTCAACTGGAACTGAGATTGGTTATATTGAAATTGTCAGTACATCAAACAGCCTTGTGTGCTTTATACAGGCAGACATCAGCACACTGGCAAGAGCTACTGAAGCAGCATGTGCCGGCCACCAAGCAAATGAATCTCAAAGTTGATGAATCTGTAATACACGAGGAGCTCAATCTAGCATGGGCAGGTGAGACTGACATATTTGCGTCTGCATCTCTGCATGCAAAGCAAGCGCAGCAATGCTGTTACCCAACAGTGCAGTTAGTAGAAATCCTGAGCAGTGTGATGCGTCAGGCAGCATTGCAAAAGCCGCTGTCTTCTGCAGCATTATTGCCATGCAGTCAGTAGATGTAGCATGCGACAGGTTGCAAAAAAGCATTTCAACTGAAGCGTACAATACCTCTTCAGTGCTGCGTTGTTGGCTGCATGGCGTCACTACTGCAGAAGGCAGCAGCTGTTGCAATGCCGGCTGTGGTCAAAGATTCTTTTGTTGATCTGCAAGCTCATTTCAGCAGCTCCCTTGCAGCATGCATCATGAGTGCTGCATGTACATGTACCGGCAGGTGCAACTGCCAAGACCTTTTGTTTGGATAGCTGACATGAGTCCCATGTTTCACTGATTAGTGACAGATAATATTGCTGACACGTTGTGTGCTTGCAGGACACGAGCTCATATCTGACAACATCAGCAGCATCTTCGAATTCTTTCAGTCCCAGTGAACAACACTTCCACACGACCAGCACTGTGTCAGGAACAAGCACTTCATGGCCCCAAGACTACGGGAAGAAATCTTAAAGTTGCACATAGTTATGAAGAACTACTGTAGAATCTTTTTTCTCTGAACTGTGGAGTTCTAAAACAAAGCCCTGAGCATGCACTGATCTGCTGTTGTTATTGCCCACAGGGCACGAAAGTCAATAAATCACCCACTTTATGGCAGCAAGCTCAGCATTAAGGTTGCAGCCTCTCAAGTGGATCTACTATACATACTGTGGGCATGTACTGTAGCTTCATTGTGATGCAACCAGGTGTTTCACAACTGCAAATAGACACTAACGGTGTCTGGCAACCTGATGTGTTTCGGCGGGACAGAACAGGTCCAATGCACACACTCTCTAGACAGGTCATGCTACCCAGCTGAACCACTGCAAGGAAGTAGCCTTACTGCGTCAGCCACTGCACGTCCATGCGAGTGGGAATCCACCCGTCCAAGAGTAAACGCCATTGTCGCATGCGCACAGAAGACACAGCAAACATTTGCCTCGAAAGTTTGAGGCATGATTGTGCGACAGCGCCACGCTGATCTGAATGGTCTATTCAAGGAAAGCATCAACGCTGAGCTGGTTAATGGCGGTGGTGCTGGCAGGACGGCGGTAGGCTTGGCAGACTGCGTGTATCGGCCTCTGTCAAGGCTGTCGAGACTCCGAGATCAAGCTGAAAGCCCGGCTCGACAAGCACATTGTCCTGCGACCTTGCTTGACGACCAGCCTTGTGGTCCGTGGCAACAGGACTACGCTGCCTTGCACGCAGATATCATTGCAGGCAAGTTTTGCAATTGTGTTGCAACTTCACAGGCTCACATTTGCAGCTGCAGCAAAACTATTGTGACCGATGTCTATCCCACGAGCTTGAAAACACTCACTATGCTCATGTGAAGCGACGCCATGTTCTGACACCCACAAGGTCTTACAATGGCTTTACATGTACACTGTCCTAGCAGACGAAAGCAAGTCAGAGTGTGGCTCCAGAAACCCGCCTCACACATTGCTGGTTGCCTTGTCCTTCTTGCTATGGCCTGTGCATACTCAGATGAGGCTAGCCTAGAGCTGGTGCAGCTCCCAGAGACCAATGCAACGTAGTCTTACATTTTTGCATGTCCCAAGCAAAGCTTAGGTCCTACACCATCACAGTCATACCATGGTAAATGTGCATGTGTATAAGCGCAGACAGCACACAAAGGTGTTTGCTTTGTTTGCAGGAAGTCGCGCTCCAAGATACCTGACAGTGGTCACATCAACAGGAATGTCAGATCAGCTTGTTGCAGCTGTGAGTGGTGTTGCTTTGGCCATCATGACTGATCGGGCTTTCATTCTGACATACCATATGGGTGACGCCAAGGTATGCACCACGTCTAGCCATGCCAGAACTACAACCAGTTGACCAATGCAAGTCTAGAGCAATTAGTGCTCATGAGCATCTACGCCATCACAGTATACATCAAGCAGCATATGGCAGCCATGAGGCGCAGTGTTACTGCCCAACGCTGTGATAGCGTGTGTACAGAGCCTGCAACGCGCATAACATGCGCGCTGAGACCTTTCCTTTTCTCTCATATCCAAGTTTATTTCGCTTGTGCAACATGAAACAAGCTTCCAAAGATCTATGTTTTATGCTCACTCCTTTTGAACTTGATGTTTCTGGGGCAGAAAAGTATGCACCATTACTGCTGCAGGCGCCACTCAGTGAGTACTTCTGCTCTCCACACATCCACTGGCAGCACTGGGTAGGCATGTTAAAGGATCTAGACAGCTTGGACAAGCTTGACTGCCTATGGGACTCAGAGGATAGAGACTTCCAAGCACCATGCACATTCAGCAAGTGGGACCAGTCAGTTGAACTGGACTTTGCTGAAGCTTTTGGTGATCGGGAGCTTGTACAAATCACAGCTAGGACTGGCTTGCTACACTGGCTGTTTGACCATCACAAGTATGCAAGCCACCTGCTCGCCCTAGGATTGACAGCTGACAATGCATATGTCCAACTACCTGTTTCAAGCGACCCCGGCATTGCAGAAGCAGCTACCTGGCGATGTGCTGGAAACGCTGAGTGTCAACACTGTAATCGGCATCCAGATCAGGTGTGTTGTCTTTTGCCAACATGACTTTGAAGGGCACACCTTTGTGTTGGCATTGCTGCTGTTATACTTGGCAGACTGTTGTCAGTGTGCTGGCTGTGATCCCGCATGTCCAGCACTTTGTTGCTCACCGTGCTCCTCTGCAGTGAAATCTCTGAGATGCTGTCAGGATCCCCATGCACTTCTGGGATGCTGCCTGGGATCCCGTGTGTGCAAGACAGGCCTTGATGTCTGTCATGGGTACTCTGGTCATGGTAATTGGTGAGTAAAGCAACAAACAGATGTTGGTATGTCTCGTAGGCTGGGCGATGGGGTCATAAAAGCAGGGATGGAAGCAAACTATGATTGGGACAGTGTTGCTGCGCCCTGGTTACAATGCGCCCAGGACCTGGAGACATCTCTGAACATTTCCATGCATCTGGTGCGGTGGCTCTTAGTCACAGACTCATCGCAGTTCAAAGCCTGGGCTAAAGGGAAGCTTGGAGGGAAGCTGTTCACTGGCAGCCATGAGCGTGTTGCCCTGTTTCATGAGGGTGTGTTGCAATCTGCTGCAATTGATAACTGGCTGTTGGGCTTAGCAGACTTTCAAGTCATCAGTGATCTGAGTCATTTTGGGCGCAGTGCAGCATTGAGAGCCAACAGCAATTCATCTGTCTTCACGGTGCAACAGGATTGGAACCTGTGGTCCCAAGCCTGGCAAGGGGAGATGACTCCAATTCAAGGCATTGAGCGCACTTGCCATGTTCACCATCCAGATCGGCCATTGGATGTGATGCGTGCATGGGTTGGTGTCTGATAACAAATTTGGTATGTTGATAGAGCTGACCTTGCTAGAGTGAGTTAACAAGGTATTAGTATTGACAGACAGTTTGACAGACATAGATATGTACCTGGACATTGCTAAACATTAATGCCATGTGAGGCCATTGCTGCAGCTGCCTGCCATCTCACCAATGCTTCAGGGATGTGAAACAGACAATGTCATGGCAAAGGGACGTTTAGATGCGCCTAAGCATGTTCATGAAATGCCAATTGCAAAGCAGACGCTACAGCTTTCTCTTGTAGTCTGCCTCTTCTTGAGTCCCTTCCAGCACGCTGTGTGACACCTGTTTGTGAGTGATCTGATCAAGCTTTGTAGATGGGTAAGCTCATCAGCGATCACCTTGGCAGCAGTCAGGTAGCAGCAGCCTTGGTCTATGCAAAAAGTTAGTTGCATAGCTTGTCACTGATGTCAACTAAGCAATGATGGGGATTTTCTCGGTCAACAATGCAGAAGCTATGGTTGTTGCACGTAATTCACCAACAAATCGTGCCTTTTGAGACTTAATGGCGGCATTGTTCAACTGCCATTGCCCCAACAGGTGCTAAATGTGGGCAAGATTGTGGGCTCAAGCAATGTAGACATGCTGGGATGCGATTTCTCTGCCAGGCCTAGCCTGACCGTCCAATTGGAATGAAGTAAACCATGAAAGACCACGCCTGATGTTTGTTGCTCAGAAAAACAGGACGAAGTAAAATTATGGCAGGCTCACGCTAACACAACTAAGCCTGCAGAAGCCCAAGGATTTGGAGAGTATGGTATGTGCACCCTATCTATATGCTCACACCTTTCAAAATACAAGTAATACAGTCTGCAGCTAAAGTCACAACACAATACACCAGACAGAATCACAGACAGGGCCGAGAAGGAGGACAACAAACTCACAAGGGACACCAACAAGCATGCAGCTTCAGCTTTGCATGGCAAAAGTGCAAGCGTGCATGTGTGCAACATACATAAAGCCACATAGATAGGCAGATGATGTACAGACGCAGCTAAACTACAAAAAGCGGCCTCCGCGACCTGATTTCTTCTGTTCGGCAGCTTCCTGCTTTTGCTGTTCTTTTCGCTGCGCTTGAGCTTGCTTGTCAGCTTCTTGTGCATGACCTTTCTTGGCAGCACGTCTTAACACCTCATGAATGTCTGTTGTATCATTCACACGCCCAAGAATGGACTCGATGTCCTGAATCATACGCTGTGCAGACCGGATCACAACTCCTCGCAATGCTGATCCCAGAACAGGCACGTTTGCTAGAAACGCTGGAACACCTGCACAAATGTCAACAAGAAGACACCATGAGATGTGTTCACGTCATGTGTCACGATTGTTGGGGCGCATAGGTTTGGCAGATATTGCCGGTGGATGCAGGCATGCCAGCATGAGAGCACAGTGTGCTGCAAGAAGCTCCAACAATGTATAGTAACATAATTAATAGTGTTAACATATGTCGTTTGAGCGTCTTGTAGCACAATGTGCTCATGCTGGCATGCTTGCACCCACTGACTGTACCTGCCAGATCCAAGATCCACACATATATTATATATATGCAATGTCGATACATATATACATGTAACCAAAACTTACACATTCAACAAAAGACTACTCCAATTCATTTGCCCAACACTGCCTTAAAAGCTTGGCAAGGTAGATGCATCTAGGGCTACACAGGATGGGAAACATGTGTGGAGTTTACCTCTGGGCAAGACTTCCTGCTCTAGAATAGCAGTGCAGCCAATGACCTGTCCCTTGGCATCTGTCTCTGGAGTCACCAGCCAGCTTCCATGGAAGCGAGTCAGTATATCCTACACACCACAGCTTCTGTTTGCAAAAGTTGGCATGATCTGCTCGGTGTTTGCTGCAGGGACTTTGTCCATCTATGAGTATGCCGGGTGTCAGGACGTGAAAAGAAATGGACTGTAGACTTGATTTGGTGCAGCACTCGCATGGTGGTTTCTGGGATGTAGCTGCGACAAGCGAGCTGATGTATGCTTTGTTTCATGTCGCCTACCGATCGGACAAGCTCAAACTCTGTCTTGAGCCGAGCTGGGTCAGAGTCATCCTCAACAACTCGGACCTCAGTTGAGAAGGTGGTGTGCCACATGAGTATCTTTGACTCACCAACCTGCTCAACCTCAACAACGCGCCTGCACATTGGGTAAAGCAGTTTGGTGTGTGGACATGCAGGTGCAACCTGCATATTGCAATAAGTCAGACCATACAAAAGTGTTCACTATTACAGGTGTTGCAAAATGCTACAGTTTGTGCACAATTATCCCTTGAGGGAAGGAGCCAGACGCTGTACATAACAGCATACAATGTCATATAAGCATGTTACCTAAAACCCTCCCCTTGTGGCTTTTCCTCAATTACTTCTCTCCTTCCACTGGTTTTAATATCTCGGAAAACACCGGTGTTGTCTGCACAGCATATGGACTAGAGTCTATTGGGCAGGCATGTGTGCAGAGCAGAATGGTGTACAGCCTTAATGAAAATACAAGTTACCTGTGTTTACGAAAATAGCATACACTGTTGCGGGAGCAACAGGAAAGTGGCAAGTAGCTTGCAGGCGACAAAGGTAGCCATCAGCATTCGAGACTTGCAGACTGTAGTTCTCCTTGTTGTCAACGCTTTCACCGGCTAGACGCTCTCCGTTTGGGGGTAAAGGCACCACATTCTTTGATAACATAGACGAAATTTTGGTCTGTGTGATCTTCTGAGGTAGCTGTCGAGACGAAATGGACAAGACAGCGCACGCACTCAGCACCCAATTTGCCTCGCTTTTGCAAGTCTCAACGACAACACCATGATCCAAGAATTCGCTCGAAGAAGCCAAGACGATCCGTCCGGGATCTGTCGACAAGGCTTCTCACTGAGCTTCCAAACGTGAGTCGGCAGGGCACTTGTACTGTGTAGGGCGTGACTACCCAGGCCCTGCTGCCGAACGCCCTGCTGGGGGCTGCAGTGCAAAGTTCGCTAGGATTGCTCACAGT
>JAABUK010011363.1_pt1 | contig 11620 bp, 16 predicted proteins | sample 5559141 | NCBI WGS metagenome assembly JAABUK01 (sample SAMN10711869, study PRJNA513367) | rock metagenome | isolation source: Antarctica rocks | place: Antarctica: Victoria Land, Pudding Butte nord | collected 2016-01-03 | reverse complement strand
CCAAGGCCTGCAGCGTAAGCTGGTTGAGCCTGCTTGGTGGGCTTGATGGAAGTCAAGACAGCAACAGGGCTACCAGATACAGACAAACAGAATGTAGCAAACAGCAAGGTGCAGCATTGCAGAACACCATGCTTACACCTTGGTAAAAACTTTCACCACGCGGATAGAGTCAGAGCATCCTGACTCCTAGCTTGTGAGCTCTACACAGCTGAAGACCATTGAGAGCAAAATTGGTGTAGGAAGATGGCAAAGTGCTATACCTTGATCTCTGCTTCTGCTGCTTTGCCAGTGTACAGCTTGAAGAGATTGCACGCCTTCAAGTTAATGGCTGCAGCGCTGTCAGGGTACTGCTGCAGGTAACCTTCCAGCATTTCTGAGCTGACATCAAAGTAGTCCAGCTTGCTATAGCACAGGGCCAGGTACACATTGAGAGCCAGGAAGTCTCGGTGCTCAAGCAGCAAGCGCTTGTAGACCTCTGTTGCCTCCTGCAATAGCATGGCAAGCAATGACAACCTGTGATCCGAAAAAGGCATGGGCACTACAGTCTGTAGTCTGCTTCATGTTGTTGCATTGAACACGATGGAAATCAAATGGTAAGCAGCAATGAAAGGGCATTTGCACTTTGCGGATGAGGTGGTTGTATGATGATGAGACTTGGGCTGGCAACTTGCAAGGGCAACATGGTCATATTATTGCAGTTGCTGTTGAGACACAAGCACAGGGACAGCTTGCACTTATGTGCAGGCTTGTGGTGCACCTAATTGTGCACCTGGTAGTGGCCACGCAAGTAGTGTATGGAGGCAAGGGACAGCTGATCCTCAAAGCTGTCACCAAGCTGCTGATGGCACTCCATGAGCTTCTCTTCCTGACCAGTCTTGTGTGCACAGTGGAACAAAATGCGTGTTTGCAGCGGACATTGAGGCCCCTACATCACAAGCAAGGGGCTGATTCCAAGTGCAAAAGATCAGAATCACAGCACAACTTGATCTGCTCTGTGCAGCACCAATTGCATGTGCAATGCCAAATGCAAAAGCTCCTTGTGCCAGATCCTAGTGTGCCAGATCCTAGTGTGCCAGATCCTAGTGTGCCAGATGTCAACTAAGCATTGTTCAATGTACTGGGGGCAGTGTGGCATTTGCTAAGGCTCATGTGCACCTCTGCAGCTGATGCCTCAGCTTCTTCATACAATCCCATGTAGTACAAGCAGGCTGCCACATAGGTGTGCAAGATTGGATCTGGATCCTCTTCTGCCAGTAGCTGTTTGTATATTTCCATTGCCTACAAGTCCACAGCCAGCAGGTATCAGAGCTCACGCTATGCAGACAGCACGCATGCAATGGTGCAAGGATTTAAACAAGGGTTTGCATATTCTTATGACAATGCAGGACGTGATCGAAGTATTGAGGTCACAGCAATATGATGCACTATTAGCTGACTGCACAGCATTACGTGCAAACATGCAGCTGCATTGCTGTAGTCATATTCAAAGGGAATGTTCACTCTTCACTGAAGGTCACAAAGACATGTGCAGCAATACTTTGGAGTCACCTGAGCATGTTCCCAGTTGTGATATTGAGAGTACGCAAGCCATTCAAGTGTCTTAGAATCTGCTCCTGCTTCTCTACGCTGAAACGTCAGAAAGGCTGTTGCGCCTGCATAATCTCTGCCTTCCAAGAATGTCTCGAGCTGCAGAGATCGGTCACGTGGTTCTTGTCCCTGTGAAATGTAGGAGCTGTCACGAGCCATTGCAGCTGAAAAAACAGGGCAAGGACTGGCTGAAGAACTTCAGGCAGCAAAGAGCAGATGCAAGCCCCAGCAGCGTCTGTGCATGTCTGCAGACTTGTTAACGACGTTTTACATGTCACCTGCTCGAGAGGCTGCCTCTGTTTCACTCGTGACTTGGACAAGATCATCTTTACTCGGCCTCTGTCCAGACCATCTCAATACGAGCGATACAAGTCGTAAATAGACGACACTCAACCTGGAAGCAGCATGCGCACTTCGCTACGTGAGATGTCCTGTGTTTGATCGCCCAGCTGAATGACCTGCTCAGCCAACACCTGAAGAAGAAGAACATTACAACAAAGCTTTGGCCAGCCAAGTGTGGCAGAGCCTCAGCAACCCTGCCAAATGTCATTCATTTATGTCAAACTAAATGTCAGTGACCTCCAGATAGAGACGCCCATATGCTTCAGCTGTTTAGCCTGGAGTAACCTGGAGCAACACCAGAATCCTCAATGGAGTCCCGAGTCGCCCAGTCCCCAGCTGCAGTCAGGGATGTCACCTGGTCTAAGGTATGGTTCCATACATGAGTGGAGAAAACGTCGCAATGAATCACAGCACATAAGTCATTAAGAGCTGATCTAAAACTGACTGACTGAATGCATGCATGCCTGACCCAATGCAGCGATTGTACACATGCAGGACTGAAGGTACACCGGTGTACATAAACATTGGGAGTATGCTAGAGGAAGACAAAGACTGCATGAGCCTCCATGCTGTTTCAAATTTGGCATGCCAGCAGCTAGAGGTGCTGCAGTGTCAAGTGGGAGCCACTCAACAGGCGCACGAGCTGAGCTTTCATTCATTCCTTTGCAATAGGCTGAGCTGAACCTTTGCATTCGTGGTTGTCATAATTCCCAAAACATATTGTACTCAAAGAAATTGAAATACAATCTAAACATATTGCAAACAGACAATCTATTGCATCTACAAATGCAGGGCAATCTTGATCCTTGTAACACTCCTTTGCTGTTGGATGACCTTGACTTGAACAAGCTTGATGTCAGCAGTGATTTACCAGCTGTCCAACAGAGCAGCTTTAGTGATTTGAACATCGATATCAGCATCTAGCAGCTCTTGATAAGCCGCCCGGCGTGTAGCTGCAGAAAATGCCTCGTCACCTCTTGCAGATGCAAATCTTTCAAACTTCCCAGGTGGCATGGCAGCATCTTCAAGTGGGACATGTTTTGCTTCTCTTTCTTCAGGTCGGCATGATGGTGGTGATCTGCTGCCATACCCTGAATCTTCTGACCCACTTCCCTCTGCTGAAGAAGCACTGCTAGCATCTTCATGACTTACCACAGCCACTGATCGCTTCACAGCCACTGGTCGCTTCTCACGGGCACCATACAAATCAAGCTTCTGTAGTGCTCCTTTGCAGCTTGTCAAGACAGGCGGGATTCTATAGAACGAGTTATGTGATAGATCCAAGATCTTCAGCTGTTGTAGCCATGGTCCCTCTGGAAGCCAGTTCAGCCCTGCTTCTTGCAAAATCACTTCTTGCAAATGCCTCAACTGTACAAACCCATCTGGTAGACCAACCCATGCAAAGCATCCGTGACTCTTTATGTTGACAGTGCGTAATGGCATATCAGCCTGAAAGCAGACTTTCAGCAAGTCCTGCATAACAACACTGGCTGTCATTCTCACCCTCAGTATCCACAAAGGAATGACAATGAACAAATGCCCTGCATATGAAGATAACTCAGAAACAATTTGCGCAGTCCAGAGCACTTGTCGCAACCAACAGACGCGTAGTAGAGAAAGAGAACATCAAGCAGCTTCAGGAGATGCATGAGTTCATTGCAACACAGGGGACGCACTCGATCTGGTGTTCGCAAGTACACAGCGCCACTCCTGGAATAGCGCTTCTGATTGCACCTCAACTCCAAGAAATGCAAGCTCGGGGGAAAGGCAAAAGCCAGGTACTCATTAGGGTCATAATCCCCATGTACAAAGACCCTCAAGCAGGTCAGTGATGACATCTGCTGCAAGACTCGCAAGTCCTGATATGGGTCCATGATGTCAAGATGCTCAAGGCTTCTTAGGTTTTAAAACTCCTCGGAAAGGGAGTGAAATCCACAGAAGCGCAAGGTCAGACTCCTGCAAACAAAACATATAGTCCCATAATGGCATACTTCTGTCACCAAATGCTATCAAATGCAGCTGGCATGCCCCTGATGGGTTACTTGTGATGCTCTTGCCTGCAAGGGGCGACAAAGGTGTGCCGCAGCTGCCAATCACGTTTCCACAAAACCGTAGTTCCTTAGGCAATTGCAGATCCTTTTCTACACATCTCCCTAGTGTCAGAAAGGTGCTTGCACAGCTCGAGCATTGTGCTGTGAGACACTTACCTGAGGTCTACAAGCCTTGAAAGCGCTAAAGGCATTGCTACAGATGCAGACTCTGACCCTCTGAAGTGGTCAAACTCATCAAAAATAATGTAGTCCAGCCTTAGGTGCTTCAGCTTCTGTAGACTTGTGCCTTCCCAGAAGGTGTTAAGGTGTGTGTTGAAGCGGATGTTTGCCAGCGTGAGACACTGAAGATTTAGTTCATCCAATACATACTCAAAATCATTCAAGTCAACTAGAAGCTGTGTTGGTCTAGTTGGATTACCGCCATGTGGTGAAATTTGACCTTGTTGCAACCACAAGCTTGTAAGCCCTGTCAAAACAGTCAAGTCAACAAGGTCACAACCCATGTATATAGTGTCTTTGTTTTCCACCAGGGCCAAAGATTGCAGCCCATTGAACCTCAAAATATCAGGCCAGACACCCTCTAGGCTGACTTGGCTTGCAGCATCAAACGGCTTGATGTTATCTGCTGCTAGCCTCAGACTCGTCAAACTTGCCCTGGAGCTTGCCAAGATCTTTAACAGGCCTTCCATCTGTAACATGCTTGAAATGTCCTCTGCCTGTTGCGCCCAAGCAGGTTTGCAAGTCGGATAGAGGCGTCCAGACATGTCAATGCTTGCCACTGCTGGTGCTCGCTGTTTGACCCAAGAGCAAACAGCATCCCTCACTGGCAGCTGTATACTGAGTGTGGACCAAACCGCAGAAGGTTGCCCCAATATCTTCGCCCAGTTTCGGCACATCAAGCTACACACGGTGCTCCTGCATGCCAGTACACTTAAGCGGACATGCATGAGCTCTTTGCGCGGCAGTTATCACAAGGAAGACTCACAAATCATGCTGCGTCAATGGTCCTGCTGCAAAGACTCTGATCAAGATCTCCTCGGGAAGGCAACGGAGGCTGAGGGCGTCCATCATGATTGCTGACGAATGCTGCGTTTCAACCCTGCGATATGCTGATGTGGATCACCAACTTCTCAGATGTGGGCGAAGCTCTGGTTCAGGAAGGCGCGGAGGAGTTGACAAGGTTATAGCATATCTCACGCAGGAAATTGTCACCAACAATAGACGTGTCTCTCAGTGGCTGACCCTTCACCGCAGACAGAGATTTTACACTCGTTGCAAGGCTGATGACGCATTCAGGCGATGAGTCATAAGTAGAAGTAAGCACTCTTCTTCCCTGCAGTGCTCTCCACAGTCGACAGCTGCCTGTCGATGCGTAAAACTCGCGATCACAACACAATGGGGCGGTCGTGCCAAAGACAGATGCTGTTCAACTTCATGTCGCCGTCGTAGCTGCCGCCGAACCTCGTCGCCCGGTATTATGCACAATGTTCCTGATTCTCCCCAGGTTCGAACGATCGAGCGAGCGCGACAAAGCCTTGCACAAACCTCCGCTGCACAAATTATCGTAATTGATTGATACCAGTCAAGATCAGAGTCCACCCGAGCTTCCGGGATCCAACGGCCGTAAGCCGGACTGTTGTCGTTGCTTCCCAGAACTTAATTGCCAGCGCGCAAAGCAACGAAGCCTTGGAAACTGCTACCATTAATAATCGTAGGCATCGTTCTCCCAGTCGCCATCAACACAGCGTGCGCGATGCAGTCAGAATCAGCCAGCGCAAGTCGAACGTCCGTTGTTGGGTTTCGGACCTGGTTGCGCCTAGCACGTCGTTGCTTGACCTAACAGCGTAATCGTGTTGATCGATGACAAAATACACAAAAGCATCCGCTCACAGACTGGCGGTGCCTGGATGTTGTTTTGTAGCTGGAGTGTTGTTGACTCTGCTATGGACCTCGTCCTTCAACCCAAAGCTTCAAGCGCCAGCAGGGGAACCTGTTGTCAGCGCCTCAGCAGATGCCTTCAACAAAGTTGCAGAAGCCTTGAGCACATCCACACAGACTCTCATTCACAACAATGCCACTCAATCTGGATCATTGACCATAGACGATCTCCTCATTGCAATCCCTAGCAGCCTTGGAAGGTCAGCAGCTTGCATCAAACATGACTATATAGTTGCAATGCAAGCCTCTGTTGCAGTGATGTGCATGGTCATGTGCTATTGCTGGCATGCATTTGCCATACCTCTTGAATCATGGGTCATCACCATGCAGAGCCAGTTTACGCCTAGACAAGAGCAAGCATACCAGTTGGCCACAGCTGATTGCAGGCTGTCTCTGTCCTCACTGTATTGTGAAGATTTGACACATGCATGCATGCAGGCTGCCTCTTGTAGAAGCTAGCCGCTTATGGAGGGAAGGGACAAGGGCTTTTGTTGTGGTGGAATCTAGTACAGCCGTTGACGCTGCACCATCCATGTTCAAGGTCAGCAACATCAATGAAGTCTCATGTCACCATGAGACTTTTGACACGCCATGTGCATGGCTGCCTCCAGCTCAAGCAATGTGTGCACTGGCCCAGAACACCTATGCATGTGCAAACATACACAGGACATGTTGTGTAAACATGCAGACAAGGCTACCGTAAGTCTGTCAGTACATGCTGTATTGGCTGTCTGTGCGCCCAACATAACAGGAGGGTGCAATATGCTACCCAGAACAGTCTTTTTCAATTCTCCAGCTGCACATGCTCATGCATGTAGCGTCAGAGCCCTTGTGACCTCTGTGATCAAACTTCTTCTTGGCGGTCAAAAGCATCATCATCATCATCATCAACATCCTGGGCAGCCTGTCATAATACTTGCCTTCTCATTAAATTGACACCGAAAGGCGTAGTCTTTTCGTTTCATTTTCTCAGTATGATCACGACTCTCTCTCTGTTCATAGGCTGGCATGGCAGCAGCAAGAGAGGAGCTTGGCAGCTATGCAGACCTAGAGGAGGGCCCTCCAGCCTGGCACAAGCCTGGGGATGCCAGGTAGCTTTCAGCAAGGACCATGTCAACACCATGTCAGTGCCTTGTCAATACCATGTCAATACCATGTCAACACCATGTCAGGACCATGTCAGTACCATGTCAACACCATGTCAGGACCATGTCAGTACCACATGTCAGAACCACGTCAGGACCATGCCAGGACCATGTCAGTACACACCTCACCCTGATGTCAGCAGCATCCACTGTGCATACCCTGAAGCCTCTGATGCAGATTGCATGTCAGGGCCAGCCACAATCTTTCTTGGTCAATGTGAGCATAGCACCCGATGCTGCTCTATTAGAGGCTCGCATCAGCAGCTGCACATGACAGAGTTTTATATGCATCTGAGCCACCTGTAATTTTCCTTCGTGCCATTGATTGCCACATAATGCTTGCATATGGGTGCAAGGCTGCAATGGCCCCATGTTCTAGCCAATTGCAGCCATGGTGGAGGCAAGGGATGCTTGGTGGTGCAAACAACATTGTCATATACCTGGACAACTAGTTGCTGTGTTTGCTATTTTGCCCTGCTGCTCTCAAGAGCGCCTGCTTACATGCTGGTCTGCAAGAGTTGTTCTGCCGCCCAATCACAGCATTGCAGCAGAGAGCAAGTGATTGCTTTGTGAGGACTCTCCTCCCTTCCTTTTCTTTCTGTACAAGAGAAATGTTCAGCACCTGGGCAATTTGCATCTCCTGTCACTCTGTTTTGAGTGCTGCACATGGTCCTGGATTGGCCTCAAATCAACAGGTGATTGAAATGCTCTGCCAAACTAATAGGCAACTCAGTGGGTATGTGGGTGTAGTCACGGGGGGACAATGTCTAAGAGCAAAACTGGAATGACACCTCTCCTGCCCAATCATATCCCAGGAGCAGACTCTTATACTCCGCCGCGGATTTAAAATGGGCCCATGTTAAATCCGCAGCGGAATAGAAGGCTGCCACATTAACCCCCCCCCCCCCCGCCCTCCTCCCCCCTCCACCCCCATAAACCAAGGTTCGTCTTGGACCGGGACACTCCATACCTTCTGTATCTCACCTTGGACTTCAACACCTCAGCTGCCATGCTCAAAGGTGATCGCTCTTCTGCAGGGCTGCTATGGCACCCTTCTTGGCCAATCAGAGTGTAGGGGCTGACAGCTATAAGTGGATGCTATATGGGGATGATGACACGGTTTTTTACCTGGACAATGTGCTGCGCATGCTGGAGCCACTCGACCACACCATGCCATACTTCATCACAGACCACACCTGGTTCCTCAGAAGCCTCACAGAAGGTTTGTCCGCCACTGACAGACGCATTCAAAAGCTGAGTGATGTCTGTCTGTGCATGTGACTCCTCAGTTGCCTCACAGAACATATGTCTGCGGCTGACTGATGCATCCGAAAGCTGGAGTGATGTCTGTCTGTGCATGTGACTCCTCAGCGGCCACACAGAAATTGTGCCTGCCACTGATTTTTGCTTGCCACTGCTGTCTGAGTGTGTGAGCGTACAAACATGGTGTCTGTCATCCTGCAAATCGTGTTGACAAAGTGAGCAGCTTCATCTGTTCAGCAGCTGAATGCATACTAAACTCGTCATTATTTCTCCCATCAAAACGTAAAATGCTGTAGTATGCGCTGCAGTCCCTGGACATTACTCCACATGATCCATGCTTCACCCAGTATGCTGGCCAGCAGCAAAGGATGTCCATTGTCACTGACAGTCAATGACAGTCAATTGCAGTGACAGTCAATGTGAACATTTTTGCAGAGGTAGATGACAACAGGATGCATCCAGCTAGAAGTGCCCCTCGCTGCCTGCCCTGCAACTACCAGGATCCCTTGCAAGGCTCCTCCTCCAGCAATGAGTTTGACGCTCCACAGGTGACATCAAGAGGATGATTTGTCCATTGCTGCGCTCAAATGCAAGGATTGTAAAAGACTACTTGTCTGTTGCGGTGCTCAAATGCAAGGATTGTTCAAGACTGCATGTCCGCCAGACACTGAACAACATTTGGATGTGTGTTTTGATCTCATCAGCCGTTAAATTGGTCTGCTTGCATAATGTACTGCGTGGGCTACAATCTTGCTGTCAAGCCATAGAAAGAATGTGCACACGACCATTTGTCATGTATATCTGTTTGGGTCTGCAGGGCTGCCCCTGCACAAGGCAGTTCTTGTGCGCTCATGACAACTTGGGGGTGTTTGGGGGGGCAGATGTGTGCAATGTCAAGCAGCACAACTGGTACTTTGGTCATGGAGGTGAGACGCCTGTTACCCTCAGCCTACAAGAGTTGGGTTATTGTGTCCAATATGTTGTTTGGCAAATTTCATCCGTACTGTAATGCAATGTTGAGCGGTGGCCGGGACTGAGTGCGCATGTTGGCCCAAAAGCCCAGTTCAGATGCCTGCCTCTCATGCTGCTGTGTAAGAGCTGTTCAAGCCTTAAGGTAATATACCTGCAATGTGCCTGCTGGTCTGGCATCTCAGGCAGAGCACCCAAAGACCCAAAGATGGCGTCTGCAACAGACCCCGATGCATCTCTGAGCTGAGCTGTTTTCACCATCATACGCATGTTTTCTCAAGCAGCAAAGACATTCTCGCATCTGCCACAGCAGCCTCTTGGCATGACACGCAGCCAATGTGACACATGTGTATGTGTGCGTGTTACAGGTGCTGGCGCCATTCTGAGCTCTGGCTTGATGAAGCTTGCCAGCTTTGAGACTGTGAAGGCTTTTGTTGACACAGCCATGCAGAGTGACCCCTCCAAGACTGTCATGTCTGGGGGTGAGACTCCATGCATGCAAACGTGTCCTGATCAGGATCCCTGTGCAGGTTCTGTGTAGGCATGCGGTCTGCACGAGATGTGTGGGCACTGTTATGACGAGTGACGCATTCAAAGTATGCTGATATACACTCAGCAGTACTATTGTGGCAGATGTAGCAGAAGATTGCTTGGCGTGAGATGCAGCTGTGCGCATTTTCTTTGTTGACTGAGCGCAGCCCTACACCATGGAAACTTTTTGCTGCGGCAGTCTTTGACAGTCTCGGCAGAATGGCATGAAATGGATCTGCTGCTCAGCCTTGCTTTTGTTATGTGTGCCTTACAAGGCGATGTGTACAAGCCCATCCTGCATTCCAGATGCAAACTTAGTCTGCTGTTTTCACCTCATTTAGGCTGAAATTGACCCATCTTATATATCTGAAAGGGTGGAAACACAACTGGTGGCATGCTTTGCCTGCAGCGTGCAACCTTGCATAGATGTTGCTGAACAGCATTGATCTATGACTCAAGAAACTATGTTGTCTGCAGATGGTGTGTTCAGTCAGGTCTTGCACACAGTTATGGACATAATGCCTACCGACCCAGGTACGCCACATGGGTCATGTTACATACTGTCTTGCCTCTTTAGGCTTGTCATGCATTGCGCTCACTGCAGACAATGAGCCAGAGGGACTGGTCATGACTTTGAGTTGCAGGAGGCGTCTCCCATCCGCCTTGCTGTCATTGCCGGCTGTATTAGTTGCTGCTCGCCATTCTCATTTTGGGTCCACGTTGTGAGTGCATTGCTTTGCGGATTGCGTCATGGCCACAAGGAAAGCTTGCCTTATAAGCCCGTCTTTAGTCCACATATTAATGCTGCTTCCAAAGCATTTTCGTACACAAACACATGAGTGAACAAGCGTTATATAACACATGAGGCTTGACGTGACGCTTGAAATAACTGTGAATGGAGTGTTGACAGCATTTTCAAGTGCATAGTTGCTGATGTTGGTGCAGGGTATGGGTATTATAGGCCCCACATCCAGATGTTTGATCCAGCTTGGCGAGAAGATGACACCGTTGGCAGCAGAGGCAAGCACCCCATGGCTGTCATAAAAAGGTCAGTACTGCACATCCGATTGTGTGCTTCACAGTTCAGACACGCAAGCTGACCATGCAAGAAGGAATTGCAAGGAATGAAAGACAGCTGGCTGGTTGCCTTGCACTTGCACTTGCACTGTTGTGCTTGTGAAATGGTGGCGGTCAAATTGAATGGCACAAGGCAGCTGATGGTTCCCTCTGGGAGCTTGTGTGATTCACTTATAATCTGTGCTATCAACAGCACCCTGGCACAATGCCAGTGACGTATTCAGGCCGCATTCCCTGGGCAGCCTGTAAAATACTCGGCTTCTCATTATTGTGACATCAGGAGGCATAGTCTTTCCTTTTTTTCAGTTCGTGCACAAAATTGTGCGTGTAAGTGCAGGTTTGATCTGGCACTGCATGGTTGGTGCTCAGAGGAGTGTGAGGACCTGCTGCAGCATCTAATGACTGTACATCTGGGATCCAGAGACGCCGCTGATGACTCCAGCTTTCAGGACATGTTGCCAGCTATGCAGAGCGCTGCTGACAACAGCCACCTGAGTGCAGCTGCCTTCATGCATCAGAAGTTTGCAGGACTGTTCAAGCAGTATAGCCTGGCAAGGCAATTACAAGCAGGAGGTACTTCGTGGTTCAGCGTAGCAATGGCTGAGACATGAGTCCAGCACAAGGGCATATGCATGGCATAAGCAAGTGCTTGGACGATAACAGCACAATGTCAGCAACACTTATATACAAGTGCTTTGCTGATTATTGAAGTCAATG